>Ga0209337_1003703_pt1 | contig 10735 bp, 17 predicted proteins | sample LinPmetageLP53_FD_184044 | JGI IMG/M metagenome (GOLD analysis project Ga0209337, IMG submission 184044) | Marine viral communities from the Pacific Ocean - LP-53 (SPAdes) (version 2) | ecosystem: Environmental > Aquatic > Marine > Oceanic | place: Pacific Ocean | collected 2010-02-08 | reverse complement strand
CACGGCAAGTACCACATCTGATAAAATAAAAGCAGATGGTTACTATGGTAATGCTGATGGATTGCATACAGTAGCATACATTGTGTCTTCAGACTATGTAGGCACAATAACAATGCAAGGTTCACTTGCTACAAATCCTGAATCTACTGATTGGTTTGACATCGCAGGCACAACTGTAGGCGACGGATCGTCAGTGGTGGAAACACAGTATATCAACTTTACTGGTAACTTTGTTTGGGTTAGATCTGTAGTAACAGCAGACACTGGTTCTGTAACCAAAATACTCCTTAATTTTTAAAACAGCATATAATTAATTGTATGATAGCAGGCAAAGTGTGGGGAACCACTGAATTACTAGAACGCAATGGTGTTCTTGAATTCCACAGAATAGTTACTAAAAAAGGCGGAGTATGTTCTAAACATCTGCATGAGTACAAATGGAATGGATTCTTTGTGGAATCAGGCAGTTTATTAATACGAGTTTGGCAAAAAGATTATGATCTTGTAGATGAGACTGTTCTCCAAGCAGGAGATTACACAAAGGTTAAGCCTGGGTTACTGCATCAATTTGAAAGTTTAGAAGATTGTGTAGCCTATGAATTATATTGGGCAGAGTTTCCGGAAAAAGATATACAAAGAGAAACAGTCGGACATATCTAATGATCCCCATCAAAGGTTATGCAACTTTTGATCCATTAAAACATTGTTGGTTAGGATCTGGTTTTAAAGCAGAATGGTTTGACGAACTTTTTAAAAACGATAAAATCGCAAGTCCATTAAAACGTATTGCTGATGAAACTGAAGAAGACTATCAGACCTTAGAAAAAATACTACAAGACGCAGGTGTAAAAACTTATAGAAGTTTTCTTGACCGAGACAAGTACCAATCATTCGAACATATTGATAGACCACCAACTTGTCCTAGAGATCATTTTGCAGTTGTTGGAGAAACATTTCACAGTGTAAGTGAACTGCCAATTGGGTTTGATGATGTGTTAGATCAAATAGATAAATCAAAATGCATGTTTGATCCAGAACCATACCTTGGGCAAAATGTAGCCACTTCACACATATGCAGAGTAGGCAAAGACATTTGGTGGGATATCAGACGTAATGTTACATGGCCTCAAGTAGTAAAAAAATATAAAGAGCACTGGGAACAACAAGGATTTCGTGTTCATGTGTCTCGCAGAGGTGGACATTCAGATTCAACTTTTTGTGTGGTAAAGCCAGGATTAGTTGTAACTTTAGAAAATGTACAAAATTATGACATTGAATTTCCTGGTTGGGATATATTATATTTGCCTGATCAATCATGGGAAAAAGTAAAAGACTGGTCGGCTATCCAAAACAAGGTTGGCGGACGTTGGTGGCTCAAAGGCGAAGAACACAATGATGAACTCATTCATTTCGTAAACAATTGGCTTGATGACTGGGTAGGTTATGTAGAAGAAACTGTGTTTGATGTGAACATGCTGTCTATTGATCAAAATACTATTATTTGCAACAACTATAATAAAGAAATGTTTGACCTTTTTAAAAAACATAAAGTAGAACCTATAATCTTTAACTTTCGCCACAGATACTTTTGGGATGGAGGAGTGCATTGCATTACCAATGATCTTTATCGTGAAGGTACTATGACAGATTACTTCAGTTGACAAATTAAACACATATGGTATAATAACACTATGGACACAGATAAAATTAAAATACACTGCACAGATAATGACAAATTTGTGGAGGCTGTTGTAGTAGATAAAACTGATGGTTGGCTGTTAACAAATATTCAACCTGGAGATTTAAGACTGCAACTGCGAAAAACCAAACCTGGCATCTACGTAGGCAACATGCTTGGTAGAGAATTTGTATACAAAGATGAATAAGTTTCAACTGCAAATTGAGTACAAGCATGAATGGCATAATCAGCCTCTACGCATAAAGACTATGGTCAATGATCGAATAGTTGATTATGATATTGGCGGTAGTAAAATCCACAGCATTGATAAAAAAATTAGAGTCAACGAAACTGATAACACATTTAGAATGATCATAGACGGTAAAGACGGTAAATCAAATATTATTGACCCTGTAAGCAATGAAATGATAAGCGAAACACACATTATGATAACAAAATTCACATTGGATGGCATTGATATTCTTCCAGAAGTAATAGCAACACAAAAATTTCCACACATCATCGGCGATAATGGCGATTACGATATGGATTTTAAAGTGCCTGTGTATGATTGGATATTGGAAACACTAACCACATAAATATTCTTTATGCATGATGAGAATTTAAAAGACGCAATTTTTACTTCAATATTTGATGACGAAGACATGTACAGACGTTTGTACGTACCCACTGTATATTACATGCAGAAACATCCTGAAGATAAAGGTAGAATCATCGAGTTAGTTGATAATGCTGTGATGAGATTTTGTAAAAAGAACAATTTAGAATATGCTACAATGCCCAGCGATCTTAAAAAAGAAGTTGCTATTGAAGTGTATCAGAGCATGATTGATAATGAAACTCCAAGAAATAAGCAATAAATCAATTGCCTTTGTGTTTGGCAGATTCAATCCCCCAACTGCCGGACATGGAAAACTACTGGATAAATTAGCATCTGTGAACACAGACTATAAAATATTTGCATCGCAAAAACAAGATGCAAAAACAAATCCATTAGCATATGATCGTAAATTAACATTCCTCAGTTACCAGTTTCCTAAGCATACAAAAAGTATTGTTTTAGACAATAACATCCGTACTATAATCGATGTAATGAAAGCACTGCAAAAACAAAACTATTCAGACGTAACAATGGTTGCAGGATCAGATAGAGTTGCTGATTTTGATAAACTGTTGAATGCATACAATGGCAAGGAGTACCAATTTGATTCTATCAATGTTGTGTCAGCAGGCGAGCGTGATCCTGATGCAGAAGGCACAGCAGGAGTATCAGCGTCCAAAGCACGTGATGCCGCAGTGAAAGGTGATTACAACACATTTAGAAAAATGATTGCTAGTACTAATGATTCGTTTTTAAAAATGATGTTCGACGAAATAAGGAAAAATATGGGCATCAAAGAAACCAAAGAAGCACCAAGTGGCACTTATTTTACAAAGGCTGGTAATCTTGTAAAAGGCACATTGACTAAAGCGGCCAAGGCCAAGGGTGCAAGAGAAACTGATCCTAAAGATAACCAAAGAAGCAAAGTACCTCCTGTCACACAACGTAATCCCAAGGAAGCGGCTGGCGTAGGAATTGTTACTAAACAAAATGCTACAAAAGATGTGCCTGTGGGTGGTGAATATATGAATGTCAAAAAACTTGGATTGGATAAAAAAAGGAAAAAGAAATGATAGAAAGTCCTTGTATTAGTATTTGTACTATTGACTCAGACAGTGGATATTGTGTTGGCTGTGCTAGAACAGACGATGAAATTGCAATGTGGGGATTTCCTGACACTACAGATGAATGGAAAATTCAAAATTTAAAAGAGTTAGAAACAAGATGAATGAAATAATTGTACATGAAAGAGAAGTTACTTGTAATGGTGAACTAGGTGACCATCCTAAAGTGTATTACAAGATCGGCGATGAAGGATTTGCAGTGTGTGGATACTGCGGCATTAGATACATTTACAAGGAATCAAAATGAACTTATTTGAATTAGAAAGAAAAAAACCTATACTATATGTAGACATGGATGGTGTGTTGGCTGACTTTTACGGCCCTTTCAATAAAATGGCAGGAGTATCCAATTGGTCAGAAGCAGACAGATCCACAGTAAGTGATGTGTTGCGTAAAATTACTAAGATGGAGGATTTTTGGATCAACCTGGAAGTATTATCTGATGTGCCTGCATTGATGAAAGCCATTATGTCCTTGTTCAACGGTGAATACATAATTCTTTCGAAAGCACTCGCAGGTGATCCAAATGTTGAAATACAGAAAAAACAATGGGTAAACAAATTACCTGTACGCCCAAGAGATACAATCGTTATTCCTGCAACAGCAGACAAAGGTAGATTTGCAGTTCAATCTAATGGCACACCAAACATACTGATTGACGATTTTGGTGTTAACATTAAAAAGTGGCAAGCCGCAGGTGGCATAGGAATTCAACACAAAAATGGCCAAATAAATAATACTATAGAGGAACTTAGAAATGCGATTTAAAGAAGTAAATCAAATTGTTGAAAGTATGAGTTTTCATGCTTACAAAAAAAAAGAAGATGGCGTGTTTACACCTGTAACTGGTGATGAGTCTAAGTTTCAAGACAAAGTATATGCAAGAGATTTTGATGGCGATGCATTTGACTTTATCAATCCTGATTACAATCAAGATCATGCACTAAATCTTGCAAATGCAAATGCAAGACTCGTAATGGATGCAATAGGTTATGATGAAGATGATACTCCACCAATTGATGAGTTTATTGCAAGAACAACTCAGTGGTTACAGAAAAACATTGGTAACCCTTCACCTGAAGAACCATCTCAAACTGATAAAACTCCAGGTGGCATGACAACAGTGTCTGGAGGCAGAGATGAAGGCTATCTCAATCAAGTTGTAAAAAAAATGAATGCTATTGCAAGAGATGGCAAAAAATTAGGTGCTACACACGTCGGCATCAACTAAACTGCATATCATTTATGCAAAAAAACTATTAGTTTTTTCATTATTAATCTATATAATAGGAATTAAATATTAGTATGAATAAGAAACAAAAAATTTTACCAGGCATTTTTATAATGATAATTGTGTTTGTGGGTTGGATCATAAAACCTGCACACAGTGAAAACCATCGATGGTACTCAGGAGATTATGCTCAAGTCGTGTCCATATGCGAAAGTGACGATATATTACGAACTATTGCTGAATTATACATGACCAAAGATCCAGTAGATAATAAACAAGCAGAAGAACTATGGTTCTATGCTGTTGCATCCGGAGAATGTGTACAAGATCCTGGATACAATCTTACTGTTAAGTTGTGGGAAAAGTTAGAAACATACAAAGATGTGTATGGTAAGGGAGCAAGTGCAGAATTATGGAGTGCAACTGTGCTACTGCCTACTATGGAAACATTGACTGTGTACGTGGGCATACTTGGAAAAAAAGGCAATAAATTAACCATGCCGAATGACCTTCCTAGTATTTCGTTGTAAATACACATATGAGATTGACTGAAATCGATGCTAAAGCGTTAGCGAGGCAAGTAGCCAAACTAGACCCTAAAAAACAATCTAAAATTCTAAACAGAATTGCCGGAGCACTCGAAATAAGCCAAGACCCTACAAAGAATCTTACAAGACGTATCATCGACAAAGTAAAACTGATCCAAGATCCTGACATGGCCAAATATTACAAAGCCACTGCAAAGTACATGATCGGTAACGATCTTAGTCCACAAGAAATAGAAAAAATTATTAGAGCAATCAATACAAACAAGTGTATTTTGCTGTCTGAATTAAAAAAGCCTTTCAACAACTTAGCAAACATAATTCCATTATATGCAAAAGGATCATTTGAAATTAAACAGTATTTCAAAGATATGCTAATGTTACAGCCTGGGCAAGGTTTAGGTCCTGGTGAAATATTATTTGCTACACACAGTAGAGAACTGTCTAAAGAGAAAAAAGGCGATCTAACTGTAGTAGCCACAGGACAAGATATAGAAGTAAAAGGAGGTACATCATCTGGAAGATTTACAGATAGAGACTTTGGCAGTACTACTGCTACAATAGAAATTGCAAAAAAATTTGCTAAAGATTACAAAGGGATTGTGACATACACTCCAAAAACAGGAACCAGTTATGCACATATTATAGAAGCATTAAAAGATTCTAACAACAAACAATACGCCAATGGAATTTTAAAAGCATTGCAATCATCATTACAGTCATACTTTGGCAACTCCAATTATGTTAAGCAAATTATACAAAGTGTTAAGAGTTATGATGAAGCAGGAGCAAGGCAAATGCATGGAATAGCCAACATGGAAGCATATTTTAATGCCAAAGGCGGATATGGTGGTGGTGTATTATTCGTTAAAAAAGGCCCAGAACCACCTACAACTGCTTATGCAGAGACGGTGCAATCACTGATCAAAATAGCAAAACTAGGTGTTGAGACCACTTATCCTATATCACACGCGGCGGCAGGTCCGTTCCCTAAGATAGAAGCGATATCAAAGAAGTAATAAATAACAGCATGTCACATGAATCAGATTTTTTAGCAGGCCTATATGCAAAATATGATGCCATTAATTTAGTATCAAAGCCTGAACACTACCACAACAGATTACAAAGAGAAGGCGTAGATGAAGCAATCAACGAAATGAAAGAACCTTTTGCAGTTGTTGATACCGCTGATGGTAACAAAGTTGTGGGTACTGCATCTGACGAAAAGGGTGCAAAGTCAATCATCACAAGTGCAGAACTTCCACCTATGAAAATCAAAGACAAGAAGACTTTGAAAATTATGAAGTCTAAAAAGAAACAAATGATTGGTCAACCTTTCAAAGAAGAAGTTGAACTTGATGAAGGCAAAGTTAAAGACATGCTGATGGATCTAGAAGATGATGCCACTACAATGAGCAAAGCAGACTTTGTTGCCAAACATGGCGAAGACAAAGCAGGCATGTGGGATAAGGTTAACAGCAGTGACTATCAAGATATTAGCGATTTAATGGATGATGCACATGTAATGAAATGCAAAGACTGTGGTTGCGAACAAGACAATCCACAAGCGGGTTGCAACTGTCCACATGATTCACATGAAGGGCCACACTTTCATATGGTAAAAATGGAAGACGGTCACACCGACACAGACTCGATGCAGTCCAAAACAGCACAGATAGCCAAAGATGCAATGGCACTGTATCAAATGTTTAAGGATAATCCTGGTGATGAAGAAATTATGACTTGGATCACAAACAAACTGGCAGTGGCGGCAGATAAAATCCAAGCAGTTAAAAACTACTTACAAAATCCAACTACTGATGCACCAATGGAAGACGACCTGGATGAGAAGCACGGTGGAGAACATTCTACCAGCGGAAGAGACATGTCAGATGCAGAGATGGGTAAAAGAGAAAAAATTGTAAAGTCAATGAAATCAGACAAACAAGGTTTCAAAAAACGGTACGGTAAAGACGCTGATGCAGTAATGTATGCCACAGCAACAAAAATGGCAATGAAAGACGACATACAGAAAATAGGAGAATCAACAATGTCAGACAAGAAGAAACTAGATGAGGGTATTAGTATCACTACAGATACATTGGAAGATTCCATTGCCCTTATGACAATACTAAAAAATGCAGGACTTGACCCAAGCCAAATGAATATTCAGTCACCTCAACCCTCAATGCAGGAACCTGAAGCACCGATGGCACCGATGGGCGAGCCTAGACCAGAAATGGATCAAGAGCCAGAAGCAGAAGCATATGATAATGCACCTGACGAAAAATACTTAGATAAAGATGATTATGAACTAAAAAGAAATAAAGTTCCTAATTCAAAAATGGGTCCATCAGCGGCAAGCACGGGTGATAATCCATTACCTGAAAGCGAAGAAATTGATGAAGAACTTACTGCGGCTCAAAAAAAATTACCAGCAGGTTTGCAAAAAGCCATTGCTAAAAAGCAAGGTGGTAAAACAGATGATAAAGATGATGCTGAAGAAATGGACGAAGCAAAACATGGCAAGCCAGATTACTTAGACTTCGATAAAGATGGCGACAAAAAAGAGCCAATGAAAAAAGCACTTAAAGATAAAGAAAATAAAAAAGATGAGAGTGCATACGACACAGACAGAATGATTGAAGAATTAAACAAGCAGTATGAACTTATGTTAGTTGGTGGCACGCAATCAGCACTAGGACTTACAGCATCAGCAAGAGTTATAGCAGACGAAACACTGTACGATGGTGCAAGATTTGTAGTAGCAGAAGTTGTTTCAAAGCCAGAAGATGAAGGCCTTGTAGCAGAAGATGGTGCTTGGGAAGGCGAAACAACCAATTACAGAGTTGCATATCTTGTAAAAGAAGGCAACATTGTAGGCCAAATTGGTGCAGGTAACGTACCTTATTTGTCTAAGGATGGCAATGGCACACTGCCTGTAAATCATAAACTTAACACTTTAGATTTAAATGCTAGGAACTTTTTTGAAGATCAAGTAACAGCAGTTGATTCAATTAAAGCCATGTACGAAGATTTAGGTGAATCAATGTTTGGAGAAGTAACAACTGAATTTGGTGGTTGTGAAATGCATGTAAATGAGTAAAGAAGGCGCAGAACTAAGAAGACTTGCTGAAAACATCGACAGTCTGTCACTAAAGACAGATGCCGAACAGTACAGCAAGATCATGGATGCTCTTAAAGACAAAGAAGATGAATTTGCCAAATTAGCAGAAGAAACAATGGATCACGTATCTCACATCACTGAAGTAATGAAAAACGGACTTACAGGCATGGGTTGTACCGTTGAATCAACAGATGCTAACATGAACTCATCAGACGTTCAATATCAATGGAACGGCAAAACTTATAACATAAATTTAAAGATAGATGAGGTAAAGTAATGAGCGATCTAGACGCAATATTAGAAAAATTAGTAGACGGCAACGAAGACGAAGCAAAAACAATGTTTCATAACATGGTTGTAAATACAAGTAAAGCAGAATACAACAAATTACAAACACAACCAGAAACTCCACTTACACCTGAAGTAGCACCTACAGAATAATAAACAAGCATAATGCTTGAACATATTTTTGTAAACGGTTGTTCTTTCAACACCCCAAATCCTAAAGCCAAAATCGGACTGTTTGTAGGCAGTCTAATCAGTGACCACTACAATTGCAAATTAACAAATTTTGCACGTGGCGGCAGAGGCAATCACAGAATTTCCGTAACTACCAAACTGTACTTTGAACAAAATCCAAAACGTAAAGCAGACACTTTGGCTTTAATAGAATGGAGTCAATCTGGACGCAATGATTATGTGACCAACGACAACTGGAAGCCTATGTCAGGTTATTCATCCACTTGGCGCACTTTCCATACAAGAGACATTATTGAAAAGATGCAAGGATTTGATGATGAAGAACATGAATCTATACAGATATTGAATCACATAGTAGACTTACAGAACTATTTTAAACTCAACAACATACAATACTTGATGTATTTTGGATTAAACAATACCATTACAAAGTCCAAAGATTCACAGAGACTGCTCTCAATGATAGACACTACAAAGTTTTTTGACATAGATTATAGTCATTTCCAATGGTGTCAAGATAAAAAATATTATGTTTCACAAAATGATTATCATCCTTCGCATCAAGGACACAGATTATGGGCAAACAAATTAATTAAATATATGGATGACGCAAGATGAACTTGCTTGACAGATGGTATTGTAACATGCTATTATTAATTTTATGATCACTTTACACTTAAATGTAACTCCTACACATTGCAATGAGTGGCCAGTCATACAAATTTTCCACAACAATAAAACTGTTTACAGAGAAAAAATTACTAAAACTCAAGACTTAAAATTCTTTCTTGAGCCAACACCAGATAATAAGATTGAAATAGGTATGTGCGACAAGAGATTTGGCAAAGAGGACATTTGGGACACAGAATCACAGGATGGCAAAATTGCAAAAGATCGCACACTCACAATTAACACATGCACACTTGATAAAATTGATGTTATGGACATACTAACAAGAAATAAATTCCAGGTGCAGATTGTGGACAAGCAACCAATTTATCACCCTACTGTTGTTGAAAGTGTGGGCACCATGTGGTACAATGGCACTTTTTTTATGCACTATAAGTTGCCATTGCTAAACGACTTGACTAATCAAAAATGGAAAAAGGAACAAGATCGTAATATCAGTTACTTCAGCAACCACACTATGATGTTTCACTATGAAGAAGAAATAAAAATTTTAAAGGAAATAGAGGAACAAATTGTCAAAATTAAAAAAAAACTTAGTGCTTAGTATTCCTAGATTAGAAATACACAGGCCGCCTATCAGCACCGCCATTGTTGCTAATGCTATAAAACAAAAAGGCCATCCTGTACAGTGTTTAGATTTAAACATCAAGTATTTTCATTTTTTAGAAGACAGAAACCTATACTACAAGATGGATGATGTGTGGGACGGCAATCGAAATCTTGAATTACATGAATATAAAACTTTAATAAAATTTTTAGAATATGATTATCTGGATATTGCAAAAAAATATGACAGAATATGTATCAGTATTTTCGGCAGTAGTGCAAGACTATTTGGTGAAATATTGTGTATGTATACCCGCAAACATCTTCCCGATAAAGAAATTGTGATAGGTGGGGCCGGAGTGCAATCAAGTAATCCTGATGGATCAAATGAAGAGCAAACCAAATTTAAAGAACTGAACTATGGCGAGCAAATGCTGGAAAAAAAACTTATTGACTATTATATTACTGGCGATGGCGAAATAGCAATACAACAATTGTTACAGGATGATACCACATATGCTGGCATTAATTCTAAGAGTCATGCACAAATCAACGATTTAGATAGTATGCCTTTTCCAGACTATTCCTTCTTTGATCTAGATGAGTATGACTACTTACAGGATGAAAAAGAAGTTTTTATCGTAGGCAGTAGAGGCTGTGTAAGACGCTGTACATATTGTGATGTGGCTAGA
>Ga0209337_1003702_pt1 | contig 10740 bp, 15 predicted proteins | sample LinPmetageLP53_FD_184044 | JGI IMG/M metagenome (GOLD analysis project Ga0209337, IMG submission 184044) | Marine viral communities from the Pacific Ocean - LP-53 (SPAdes) (version 2) | ecosystem: Environmental > Aquatic > Marine > Oceanic | place: Pacific Ocean | collected 2010-02-08 | reverse complement strand
GCTCAAAATCGCAAGCCTTCAACGGAAAAAACCAAACCGTGGATCCTCTAGACCAAATCCGCACCTATTGCGACGACGTAATTTCCGGCGCCGCCGTCGCTGGAGAATGCATCCAGCTGATCGCGGCCCGCACGCTGGCGGAGCTTGACGGCGGTCGCGACGTTTGGTGGGACGGCGCCGAGCTCGAGCGGATCGTCGAATTCGTGGGCCTGCTCAAGCTCCACGATTCCCGGAACGCTCCCGCCCAGCTTTACCCGTGGCAGCTCCACCTAGTGGGCGGCCTGCTGGCCCGGCGGCGGCGGTCCGACGACGAGCCCGCGACCAGGTTTCTAGCCCTCGAGATCGGCAAGGGCAACGCCAAATCGACCACGGCCGCAATGATCTCGCTCTACCTGCTGGCGTCATCGCCGCACCGCGTCGAGGTCTGGAGCCTCGCGACGAAGCGTGACCAGGCCCACCGCATCGTCGAGAACACGACCAATTTCGCATTCGGGGCCGAAATCAGCACCGAGCACGGGGGGGACATCCAATGCAAATTCCGCGAGATCCTGAACAAGAAGACCCGCTCGATCATGGGGTCGATCGCGACAAAACAGCGAACAGCCGACGGGCTCCTCGGGAGGCTCTACATCGCCGACGAGTGCGGGCGGTTCGTCGACGACACGCTCGGCAAGCTCATCATCGCCACGCATAAACTGCCCGACGCCCAGATCCTGATGCTCACCACGCCAGGCCAGGATCGGACGAATACCTACTACCAGCGCCGGGATGAGATGGAACAGCAGCTCCGAGACGGCGAGCTCGGGGACGACCGGTTCCCGCTCCTCTACGGCATCGACGCCGACGACGACCCGTTCGACCCGGCTAACTGGCCGAAGGGAAACCCGATGCTGGCGGCGGGGGTGCTCCCGCTCGAGAACATGCAATCGCTCGCGAAGGATGCGAAAAGCACCCTGAAGGGTCGCTCGGAATTCACGCGGGAAATCTGCTGCCGGTATGACGATCGAGACGCGGCATTCATCGACCTCGCCCTCTGGGATAAAGCCGAGCGAGACTTCGACCCGCTCGAGGTCTCGAAGGGCCGCCGGGTGATCGGAGCCGCCGACCTCTCGAAGCGGCACGACCTCACGGCGGTCGTCTTCGCCGTGAATGACGGCACCGACTCCGCGTACATTTGGGGGCACGCATGGACGTGCGAGCATGAGCTCGACACGCGGGAGCGGCTCGGGAATATGCCCTATCGCCAATGGGCGGAGGAGGGCCATCTGACCATCTGCCCGGGCCAGACCATCGACCTTGACGCGGTCCAGGCGTATCTCGAGGAGTGGGCCGACCGGGTCGAGCTGTGGAAGGTCTACGTGGATCCGGTCTCCGGGGCCGCCGACACGCTCGAGAAATGGCGGCAAGAGGGGCTCCCGATCGAGGCCCACCGGCAGAACATGCTTTCGATGAGCCCGCCACTCCAGAACCTCGCGACCAGGATCAGGGCCATCGAAAAGCCCGACCAGCCCCACGTGTACCACGACGGGTGGCCGGTCCTCCGGCAATGCATCCGAAACGTTCGAGTTCGGGAAGACTGGAGCGGGAACCCGACCGCGGAAAAGGACAAGGCCGCCGGTCGGATAGATGCATTCATTGCCGCCACCATGAGCATGACCGGCATTATGGAAGAAATCCGAAAACCCCGGTCAGTTTACGAAAGCTCCAGTGTGATCTAATCGGCGCTCGGCTAGGGCTCGCGGCGATTCCAGGTCCCCGCGACAACCCTAGAGGCCTCCAATCGGCCACGGCCGCGAGAGCGGTGCGAAACGTCGAGCATGCGCCCAGGCTAGGGCATGGCAGCAGTAGAGCCCCGGTCGTCACTGGAACGGCCACGGGTAGGACGGCTCATATCCTAAATCGCTGTTGTGGGGCAGCCGACCCAGAGCCCCATACCCCGCCCCGGCGGGGTTTTCTTTTGCATGTTCGGGCTCTGTTCGGTATACTCCCAGACGCTGGATGGGGACGGGCGGCGTTCTGGGGATCTTCGCCAAGCTACAGCAACGGTTTTGGCCGACGACGGGCGGCTCGGTATACCTGTGGCCCAGCCCGACCATCGACGCTCAGAACATCACGCCGCACCGAGCGGACACGCTGCCGCCGGTCGCTCGAGCGCTGCAGCTCGTCGCGGGCGATATCGCCAGGCTGCCGCTCGAGGTCCAGGCCCTCGGGGCCGACGGGTACGCGGAGGTCTCTTCGCCAGCCTGTGACCTGCTGAAGTACCAGCCGAACGAATACCACTCGGGCTTCGAGTTCCGTCGGATGATGGTTCGCGACCTGATGTTGTGGGGCAATGCTGCGGCGCTGATCCGGCGAACCCGCGGCGGCGAGCTGCTCGAGCTCGTGCCGCTCATGCCCGAGTCGTTTCAGATCCACTACCTCGACGACGGCGACGTGTTCTATACGCACGGGAAGCTCGGCCGGCTTTTGCCCGATGAGCTGCTGCACTTCCGGCTCCCGGGGGCGAACCCGCTCTGGGGAGACTCGCCGGTCGTTCGATGCCGTGCCACGCTCGACCTCCTCGCCGAGCAGGAGCAATGCGGGCGGGCGCACTTCGGCGCCGGGGCGACCGGGAAGCTGAGCTTCGAGACGGAGGAAGTGCTCGGCCCGGAGTCGGTTCAGCGCCTCCAGCAGGCGGTCCGGGATACGCACTCGAAGGCGGGCTCGATCGCGACCCCGATCGTCACCCAGGGCGGCATGAAGGTCTCGACCGTAGGTGCGACCCTTTCTCAATACGAGTGGATGCAGGCTCGAAATTTCAGCATTCAGCAGGTGGGGCAGATGTTCGGGATCCCGCCGCAGATGCTCTACGCCCAGGAGCCCGGGAACACCGCGGAGCACACCTACACGCAGCTCCGCGCCTACGTCGACTCCTGCCTCGCCCACTACGCGGCGCTGATCTCCGGCGAGATCGAACGAAAGCTCCTCGCACCAGGCGAGCGGCTCCATTTCGATTTCCGGCACATGCTCCGCGGCTCGCTCGATCAGGTCGTCGCGGCAGCCCGGCAGGCGATCGACGCTGGCGTAATGACACAAAACGAGGCGCGTTCCCTGCTCGGGTTGCCGCGCATCGAGGGCGGCGATGAGCTGATCTATTCGAAGAACTACGCCGCCCACGGCGAGACCGACGAGCAGGCGGAGGAGGCCGAGACCGATGCCGACGATTGAGCGCCGGTTTATCGCTACGGCCCGCACGTCGACCGACGGGCGCCGCACTCTTGCCGGGACCGCGGTTCCCTACGACGGCATGAGCCACGTGCTGCGCGATCGACCGCGGCCCTACCGCGAGCGATTCACGCGGGGCGCCCTCGAGATTGGCGACGGCGTGACCATGCAATACGGCCACGACCTCGACGGCGTGCCGCTGGCGGCCGTGCGATCGGGAACCCTCCGGTTCCGCGAGACCGACCAGGGCCTCGAGTTCGAGGCGGATCTACCCGACGCCCGCGCGGACATCCGCGAAGCACTCGAGCGGGGCGACCTCACGGGCGCCGTCTCGATCGGCTTCTACCTCCGCGAAGGCGGGGACGAATGGAACAACAGAACTAATCCCGCGGTTCGCACGGTGCGAGCTGCTGAGCTGGTGGAGCTCTCAATCTGCCGCGAGGGGGCATACCCCGCGGCCAAGGGATCATTGCAATGAGCGACCAGCTCCGAGAAACCCGGCAGAAGCTCGAGCGCGAGCTCGGCGCCATCATGGACAAGGACGGGTCGCTCACCGCGGCCGAGTGTGACACGTACGAACGGATCGAGAAGGAGCTCGACGAGCTCGACACCCGGCAGCGTGACGCCGACCTCCGCGAGCGGTTCACCGCCCGCCAGGCCGAACCCGCGACCCCGAAGCTCACTCCGGGAACCGCGGTCGAGAACACCGCCAGCAAGGGCGACGAATGGGGCGGCTACATGCGGTGGTTCCGCTCCGGGGGTCAGGACCGAAGCGGCCTCGAAAACCGCGACCTGCTGACCTCGAGCGATTCGGCCGTCATCCCGACCGACCTTCAAGCCGAAATGGTTCGGCTCTTCGGCGTCGTTCAGGGCGTGCGGCAGGCCGTGCGGGTCGGTTCCTATCCGACCGACATGAAGGTCCCGACCGTGGCTACCCGTGTCGCGTTGACCGCGGTCACGGGCGAGGGCCAGGCGTTCGACGAAACCGAACCAACCTTCGGATCGATCGACTTTACAACGGATCAAACCGTCGCCGCGACCACTGAGCTCTCATTTCAGATTTTGCAGGACGCGCGTCCCGAGCTTGTTTCCGAAATTAACCAGCAGCACGCCGAGGAAATCGGCCGCCTCTGGTCTTCGTTCTACTGTAACGGGCTGACCGTTTCGACCGTTCAGACCGACGCGCTCTTTAACAGCTCCGCGACCGGGGTCACTCAGCGAACCTTCCTGGCCGCGACAAAGCCTACCGCCGACGAGCTCATTCGAATGCGGTACGAAGACCTCCCGGCCCAGTATTGGAACGGCTACGGCGACCTTGCGTGGGTCATGGGCCAGGGCATGTTCGCCGAAATTATGGCGCTGCTCGACAGCACCGGTCGGCCAATCTTCCAGCCGCACGCGACCAGCACGCTTGCGACCGGGCTACAGGGAACGCTTCTTGGGCTTCCGTGCTACATCGACGCGGCAGCGCCTGCAAACACTTCCGGGCTCGACTCGATCGTTCTCCTGCCGCGGAACGCCTATCGGATCGTCGATCGAGAGCCCGGCATGGTCTCGCAGATCAACCCGTACGCGAAGCAGGCCGAGGGCCTCACTCAGATCAACACGTACATGCGATCCGTCGGTCGCATCGTGCGGCCTGAGGCGATCGTAGTCGGCACGATGGGCTGATCCATGCCACCAGCTCGGGGGGTCGTTCCGCCGCTGGCGGGGCGGCCTCCCGCTTCCCTCGGGGTAGACCGTGATTCAAGTAGTCTCACAAGCTAACATCGGTTTCAGTCTCGAGGAGTTTCGGGACCATTGCCGCGTGTCCGACAAGGAGCACGATCCCGCGCTCCGGCGATCACTCAACGCGGCCACGGTCGATATCGAAAACAAGGCCGGAGTCCTGCTTCGGTCCACCACGCTTTACGACTATTTCCGTGGAGCACCGGCGCCGTTCCGTTTCGCAGTAGGGCCGGTCAATGCGGTATCCGCGCTCTACAACGTCGACCAGGCCGCGACGGTCGACGCTACCGCGTACGAGCTCGATTTGACCGGCGCTTGGCCGATGCTCCGCACGAAGACCTCCGGCGCTTTCAATAACGTAGACACCTACCGCGTGACCTACACCGCGGGATATTCCTCGATCCCGGCGCCGCTGAAGGTCGCCGTATTCGAGCTCGCCGCGATGCACTTTGAGAATCGCGAGGCCGCGACCCCGGTTCAGATGTACGCCCTCCCGCACTCGATCAACTCGATCCTCCAGGGCTACGGCCCGAGGGGGCTTTGATGCAGGCGGGGCAGCTCCGGCAGATCGTCGCGATCCAGCAGCCGACCGAGGCCGACGACGCCGCGGGCCAGCGGACCTATACGTACGCGACGACCGTTCCGAAGGTCTGGGCTCGAGTGCGGAACGTCTCTCAGGTCAAGAGCACCGAGGGCGACGTCCAGGCGGCCGGGCTTGAATCCTACGAGGTCCGAATGCGATACCGGTCTGAGATCACCTACGACACTCGGATTGCCTACGACGGGCTCACGCTTCAGGTAGTGGGAATCCAGAACGTGCTCGAGCGGGACCATGAGCTCCGGCTCGATTGCGAGGTCGCCGAACGATGAGCGACGTACGCATCGACATCGAATGGAAGAAGCTCGAGAAGAAGCTGACCGGCCTCGAGAAGTACGTACCGCGAAACTCGATGAAGGCCGCGAGCTCGGCCGCGTTCAAGGTCATCAACCGGGAAAACGCGAGACTGATCCGGTCCGCTAGCTACAAGACGCCGATGGAAAAACCGGCGATGCGAGACCGCGGAAGCAAGAAGGGCGGGTATCGCGTGCGGCGGGTGATTCAATCTCGCGACGGCTCGGTCCGTTCGAAGACGGATTACAACAGCAAGAAGCACCCTGAGATGATCCACGCATGGTTTGTCGAGCGTGGGTACAAGACGAAGAACGGCCGCGTGGAGGGTCGACACTTCCGAACGAAGGCGTTCAAGGCGAAGCGCCGCGAGGCCGCGAGCTACTTCATGAAGGCGATTGAAATCGCGATCGACGTCGCAACCTCCAACAGCAAGGGCCGCGTGTCGATGAAAGACATCGAAGGCGTGCTCGGGAAGGTTTGGTAATGAGCTTCGCAAAAGCGACCTTCAACATGTTAAACGGCGAAAGCGACGTAACCGACCTCGTCGGCTCCCGGATCTCGCCGTACGTGCGGAACCGCGACGACGGGTTCCCGGCCGTGGTCTACGCGATTTCCCGCGAGGAAATCTACACCGACTCGGCCGCGCAAGACCTGAAGCGAATTGCCGAGGTCTCGATCACTTGCATGGACCGAACGCACGTGGGCGCCGACGAGCTGGCGGAAGAGGTCATTGCCGCACTCGCACCAGGTACCCACGGGGGCGTGGTGATCGGATCCGCCCGCCCGACATCAATCGACCGAGATTTCGGCGACCCCTATGACGGGTCGCAGGACCTCGTGTATCGAACCACGATCACCGCCACGATGACCGGAGCATAAACCAATGGCGCAGACCTTCAACGGTGCAACCTGCACGTTCACGACCGCGGACTCGGTCGTTCTCAAATTCAACATCCGCGATTTCTCGGAGAGCGGAAACGACCGCGCCGCGATCGACGTGACGACCGCGGACAGCACTCGCCGCCAGGTCTTGTACGGCTACGCCGAGCCTTCCGAGTTTACGTTCGAGTGTGTCTACGATCAGGACGCCGACCAGGTAGGGGGGTCGTCGACCGCACTCCCGCGAACCACGCTCGAAACGCTGCTCGATGATCAGCCCGGCGTGCTGGCGATCACGTTTGAGGACGACGGGACCGCGGGCGCCGACACGTTCGGCGGCAACCGAAACGCGGTCGTTAAGGGCTTCACGTTTCAGGGCGAGCTTGATGGGGTGATTTCCTACTCGATCACTTTCGGGATCATCCATTGACGAGCCTGAGCGACCTAATGCGAACCCGCCGCGTCGTCGTCGAAACCGACAACGGCGCCGTAACGCTCGAGAGCCCGAGCGCCGGGGTCGTCACCGAGCTGATGAAGGCCGACGAGGCGGAGCAGCATTCGAAGGTCGTCGCGGCCTGCGCCGTCGATCCGCGGATGACCGAGGACGAGGCCGCCAGGTTGCCGAGCTTCATCCTGATCCCGCTAGCGGAGAAGTGTGTCGAGCTGATCGACCCGAAAACGGTCCGGGACTAACCCCGGCCGAGCGCCTCGTTTTCTCTGTGGCGGAGCGACTCGGTATGACGGTGGGGGAGCTCACCGAACGAATGACGGCCGCGGAGCTGATGACGTGGATGCAGCTCCCGCGGATTGATGAAGACCTCGAGCGGCACGCGAACATGGAAAGGTTGCGAGGTATATGGCAAACGTAGGAGACCTCTTCGTGAACGTGCGGGCTCGAACCACGGCGCTGACGCGCGGGCTCCGATCCGCCCGCCGCTCGGTCCGGCGTTTCGCCTCGAGCACGACCGGGCTCCTCTCCGGCATCGCGGCCGGGTTCGTCGGGTTCAAGACGTTCAGCTTCATCATGGGATCGCTCATCACGGGATCGAAGGAGTTCCGCGAGGAATTCGCGAACATTAAAAACGCGATCACCGACGCGGGCCAGGTCTTCGCTCGACAATTCGGCGGCCAGCTAGCGTCCGGCCTCTCCGACCTCTCCGACTGGATCGCCAGCTCGCAGACCTTGAAAGAGATTTTCGAGGGAATCGGGCCCTTGTTCACTGACATCATTATCCCGGCCGTCAAAGGCCTATCCGCGATCCTCGAACCGTTTCGGCGCCTGCTCGCGTGGATGATCGAGAACGTGACCGGTACGACGAAGAAGATGAAAGAGCTCGAGCAGGGCATCACCGACCCGAGCCAGATCGAGAGCTCCGACACGTTCCGCCAGGCCGTCGGCGTGACAAGAAGGCTTCAGCAGGGCATTGAGTTTGGAAATACCCAAGCCGGGCAAGATTACGCGATGCGGTGGTTTCGCCGCCTTGATGAAAGAACGGCGGTGCCCCGATGACTTGGACCTACAAGCTCCTCCGCGGCGGCGACGACCTCGAGATCCGGCCATTCGAACCCGTGACCTCGAGCGGCACGCTGATCATCGAGACGGTCGGCGAGACCGGATATATCGACTCGCTCACGGTGCAACGCAAGCTGGCCGAGGGTTCGGCGCCGTTCGGTATCCGCTTGATGGAAGGCCGCGAAGTCCAAAAGTACGACGCCGACTCGACGACGTGGATATCCGATACGCCGCAGACGACGTTCGGCCCGCTCCTCGTGCGAGAGCTCAACATCACCGAGCACCCCGACCGCCCGGACACGTGGCGCGTGGACTTCGTCGCGACCGGCATGGGGCCGATGCTGAACGCCGCCGACGAGGTCATCGGCTCGCCGAATATTACGGTCTCGACCGTGTCGAGGCCGCGGAACGTGTCCGCGTGGCGAGAGGGCGCCACGGTCCCGACCGATACCATCGCCTCGGGCGCGTTTACGAAATCAGTGTGGCGGACCGGGACCGACATCGGCGGCGATTCCATCGACATCAACACGACCCCGGTCTCGATTGCGATCGACCAGACCGTCGTGCAGATCCAGAAGATAATGCGGTGGCCGTACCAGGATTGGAACGCCGACTGGCGGTTCGGGGAGACCGGAAGCACGACCTCGGGCGAGATTGACCTCAACGCGCTCGAGCTCTACGTCGGAGCCCGCAACACCGAAGCGTTCCTCGGGTTCCCGATCGGCACGCTCTACTGGCAAAGCGTGGAATTCCAGCCGCACCACCACGAGTTCCGGCTCGTGACGCTGACCTTCGTATATGACCCGTGGAAGCACGCTCAGCAGGTGCCGCTAGTACTCGAGCAATTTGCGACTCCGACGGATACCGACCCGACGACCGGGATGAGCCAGGCAAAAACCGTTCTCTGGAATCAGGTTTATTTTGACCCGTTCACGCTCAACAGCTCGAACTACACGACGTGGTTCAGCGCCGCCGAGTGGGATTATCTGGACGACGTGTTCAATTGAAGCGCTTCCGCACTGGGACCGGCAGGCTTGACGCCGAAACGCTTAACCGTCACGAGCGCGCAAGCGATATCGTGCTCCGTTCGCCAGCCGAGCCGCCTGCGTGGGCGTCCCGATGGTACGGGCCGATCCTGTGCAAGATCACCAGCTCGTCGTCGGATGGATCCGGCCAATGGATCTACACGGTGGCCGAGGTCAAATTCAGCACGGCCAGCAGCTACGCGACGGTCGCGGATGGGTTCGCGTCTGCAATCGTACGGAACCTCGCAGAGCTCTCGAACACGACCACGAGCCATTCAGGCGTGGACCCGACGGCTCATGACTTCGACCTCGAGAACGTGCCGACGGATTCCGTGGTGGCCGTGTTCGTGGCGGCAAACGGCCACACTTCAAACTACACCGCGTGGTTCGATCGACCAGGCGAATTCGACGGGACGTGCTCCTGATGGCAAATGAATACGATTTTACGCTTTACCCGGGCTCGACCTTCGAGCGAACGATCATTTACAAAGACGTAAACGGCGACCCGATCACCACGATCGACGGCGCACAAATGCAAATCAAGGCCACCGCGACCGACGCTTACGGGTCGGCGCTGCTAGTGCTGACCAACTCGAGCGGTATTACGGTCACGGCATCGCAAGGAAAGCTCGAGGTGGTCATCACTGACGAGCAGACCGCCACGCTAGCGGCCGGGGTCGCGGTTTACGACCTGTTCGTTTCGCTCTCCGATGGTTCTAAGCGATGTCTGATTTCAGGAGATGTAACGATTCGCCAGGAGGTCACAGAATGGCAGAGCTGATCGAAATCTATAGCACGAACACGATCGAGATCATCGAGAGCGGCGGCGGGGGGGGCGGCACAGGGCCGCAAGGTCCGGCGGGCGCGGCAGGCGCTGACGGCGCCGACGGATCTACGGGTCCGCAAGGTCCGGCGGGCGCGGCAGGCGCCGACGGCTCGGACGCGGCCGCCTCGACCGTGATCGCCGGAACCGGGGTAACGGTCTCCGCAAGCGGGAACGATTACACGGTCACGCATACAACGCCGACGTTCATCGGGACGCCGGTCTATCCGACCGGGCTGATCGTCGACGCGCTCGGCCATATTCAAATCAGTACCTCGCAATCGACCGCATCAAGCTACCGAAACGCAATCGGCGCCGACGATGCGTCAAACCTTGCAAGCGGCACGATCGCCGCGGCCAGGCTCCCGGCGATCTCCGATTCCTATACCGGGCAGATCGAAACGGCCGCCGACAAGACCTACACGATCGACCCGCGAGTCGCGGCAGCCCGAACCATTTCGTACTTCTACGGTCGCAGCAGCACCGGAACATGTACCGCGAAGCTCTACAACGGTACGGACGTCGTGGCAACGCTTTCGGTGACGACTGGCAGCTCGACGGCACTGCTCGATTCAAACTACGTGGCAGTTAGCGAAAACGGAGCCATCACGCTGGTGGTCTCTTCAAACATCGGAGCAGAAAACGTGGTCTTCGCAGTGGAGTACACGCGATGAGC
>Ga0209337_1003701_pt1 | contig 10741 bp, 8 predicted proteins | sample LinPmetageLP53_FD_184044 | JGI IMG/M metagenome (GOLD analysis project Ga0209337, IMG submission 184044) | Marine viral communities from the Pacific Ocean - LP-53 (SPAdes) (version 2) | ecosystem: Environmental > Aquatic > Marine > Oceanic | place: Pacific Ocean | collected 2010-02-08 | reverse complement strand
TCCAATCTTGCAGCTGTATTTAAAGTTATAGCATTATTTGCTGCGCTTTTACCTGCCCCTGCCGACCATGTGGAAATTTCTGCTGTGTAAGCTGTTGAGTAATCTATTGTACTATAAAATGAAGCAGCAGATAAAGTTCCGCCGCCACTAGCCCCAAAAGCATCTGTTTTTAAACCTATAATATCTCCAGAATTTGCACCTAAACTTGCTATATTTAAAGTTGCTGCGGAAACCGTACCTGAAATCCCACTTGTGTCAAAATCCAAATAAGTTCGGATCATTCTATGGACACTTGAACCACCTCTTCCGGACGTGGTTCGATACTCAACTGGGGTCTGAGTCCCTGATCCTCCGTTAATAACCAGAGATCCAGGACTTGTTCGAGCAGTACTAAAAGTATTATTTGAGACTCCGGTGATGTAGGCAGTTGTTGAGACGTTTAAAGTTGGCATTAAGCAATCTCCACCCAAGTATTGTCTGGGTTAAAATAAATGGCATCGTCGGAATTATGTATGCTATAACCTATAACTCTAACGATATGTCCACTGGTCGTGGGAGCTGTAACAGTTGCTGCTCCATCTGCTGCTTTTAAGTATATTTTTACACCATGGTCTTCTGTACCATCTATGTCTGCCACAAGGGTAACAAATCCTCGTAATAGCATACCATTTGTTGTTGAATTACCACCTAAGGCTACTGCTAACATTCCTGTACCGTCCAGTACTGCATCAGCGTTAGCTTTAGACCACGTTCCGCTGGAATTCAGGAAGTATATTGCACCGGCGACAGTGCTAACGTTACCGAAATACCACACATCACCTGCAGTATGATCTCCTGCGTTAGTTCCTGGGTCAGTGAATACACGGGATGGTACAGTTAATGTGGTGGCTGTTAATGCACCTGTGTCTAGAGTGCTCGAGCCATTATCTATATTACCAAAGCCAGAAGCTATTGTTCCCGATCCTAAAGCACCTACTGTTGTTATAGCTAATCCATTAATATCGGCTTGGGTTTGATCAGCAGTAGCACTCGCTTCAATACCATCTAGCTTGTCGTGATGTGCAACTGACATTACGCCTGCAATTGTATCAGATGCTTCTGCAATTACTACATTATCTCCATCAGAGGAGTTTATTGTGATCTGAGATGCATGTGTTGTTGCGGTTAAGTTTGTGCTTACGTTTGTTGCTTTAGCAGTGTTAGCCGTTATTGCTGTTTCAACATTTGCTATGTTTGGTATTGCAACTGTACCCGTAAATGTTGGACTTGCTATAGGAGAATAAATTGTGTTTATGTTTGCACCATTATCAAAATAGTCTGCCGCATATACATTGGCACTTGAACTTATATTGTACGATGATGTTACAGGTGCTCCTATAGTTATGTCAGACCCATATATAGAAGTTGATGTTCCAGGATTAGCTAGTCTTATAGTTGATGACCCACCGTGCCACAGCCCTACAACATTACCATGAGCATAAAATGAAGTTCCATATATTATATTACTTGAACTTATTCTACCTGAGGCTGTTATAGCTCCTGTAAATGTATGGGTGTCTCCAGCTGAATCTCCAAATGCTGTAGAGCCAGAACTGAACGATGTTGTCATGTGAGTTACCGATGACGACACCACATATGTTTCTGCAGTTAATGTGTCGACTTTAAAGTCACTTAACACACTTGAGCCTGATCCATAGAATAATTTACCAGAATCAAGATTGATTGCTAGTTCGCCTTCTGCAAGGCTTGAGGGTTCGGAACTACCGGTTCCTCTTTTTATTTGTATTGTGTTTGCCATTAGAACGTTCCTCCGTCAATGTTGTTAAAGAATAAGTCGCCACTTGCACTTATATTACCTGATGCCGTTATAGCTCCTGTAAATGAAGGACTTGCTATCGGAGCTTTAGCGTCAATATTTGTTTGTAAAGTAGAACCAGAAGCATTTAGCTGGTCTATTGTTGAGTAAGATGATAAGTCTTGATCTCCAGTATTTGTCCCGGTTAAATTAGAACCAACAATTGTTCCACTTGAACTTATATTTCCAGATGCTGTTATATGCCCATTCTCAATCATTACAGACTCATTTGATCCAAATGCTTGAGTTAAGGTTTGACCATTTGTGGCTCCGATTATAGCAACTGTATGCATTGCATAGACATTACCACTTGAACTTATATTACCTGAAGCTGTTATAGCGCCTGTAAATGTTGGACTTGCTATAGTAGAATAGATTGAGTTTATATTTGCGCCGGCTTCGATATACCTGTTCGCATGTATTGTTCCACTTGCGCTTATATCCCCTGAAGCTGTTGTTGAACCTGAAACAACAAAGTTAGATAGCACATCTGTTGATGCTGGATTAAATCTAAGACCCGAAGTAGTATTAGAATGATTAACGATATTCCCTGCTGTGATAGTACCACTTGCAGAAACATTACCTACTAGGTTAATATCCCCTTGCATTTCTATGCTATCTTGGAATACTGTGGGATTGTAAAATTGAGCATCGCCGTTTACAGTAAATTGATTAACATCTAAATTTAGGGATGATACAGCACTACCCGTGCCATTAAATAAGGTTGACCCATTGGTATGCAACACTCTTTGAAAAGTGTCTTGAATATTACTTCCGCTTAGGTTTGGTAACGCCATTTACTAACTACTTTCTTTTTTCTAAAACTTTTAGGACTTTGTTTATTACTGGAGACTTTTGAGCAGGGTCTATAGTGTTTTCATTTACATATGTTGCTACAATATTATTTAGTTTGTTGCGCTTAATAACAAGATTATCCATTGTGATGTCTTCTTTTATTAAAAGTTTAACCAGGTTTAATACGTGTTGCTTTTCAGTAATAGTAGGCCTTTGGGATAAAATTTCGACTTCAGACTTACTTTCAAGTATTTTTCTATTTCCCTGGGATTTAACTTCAACAGTTACTTTTTTAGAAGTTTCCACTTCGAAGGTTGATTCCCATGGAATAAAGTATGTGTCTTCGGCAATCACTTCTAAACGGATGTTTCCACTAGATCGGTCTTCTAGTAATCCTTTTAGTCTTTTAACAGGGATTTCAACTTCACCACCCGATGATATTGTACCCTTAAACATTAAGTCAAAGTCGTCAGATTCGACTACAAGTCTTGCTTGGGACTTTTTAAGTGAGGCACCTTCGAGCTTTATTTTAGCTGAAAACTTCTCTATTTTGTCAGTGTATAATGTGTACATGTCTTTTTAATTCCTCTGCTATTAATTCTATTTCTTTTGTATGATGGGTTATATTTTTAACTTCTTTTTTTTCATCATAAATTTTAATTCCATTCATATGCATAATCAAACGGATTAACTTTTTCTTTTTGTCGTCCTTTAACTTTTGGAGTTCTGTCTCATCGACACCACCACCTCTAATTACAGAATCGACAATATCTGCTATTTCAGCTAAATTCCATAAATGAGGGTTTAAGTCCCATTTAAAATTAGCTTCGTTCCATTTAATTTTAGTTGCCATATATAAATATCACCTAAAAGGTTCCTCCATCTATTCCCAATACACTAAGGGCTCCACTGGAACTTATTATCCCTGAAGATGTTATATCGCCGGTTACGCTAAAGTTTCCTACCATATCAGTCGGGCCTTGTTTTACTGCTTCAGATGCAGTTGTTGCAATTTGAAATTTCGATGTCGGAGTTTTTGTATTGACTCCAATTTCACCTGATGCAGACACATAGAAAGCTATGCGATCTTCCGAGCCGGCGAATGATTCCGATGGTACTCTTAGCTGAAGACTTTTCCCATCGTCGGGATCAATTTCCCATTTTCCTATTAGTTGTGAGCTGGAGTAAATCCCCTCACCTGTAAATGAGCCACTGTAAAATTGAATTGATTGGTCACTTCCTAATTTTATACTCATTTGTTTTTCTCCAATTCACATATTCGGGATTTAAGATCCTCTATAATTTTATTTTGATCCTGGATTGCTTTTACTATAAGTGGGGATAGTCCTGCATAATTCATGCTATAAGGAATTTCAGGTTTTGATGGTTTTGAAACAACTTGAGGATATACCTCCTCTACTTGCTGTGCAATAAACCCTGTGCTTGACTCCCCAGAAGATTTCCACTTAAAATCAACTACCTCAAGATTTAGAAGTTCTGTTATGCCATATTCAGTGGTGACTATATCTCGCTTTAATTTGCGATCTGAGACGTTCTCTAGTCCAGGTCCACTACCCCCAGTTCCGCTTATCGAGCCCATCCAAGTTCCATCTCCATCCTCGAAGGTGATCCACTTGTTGGCGGTTGTCATAGAACCCGATGCGGTTGGTCCAATATTAATAACGATGCCATCTGAGGTTGCATTGTCTTCATTTGTATTTTCAAACCTAGCTATGTATCCAGAAACACTTTTTTTTACGTGAAGAAGGTTTGTAGGAGCATTAGTTCCTATGCCCACGTAGCTGCTTGAGATTACTAGATCTGAAGATGGAATAGTTGAGGTTCTTGATGACATATCCCCTATCACGAGTCTTTTATTATCATGAAATCCTAAATATGCGTCATGAGTGGTTGCAGTCTTGATCCCCAAACGAACAAACGATTCCGTATCATCCTCTATTAATATTCTAGGATTACTTGATGAAGATATGTGTATTTGTGCGGCACCACTTGGTGAATCTCCTACTTTAATATCCCCTATAATATCGGTATTACCTGTAATAGCTACGTTAGTTCTAATGTTTTTGGTGGACTGATAGGCATCATCGGTTCCCGAAGTAATTACTGCTTTATTATTGACCTTTGCAAAAACATAAGTTTCGCCGTTCGTTAATGTAGTTGCCATTTTATTTAATCTCCATTACCAAGTAACTCCTGCTGAAGAGGCTGCTATAGTGCCTTCATCAAATTCCACACCAGCGACATTAATTATCACAGTGGCTTCCATTTTTACGCCTGTTGCTTCTAATGGGAGTATAATATCTTGGATAGGTTTAATTGTTCCGTTTGCTAGGCGAGGGGCTACATTTAATTGCATGTTCATTGTTACTTCGCCGCCGCCACTACCATCAAATATAAGGTTTACACCATCACCCCCATTGTTAGAAAAGTATGAGGCTGAATTACTAGCGCCTACAATTACAAATTTTTCGGCAAAGTTGGAAGCAGCCACTAAGCCATTATGTTTTACCGTAAAACCACTAGAGCTTATTGCATATGTTTGAGTGCTGTCCGCAATTTCAAATCCTGCTGTAGATAGCTTATTTGCTCCTATACTATATCCCCCGATTTCGCCAGCAGATGCGGAGATTGCTCCCTTTAAATAAACATTGTCTGTGTAGAGTCCAGTTTGTCCTGATAAGTCCCCGAACGTTGTCGAACTTGCTAGGCTACCTAAATCTCCCAACATTACTTTGGTTTCTAGATCGTCGATACCAGAGCCTGTTCGCACTGCCATTTGAATATATGGGGTATCGGCTCCTGACGATCCATTCAACATTATAAACCCAGATCCAGAAGCACCTTTGGAAACAATCACTTGACCAGAAGACATTGTTGGGATTGCTCCACTTCGGGAAACCATCAATTGTCCTGCAGCTACCGATTCAACCTTAAATGTTTCTTCTGTAAAGCCTGTTGAGGAAGTTGCTTTTGCAACTAGATATTCCCCAGCTACAAACCCAGCCGAACTTGCTACAGAAAAAGTTGTTTCCGATGATGAAATTTCCGAACCCGTGATTGTAGTAGCGTTTGCAATAATTACTGCACCACCTACTGCACTAATAGTATCCTTTTCAAATACTGCTGTAGATAGAGTTCCTCTAATTCTAGCCTCTTCGAATTCTGCTATGCCATCAGATCCGATTTTCCACCCTTGACCTGTTCCAAATAATGATGACTGAAAGTTCGCTGTTTGAATTGTTCCTGATGAACTTAAAATTATATTACTAGCTGTTAGTGCTGTCGAGGCTATATGCCAACCTCCAATATTTCCGGTGTTTGCCGTGATGTTACCGGACATAACTACATTGCCACCGGTTAAGTGGAAATTAGAAGATGATATTTCTATAGCACCACTAGAGCCAGAAATAAATTGAGACGTAGGACTTCCAACGTAAAACTTTTTTGCTCGAAGATCAAGATCTCCTCCGTCAGCAGTTGTGAATTTCAGATATGATTCTGAAGTGTCCATTAGCTCTAGGCCTAGCCCTGAGTATGTTTGATTACTTACTGTTGTAGATCCACTCCAAAACATCCAGCCTTTAGGTCCTGTACCGGCAGAAGCTGAATCAGATCCTTTATAATCTATAGTTCTTATATTAGCCATTATTTGAAATCCCCTGCATTACTATTCCACCACCTATAGTTAAAGCCCCTTCTACAGTATTATTGGTTCCGGAAATAGCAGTATTACTACCAGTCCAACTTACATTATATTTATGTTCTGTATGAACCTTATTCCCAATATTATCATATAGTTCAAACTTGAAATCCATAACATCATTTTGCTGTGCAGTTACTCCTGCGTGAAATTCTATGATTGTGTGATTCGGAGTCCAACCTGTTTGCCTAGCAGCTTTTATAGATACATCAGAAATATACCATCTTCCAGATTCTATTTGAAATACTACTGCAGCAGATCCAGATCTAAAAGTTTCAAAATCAAAATTTAAATATGCAGGGTCTATGTAGTTTGGAGGATTTCCCATAGGATCCTGGGTTTGAACATCCCACTGATCAGTCTCTACTGAAGCTACCGCACCTTGAGTAGTAGTAAAGGTTTCTACTATTTTCATATCTGAGCCATCTATGGGAGGATCAATAGCCGATCCTGAAAGGTACACCCTAATAGATGGATTAGTACCTCCATCATCTACCGGCTGGGAAGCCAGCTTAAATGATAATAGGTAGTTGCCAGCACCTTGAATTTCAACCCCAGTTGTGTCTGCTGTGTTTGGATTATTGTCCCAATCAGCAGAAGGTTTCATTCTATATTCAATATAAGCGTCAGCTCTTGTTGGGTCCCCATTACCTTTTAGATTTTCAGAACCAGAGATAACAACTCCATTTATGAAAACAGCGGCGTTTGACATTGTCGAAGGAGGAGTTCCTACAGGTGTGCCAATTCCATTATAGGAAGCTGTCCAATAATTATCAATAATGGTTTGTTGGTAAAATTGGCCAAGGGCTTGGTTTAGCCCAGTAGAATCATCATTGGCTAATAACTCATAGTCTTCTAATATTATATCATTAACAAATTGCCAACCATATGACCCTTGAGATTTTCTATATACTTTGACATTTTTTATATCTCCACATATTGGGTCTAGCTCCGATAGGAAAACCTTTGCCCATGATTCTACATTTGTTTCCTGGCTAACCCAGGTTGTAGGGGTAGGCTGAATATGAAGTAAAGTTGGCGCAGTGATGTCTGGATATATTACATCTGTTGTAGTATAGCTTATTATTTCATCTGAACTATCTCTCATGAAATGTTCAGATTCAACTGTATATGGTAACCAATACTCTACGATAGCTTTAGTCTGGCTAATTACATCTGTGATTATTGGGGCGTAGATTGTTACATCTGGTGCAGATATTAATGTTTGGTTTGATGCTGTTACAGGTGTTCCTCCATATATTGCTGCACGAGTACCTATATCATCTATAGTGAAGTAGGATGATGTTGTTGTTAGCACAGATGCATTTCCAAATGCTCCAGCAGGTTCAAAAGCTGCTGCGGTGATGGTGTTAGCAGTGTAGTGGGTATCAATACCTCCGGAGGGAGTCAAGTATGTTCTTTGAACTTCATTTATTACTACTGCTGGGGTGCGCTCCATAATAACCTTAGTAATGTTTTCTTCAAAAGGAAGAACATTAATTCTTTTTTGCCATTTTACATTAGGCCTATCCGACCAAGATGGTGGTACTTTATTTCCATTTGGTCTTTTTTGAGCAGTTCCAGTTATAGTTATGACCGCACCACCCTGAGGAGTGTGTTCATACACATAAATTGCTACTAATCTTCGGTTTGTTCCTGGCTCTATGAAATTGGCATTTTCATGGTAAATAGGTCTACCATTTTTATCTGTGACTTCTATTTCAATTATAGTTCCAGGGGCTAGTAAATCCCTATTACCTTTAAGCATAAACATATTTTTACCGCCAGTAAGAATTGTTGGCACTTCACTAACATCAAAATATAGGGAATCGGGGTCTGTGTCCGCTATCAGATATTGACCTTCTGACAAATATTTAGGTTGGTTCAGTTTAATGAACGGCATGTAATACTCCCGATATATTCTTCCACCTACGAGGGGAATCCCATATAAATATCACTTAAAATGTGATTTTGCTAAAGTCATTAGTTACATTAATTTCAAATAGATTATCAGCTACATCTCGTAATGCATCTAAATGTGATATAACCAAAATAAATGAAAATTCTGATTTTAGGTAGTCGAATAGCATAAACATCGAATTAAGATTTTCAGAATCTAATGTGCCAAATCCTTCGTCGATTGCTAGAAAGTTTGGTCTTGGAAGATTTGAAACGTTAATCAGAGCAACTCTTATTGCTAGAGACGAAATAAACTTTTCCATTCCTGATGTCAATTCTAGGGGCCATGAGCTTTTATCATACTTAATAAATGTTAGGATGTTTTTACCGTCTGTTTCAAACACAATTGTAAACTCCACAAGTTGTGCTAGGATCTCATTTACTTCGTCTTGGATTAAAGGAAGCACTTCGGAAATAAGCTCGTAAGGTACACCATCTCTTTTTATTGCTTCGAGATAGTATTCATATGCTTTTAGCTTATTTTCAACATCATTAGCATTATCAATAGATTCTTCTATTTGGGATATTCTTGTTCTTGCAAGCTCACGTTGAGTGTGCTTTTGTTTTATTATTGACTGAAGATCCTCTAGGTATGCTGTGGCTATTTCGAGATCAACTTCTATAATAGAAATTTCATCGGCAATTATTTCATTATGCTTTAGGTCCCTTTTGTTTGCATGATACTCAGAGATTTTATTAGCATTGATTGCCATAGTTGACTTTAAATTGTTGATTTTAGACTCTATATTGGTTCGGTCAACCTTAATACCTAATTGGCTAGTTTTTATATCGCCTAAACGAACTTTTAAGGTGTCATAGCGAGATTTATTTTCAATATGTGGTAATAAGTCTTCTATCGTAGTTTGCAATTTTGAGATCTTTTTCGAATACTCATCAGCATTTATTTTGTCAGAGGCCAAATCAACTTTTGCTTGTTGTGCTTGTTTAACAAATGGATTATTAACACAATATGGGCAATCAGGATCATAAGAATGGTTTTCAAGTTCACACACTAAGTTCTTTTTTTGTTTGGCAGAAGCTAATAGTATTTTTAATTTGACGTCGGTAGTGTCTTTATCGGATATAGCATCATAATACTCAGCGGCTTTAGAATTTACTAAATCAAGATCTATATGAGCAATTTCATTTGCAATTTCTAAATAGGTTTGTTTGTTGGCTTCTGTTTTAGGATCGAGATCAGACAGGAGGGTATGGCTATTTTCTATGGCTTTGACCAAGCTCCCGGACTCCTCTATAAGTTGATCAATGTCTACAGGGGAAATTGTTTGACGAAGTTTTTTTGACTTGTTTAAAATTTTACCAGATAACTCTTCTATTGTTTTTTTGAATTTTTTTTCTGTAACAGAAGCCGTTGCATACTCTGTTGAAGCTTCCTGTAGATCTATTCCTGCATCGACTAACTGCTGATCATAATCCATTTTCTTAAATTCCCTTAGGGAAACTTGGACATCTCGAATTTCCTCTGTTGCAAGACTATAAATTTCTTCAAAAACTGTTATGTCCATAAACTGGGCCAATAGGTCTTTGCGTTCGGTCTGGGACTTGTTTATGAATCCTGTATTATTGTTTTGCACAGAAAGGGCTGTTAGCTCAAAGTCTTCATACTTGCCAACGTAACCTCTAATGTTTTTATTAGTGTCTCTTCTTTGTTCACCATTTAACGATACCTCAGATCCATCTTCACCTATCATCCAAAAGTTAACGTCGACCTTGACGTTTGATTTGCCAGACTTTACCCTTTTTGCTTTTCGTTCGACAAAAAAGTCTACCCCATCTACTTCAAAGTTAAATTTGCAATAAAAGTTTAAAGACTTGTTGTTCATAACGTCTTCAGCCTTTTTAGTTCTGCTGCACTTATCAAACAAACAAAATGCTATTGAATCTAAAATTGCAGACTTGCCAGAGTGGTTTGCAGCAAATAACCCCATTAAGCCAGAAGCTTTGTCAAGGTCAATACTATTATCAGGACCATAACTAAACATGTTTGAAAATTCAAAACTTTTAGCTTTCCAAAAAATATTTCTTGAGATTTCTACTGGAGCAAGATCCTTGTTTAGAGCACGATTAATATTTTTAACTCTATCAATTATAACAGGATCAGCAGAAAAATTTCTTTCTATATACTCTCCAATTAACTCATTTTGGTATTCAACATCCCTGACATTATTGACTAGGGCTTTTGAAGTTTTATTGGTGGCTGTACCGGCTACTTTATCTAGCTTAACAACCATTGCATCGGCAAATGTTGCTTTTTTCCTAACAGAGCTTAGTAAAGTTTTTAATTCTGCTTCGGTGGTGTTAGTGGTTCTAATTCTTAGTCTAGGAAACTTAGGAATTGTTTTAATGTTAGGTAACACCCCATCAGTAATATCAATGGTATAGAAGCCATG
>Ga0209337_1003700_pt1 | contig 10746 bp, 7 predicted proteins | sample LinPmetageLP53_FD_184044 | JGI IMG/M metagenome (GOLD analysis project Ga0209337, IMG submission 184044) | Marine viral communities from the Pacific Ocean - LP-53 (SPAdes) (version 2) | ecosystem: Environmental > Aquatic > Marine > Oceanic | place: Pacific Ocean | collected 2010-02-08 | reverse complement strand
GAGCATTTTTGGCACAAAGTTTCCCAATGTATCCCAAGAGCTTCTTATGATGTTTGACAAAAGCAGACAGCTTGCAGACGAGGCCACAGGAATACCTTCCTATTCACACGGATCAGGCTCTGTAGGAGGCATTGGTCGTACCGCTTCTGGTATGTCCATGATGCTGGGAGCTGCCGCGCAGAACATAAAAGCAGTGGTGCGAAATTTAGATGATTTCCTACTTGCACCGCTTGGAAAGGCTCTTTTTGCCTTTAATATGCAGTTTAATTTTAACAAAGCTTTCATTGGTGATCTTGATGTTATGGCTAAAGGTACAGAAAGCCTGATGAGAAATGAAATACGCAGTCAAAGATTGATGGAATTCATGCAAATGGGTGCAAATCAGCAAATGGCGCCTTTTATTAAATACGACTACATATTAAGGGAATTGGCAGCTTCAATGGACTTAGATGAGGATAAGATCCTTAATGACCCCAGAGAAGCGACCATACAAGCTAAAATGATGGCTGAGATACAAGCATTAATGCCTGAACAGCCAGCACCTCCGCCCCAAGAAGGCGATCAAGCTATCCCTGCCGCCGGTGCGCAAGCACAAGGCGCGCCTCCAGAGCCGAATGCACAGGGATTTACCGGCACTGGAGGCGGAGATAACGGTGGAGCAACAACACCACCCCCACAGCCCGCTAATGGTCAGCCCATACAGTAATGGAAAAGTCAGTATACCGAGACATGCTCTTTTTAGTTAATAGCAAAGAGCAATACGAGCTTCTTCAATCTTACGCGAAGGCTAGGATCAAGTATTATCACGTTTTGCTAGAAACAACTAAAGAAACAGATCGTATGAAAGAAATACAAGGAGCAATTGCTGAATTGCGTCGGTTTTCTACGTTGAGAGAAGAAGTAATAAAGGGCTCCAAGTAATGGCGGATAGATTAGATTCTGTATTAGGTATATCTGATGTTCCATTTTTTCAGCGGCCTATTAGTTCATCTAATAATGATCAACAAGTTGGTTTTAATGAGCTGGGTGACCCAGTCTATCGAACAATGTCAGGGGAACAGTACACTGTTTCATTGGCTGACGATCAACGAACATCAAATCAAAAAATTAAAGAAGATGTTATTCCTGCCGTAAAAGAATATGCCAAAGATCCATATTTACCAAGTTTTGATCAAGTATTAAATGCAGGAAAAACAGTTGCTAAAGGGTTCTGGGATATCATTTCTTTACCAGGGGAGGTTTTAAGTGGGGATCGTAAAGAAGCTGTTACATACGGAGATATAGCAGATTTATCAGGTCTTATGGTTGGTGGTTCAGCATTTGGATCTAGACCAAAAGATTCTCTTGGAATGTTCCTTGGCCCAAAGAACAAAGGCTATGATACCACAAAACTTGAACGTGCCGAAAAAATGAAAAAAGAGGGAGCATCCGATGATGATATTTGGCGAGACACTGAGACTAACTTTATTGGAGGCACTGGTTGGCAAGAAATTAATGATAATAGGTCAGTAACTGTTAATACTCGAAAAACTAAAGCAGCAGATAATTTTGATGAACCGCCTTTAACAGCAGCCAATATTGATAAACAAGCATATAATGCAAAAATTAAAGATTTAAAAATTACCAAAAAAGCCAGTGAAAATGAAATCTTTATGCTATTACAAACTGGCCAGATAACGGCAGATGCTGCAAAACAAAGCCTTGCAAAACTTGATGCTGATTATAAGAAAGCTATTTCAACTACGGACGATGCTGTTCCAGTAATCAACACTACTGGAAAACCAGCATTCACTGACCGTCCCCTCAAGACACGGGGACTCTTATATGATGTAATAAACCACGATACGCTTTTTGATCATATAGATTCGGCTCAAATGCCTACAGCACAATCTGGGTTTAGGCTGATGCCTAAAAATGATCCAAATACTACAGGTTATTTTAAACCAAAGAATTCTACTTCCCTTAAAAAGAATGAAGATAAAATTAATGTTTTTGATTTGCCTGATAAAGACGAAGAATGGTCTACTCTTTTACACGAAATCCAACATTATATGCAAGAAGTGGGGGAATCTACAGGTAAAGGCTCTGGAACTGTAAAAATAGCAGGGAAAACTTTTAGAAAATCAGAAATGGATATACGGGCCATTGTACTTAGAAATCAAAACCAACGTGAAGCAATCTTTACAAGGGATGGCGGCACTGAACATACTTTATCTTTAGAACATCTTTTAGAAAATACCGGTGATGTTAAATTTAAAAGCGGTACTTTTAATGGCGGTACTTTTAATTCTGTTTTTAAACATCATATGAACCTGACCGAAATATTATCCTCAATAGACGAATTGGCCAGTACTGTTGACCCAAAAAATTATAAATCTGCTTTAGCGAAAAGACTAAAAGAAACATTCCCAAAAATAAAAAGGGTAGAATTGGTGGTGGACGAATTATTATCACACCCTTCTGTAATAACTTTAGTAGAAAGAGTTAGAAACGCGCGCGCTAATAAAGGAATTCTTGGAGTTTCAAATGATTTTGATACAAGTTCCAAGATAACTGCCTTGTCAATTATGCCTAAAGTAAAACAAGCAAATATTCTGGGTGGAAAAGACTTATCATTTTATATGTATCAGGCAAATCTAGGCGAAACAATGGCACGTTTAACAGAAAAACGCCGTAACTATTCCTCTGCTGAACGCAAAGCAAGGCGCCCAAGTATGGACTTAGATATCGACGAAGATCTAATTATACAAGACAAGATTTTGTTAGATTAATTTAGGATTATAGAATAATGGATTCAATATTAAAACATCATTACGAAAACATAGCTAATGGAACTGCTGTCCAAAACGAGGACGGTTCTTTATCTACAGTTTTTACAATTATTGTTGAGATTGATGGAGAAGAAACATTAATTCCTACGGTTTGGGATGGGCAAATATTAGATCAGGAAGAGGCTATACAGCGTGCAATTAGTAGTGGCGTTAGTTGGCCAAAAGCCCCAGCAGGGCCGGAAGGTGTAGAGGCATTAGAATTACAGGATGCTATTTTACATAAAGAAATGAAACCAGTTTCAAGCGAAGAAGCTCGGCAAAAATTAAATGAAACAACAGAAACGATGGACGGCTTTGCTTTAGGCGGCCTAGCAACTGCCCGAAAGGGAATAACCACACAAGAGGGATTGGACATGGCTAATAAAAGCAATCAAAGGGACGATAAAAAAGCAGACGTTGATGGTGATGGAAAGCTATCCCCATATGAAAAAGAGCGTGCTGAAGCAGTTCAAAATAATGAACTAATAGAGGACGAAGATATGGCGATGGCGCATGGAGGCATGGCCTGTGGGATAATGGGTTATGATGAAAAATCTGGTAATGAAATACCCCTTGGTTCATCTGCTGAAAATGTTCGTGACGATATTGACGCTAAATTAAGCACCGATGAGTTTGTCCTTCCGGCACACGTTGTAAAATATCATGGGCTAAAACACATTATGGGTTTGATGGAAGAAGCCAATATGGGTTTAATGGGAATGCATGACGAAGGACTTTTAAAAGGTGATGAAGAAGAAAGTCCAGAAGAAGAAATCTCTTCAGAAGAAGGCAAGACTGAATGTCCTGTTTGTGAAGGTACTGGAGAAGATGGGGGAGAAGAATGTACTCATTGTGATGGTTCTGGATACCATTACGAGGAAGAGGCAGATGAGGGTAATGAAATCGAAGTCGCTACAATTATTGTAGAGGACAATCTTGAAGAAACGGAAGAAGAGATACCCTCTATTCCTAAAAATCGAGTCGGTGGCGTTAAAAAGAGAAAATACGCTTACGCTCATTAACGGGCTACTCGCACATGCGACCCCCAGAAAGAAGTATAAAATGGCAAGAAAGAAATATGATCGTGCAGATGAAGAAAATAATTTATCGTACTCAGAAGAAATGGCACAATCTACTCAACCAGATCAAGAGGCTCAACAAGAGGATAAAATTGTATCTGGCGAGGAGATTACATTTAAAAAAAGGTATGCCGACCTACGAAGGCATTCCCAGCAAGTCTTATCCCAAAAGGACAAGCAACTAAATGATGCTAAACGGCAACTTGAAGTAGCTTCCAAAGCGCAAATTAAGTATCCCAAATCAGATGCTGAAATAGCACAATGGGAAAAAAAGTATCCAGACGTCGCACAGGTCATTGATACTATTGCACGCAAAAGATCTGCGGAAGCAATTGCCGAAGGTGATAAGAAGTTGGCTGGGTTGCGTGAGTTGGAAACTAAGCTTACACGCAAAGAAGCTGAACAGGAGCTAATAAAAGAACATCCTGACTTCTCTGATATTCGCCAAGATCCTGGCTTTCACGAATGGGTTTCCGAGCAACCTACATATATTGCAGATGCATTATATAAGAATAATACGGATGCACGGGCAGCTAGTCGAGCTATTGATCTTTATAAAGCTGATATAGGTAGATCTAATAAATCTCCAAAGTCAGCAGCAACATCAGTAGGAAGAACTTCAAGTTCGTCCCCTACAACAAAAAGTAAAGCATCATATAGTGAATCTCAAATTAATAACATGACAGACAAAGAATTCACTAAGCACGAAGAAGGAATTAGGAAGTCGATACGTGATAAGACATTTACTTACGACATGACTGGTTCAGCACGATAATTGTTGCCATTAATGTAATAATTTGCTATAATATGATGAGTAACAGATATCTTACTATAAGTTCTGTTACACCATACATTAAACATTAGGCCGCATTAGCCTACCCTTCTGTTTAATACAATTTCAGAAGAATTTGACGTTAGTCTACCAGTATTGGTTTGGCCCAAATATTCCGTGAAGGCATTCACTAAATATTCGCACCCATATTCCCTACTGCCACTGTTCGAATAAAAACTTCTGTGTCTTGAAGAGAACCTATTCTGGGTTCTCCGCCATTTCACTTATAAAGGAGTAATACAATGGCAATTGCAGCGGCATCGGGTTATGGTCAGTTTTCTGGCGGTGGCTTTAGTCCTGTTCTTTACGCTAAAAAAGCTCAACTTGCATTACGCAAGAGCTCTACCGTAGAGGACATAACAAATTCCGATTATTTCGGAACCATAAATTCATTTGGCGACTCAGTAAAGATTATTAAGGAGCCAAGTATAACAGTAACCGCTCTTCAAAGAGGTACAGCCCTTGCTACACAAGCATTGACTGACACCGATTTCACAATGGTTGTTGATAAAGCAAACTACTTTCAGTTCGCTTTAGACGATCTTGAAGAGCATTTCACTCATATGAACTGGATCGACCTTGCTTCAGATCGTGCTGGATACGCTATTAGAGACAAGTACGACGAAGAAGTGCTAGGCTACCTAGCTGGTTGGAAAGGCGGAGCTGGCTCATGGGCACGGAATACAACCGTATCTGGTACAAAAGCAAACACTAGCGCTGGTAGTGACGAATTGCTCGCAGCTAATAAATTAGACATCACTGATTTTGGTGGTGCTGATATTGGCGGTTCAGGCGAAGTAACGTCTATTCCAATTCTAGCTGGCGGCGGAGCTGGTGGAATCACTTCACCATTAGCAATCCTAAATCGAGTTGCTCGAATGATGGATCAAGCTAATGTTGAGTCCGACGGACGTTGGTTAGTGGTTGACCCAGTATTTGCTGAAGTACTAATGGATGAGGATTCAAAACTCATCAATGGTGACTACGGTGGTGGTGACGAAATAAGAAATGGTAGATTACCAGGTCTTGTTCGTGGTTTCCGCGTGTATAAGTCAAACAACGTACCATATCTAGGGAACGGTGCAGGAACAGCGGCAGCAGCCGGTTCTGAAACTCACTTTAGTGTGGCGGTTGCTGGCCATGACAGTGCAGTAGCTACAGCGCAACAAATTAACAAAGTAGAGACTTTCCGTTCTCCAACATCTTTTGCAGATGTTGTAAGGGGCGCAAATCTTTATGGTAGAAAAGTTCTTCGACCAGAATCTTTGTTCACTTGTAACTACAATATCCACTCTTAAAAATAGGGGGTCGGCGTTTTCAACGTCGGCCTCTTTTTACTTAGAGGTATTTTATGGCTAGTTCGTATATCACACTTTCCAATCTTGTTTTACGAAGATTGAATGAAGTAGAAATTGCAGAAGCAGATTTTGCGTCTGTTAGAGGAGTTCAAGCACTTGTTAAGGATGCTATTGAGTTTTCTATTGCCAAAATTAATCAAGCTGAATTTGAGTGGCCTTTCAACGCGGCTGAACATACTCAGGTTCTTGTTGCCGGTCAAACGGAGTATACGTGGCCCACATATTTTAAAGTTTCTGATTGGAATAGTTTTCAAATTCTTGAAAATTCGTCGTTAGGATCTTCTTACCAACAACTAAAATACCTTGAACGAGATGAGTGGTATAAATTTCATAGGGATGATGATTATACTGCTGGATCGGCTGGTAGAGGAATACCTCAATATGTTTTCCCTTCTCATGGATCAGGTTTTGGCGTAACGGAAAGCCCAGATGCGGCCTACTCTGTTCGCTTTCGATATTATTTAACACATTCAGATTTAGTAAACGCAGCAGATGTAAGTCGTATACCTACTAATTTTGATTCTTGCATAGTGGATGGTGCACTATATCAAATGTACCAATTTAAAGATAACTTAGAAGCCTCGCAAGCCTCATATGCCGCCTTTGCTGATGGCCTTAAAAATTTACAAACTCTTTATATTAACAATTATGTTTATCTCCGTGATACTCGAGTAAACTTCTAATGCCAGAACAAACTCAGTCGTTTAAAGTCCTATGCTCTGGTGGTCTAAACTCTAATGAAAATCATTTAGATTTATCAGACAACAAACCAGGTGCGGCCACAAGATTGGTCAATTACGAGCCGTCACTTTTTGGGGGTTATCGTCGTATAAACGGATTTACTCCATATAACACCACGTATGCAGAAGTTGGCGTTGGGGGGGTTGGTACAGGAAAGATTTATTGCGTAGCAATTTATAAAAATGAACACCTTGGAAATCCCTATTTAATAGCTGCTCGAAAAAATGCATCTGGTAATACTTATTCTTTCTGGAAGTATGTTGATAATGTTGGTTGGCAAGTAATCAACACTGGTCTTACGCTAGCAGTTACAAGTGGCTCTAGAACAGTTGATAAAATTAGATTTGTACAATTTGACTTTGGTACAGGTAGCCAAATTTGTTTTGTTGATGGGGTTAATAAAGCAACAATTTTTAATGGCACTAATTGGTACGCAATAAGTAGCTCAAATTCTGGAGGCTCTTCAAGTCCAGGCGGCAACCAAGTAGTTAACGCTCCCGAGCTTGTAGATGTTTTTGAAAACCATCTATTTCTTGCTGGAGACAAAACTAGCAAAGCAGTTATAACACATTCTGCCCCAAAAGATCCTTTAACTTTTACTACGGCTGCTGGTGCTGGTCAGATTGTTAGTGGATTTAATGTTGTTCAAATTAAACCATTTAGAGACAACTTATTTATCTTTGGCACTAACTCAATCAAAAGTGTGAAAGTTGCAAGTAATGCGTTTACCTTAGACAACGTAACAGCAAATGTGGGATGTGTTGCTAGGGATAGTGTTCTGGAAATTGGTGGGGATTTGCTCTTTCTCGCACCTGACGGCTTTAGACCCGTAGCTGGTACAAGTAGAATTGGTGATGTTGAACTCGAAACTGTATCCAAACCAATTCAAGGCGCTTTAGTAGACCTTATTCAAAACTATGATCTTAGCACTTTAAATGGAGTCGTAATAAGATCTAAGTCTCAAGTTCGTTACTTTGTAGGTGGGGCTACGGTAGGAGTAACTGATAGTTATGGAATTATAGGTGGATTATCAGATAGCTCGGGTTCCATAGAATGGGAATTTGGAGAATTACTGGGAATCCGCGCTTCATGTTGCACATCAGAATATATTGGAACTACAGAATTTATTCTACACGGCGACCATGATGGCAAAGTGTATAAACAAGAAGTCGGAAATTCCTTTAATGGATCAGATATCGTTAGTGTATATCAAACTCCTTATTTAGATTTTGGAGAAACCGAAGTTAGAAAAACTCTACGAAAAGTTAATACTTTTATACGGGCAGAAGGCCCAATGACAATGTATTTATCAATGGCATATGATTGGGGGAGTGGTGACACAAGCCGACCCAGTACTTATACTCAGGCTAGTGCTGGGGCACCAGCCGTATTTGCTGGTCGTAATATTACATATAACGGCACAAACGTCCTTTATGGCGGCGCATCAAAACCAATTATGACAAGCGATATTCAAGGCTCTGGCTTTAGTGCTAGGGCCAATTTTGTGACTGTTGGGCAAGAATCCGCACACACAATTCAAGGTATTGTTATCGAATTTTCTGTATCAGGGAGAGCTTAACAAATGGCTGGCTACACTAGACAATCCAATGCAACAATAATTAACGGCGCTGATATTACAGCCCCACCTTTGAATGCAGAATTTAATCAACTTATAGCGGCGTTTCATGCCACAACTGGACACGCACACGATGGATCAACAGGCAGCGCCCCTAAAATAGTTTTAACAACAAGTCTTTCTGGATACTTACCAGCCGCACATGGTGGTGTTGGGGGTAAGAATAATACAACAGCAACAACTACTCCAGCCGTAACAGATGACAGTGGTGATGGATACGCCCCTGGTTCTATTTGGGAAAATACAAATACTGGGCGTGTATATCTATGTGTAGGTAACTCATCAGGTGCAGCGGTCTGGCGAGAGATCGTAACGATTCACTCAGGAAATGCTATACTTCCTGTAACAACAAATTCAGTTGATATTGGTAACGCCTCATACAAATTCCAAGATCTGTTTTTACAAGGTGGAATAAGCTCTGCTGGTAATACTGCTATAGGTGGAACATTAAATGTAACAAGTACCTTGGGTGTAACGGGTGTTACTACACTGGGCACTGCCAACATAACCACAGGAAATATTGGCACAGCAGTTTTAACATCTACCGATATTAACTCAGGAACAATGGATAACGTTGTTATTGGTGCCTCAACCGCTCAACCAGCTACTTTTACCACCCTTACAGCATCAGGAACAAGTACCCTTGCGACAGTAGATATAAACGCTGGTAACATTGATGGTACAGCGATAGGTGCGAACGCTACCTCAACGGGAGCATTTACGACTGCTTCAACATCTGGATTAGCAACACTAGCAAGTGTTGATATAAATGCTGGTAACATTGATGGCACAGTAATTGGTGGCGCTAGTAAGGCCGCAGCAGGATTTACAACTGTAACGACAACAGGGCAAGCCACTCTTGCAAGTGTAGACATCAATGGTGGTAACATAGATGGAACTATAATTGGTGCATCCGCTACTGCCGCTATTACAGGTTCAACTATTACTGGCTCATCACTTGTAGGCCCTCTAACAGGTAATGTTACCGCGTCTTCTGGTGCGTCAACTTTTAACAATGTAACAGTCAATGGAACGGTAACTGGAAACATAACTGGCAATGTAACTGGTAATATTACAGCCAATAGTGGGTCTTCTACCTTAAACAATCTGACTGTAAATGGGACAATGGATGTTACCGCAACTGTAATATCAAATGTTTCAAATCCTGTTAATTCTCACGAAGCAGCTAACAAAGCATATGTTGATACTTCAATAAGCAATCTAACAGGAGGTGCCACTGCGGCATTAGACACTCTTGGTGAAATCGCAACAGCTCTTGGTAATGATGCAGCCTTAAATACAACACTTACAAATTCTATTGCAACCAAACTTCCACTTGCCGGAGGCACAATGAGTGGTGCCATTGCAATGGGATCTAATAAAATTACCGGTATGACTAATCCTACTGGTGCCCAAGATGCAGCTACGAAAACCTACACAGACGCACAACGCGACACTAGGGTAGCTAAATCTGGTGATACAATGTCTGGTGCCCTAGCTATGGGTAATCAAAAAATTACTGGATTAGGTACGCCAACAGCAAATACGGATGCAACTACAAAAACATATGTTGATACTATTCTGGGGTCTGCAACAGCCGCCGCGACTTCTGCTACGGCTGCGGCATCAAGCCAAACTGCGGCTGCTTCAAGTCAAACTGCGGCTGCCAGCAGCCAAACGGCTGCGGCCTCAAGCGCGACTTCTGCGGCTGCTTCGTATGACTTATTTGATGATCGTATGCTTGGGGCATTTTCTAGCGCCCCAACGCAAGACAATGATTCAAATTCGTTGGTTGTGGGTACACTTTATTTTGATACAACAGCAAACGCTATGAAGGTTTACTCTTCTGGAGGTTGGTTAAACGCTGGTTCGGCTGTTAATGGTACAAGTGCTCGTTACTCATATACAGCTACTGCTGGTCAAACAACCTTTAGTGCAAGTTATGATGCTGGCTATGTAGATGTTTACCTAAACGGTGTAAAATTAAAACTGGCCACTGACTTTACTGCTACAAATGGGTCAACTGTTGTTCTCGCTTCGGGCGCAGTCTTAAACGATATTGTTGATATTATCGGGTATGGAACATTTACGATAGCCGATCATTGGACAAAGACCCAGGCAAATTCACAGTTTGTAGATGTTGCTGGCGATACCATGACTGGTAATCTGTCCTTCGGTGATAACAACAAAGCCATCTTTGGTGCTGAACTTGAGATATACAGTGACGCAACTCATGCTCGTATTCGTGAGTATGGTTCTGGACAGCTTAAAATCCAAGGCGACAATATGC
>Ga0209337_1003699_pt1 | contig 10746 bp, 11 predicted proteins | sample LinPmetageLP53_FD_184044 | JGI IMG/M metagenome (GOLD analysis project Ga0209337, IMG submission 184044) | Marine viral communities from the Pacific Ocean - LP-53 (SPAdes) (version 2) | ecosystem: Environmental > Aquatic > Marine > Oceanic | place: Pacific Ocean | collected 2010-02-08 | reverse complement strand
ATCTACTGTGACTCTTAGATATTCAAGTTTGTCATTCAAATCTTGAATATGTTTATCAGCACCTGTAAATTTATCGTAATCAGATTTTAAAACTGTCAATCCATCAAAGGGATCGTAATCCCATTTGTGATATTCTATATCCTCTTTAGTCATTTTACCTGTGTACCACAACCATTTGTCTTTATTCAGTTCTTTCATTTGTCTTTCATAACGAATAACTTCTAACTTTTTATCTGATAAAAGTTCTGAGTATTTTGCGTGTAGTTTTGGTACTTCTAGTGATGATGCGTCTAGTTCGATATCGTCAATAGAACAATCGGACTTCCACATAGTTTGTATTTGATTTAAATTCATAATGTATGTAGTATATAGTGTAGCTGTTAAGTGCTACTTTTTACTTTAAATAAAGTGTATCTCATTGTAAGATCACAGGTCGCATATTCTAGACCTGCTGAATCAGAAGCAAATTCAATCGCTCCTAAACTTGTTGGGAAACAATCTTGAAACGCAAATTCGATATTTGCATTGTTTGATGATGTGTTGACAATAATAGTAGCATCTGAGTACATATTCTCAAACGAAGCGTTACTGAAAACATTCGTAGCATTTTTAGTAGAACCAACTAAGTCTCTAAAATCTTCTGTATCATTACCCGGTCCCAATGCCATTATCCAGTTAAAGATTTCTTGATAGTTTTTCATATCTTCGTCTACAACAAATTTGATTGTTAACGGATCGAACTCTATCTTATCACCAGGTAAATATGAGTTGATAGCTAATGTAGTTGAATGTAATGCTTCACTAAAGTTTACACCCGGTAAAGTTACACCTGTACAAAAGTATTTTGTTTTTGGTAATTTATTTATTTGAAGATCAAAATTTACAGGACTTAAATAATTTAAGTTAGTAGGTTGATCTGATTGCCAATTAGCTGTCGCCATTATAGTTTTTTAACTCCTAATACATAATTGTCTGCTGCATCTTCTGCATATGTTTCACTATGTCCTTCATAAAGTTCATCTTTAACCCAAACATTATCTCTCCACATTCTAATCCCAAATGATTTGTTTATTACACCAACTTCGGCTTTCAAATTATCATTCATATATGTGTGTATCATCTCATCAAATTGTATCATTTCATTCCTTATTTCTTCTTCATTAGTAAGACCATACCAGTTCCAACGACCATCTAAAGAAACATCTTCGTTACTGTTCTTAATGATGTCGGAAATAGTTTTTTCTTTCATACATATATTTATAACAAAAAAAGAGCTCCCTAAGGAGCTCTTTGAAATCAATAATGATTTAGCTATTACTACGACTTATAGAAGGTTTAATACTTCGAATGATCTGTAGTATGAGTTAGTTGAAGCTGTTGCCAAACCACTAGACGGAGTAGCTCCTACGAATGGGTTTGAAACCATACCGTAACGAGTTTTAAATCCGATTTTTGGTTGGAAAGTATCTTCGCCAACTGCACGAACCATTTGTAATGGTACATAAGGACAATAGAATACACCAGCGTCAAAAGGATTAGTTCCTCTATACCCTACTGTACAATATCCTTCACCACCAGTTACACCTGTAGGTCGCTGAGCGACTGAAGCATAATATGGATCGATATACACTTTGATGTTGCCATTTAAGACACCAGCAAATGTGTTTCCAGTATCATCCACAGTTAAGTTTGTGTTTAATGCTGGAGCGTAATCTAATACACCGGCCATTGCAAGAGCAGACGCTACATCAGACGAACATAGGATAAAGTTACCTTTACCTCTTCTTGTTTGTCTTGCTATAACATTAGCATTTCTTTCAATGTGGTACATTAGACCTTTGAATTTTTCAACTGACCATCTACCTGATGAATCAACATCTAGGTTAAATTGTCCGTTTACAGAAGTACCTGTTAGGTTTGCTTCTGACGCCACGCCTTCAATTTTGGCTTGACTGTTAACAGTTCTAACAACTTCTCTGTTGATTTCCGCTAGGATCTCACCAGACAATATGTTTGCTAATTCTGTTTCTGCATCTAGACCATGAATTGCTTTAAGGTCTTGTGCGAGTTCGATTGTGTACTCAGCTTTTAGCGCTCTGCTTGTAGCTGTAACTGTAGCTTTCTCGATTGTGAAAGACATTTCAGGAATCGTAGAATCGATTTCTGCAGTTGCTGTTGCAACTCCTGCACCAGTTGTGTAACCTGTTTGGATAGCTGTGTTAGCTGATCCTGAAGCAAATGGATCAGAACCCGCATGAGTTCCTCCACCAGCGAAGTCTGTATCGGCTTCGTTAAACATTGCTTCTGTTCTATCAATAGTTGTTGTACTATCGACATATCTTGCTTTCATCGCAAAGATAAGACCAGTTGGTCCTGTCATTGGTTGAACGCCACAGATATCATAGGCTACCAAGTTTGGCATTGCTCTTCTAACTAAAGATATAAGAATTGGATCCCAATTAGCTGCTGTAGCAGTAACACCACTACCTACAACTGTACCAGTACCAGCTCCAAGTGCTTCGTTCATCGCACCTCTTTCTTCTTGAATTGCTCTTTCTTGGTTCTCAAGAATAACGGAAGTTACTGCTCTTTTATAAGAATCTTCGATTTTTGGAAGATCACTATGTTCTAGAACAGGTGCCCATTTTTCTTGTAAGTTTTCTGACATAAACATTTTGTTTATTCCCCTTTTTTATTTACTTCTCTAAGGAAGCAAATTTACTTAATGCTGCAGTATATTGTGCCATGCCTTCATTAACTGGTTGAGCGACATCGCCCGCTCCAGAAAAATCTGCATCACTACTTGCAACAGTACTATCGTCAGAGACAGCTTCTAACTTTTCAGTTCCGAAGTATGATTCTTTCAATGTTGAAACTTTCTCTACGAATTTTTCTACACTTTCGAAATCTACATCTTCACTTAGAGTTTTTAACTTCTCTACCTGAGTATCAGCTAAGTCATTGCTGGCTTCGCTAATAATTTTTTCACGTTGAAGTTCTTCGATATCTTGTTGAGCTGAGATGTTGTTAGCAACTTCTTCGTTCAACTTATCTTCCATTTCGTCAAGTCTGTTTGCTAGTTCTTCAACTACATCAAACTTGTCTTCTGGTACTTCAACATAATGTTCTTCAAACAGTTTTTTCAAACCGTTGATGAAATCTTCTGTAAGTTCGGATTTTAATCCTCTCTCTATAGCTAATTCATTTTCTTTAACCCAGCTTTCAGAAACATAGTTAAGATAAGAATCAACTTGTTCTGTTAAATCGTCTTTGACTTCTTCAACTTTTAAGTTCATTTCTTCTTCTAACTCAGCTTCTCTTTCAGCTAGTTGTTCTTTAACTTTAGAAGCAACTGATGCTTCGAAAATTGTTTTAGCTTTGATCTTGAATTCTTCGGATAAATCTTCATCTGAAACAAGAGCTTCAATGTCGTCTGTCATATCAATGTCGTAAGACTCTTTCTTGACCGCTTCATCTTCTTCTTCTTCTTCTTCATCTGAATCGTCTTCGTCTTCATCTTCATCTTTTTCTGATTTCATTGATTTAGCTTTCTTTTCATCTTTGTCTGATCTAGACATTTTTGACATTTCTTCTAATTCATCAAAACCTTCTAAGAAAGATGCGACTTCTTCGATTGATCTATCTTTAAGAGATTCTACTACACTTCTAATAAGTGCGTTACGACTTAGTGACTCGACTTTTGCATCGTCTTCTTCGCCATCTTTGTCTTCCATATCGTCCATTTCCATCTTGGACCAAGTTGCTTTCAACTCTTTCATCCCCATTTCCTTCATCTTGGAAACCATGGCTTTTAACATATTAGATTTAGACCCTTCCATTTTACCCATTTCAGAAATTGCTTCGTCTTCTGACTCAATTTCTTCTTGGTTAACAGCTTTACCTTTCTCTACTTTTGTTTCACCATCTTTAACTTCTCCACCTTTTTCAGAAGCTTTGTCACCACCAGGTGCTTTAGCTTTTGAAGTAGCGTCTCCAGCTTTATCAGCTGCAGCGGAAGCTTTCTTTTCCGCATCGGGATCAGGTTTTTCGGCAGATGCTTTTGCTTTAGGAGCCATAGCTCCTTCTAACATTACATCTGTTATTGTGTTTTCTAAATTTGACATTAGATAACTCCCTTTTCAAATAAATTTATTAATAATTTTCTTATTAACTAGTATTTATATATTATAACTTTTCTAGAAATGATTTAAATACATTTAATTTCACTTCTTGAAGTTTATGTGTCTTAGCTCGAGCAATTTCGTGTTTATATTCCTCAATTTTTCTCGCCTTGATCACCCCATTATCCCAGATCCACTCAACTCCTTCCATGACACCATCTACGAAAGCGTCTGGAGCAGAAGGATCTGCTACGATATCAGCAGCTGTCGCTAACTGAAAATCTGATTGAACCATTTGAGCTCCACCCTTAGTGTTTGAAGCTTTCAATGATCCCATTCCCCTACTAGATACTCCTAGTCTCGCACCATCTTGAAGAAGGTTCTTAACTATTTCTCCCATAGGAGTAGATAAAATCTTTGCTTTACCGACAAAATTATTGCCGTCTTGTTCTAAACTCTCAATTAAATGAGATGTTCTTTCTAAATTTATTGTAGGACCTTCTGGATGTCCTAATTCTCCGTAAGCCCTTTTCTGACTTATATATTCTTTGTTGTATCTTTTAACTTCTTTCTGCATCACATCTAAAGGATAAACACGACCATTTTTGTTTTTAACTTCTGTTTGAAGCATGATACCTTCGATAAACATATTTTTCTTACCCGTCTTAGGATCTTCTTCGACTAGATAATTTACATCATCGGACCATTGTTCTGATATTAGTTTCATTTTTACCTCTTTCTCTGTTTAGCTTTGATTCTTCTACGAAGGTTAGCTTTATCAGATGCTGACATTCCTGGTGTACCAAATTCGTCTAGATTATCTTCATCAAAGTTTTTGATTGTCGAAGGATCACCATATGATGATTTACCTCTAGCTATTCTATCAAAATCTCTTAGATTCTTTCTAGTACCTATCATTGTTACATGAGTATCACTACCTTTTTTCTGAAATGATACTTTTAATTTCATCATTCTACCACCTGAATTGAATCTATCCATCTCAGGTTTCTGTATACCTTTAACTTTATAGACAATTTCAGCCTCATGAAGTGAATCATCTTCTTTAATGAGATCCTCTTCAGCCTTTTCTCTAAACTCTTTCCAAAAACTGACACCTTCGTCAATGTCTTCACCCATGAGTTTAACAAACTGTTCAGCCGACTTCTTAGCTGTATTCATATCTTTGAATATACCTAGTTCTTCGAATTCTTTAGATGACTTAGGTTTAACAAACACACGAACTTTTTTTGAACCAGTCTTTTCAGCATGATAATGTACTTCTGTGTTCTTAATCTTCGTAGCAGAGATATGATTCTTCTTCATATCTTGTTTAAAGTTAATTTCGTCTAATTGTTGTCTAAGTTTTACAAATGTTTTCATGTTATTCCATATTTTTTACTAAAATTAGTTATAAGTGTTTTTAATGATTTTAAATCTCTTTCGTCATAAGCCGTTCCTAAATCAACAAAAAGTTTAGTATTAATTTGTCCTTTAGGTTTAACAATCATAGCAATTTTTTCTTGCTCTGCTTTACCTAATCTAGGAAATCTCTTTTCAACTCTTTTTAACATTGCCTGTTGATTAGGAGATACTGCTTCTTTGAAATAATTATCTCCCGGTGTAGTCCAGCTTTTCATTTCTATTCCTCTTCTGTTTCTACTTTGTTATTCATCCAATCGAGTTGTAATTCAACTCTTTTCAAATCAATAGCATCTAACTGTTTATCTTGCATAGCACTTTTAAAAGTCTCACCAGCTTCGACATTATCTCCACTAGTTATTTGATTTACAAGTTCTTTAGCTTTATCTACCATCATAATCTCCTATCTAAAATTCTTCATCATCTTCGTCATCATCACCACCACCGTCTGCTTCTATTTCTTTATTAATATCAGCTATCTCAGCTTCTGATTGTCTAAGAACATTTTTTCTTATCCATTGTTCAGAATAGTATTTACCAACGAATTGATCCATCTGTTCAAGAGTATTGATTCTTTCTCTCAATATCTCTGCCTCTTTGAGTTCTACGAAATGACCGTCTTTTTGAAAGTCATAACTTATATACTCTTTTGATTTCTTCCAATCTTCTTCTGTTACTATATTTTTAAGTATCAGTTGAGTCTTTAAAATATCATCAAATAACCTAGCAAATTTAACTCTAAGTCTATCAACAAATCGTGAAAACTTCACTTCATCTCTTGATATCTCTGTCGCTCTACCAATAGCGAACGCAGTTTCTGTCTCTAATCTAGAAATCGGTACATTAAGAGACTTGTACAATTTCTTTTGAAAATATAAAATATCTTCAATCTCTCCAAGATTTTGTCCACCCGGTAGTGTACTAATCTCTGTTCCTCGACCACCTTCTCTACGAGGTAGCCAAAAATCTTCAAGCATATTCATATGCTTTCTATCATCTTTAACTTCACCAGTGTCAGCATTATATACTAACTTGTTACGATAACTAGTTTGTACTTCTTTTAAGTACTGTTCGGCTCTCGCTTTCGGTAAGTTACCGACATCAATATAGAAAATTCTTCTTTCTGGTGCTCTTGATATTCTATAAATAACAAGCGCATCTTCTAACATTCTTAGTTGATTTACAGACTTCATCGCCTTATGCAAATATCCAACTACAACTTTCTGATTGTAATCCATTAAACCAGAGGTTATATGAGTTACAGCATCAGGACTGATTTTAACTGTTTGACCTGTGTTATTACCACTCTTGTCAAACCCAGCTTCATTAAAAAGATAGTACTCGTCTACTTTTTTAATTACTTCAACACCAGTCTTAGGATCTTTTTTTCTATCTACCTCACGAATCTTACGAATCTTTTGAGGATCGATAGGTCTTAAACCCTGAATACCTGTTTTAGTATTCTTAGAATCTACCATTTTATGAAAGTAGAGTCTACCGTCAACATACCATTTTCTAAATATGTCATGTGATAATTCTCTAAAACCTAATAGTTCTAGAGTCTCATCAAAACTTTCACGAATTTTTACTTTAGTGCTGTCTGAAAAGTGATTAACTCTATCTAAGTTAATCGCTACAGGAGCATCTAAATCATTTGAAGAAATAGATTCGTTTACTATATCTTCAATTGCTGCATCACATTCAGGTACCAGAGACATTGTTCTATATCTTGTAACTAAGTCAGCTTCGTTTTTAACTCCGCCTTCCATGTCAATATATTGACCAATGACTCCACCGGTGGATGCAAACCCACCCATACCATGGTCTTTACCGATTTCGATAACAGACCCGTCATTTTGAGGTGGGACGAAACTCTGTGCTTTAGTTTCGTCACCCTGTTTCCTCTTAATTTCTATTCCAAATAATTCCATACTAATATTTATGTCCCATCAAAAGGGCTCTTTTTAAAGAGTTCTTTCAAAATGTGAATAACAGAACTCAACATCAAATGTTTCAACAGCGTCACCACCTTCAGTATCTAACTCAATAGAACCTAAACTGGTTGGCCACATGTTGAAGAACTCGTATGTTGCGATAACTGAATCATCACGACCTAATTGGGATACAGTAGCTTTATCGATCATGTATTCATAACCGACAGGACCAACACTAGAATCAAGTGGTACAATATCTTGCATCCACGCTTCTATAGCTGTTCTTGCTGAAAATTCTGTATCATTATAGATCCCTACTGTCCAGTTTTCGAATGTTCGATCACCCGCTAGTTTAACAGTTAACCCTTTATATTTTATTTCCAAAGGTTCAATAACTTGTCCAGGTAAAGCTGCAGTCTTACATAAAAACTGTATTTTACTACCTGTTCGAGGTATGAATACCTCAAATCTATTGTTCCTTGGTCCTGCTCCAACTAAGTTGGCTTTGAATTGGTTTATAGTTGCCATTTTCTATTCCTCCTTATACGCTAGATTCAGTAGAACCACCAGATTGAGCTCCGTAGACTTCTTCGAAATCTACACCACTTCTTGATGCTACAAAGGTTAATGTTATAAAGTTGATTGATCTCGCAGGCTTCACAAATATTGAAGCTACAAATTGAGATGCATCAACCACGCCGGATGTGTTATTAGTCTCGTCACAGATAACTTGGTAATCATAGATTCCTCGTCTACCTTGAACTTGTCTTAAGAAAGGTTCAATCGCTGCTCTAAAATTAGCTCTTGTAAATGAATCGTTAAATTCAAATAATTGAAACTTAGCAGCTGTTGAGATTGCTTTCTCTAACACTATGAACAATCTACGAACATTAATTCTTGAGAAAGCACTACCCGCACTTGCAATAAGTGTTTTGTCTCCATATAATAATGTTCCTTGTCCTGGGAATGTACAAACTGGATTAACTCTAGCTCTGTATAGAGTATCTCTATCAGCTTGTGTAGGGTTGAATGCCAATTTGGTCACACCGAAAATTTGACCACGGTTGAATCCTGCAGGTGAATACCATGCATCATTCGTGTAATCAGCTCTGGCACAAAGACCAGCTACTGCTCCGTTGTCAGGTATGTAAACATACCTATCATTGTATCTGTCATAAACATATAACCAGTTACTGCTCATTACAGCGTAACTAGAACTGTTTAAAGTATCTGCTGTTGCTTTAACATTAGTTGCACCGGCAACTCCTGAATCCACTACATCAGAACTGACTGGTGAAAAGAATACTACACAATCTTTTCTATCTTCTACTATGTTCATTAATTGATTGTAATAACTAGTCGCTTCCGCTCTAGTAAATACTGCTGTACCACTACCATTATCTGCTTGATTAGAACCAGAAATAATTAATGAAATATCTTGATTGTCTGCACTACCAAAGTGTGTATCCCATGCTGTTATTTTCTGAGCTGTTGTAGGTTGTCTTCCGTCAGCACCATTCGTAAATGATAAAGAATCAGGTATAGTACCTGTACCGAAAGTAACACCTGCTGCAGCTGCACCAGCTGAACCCATAGTTGAACTATGATCTAACCAGTAGACCCATTCACTTTGATTTTCTAATACTGTAACATAGTAGTTGCTAGCACCGAATTCGTCTCTAGCATCAGATGCTTTTGAAACGGCTTCGTATTGTTCTAGAATTGTACCAGGAGTACCTGAAATACTTCCATCTTCATCTAAAACAACGATATGCATTTCATCAGTTACACCGGCAGAAGCTCTAGTACTTGCGTAAGTAGAAGTTCCTGGTGCTTTGTTAAACTGTCTCGCAAATTCCCACTCTCTAGAAATATTAGCACCTGATGAAACAGCTGCAGTTAATCCTTGAGTAGAATCATCTTCTTGTGCTATAGTTACTGTCGCAGCTCCGGTTGCACCGGAATCGAAAGTTATAGCTGATATTTTATATCTAGTTGTGTCTGAACCAATTGCTGTTACAATATCACCTACTATGAATTTTTCACCTAGAGTTACTTCTATTGAAGTACCTGCTAAGGCTGTTGTTCCATTAGTTGTAGTAACAGTAGCTTGAGCATATGGATTAGCACCACCACATACTGAAATCTTAAGTGAATTACCTAAGTCTCCAGCGTATCTCGCCCCATAATTTCCAACAGAGGCTGCACCCGTGTTGTAATTATCGCGATAATGTGTCAAATTCTTTATTAATAAAGATTGTCCACTTGTTGTTGTCGCATTAACCATATTGGTCGTTGCGATTCGAACTACTTTTAAGTCAATCCCGTAATCTAAAAACATTGCTGCTGGATAAAAATGCTCAGCTGCAATATCTGTATTAGCGGGTTCCCCGAATAAGTCTACAAGACCTTTACCTGAACCTACAGTAGTTACATCTTCGGCTGGACCCCAACCGAAATAACCACAATATGCTCCTGTCGAACTTGAGACCGCAGGAATAACATTAGTAGCATCTATTTCTTGAACCTGTACACCAGGCGAAACTTGAAATGCCATTTTGTCTTCTCCTATTAAATTTATATTTCGAAATATAATTTTGTTTATTTAAAAAATAATGATTTTTAAGTCATCATTAACTAGTATTTATAATTTAGTAAACTTGTACATCATCAACAACGGTCCAGATATCACCACCTTCCTTATAAGTCTGTGGTTTTTGATCTCCATCATCAATAATACCAAAAGGTACCATATCATCATCAATCATCTGTTGTTGTTCATCATACAACAATTTTTTAAGTTCTAAGTCTGTTAAACTTTGAAAGTATGGTGTTGTTATAAACCATGAGAATAATACTAAATTCATAACTAAATCATCATGATTATTACCGTCCGCTTCGTATGATTGTCCTTTTGCTACAAATGTAACTAATTCACCAATAGTAAACTTATCAATTACTCTTAATTTGTTTTCTTCCATCAATTCTTTAAGTGTAGAACAACCAATCTGTTTTACTTTTCGTGTCATTGTTACACCGATACCGGTTGATTTAACAGATGATTCCATAAAGACATTAGGATATTCAATATCATAATGTAAATTATTACACACAATTTGTCCTTGATCGTTATTTTCTACTATAACAACAGCTTCATTATACATTTTAGCAAACCGAGCTATGACATCTGGAAATAGTAAAGGTGATATTAGATTATCACGATATATTCCAACATGTTTAAAAGGTTTTTCTGATACATCAAAGATAGAAAA
>Ga0209337_1003697_pt1 | contig 10747 bp, 11 predicted proteins | sample LinPmetageLP53_FD_184044 | JGI IMG/M metagenome (GOLD analysis project Ga0209337, IMG submission 184044) | Marine viral communities from the Pacific Ocean - LP-53 (SPAdes) (version 2) | ecosystem: Environmental > Aquatic > Marine > Oceanic | place: Pacific Ocean | collected 2010-02-08 | reverse complement strand
TAGATGCGTCTGCTTGAAGAATCATCACCCCCTTGGTGAAGCCTTTGAACACAATTGCGTCAGAGTCTCCAATCGACGCTGCGACGGCGACTCCTGTAATCACGCTATTTTGCGGTGTAGTGTGCATTGTTTTTCCTATTTACGGGTTAGTGTCCGTGAAAGATGCGCCGTTATACGTAACGACATCACCATTGAGATACCTATTAGTCTGCTCCGACCAACTGCTACCATCTGAACTATCACCATTATAACCCATATGCTCAGGTGTGTTCATAATAGTATCGTAAGCAATCGAAGCAGCTAAACGCTGTTGATAAGCAGCGGCATGTATCCCTGCGTTATCGTCCATCCTAGCTTCGGCTACAGCTAAACACGATTCAAGAATCGTCTCCGCATGTGCCTCACCACCAAGAGGATATGGATTTGCGGCTGTCAGGTTTTGTGGCAGCGCGTGATAGCGATACGATAATGTATATGCCTTGTCGGGAGAGGGATATAGCATTAGTTGAAATCGCTGTCCGTTGGACCCGCTACTGGAAATAGGCCTGACAGCCGCTAGTTTGGGATCACTCCTAAGACTAGAGTAATCCCTTTGCCGCAAAGTTCGGATGCGATGCTCGCCTGTAATCTCAATCGGGAACCAGCGGTTATCATCCACTGAATACGTCATCGTTCCCATAAGACCTCCGAAGTTTGCCGACAAGGTATAATCGGCTGTTCCTGCTACTAACACCTTGGTCGTCGTAGGTTCCATAAATGACCACTTATGACCACGTGGTGTGTTCTGTGTAGGGGGTGGATGATAGAAAGACCTCAATCCTGAAGCGATAATATCATCTAGTTGAGTTATCTCATCCGCTGACCAATTAGCCGCTGTTCGTTCACCTAACCAGAACCAACCTACTTCTTTGCGTAGCTTGGTCTGATTCATACTCAACGTGCTCTCAACAGATGTATCTGCTGGGGAGCCTACGGTGCGAATGGTAAATTGTACGGGTACTGCACTTGAGTGGGTGAATAAGAGGCCTACGATGGCCGCTGTCATCTCCGCAGCCGTTAGGTTGACAGAGTACTGCCCATTACCTTCCTCGGCTATAGAGCCTGCTATGGAAGCCTGAGTCCCACCGTCCTTAGTGATAAACTTACCAATACCAGCAGCTGCACCAGTTAGCGCAGCCCCTGTGGTCTTATTCACAAGTCCAAATGTAAACCCTGTAACGGCTTCGGCTCTTATAAAACTCATGCAGATTTCTTATTGTTAATTGGTTTAGCCTGACTCGAAACTGTAGGCTTTAGTGATTTAACCTTCGATTCCTCTTGTGTGAGTACAGCGATGGCTACTTGTACCGCAAATGGTAGTGGTCCTGTTAATCGTCCGTGGAATAACCTATGTGCTTTCTCTAGGTTTTCCTTCTGTGCTTTCGTTAGTTTGTTCTTCGTTACTTCTTCAATTTCTTTAGTCAACCCGTCCATGTCTCTCTCCTGTGAAAACCCGTGGTCAGCCCCGGCAGATCAGACGAATCCGACCCACCGGGACCTCGCACAGGAGACTAATCCTAGTTGGCAATGTGTTCCGCTTGGTAACAAGCAACCCAGTCCACATGGACTATGGGATCAGTTGTTCCAGACGAATGACAAACAAGACTCGGAGTCATTGCAACAATTGGGATATTTGTCGTAATGGCTGTCTGAGCAACACTATTGACATATGGAGTGATTTTGGTCAATCCATCTATGAGGAATCCTAGCTTCACGTAAGCGTCATCCACGACTGTGTGAACAGCGGCAGTCGAGCTTCGACTACCAGCCTTTTCACTGTGGATTCCCATCGCTGTCGTGTTGATAGCTTCAAAACCAACATGATTGGCTGTCGAGTTTGCAGCAGATGCAAGCACGGAAGTATCAACTTCAGCTAGTCCTACGAACATTTGACAAGTCGTGCTTCCAATATCAGCAATCTTCACGCGAGCTTCAAAGTAAATCTTTGAGGCTGCGGAAGCGATAAAAGAAGCGGCACCAGCAGCACCACCGACTTGAATCTGCACGCCTTGGTTATTGGTCGTACTGTTACAGTCAAGTAACAACACACCACCCTTAGCAGCAGCATCCAATGCGACAGTTCCAGCAGTTGCCTGAGTGAGAACCCATTTGTTCTCATCATCAAACGTCAGAAATTCGTCTACGAAACCGAATCCCTCATCAATTGCACCCGAATCAATTTGATCGTTTGGTGCTTGACTCCAGAGATCACGACTGAGGCCCCGACGAAGGGACGCAGCTTTAAGCTGTGGTCTTGTATAAAGACTCATAATACTAAATCCTTTCTAATTAGGCCACGTAAAGTACGAATAAACGTCGGCGGTTTAGACAGATGAACTGACCCCAAGAATCCATATGGACTTCTCTTGTGGTATGTTGGCGTGCCGCTTTTTGCGGTGGGTGCCATAGCATGTCCTTGCCCGTCTTGTAATGGTACTGAAGCACTTTGTGATTCACACCATAGATCGGGTTGGAACTGTCATTACTGTCAAGATAAGGAACCCAGATAACTGGATTACCCTTAACGACTACACTGCCTGCATACTTCGCAAGATCAACACCAAGGTTGTCATTACGAGATTCAAGCAATTTTTCCATGTCTTCTATAACACTATAAGTGGTATAGAACGCCCAGTCGGAATCACCTTTACCATTGCCAAGTTCAGCGAATTGCTTCGGTGCTTGGAAATAAGTATGAGCAATAGCTTTACGCATCTTCGCAATGAGGTCATCACGAGAAACAGATGTGTAATTACCACTCCAGTTCTTCCAGTTAGGAACATCAGCGACATTGATATTAGCTGCACCACTAGAGTGTCCAGAAGGATCACCGCCAGTGAAGGCACCACCAGGAGTCGTTGTTGACTTCTGAATCCAGAAGGGAATACCTAATGGAGTACGTGGGCTTTCGCTATCGCTTGCTGGAGACGACCATAAAGCCGCTTCCATCAATTCAAAGTAATCGTTAAACGCCGAGTGACGACGGATGTCGATTTCTCGGATGATCGTTTCACGGTCAGATTGGAAGCTCTGCTCGTCCACATCGTAACTGAAATTCACGGTCGCTTTGGTAAATGGCACTTTAGCAGTCGTCATTAAGTCTTTAACTGCTGTAGCGTCAACGCTGTATAACTCCGAGAACTTTGCAGTTCCGGTGTTAGTCGTCTGTACTTTCCAATTAAGGTGTGCTCCACCTTGGTAGGGAGTACGTGCCTTGCCGCTAAGGAACTTAGCTGCGAAGCAATGGTGTTGATTATCTAGACTCAAATCCACCCATGATTTTTTCTTGAAGTTATCAAGAGTCAAGGTAGTGAAATCGTCTAGCTGATCTGGTAACAAAGGCATTTCATGCCCTCCTATTTAGCAGACCTACTTACTTCCATTTTCAACCATCGCACTATCATAAAAGTCTTTGAGCACATTGCTATTAACGGCATCATTGATGTCGTCGATAGGTCGTGCATCAGATGAAGGAGAAACTCCCCCACCTAAACGACGTTTACTGTTAGAACGCAGTCGATCATTTCGGCTTTGTCGGTCTTGGTTTCCAATTTCATCAGCAAAAACTGAGTGATACGCCTGCTTAACAAGGTCATCCATTGCTGGCATTCCTCGACCTGAACTCCGGTATCCATTAGCCAAAACAGTCATCTGCTCATAAACAGATTCCATGTTCTTAGCTTCAGGTGATCCAGGTTTCATGTCCTGATAAGCACTCGAACCAAACAAGTCTTCATTCGATAAGTTAGTAATAGCAGTGTTGAACTGCTCCAATTCACCAGCAGCGTATTCTTGTGACTGTTGCTGTTGGGCATAGTTCACAAATTGTTGCTGGTCGAGAATACTTTGAGCGACTAAATTCAATTGACCATCGTAATGCGACTGCATGTTTGCAGCCATTGCGTTGATCGCAGCCTTTAAGCCGTCATCATAATCCTCACCCAGTTCTACGGAGAACTGAGGTTGTTGAGGTAGTTGTTCCTCGGTGCCACCCTGTTGCTGTTGGCCTTGATACCAATTGTTCCATTGGGAGAGTGTTGCATTCCCTTGGTCAAATTGGTTGACTACATACGACAGTGACTCCTCGGTTCCAAAATCGGACGGGTTAAGTCCATATTGTTGGGCACGAGACGTTAGGTCAGGATTAAACGTCTGACCGTCATCAACAGTGGAATCTTCAACACTATTGTCTTCTTCTGACACTGCTTCAACTTCGGCAGTATCAGTTGATTCTTCTTCAATACTGACCCCTGGTTCTGACTCTGTGTCGTTCTCCAAGGAATCAATAACATCTAAGTCCCCTTCAGATAAAGTCACCTCCTCATCCGGTTCTATTTCTTTTATTTCTTCAGCCATGTCTAGTCTCCATATCCCCCGTCCCTATCGACTAATCCTCGATGTTTCAGGTAACGTGCTCGTTCCCCTCTGCTAGTGAATACGCACTCACCATCATTAGAGAACTCTACTCCTGTGAACCCACTTTGTTTCGCATCATCACGAAACTCTTTAACTTGTGAGAAGTGAACCCCAGCACCTAGGCTTTTAAGGCCTGTAGCCCAGCCGTTAGAGCCACATCTCTTGTCTTTTGCTGCACCAGCCGGATATTCCTTGGCAGGTTGTTTGTGGTCATGCCAACGGTTTACACCGTCAGGGTCTTTCCATAAAAATTGATTACCCACTTGCTTGCTCCCGACCCATCTGGTTCATCTGCTGTTGATTTGGTTGCCCACCTTGCAGAACCTGTTGCATCACATTACTGCGTGATTCAGCAGTACCACCTGTGGGTACACTCCTCCGAACCGATTCCCGCACAGTATGACTTGCTTTAGCTGGCTGCTGTGGCGTAGGTCCTGGTCGGTCATCCTTTGGCTCTTCAAACTTTACGATCTGTTTCAATCGTGGCATGTCCATCAACTCTGCGTACATTTCAACGAGTTCTTGAATGTCTATCGTTCCACCGTACTGTTGCATCATGCCTTCCATCGGAAGTGCAATCTGAGTAACAAAACTTGAGATTCCCTGCATTCGTTCTGAAGGTGACTTGTACATCATCGAGAACGGTTCAATCTCAAAGTTGTAATCAATGAAATCGCCTTCTCGGACTTCAGGATTCCAATCAGCCCGCACCTTGATGCCAGACGTTTCAAAGTCTTGAGGTATCTCAAGCACTTGGTCATGCCACAATAATGAACCTAAATCCCTACAAATCCTGCTAGTGAAATCGACCACACGATATTGCATGTTTGCTTCACGCTTGGTCACAGCACCGTGGATAAGTTTGTCCTGACCTAATGTGTCCGACTGTGGCCCAAGTCCTGCCATCATTTGCAGGTTGCCAGCCATACGGTCATACGTGTCTTTCATGGAATGAGAAAAGGCTTGATTCTGTGGATCAACGCCACCCATCTTCATCACATTCACACTGTCAGGATTATCAACCCGTGTCCATTCACCATCACTAGCCTTCTCAATACGACGTGCATCGTCTTGATGACCTGCTTGGTAAAACGGTATGTCTTTTTGTCTCTGTGCTTGTCGTCGTTGTTTGCGTAGCAGCCCGTTGATAAGGTCATGCAATGGCTTCAAGTTCATTGCAGGGGACACAGGCATGATGTTATCAGGCACTTCACACGTAAGGCTCAGTGTATGGAATGGGCCATTCTCCGGCCCTTCCCATTCGACCACACGCAATGGCTCTGTATTCTTACCAACTGGTAACGTCACCACTAACTTGTCTTTAGGAAGCCACACATCCATCAGATCAATCATGGGTTCTATGCCAGCTTCTTGAGTCTCACTCTTGAGCATCTCACGGATCGGCACTTCACCAGAGTCAGCATTCCATCCCGGATACTGACTTACAACGTCCAGTTCCTCTGCAACCTTCTTGTTGTAAGCACCATCATTGAGAACCTTCTCTCTACTGATACGGTACTTGTTTAGTGCAAACGACGACTTGCGCCACTCAGAAGCAGTTGTGTCATAACAGAAGTCATCAAGGCTAATGTTCTCTGCGAATGGCTTGCCAGGGTCTACCCATGCGTCTTCACCCTCAAGCTCAACCAAACCAGCGTCAGCCGTGTACACCTTCACGATACCCATCGAGAAGAATGAATCCATCACTGCCTTACGCAATGTATCCTCTAACCGAATCTCTTTGATTAAGTTATTAATCCCTAATTGGAACGAATGAGCAAACCATGTTACATCTGTGTGCTGGGCTGTCACTAACACACGAGGTCGGTTTGCTGCTAAGGACATCGTATATGTTTCAGCCGTCTGGTACATCAAGTTCATAATGATGTCTTGACGACCTGAATCACCTGAAGAACCATACATCGAACCCACAAAGTCCTTCACTAATTTCTTACGCACTTCCCGAAACGGTCGAAGAACTCGTGTAGAGTTTTCTATCGCTTTGAGGAGACGAGCACGATCTAGTTGGCGATTAGGGTTCATTTACCATCCATCTTTCAGAGCTGTCTTGCGTCTCTCGTGTTCCTTAAATCTCCACGCCATGCAACCATAAGGAATGTTATCCTCATAGTCTTCCCTGTCCTCTTTACTTACTGCCGGACGATCCTTACCAGCGTGCCACGCAATAGCTGCTGCTATTACACGGTCACCATGTGCCTGTCCCTTAGCACTGTCATCCATTGTCCTAACGGATCGGGAGTGAACAACTTTACCATTACGGTAAACATACTGACGACACTCATTTAACAGCTTACTACTGCGTACACAGTATTCACCTGACTTGATTGCCGCCGCCATCTGACTGAGTACAGCAAGTTTGTTCTTGTCTGTACTGAACCATCCAGGGTTCCGAGTCTTCTTGCGGTATGTCTTGTTCTCAATTTCTCGATAGTAGATATAGGGATATTTACGTTCGAGTATCTGTTTCGTGAAAGCACCACCTGGTGGTCCATTCATTTCCCAGATTAGATAGGCGTTATTGAACCATTTACTCGCTGCAATAGACATGTCTGCAAACGCTTCCGGTCGCACCGTGTTCGTCGCAAACTCGCCAACCTGCTGCCCAGTAACTGTATCCATAACAAACATTACGGAGTTACTCGTGTAGTCACCACCAAGACCTGCACTAATGTCACAGCCTATGACGTATTGCCCTGAATTAACAGGAATCCCTCTAGAGTCCCGATGGCACCAGATTTCAAATGGCCCATCTTCTGTTTCATTATAGTCAGGTTCCAGGGTTTCTTCATCATAAAAAAGTATACCTTTTTGGTAAGGATTAAGAATATTTTCCTTACCACACTCGTATAACTCTTTCCCGAATATCTGATACTCCGATCCACCGTAGTCCCTATCCAATTCCTGAGCGATAGTTTGTGGCGTTGCACCAGGTCGTGAACACTCCTGATCGTAGTACGGGCTACGTACTATCCCATCGAGTACATGCTTATATGAAGCAGGAAAACGATACTCCTCATCAAGTATCTTCAGTATTCCGTCCTTACTGGTATATAAGCCCACACCCCTGTCAGGATGGTCTTTCCAGTCCAAGATAATCTTCTTCATGTTACTCGGTGTGTGCATTACGTCGTAGTAAGCACCAGAGGCACCTTTAGGCGTGGATACAAAGAGCCTACAGTCTGTAGCGTGCTGTGTAGCAGCTAGTGCTCTATAGTCATCACCATTAGGGAAAGCAGCGTATTCATCTATCGCTATAGCCTTCTTACGACCACCACGGAAAGCGTCTTCCGTCGTAGAAGCACCCTCAAACGTAGCACCATTATCCCGATTCTCCATCAGCATATTACTGCGGTACACGTTCTTAGGACGCATCCACTTAGGTAATCCACCCTTACCACCGTCACCATTTAGCAGGAAGTCCAGCTTCCACATCAATGTATCCTTCTTCCCTGGCTTATCCACAAGATCAGCAGTACGGGACATAATCCCGAAACTGGAGAACTCGTCAAACATCCAGTGATGAAAGAACAAAGTAAGAAACATCCACGTAGCACCAAGGTCACGAGACTTCTCTAGCCCTATATCGTCATCCCCTAAACCCTCGTGCATCGTCAGGAACGCTTCGTCCTGAAAGCCATAGGTTATAAACGGGATCACATTGCTAGATGTGCCACGCAGTCGGTTGTTTCTAGGTTCATATAACCAGCAAAACGCATTGATAAAAAACAATATGTCATGCTTACAAGCAGTCCAAAGAGTACGTTGTCGCTCTGGGGTATCAGCCCATTTCAACAATTCCATACGATACTCAAGGTTCTCCTTAAGCGTCTTTGGCACTTGGTCATATAGACTCAAAGCATGATTCCCTTGTTATCTATGTCTAGTATCCCCTGCAATGACTGTAACCACTGCCACCAAACATAACTTTTCCAAATAAGAACACAGACATAAACTGTGCTAACTGTGAAGAATAACGTCCCCATTTTGTAATACATCTTTTTCATTTGACACCTCCGAAAGTTGTCCGAGCATTTGCTCTATCTGTTCAATACTTTCTCCTGTGTCGCGCATCCCCTGCTCTTCCCCCTTAGTTCCCTGCTTTAGCTTGTCACCAAGCACCTTGTCAAAGAACTTAGTCTGGTTCTCCGATGCCCATATAAGCATGTTCCATGCACCAGGAGAGGGAGCCTCACCCGGTGTAACCTTCCACTGTGACTGCTCTCCTATAGCCTTATGTAAGTTATGGAACACAAAGGCAATATCCACTGGTAACTCTGACTCGTTAATGTCAAACTCACCTAGCGTATTTATCAATTCCCCCTGTTGTATCTGTTCCTGAGCAGCAACTAACTGCTCCGGTATCCCCGCATTACCAAACCGCATGAACCGTTCGTGCATCTCTCGCTCTAGCTCAATGGAGATAAACCCCATGTCGTCCATAGCCTTCTGAGCCGCCTCACGCCACGTGTAACGAGGATCAGCCTTATTCTCCTTGTATCTACGGGTATACTCCTCTATACGCCCCTCACGCTTGGCACGCTCTATAAACAACTCTCGTGCCGATGGTTTACGTGGTCTTGATTTCTTAGGCTTTATTGGGAACATCACACCGTCCTAAACGTCTTGTATAACGGCAATGCAGTGGAGTGGGTAATCGCTAACCCGACCTGCTCTGCATCCATCTCCGTTGCCGTTAGCGTTATTGACCATTGACCATTACCCTCGTGAGCCGCACTGTTAGTGCTCGTAGATTGTGATCCACCGTCCTTGATAACCTTACAGGTCACAGTGCCACTGGTAATAGCCGCACCAGTAAACTTGTCTATTAGCACAAAGGTGAAACCAGTAATGGCTACACCTTGCCTGTACACCTCATCGGTCACATCACCCATTAGTGTATTGACCTCTACGATGGGTATCACATAATCTGCCGTTATTGATAGACCACGAGTAACAATGTACTTTACGGTAGTTGAACCAACAAACGCCGGTCCAATTAGGTCTTTAACTGCCATTAACTAGCCCTCGTTCTGCTAGTCGGATTTGTTGCATCATTAATCGTCCATGTCATAGCAGTCGTGCTACCATCTACCTTCTTGCCCGTAATAGTCGTACTACTGATAGCAAACTCGCTGACTGCACACAGGATCATGTACAAGGATTGGGCTGGTGTCATGGTCGCGCCATCCGATGCGTAGGATTCAGTCATCGCTGTTGTCCACATAGCGTCCATCTCAGCCTTAGTTGGTGGATCATAGGCCGCTAGTGCATCAGCTACCTCGCTCTGTACCTCAGCGTCCCATGAAGCGTTCCAGGGCACTGCTGTAAGACCTGCACCTGCTGAACCGATCTCTGCCGTGTCCACAAGTATAGCATCAATGTCTGTCTTGACCTGCTCACCAAATGTTCCAGAGGATGTATGTCCAGAGGTAGCCTCATCCCATACAGCATCGGCAATAGCAGCAGCCGTTGGAGCAGAGCCTCCTCCTCCTGTTGTCCAAGAAGCATCACCCCTGTCCCTGAGTGCCTGTAAACTGTCAGTTGTGTTCACGAAGTCGTCCCAGTCAGCAGTGGATTCCTTGCTAACTAGCTTGGCTATGATGGAGTTGTCTACTATGTCTCCACCAGCCACTGAAGCGGATACAAGATGGTCAAGACCTATAGCAACCAAAGCATCAGCTACCTCAGATTGCACCTCCGCATCCCATGAACTGTTCCACGGTACTGCTGAAAGTCCTGAGCCGTTACTGCTGATAGCGTCGGTGACAACCTTGACAGCATCAACCACAGTATCGACCGTAGCTATCGTCGCTGGAATAGTCGTGCCAGTATCCTCCAGTATCGAGGCTACACTAGCTGCCATCGTTGCACTGTCAGCGTATATAGCTGCATATATGTCCGTCTCAACAACCTGAAAGGTCTTGAACACAGGCAATGCACCTGACTCATGTACGGCCACAAGCAACTCACCAACCGTGTTTGTGTCCGTTGTATCAAGGACAACAATGTAGTAACCAATCTCATCGTGACTCGAAGAAGATGACTCGTTCTTCTGTGCGAAGTTGCCACCATTCTTGGACAATCGAACATCTGCCTGACTGATCGTCAGCCCCGTCTCGGCTGTCTTGCCGTCCGTATCATCTAAGAATGGACCAAAGCGAAACGTGTAAGCCGTTGATTGTTTCAGAAACATCTTAATTCCTCATCTGTCTGTAAGTGTTCATTGCTATTGCTGCGATTGGTGTGGAACCTCCAGATGCATCAGGAGTTT
>Ga0209337_1003696_pt1 | contig 10748 bp, 15 predicted proteins | sample LinPmetageLP53_FD_184044 | JGI IMG/M metagenome (GOLD analysis project Ga0209337, IMG submission 184044) | Marine viral communities from the Pacific Ocean - LP-53 (SPAdes) (version 2) | ecosystem: Environmental > Aquatic > Marine > Oceanic | place: Pacific Ocean | collected 2010-02-08 | reverse complement strand
CTAAAAGATACTTTAAAAGAAAAAAGAGACGTATCTAAAATGGAAATGAGTAGAAAAGATCATATGAGACTTCTTGAAATAATTAAAGAAGCGGGTGTTAGTTTAAGAGAAGGATCTGGAGCTATTAAAGTACAGTATGAAATTGCTAAAGCTTCTTATTTAGAAGGTATAGCTAAAGGAATGAAAATTTAAATAAATTAAGTTATGAAGAAGTATTTTAAAAGATTATGGAAAGCGCTTTGGGATTCTACAGATTTAGATGAAAAAGCAGAAGCAGCATTAAAAGAAGCAAAGTCTAGAATTTCAGAAATGAAAAAAGAACTAGCAGATGTTAAAAAAGCAGCTAAAAACACTGTTGCACAAGCAAAAGATGTTGTAGATGCAGCAAAAGGAAAAAAAAGACGAGGAAAAAAACCTTATAAAAAAAATAAAAAGACCAAAACTAATAATAACACAAAAAAGTAAAAAAATGACTTTAAAAGAATTACAAAAAATGATTAAAGAGGAAATGAACTCATATACCAATGAAGTTACTCAACAACACGTAGATGAAGTAGATGTATCTGTGGATGATGGTGATATCGATGCAGATGGTGCTGTGGAAGGCAACACTGATGAAGATGTATTACGTCAAATCTATGATATGTTAAAAGATAAATTTGAAGGAGATACAACTGATGGGGATGATATGGATGATATGGGTGATATGGATGATGTTGAAGGAGAAGAAGATGAAGAATCAGATTTAGATGAAAATGCTACTACAGATGCTAAATTTCAAAAAACTGGAATGGCTCCAATGTCAAAAGGTTCAGCAGGACCAAATGTATTTAATCCAGCTAAAACTACTAAAGGATCTACTGGATATGATGCAGGTTCAAAAGCACTTCAAGAAAGATTCCAAAAATTAGCTAACATTATTAAGTAAAAACATATGACTCTTGACGAGTTATTATTAGAATGGTCGTATAGATCAGAAAGGGGATATCCATCAGTGGATAACCCTTCTGATGTCTTACTTTTAAGTCAAATTTTAGAACAATTAGATTTACCAGCTAATGAAATAATTAAAAATTTAGAAGAAGTGAGAATGATACCCAGCCAATTAAATGGGAATATAACTAAAGGTCCATTTGCATCTACAAATTTAGGAAGTGATACTATTCCTAAAGAAAAAGGAAAATTAATTACAAGATTAGAACTTTTAATTTTAAAAATTGAAAAAGACGAAGAATTAGAATTAGAGAATGGAAGTACTATTATAGTTGCTAATAAAGGAGAAGCTCTTGACATTTTAAAAAGCGGGAATATCCCCAAAACTGGTGTACCTTTAACAGGAACAAAAGGAGAAGATACAACTACAAGTCAATTAAAGAAAACACATGAGTTTGGTTCAGATAGAGCATCATCAGGTGCTTTAGACGCAAAAGATCCAGTGGTTGACACTAATACTAAAGAAGAATTAGTTATTACAATGTATAATATATTAAAGGAAAACGACAGTTTAACTAACTTTAATAACGATGAAGATTACGCTAGTAATTTTAAAATTATAAATAGTTCAGCAACTAAATATCAAGATGTTGGAGATACAGTAAAGAAGGATATTATAAAATTATTTGATTTAATAGGAGGGGAAGAAAAACCTTCAGCTAAAGCAAAACATGTATTAAATAATCCTTATTCTATAGCTAAAGAAATATTCAATGTTTACCCAAATGCAAGATTTGAAAGAGGTGAAGTATTTAATATGATTAGAATGAAATGTTCTCAAATAACGGGATTACCTGAAGACAAATGGAATCCTGGAGATATTTATATTGTAAATTCAGAACCTGATATATCAAGTTTAGAAGATGATTCAGTAGTAGGATGGAACGAATTATTTGTAAATAGTTGGGGAGACACAGATAAGCCTTTAGTTTCAGTTTCTTTAAAAGAGGAAAAACATCAATTAGGTAGAGCAAAATCCTATTTAAATAAATACGCTAATAATAAACAAGAATTTAATATAGCAAAAAAAGATCTTGAAGCTTTATCTACTGAAGATTTAAAAGATGGTATAAAAACCTACAGAAATCAAGTTAGACAAGCTATAAAAGAAGAAGGTTTTAAAATAGAATACACAGGTGATGGTTGGGAAGATTTTCCCACTAAAGATTCTCAATTAAGAGCAAAATATGGTAGTTATAAACTATTAAATTTTTTACTTAACAAATCAAATAAGGCCTCAATAATAGGTTTATTCGCTTATGGTTTATCTATTGATAGAGATGAAAGAGCTAACCCAACATTTTTTAAATTAGTAGGTGGAAATAAAGGAACATTAATAAAAAAAGTAAAATATCCTGCTGGAGTAAATTCAGAAATGGATGAAGATACTCCAATCACAATGGAAGATAAAACTACAAATGGTAATATAAAAATATCTGGTACTATTATTAAGACAGATGGTGATGAATTTAATGAAAAAGAAGACACATTTAAAGTACTTAGAATGTCAGGAGCAGGTCAAATACAAATTGTTTAAAAATTTATTAAAAAAAACTTGGTTTATACCAAAATAAGTACTATCCTACTACTGTAGGGGTTTTAAGGTGAACAGCGGACCGCAACACCGAACACAATGACACAATATAATCCGAAAAACATAGAAGAAACACTGAAGCGAATGGAAAAAGCAGACGAGTTAAAATCGATACACCGCTCCAGTACTAATATAATGTCGTTCTTTGATAATAACGATAAAGAACACGAATTACAAAAACAACAATCAGCAGCAGAAGTTAAAAAAGACGAATATCTTAAAAGTGTTGAATTATTAAAAACATTCATTCAAGAAAAGGGGACAAAATCCGATTTAACTCGTATATTAGCAGTGGGTCTTTTAATTGAGACTACAGACTTTCTTAACATACCACCAGATCGTAAAAAAATGTTAAAAGAAAATATGACATGGTGTAATTTACAATACGAAAAATATAATGAAAAGAATTAGAGACATTGAAAAATATGAGGATGATTATTATCCAACGAGAGAAAAAATTAAAAGAACAAAACCTCGTAAAAAAGACTTGGATAGGCCAGAAAAAGGTACTACAATTAAGAGAAATAAAAATAAACTATGAAATACGCAAGACAAACACAAGAAGCTTTAGATAGATTAGATCAAGCTTTAGCACAATTAAGAGAATTAATTAAAAGAGGAGATAATAAAGGAGCTATTCGTTTTATGGAAGAAGGAGCCCTTAAAGAACGTTTTGAAGAACTACAAAATATGATAACTATTTCATCTACCGGAACATTAGGAGCTAGAGGTACATCAAACACAGGAGCACTTTAATATGTTATCAGCAGAAAAAATCCAAGCAAATTGGGACCGTTATATAAGTGTAATAGGAACATGTTTTTCTAAAGAAAGAACAGACATACTATTACCATTTTTAGACAAGTATAAAGAAAGAATGATGATGATGCCTGCTTCAAGTAAAAATTGGCACCATTCAGCATTTGCAGGTGGTTACACTGATCATGTTTTGCGTGTCTATGATTGTGCAAATGAATTATATAAAACGTGGAAAGCAATGGGTGGTGATATATCCACATATACTGTTGAAGAAATGCATTTCGCAGCATTATTCCATGATTTAGGCAAGATGGGTCAACAAGAAGGCGAATACTACCAACCAAACGATTCACAGTGGCATATGGACAAATTAGGCCAAATGTATAAGTTTAACACTGACATTCCAGCTATGAAAGTTCCAGAACGTTCATTATTCATCTTACAGGAAATTGGATGTAAAGTTACTCAAAATGAATTTATTACAATTAAAATCCATGATGGTTTGTATGACGAGTCAAATAAATTTTATTTTATGTCTGGTCAAAAAGAAACCAGATTAAGAACACATTTACCATTATTGATGCACCAAGCAGATCATATGGCTGCTCAAATTGAATTTGAGTTGTGGAATAATTCAGCTAATCCAAAATCTTCATCTAAACCAGCAAACGCTACTAAAGGTGATAAAACACTTAGGGCAGCTAAAAAAGTAAACACAGCAAACAATCCAAAATTAGCGTCAGCAACATTAGATGTTATAGATTCATTCTTTAAAGATTAAATTATGATTACACTTAGTATTATATTAGCAGTAGTAATAACAGCTTCCTTTTTTATTATTAGAAATTTAATAAAACAAACTGAAAGGTTAGAAGATTTTATTACTAAACAAAGTGAAGCAATAGTAGCTTGTGGTAATAGATTAAAAAATTTAGATCAAAAAGGAACATTCCATGCAGATGATGAAATTGGCTTTTTTTTTAAAGCCGTAGAAGAAATCCAAGAAGCTCTAAACGAGTTTACTCTTAAATAAAAATTAGTAAAAACCACATGTCAAAACTTAAGTATGCCCCTAGTCCTCCCCCAGAACCAATAATTGATGAGACCCTTGAACCGGGTCCTAAAAAAAGAGGAAGAAAAAGAACCAAAAAACAATATTTTACACCAGACACAGATGCAGCTATAAAAGAATATTTAGCTACTTCTAATCAAGATGAAAGAGATACTATATTTAAAGATAGAATTTGGTATCCTTTTTATAAACTAGCCGAAAATTTAATTCACACATTTAAATTCTATTATACAGAAGTAGATGATTTAGAAGATTTAAAACATGAAGTAATTTGTTTTCTTTTAGAAAAGTTAGATTATTTTAAACCGGAAAAAGGCTCGAAAGCCTTTAGTTATTTTTCAATTGTAGGAAAAAATTATCTTATACTTTATAATAATAACAATTATAAAAAGAAAAAAGCAAAAGTAGACGTTTTAAAAGCAGATGAAGATGATGGTGTTTTACATCAATTAGGTAGGGATAATCGTAAGCAAGAAATAAAAGATTTTATAGATTATTTTACTGAATACACTGACAAACATATGTTTACTATTTTTAAGAAAACTAAAGATAGAAAAGTTTGTGATGCAATTAATACATTATTTAAACGTAGAGAAAATTTAGAAATCTTCAACAAAAAAGCACTTTATATCTATATAAGAGAGATGACAGGTGAGGACACACCTGTTATTACTAAAGTAACTAAATTACTAAAAAAGCAATACAAAAGACTCTACACTGAATACATTGACACAGGACATGTAAGGGTTTAATTCTTTCCATATTTATAACAAAACACTATGGATTCATTAAATCAAGTAATATTTGACGATAAATCTTTTGGAGATTTATTAAAAGAAATTCACGGTAATCAAAAGAAAAAATCTACCCAGATTGCTTCTATGATCGCTGAGTTACGTCCCTTAATAACATCTTTAGGAGACGCCACAGTTGTAGTACCATTAATTAAAGAGTATATGGAGATAAGCGTAAAAAACGATGACCATTTAATAAAAATGGCATCTATAGTACAACGTTTAACAACAGGAGGGGCTAATTCAGGAGATAGTGGTTTATTAACTAATGAAGAAATGAATCAATTAATGGATGTAGCCGAAGAAATAGCAAAAACAGTCGAGTCAGATCCTAAACATTTAGACAAGCCCCAAGAATAAATGCCTACAGTTAAATCAAATCAAAACGCAAATTATAATAATAGAATAGGTCAATTTATACCCGTAAAGGTAGTTGATGTTGTTTTAGATATGAGTTTTCCTAATGTAGAAAAAATAGGGGGGTGGGACGCCTTAGGAACAGTACTTTATATTAAAGTAAGTGACATAGTTAATGATCCAGAAGTAGAATATAAAAGAAATTTAAAAACCTTAATATCATCAAATAACTTAGCTAGACCTTTATTTGCAAATCAAAAATATTATCCTTTAAAAGGAGAAATTATATTAATTTTTAGTACAACAGGAAGAGATATAATAAAAGACACATCAGAAACATATTATCTTAATAATATTAATATATGGAACCATCCCCACCATAATGCACTTCCTAATCCTGATACTTATAATGGTACTTTTCCTAAAAATAATAATGATAAAACAAAAAATGATTATTTAAAATCATCAGGAGGATTAGTAAGACAAATAAAGGATGGAGATTCAGAAATACCTTTAGGATCATATTTTGAAGAACAATTAAACACAAAACCACTATTACCTTTTGAAGGAGACCATATAATAGAGGGGAGATTTGGAAATTCTATAAGATTTGGAGCCACAGCACCCGGTCCTAATGACTGGTCTACTTCAGGACAAACAGGAGATCCTATTACAATAATCCGTAATGGTCAATCAGACGAATTAGATGATAAAGGTTGGGAACCAACTACCGAAGATGTAAATAGAGATCCCTCATCTATATATTTAACTTCAACCCAAAAATTAGATAAATTTGTACCTGCATCATTAAATTGGCAATCATGGGGGGCAAAACCAACAGTAATAGAAGATCCATTAGAAGCTTTAGTTTCTCCTACTATAGAAGAATACACTGAACCAGAACCTGTAGTATCAGAAGAAGATATAATAAGTGCTTTAGAACCTGAAACAGAAGAAGAAATACAAAAGGAAGAAGAAATCATAGAAGCTGAAGATAATGCAACACCCGCACCTGAACCTGAATCTAAAGAAGAAGAACAAGATGAATTATCGTTATATGATGAATTAATTGATAGTGGTGATTATGATGAAGAAGATTTTGAAATATTTGAATCAGAAACAACAACAGGTACTCCTATAGGTATAGATTACCAACCTGACATTTCAGCTACTGACAGTCAAGTATTAATAGAAATAGGAGAAACACAAACATCATCATACAGAGAAAACGGTACTTTAAACACTGAAATGTTAATTGGAAAACATTTTAAATTATCACAACTTATACATTCTGACACAGCTAAAAGTAATGGGTGGTCTAATATTCCTGGAGAAGACGCAGGTAAAAAACCTCAATGGACTGAAGAATATATAATTAGAAATTTAGAAAATCTTATGACAAATGTAGGAGATCATATATATGATAGATACCCTAATATGAGAATAACATCAGGATATAGAGCTAAAAAATTAAATGATTCTTTAGGATCTAATGATAATTCTCACCACCCACAAGGATGTGCTTTAGATATTCAAGTTCCAGGAGTAACTACAGCAGAAATAACAAACTTTATTGTTGATAATATTCCAGCTTATGCTCAAGTAATTTGGGAAAAACCAGAAAGTGGAGGAAGTTGGGTACACATAGCTTATAAAGATGGAGATACAAGAAAGAGAACAGATGTATATACTTCTAGAGAAAATATCTTAGCACATTATGGTAATAAGAGAAGAGGGGGAGGAAGAACTAAATATATGACTATAGACAGAGCAAAACAAAACTTAGTATAATGGAAAATCCAAAACAACCATACGAATATGAAGGCAAGCAAGTAGTAATAAACTCTGATAGATTATTATTTAATGCTAAAAATGATTCTTTATTAGTATATTCTAATAAACACATGGCCTTTAGTGCCAACAACCACATCCATTTCAACACAGGAGATGAAGGTGACTTTGTTATAAATTCAAATAAAATATTTTTAGGTTTAGAAGGAGATAAAAACGCACCTGCTGAACATGCTGTTTTAGGAGATAAGTTAGAAAAAACATTAAATAGTTTGTTAGAAATGGTAGAGGAGATGATATTTTCTTTAGAATATACATACCCTCCTTATTGTGTAGCTCCTCCTGTAGGGCCTAACGTACCAGCTGCTGGAACCCCTGTATTTGCAACAGTTAAAACACAAATAGCAAGTATACGAAATAGTATACCTCAATTTAAAAGCGATAGAGTTAAATTACCATCTGATGATATGTATGGAAAATAGAATGATATGCAGAAAGTAATACAAAAATTATTGATAAAAAATCAAGGACTTCTTGAAAAAGTTAAAACTAAACTTCAAGACGAAGGAAAAAAATCTGTTTTAAAATATAAAAATAAATTACCTACTCCTGATCAATTAAAAGAAAAATTTTCAAGTCAGGTATGTTCAAGGTCAACTATAAATAAAGCAGAAAAAAACTATAAAAAACTTAAAAATTTCGCAAAAACAATTCAAAATGCATTAGAAAAATCTCAAAAAGCACTCCAAAAACTACAAGCATTAATAGAATCAGTATTAGCTATATTAGCAAAAATAGCAGCATTAATAGCAACAGTTAGTATTGTAATATCTATTTTACAAAAAGTAGTAATGGTAGCTAAAATACTGATAAAGGGAGTAGGAATGATACCACCCCCTGCCACAGCACCTTCAGGCCCTATAATATTAGCAGATAAAGCATCAACATTAGCAGAAGGTAAAATATCAATTTTAAAGATATTATCAAAATCATTTATGAAAGCTTTAGATTTTCCTAGAAATAAAGCAAATAAATTACTAGCTATAATATTAAAAGGAATAGCAGCAATAGTAGCATTATTAAATTTAGTAAAAATGTTAATCCAAATGCTCGAAATGTTATTTTTATTATTATTAAATAAATGTTCAGTTTCAAATCCTGGTGGAGATGGGTCACAAACCCAAAATGTAGTAAATGGTCAAACACCCGAGGAGTTCCTAGCAGGGATGCAGTATCCAGGGTATGATTTTGATACATTAGATATTGGTCTTGGATCTTTAGAAGGAAAAGACCCATTTGATTATTCAGACCCCTTAGCAGAAATGTACGATTCTATATTAACAAACCTACAATTAGCGGGACAACAAGAGATAATTGAAAAAATATATAATGCTCGATTTGAAATGGTAGGATATAGACGCTATAAAATTTAAAAAAATTATATTTATAACAAACACAAACAAACATGAAAGCAAAAACTTTTGAAAATCTAATTAGAAAAGTAGTTAGAGAAGAAATCGATTATTCGTTACGTAGAGAAATCAAAACACTTAAAGAAGATTTACGCGACGAACTTAAACCAACGATTGTAGAACACACTGAAAGAACAATTAAAGATCCAATTTCTAAACCAGTTAAATCAACATTAAGAGATCAAATAATGGGTAATACACCTATAAAACAACGCCCAACACAAAACTACACATCTAATAGCTCACTAAATGACTTATTAAATGAAACAGCACAAGGGAATACAAATTTAGAATCAGGAAATTCTCCTGTAAGTTTATCTCAACCATTTGCAACAGGTGCTCCTTTACCTATGGATACAGCAGGTATGCCAGATTCAGTAGCAAATGCAGTAACAAAAGATTATAGTGGTTTAATGAAAGCAATAGCTAAGAAAAAAGGAAGATAATAAATGGCACAAGAAGTAGGACAACAAATAAATATAAACCCACTAGATTTAAACCAAAATGTAGCGGTAGGGGTTGTCTTTCCTTTTAATGGTAATGCTGTTTTTAATTCTTCATATACTACTCAAGATCAAGTAAAAAGCAACTTAATAAACGTATTATTAACTGAACCTGGAGAACGAATATATGAACCTAATTTTGGGGTGGGGTTAAAAAAATTACTTTTTGAAAACCAAATAAAAGAAGATGAATTAGAAAGCAGAATTAAAGATCAAAGCGCTCTTTACGTTCCAGAAATAGAAATAACAAACTTAATAATTCAGTTAATCCCTGATAGCCATACATTATATGTACGATTGACATACAAATTTATTATAAATAATACAACAGATTCTATCCAACTTAATTTTATATAATGGCATATACAAAAGTATCAAATAAAACACAAGATAAAGACGTTAAATATCTAAATAAAGATTTTAACACTTTCAAACAACAATTAGTAGAATTTACTAAAATATATTACCCTAATACTTTTAATGATTTTAGTGAGGGATCTCCAGGTATGATGTTTTTAGAAATGGCAGCTTATGTAGGTGATGTATTATCATTTTACACTGATACTCAGTTACAAGAAACATTTTTAGCTTTAGCACAAGAAAAAGAAAATCTATACCACTTAGCTTATGCAATGGGGTATAGACCTAAAATAACAACTACATCAACAACTAATTTAGATATATTTCAATTATTACCTGCTAAAATAGCTAGTAATACTTATATACCTGATTTTGATTATGCTTTAAAAGTTAATCAAGGATCAACATTTGCATCAACGGAGGGCCCCATTTTTAGATTAGAAGATAGAGTTGATTTTAACGTATCCTCTTCTTTCGACCCAACAGAAGTAAATGTTTACCAATTAGATAATAATAATAACCCACAATACTTTTTATTAAAGAAAACAGCTAAAGTTATTCAATCTACTCCTAAATCTCAAACATTCCAAGTAGGGATTTCAGAAAAATTCCTAACCCTAAATATATCAGATAATAATATAATAGGAATAGAATCAATAACAGATTCTGACGGTAATAAATGGACAGAAGTACCCTATATGGCTCAGGATACTTTGTTTGAAGATGTAGAGAACACAGGTGCTAATGATCCTGAACTACACCAATTTAATAATTCAACCCCCTATCTTTTAAAATTAAAAAAAGTATCAAAACGTTTTATAACTAGATTTTTAGCCGATGGTACTATGCAATTATCCTTTGGAGGGGGGACATCAGATAAAGATGATGAACAAATAATACCCAACCCAGATAACATAGGTTTAGGACTTAAAGATGGATCTAGTAAATTAAACACAGCTTTCGACCCATCAAACTTTTTATACACTCAAGCTTACGGAGAAGCCCCTTCAAATACAACTCTAACAGTTAACTATTTAGTAGGAGGAGGAATAA
>Ga0209337_1003695_pt1 | contig 10751 bp, 19 predicted proteins | sample LinPmetageLP53_FD_184044 | JGI IMG/M metagenome (GOLD analysis project Ga0209337, IMG submission 184044) | Marine viral communities from the Pacific Ocean - LP-53 (SPAdes) (version 2) | ecosystem: Environmental > Aquatic > Marine > Oceanic | place: Pacific Ocean | collected 2010-02-08 | reverse complement strand
AATCGATAATATTAACCCTTTACAAAAGACTTATGATAAAGAACCAGAGCAATTAGATTTAATACCAAAAACAGAACAACATCAAAAGATGAGCAGAATGAGCTACGGAGCTCATGAAGAAGATGATTTACCATTTTAAAACAAAACTATGCTAAGTAACAAACCAGAAATAGACATATTACCCATTTATCTGATGTTTAAGGAAGCCAAAACAATTTTTGGTGGTAATGTATGCCAAGAGGTAAAAGAGTCGCTAGAAACGTACGATATTGCGTTAAGAAGATTATACAAAACATTTGAAGATAAAAATATGACAGAAAACCCATTAGCAACATTAACAGAATCGGCTATTTATTCAGTTGCGGAACTTGAATTTTATGCTGATGCTGTTTATGATGAGGCTAATGAAATTAAAGAACAAAACAAAAGACTAATTGAAGAGAATAAAAACCTAAGAGATGTAAATTATAGGCTAAACTTATTAAATCAATCTTTAAAGTTTTAATATTAACTTTTTATTATTATCATTGTATTAACTAAACAAACAATTATTATGAATCAAAACAAAAGACTGCTCGGTTATCTAGAGCAAGGAAACAAAATTAATCCTTTAAAAGCATGGCAGGAGCTAGGTATTTATAGACTAGCCTCCAGAGTTTGTGACCTTAGAAAAGAGGGTACAGAGATAAAAGATGAATGGTTAGATGTGCCTAACAGGTATGGCGAATTTGTAAAAGTTAAACAGTATTATTTATAAGCTATGGATTATCAAGAGTTCTTAAAAACAAAAGAGAAAAGCCACATATCAAGCGGATTTGATATAGACGAAAAACAACTAAACAAAAACCTATTTGACTTTCAAAAATATACTGTTCAGATAGCACTTAAAAAAGGTCGATTTGCGGTATTTGCTGATTGTGGTTTAGGTAAAACATTAATGCAGTTAAGTTGGGCTGAAGAGGTGTTTAATTACACAAATAAAAAAGTTTTATTACTAGCTCCATTAGCAGTAGTTGAACAAACCAAAAGAGAAGCTTTAAAGTTTAATATTAACTTAGATAGCTTTGATATTACAAACTATGAACAGCTTAAAAACACTGATACATCTATTTATTCAGGTGTAGTATTAGATGAATCCAGCATCTTAAAAGGTAGAGATGGTAAATTATCAAGGTTTATTATTGATACTTTTAAAATGACTCCATACAAGTTAGCATGTACTGCCACTCCTTCACCTAATGACCACATGGAACTAGGGCAACATTCAGAGTTCTTAGGTGTTATGCCTTACTTAGAAATGTTGGCTATGTACTTTGTTCATGATGGTGGTGAAACATCTAAATGGAGATTAAGAAAGCACGCAAAAGATGACTTCTGGAAGTTTGTAATGACATGGGCTATCGCTATTGATAATCCTAAAACATTAGGATTTAATCATGATGGTTATGATTTACCTGAGATAGAATATATCGAACATACCATACCAGTTGAAAACCTGACTAATTCATTATTTGGTGATGTGGCTGTTTCTGCTACTGAAATAAATAAAGATCTAAGAAGAAGCTTAGATAAAAGAATTAATAAAACTAATTCTATTGTTAATGATAATCCTGATGAACAGTTTATAATTTGGGGATTGCAAAATGCTGAAACAGATGCTTTAAATAAATTAATCGATGAATCTGTAAATGTGCAAGGTTCTGATAAGCCTGAAGTGAAAGCTAATAATTTAAATGGTTTTGCTAGAGAAGAGTTTAAAAGATTAATCACTAAAACATCAATAGCATCTTTTGGTATGAATTACCAACAATGTCATAATATGGTTTTTTGTTCTTATGATTTTAAGTTTGAAGCATTCTATCAAGCCGTTAGAAGATGTTATAGATTTGGTCAAACAAAAAAAGTAAAAGTACATTTATTAGTTCCTGATTCACAAAAAAACGTAAGAAAATCAATATTAGAAAAAGAAAAAAAACACTTTGAAATGATAAAAGAAATGAGTAATTATTCAGCAAATACAGATTATAAAACAGCTGTATCAAAGGTTAAAGTAACAAACAAAGAAATAGTAACAGATAACTATTCTGTATTTAATGGTGATTGTGTTCAAACATTACAACAACTACCTGATAACTGTGCTGATATATCTGTTTTTAGCCCTCCATTTGCAGAGCTTTATGTTTATAGTGATAAGAAGGAAGATATGGGCAATGTAGCAAACTATAAACAGTTTGAAAACCATTTTAAATATCTTATACCAGAATTAAAAAGAGTTGTTAAAGATGGTAGAATAGTTGCAGTTCATTGTATGGACTTACCAATTCAAAAAGGTAAAGAAGGTTTTATAGGTCTTAGAGATTTCTCAGGTATGTTAGTTGATTGGTTTACTGAGCAAGGTTTTATTTATCATTCAAGAGCTACAATATGGAAAAATCCAGTTACAGAAATGCAAAGAACAAAAGCACTAGGACTATTACATAAAACTATTAAAAAAGATAGCTCAATGAGTAGAGTTGGTATTCCTGATTATGTTTTATTTTTTAGAAATGAGGGAGATAATTTAACTCCAATAACTCACCAAGATACTGATGATTCAAAGCCTGATTTTTTACCTGTTGATTTATGGCAAAAGTACGCTTCTCCAGTTTGGTATGATGTTGATTACAGGAGAACATTACAATACACTACTGCAAGAGATAACAATGATGAAAAGCATATTTGTCCATTACAATTAGATACAATAGAAAGAGTATTACATCTTTATTCTAATGAAGGAGAAACAGTTTTAAGTCCATTTGGAGGTATAGGTTCTGAAGGTTATCAAGCTCTTAAAATGAATAGAAAGTCTATTAGTGTAGAATTAAAAGAGTCATATTTTGAGATTAATAAAAAGAATCATAAAGCTGCTGTTTTAGAAAAGTCTGCATTAACATTATTCTAATGAAAAAGTTAATAAATGATAATTATAAAAGTATAGTAGATAGGGGTTTTATTACTCCTACTACTACGCTTTTTGAGTTCCTTGATAAACTAGATGAAGAGGTTGAAGAGCTTAAAACAGAATCTGAAATACCTAAACAATACAGCAACCTACCAGAAGAGTTAGCAGATGTTATAATGGTATGTTTGAACATGGCAAAGCATTATAATATTGACATAGAACAGGAGATTAAAAACAAAATTAAGATTAATAAACACAGAGCAAAAAATGGAAAATAAAACAAAACAACTAAGATTAACAGCATTACGATTCTTAGCAAATGGAATAGCTTTACTAGAAGATATTGATGACCTAAAACATACTAGCATTTATAATAAAGAGATGAAGTTTTACGGTAATAAATTTATTCAGGAGCTAGAGAAAAAGATTCTACCAATAGAAAAAGAACTTTATAAAACTGAGCAGATAAGCATGGTAAATACTATCCAACAATTAACTAAAGAGTTTAACAATTCTTTAGAAAAAGAATACTTTGATTAATAATAATTAAATTTTATTATATTTATTAAATAGCATTATGAGTAAGAAGTTTAAAATATCAGTAAGCCACTACGGAGAGAAAATATCTATAAAAGCTGATAAGCCCGATATTAAAATAGAAGAGTATTTTGATTTATGTAAACAAATGGCTGATGCTTTAGGTTATGCAAAGGAAAGTATAAAAGAGTATTTTGATGATTGAAGTAGGCAGATTAAAAGTTAAAGATGTATTTATTTACAAAAACTATGCTTATAAAGTTGTTGATAAAAACAATATTTTTATAGTTGCTGTAAGAAAAGAGTTTGACGGAATAACAAGATACTTTCTGCACTCAATAGAAGTCGAAAAGGAAACTAAAACAAGCTTTAATAATCATAATCCTAATCATGATATAACTGATAGATATGCAAGGTAAAGGTAGACCATTAATAACGTTAAAAGATTTACCAGAGGGATGGGAGGAGAGTATTATTAACCTATCTAAAAAGGGAGCTAGTATTGTTGAATTAGCAGTTGAACTTGATATTAGTAGAAATACTTTATACGCTTTATCTGAAAGAGATGAGCATTTTTTGAACACCATAAAAAAGTGTAAGAGATATTGTGAGGCTTGGTGGTTATCAAAAGGACGTACAGAGCTTGAGAATAGAGAGTTTTCTTATACCGGTTGGTATATGAATATGAAAAATAGATTCGGTTGGGCTGATAAGAAAGAAATAAAAGAAGAAGTTAAAAAAGAGGTAACAACTTTTAACATAGATAATCTATCCTTAGAAGAACTAGAACAACTTGAGAAAATCAACGACAAACTTAACAGACAAACAGATTAAGGTAGGAATTTATAAGAAGTCATTTTATAGATTTACTTTAGACGCTTTTAAAACTATCCATAACGGTCAAGAGCTTACACCTAATTGGCATATTAAATACCTTTGTGAAAGATTACAAAAGGAAGCTATTAGGATAGTACAAGGAAAGCCAAGAAACAAACATCTATTAATTAATGTACCTCCTAGAACTTTAAAGAGTGAGTTAGTAAATGTTTTCTTTTCTGTTTACTGTTGGATTCTTAAAGACTCAATCCAGTTTATTAGCTCATCTTATTCAGCAAGTTTATCAATAACATTAAGCACTCAATCAAGAAGGCTGATAGAGTCTGATTGGTTTATAAACCATTTCCCTGATGTTAAACTTTCTAAAGATGAAAACACTAAATCAAGATATACAACTACAAATAGTGGTCTAAGATATAGCACCTCAACAGGTGGAACGGTAACTGGAATGGGTGCTGATATTATTGTTATTGATGACCCTCAGAATCCTCAACTTGCACGTTCAGACATTGAAAGAGATAACGCAAATAGATTCTTTAATGAAACTCTTAGAAGCCGTTTGAATAATCCTGATATAGGTGTGTTTATTGTTATCATGCAAAGATTACATGAGAATGATTTAACTGGAATGCTATTAGATAAAGAGCCTCATAATTGGGAATACATTTGTATGCCTGCTGAGGTATCTGATATTGTTAGACCAAGTGAGCTAAAGAAACTTTATGTAGATGGCTTGTTATTCCCTCAAAGATTATCTAGAACAACTTTAGAAAGCTTTAAACTAGGTTTAGGAAGTTATGGTTATAGTGGCCAATATTCACAGATACCATCTCCAAGTGAGGGAGGTATTTTTAAAGGTGAATGGTTCAACATCATTAAAGAGTTACCTAATAATTTAAGAGCCTCAGACCTTAAATGGGATTTCTATTTAGATACTGCTTACACGAATAAGCAAGAGAATGATGCAACTGCAATGTTATGTGCTGCATTTTATAATAATGATTTATACATAAGAGAAGTTAGAGCGGTTAGATTAGAGTTTCCAGAACTAATTAAAGAAATAGAAAGCTTTGCAATGATGAACGGTTATACAAATAGAAGCCGGATCTATGTAGAGCCTAAAGCAAGTGGAAAGAGTATAGTACAGATGCTTAAAAGAAGTACCGGCTTAAATGTAATGGAAGATAAGCCTCCGGTACAGGACAAAGTAAGTAGGGCATCTAGTGTATCAGCATTTGTTGAAAGTGGTAGAGTTAGCCTCTTAGATGGTAGGTATATCGATAGTTTCTTAAATGAGCTTAAAGGCTTTCCTAATGCTAATCACGATGACCAAGTAGATGTCTTAGTTATGGCAATCGATAAGAATACAAACAGGAGAAAGAAAGTTAGAGCAATGGCATAATGTTACGTTTGTATTACAATTTTATTATTATATTTGAGTTTCAAAACAAACAGAATGAGAAAAAACAAATTTATGATATTGCTAGTAGGTATAGCAATACTAAACACTACTTTATACTACACAGAGAGAGTATATCTATTTTTTAAAAACCTATTAAAAAACAAATAAGATGGAATATTTAACTAAAGATTATTTATTAAGCAAACTAATATATTTAGATATTGCTAATTACAGAAGGATGGGTAAGTTAACTCATGGTCAGTTCTTGCATGAGCCTCCTAATTATCACAATGATTTATTAGCCATTTATGGAGAGTTAAGCAAAGAGAGTATTATTAAGCTCTTAAAGTTAAAACCTAAAGGAGATGATTTTATTCATCTTGACATTTTTTAATTTGCGAATTGAGAATTAACATTATTAATAAATTGGCGTTTCAATGCAATTTATTTTGTGTTGTATGCCGTTAAATTATAAGATATGATAAAAATTAGAATAGTTGAATTAGAAGAAGAAATTGAAGTGTTAACAAAACTGCCTAAAATACCTAAAAAAGGTGACCAAATTTGTTGTTTTTTTAATGGCGATGACTTTAGGGTTTGCAATATTGAATCAATAAGATACTACTTGTTAAGCAATGGTGATTTTGACGAAATAGAAATTGGTGTAATAGCTTGTTAATGGCATACAACATCTTTATAAATGTCTGCCATAGGTTGCATTTATAACCCTGTTAATAGTTGTTAATAAGTCAGTTAAGGCTTTTATTTATTACATTATTTTAAATTTTATACAAAGAGGTTTTAACAGCCTCTTTTTTTATTTACCTGTAAAACACTATATTAAACCGCAAACATTACTAAATGAGTAAGTTAAATCCTTACAAAAAGATAATTATAGCTTTAAAGGAAAAAGGCAAATCTTGTAGAATCATCTCGGAACATCTAAAAAATGAATTTAATTTTGAGATTCATGAAAGAACTATTTATGACTTTATTCAAAAGCATTACACACCTAGTGTATTTGAAGAGAAACTTGAGCAATCTAATTTTAACGTAAACTCTAAGTGGTCTCATGGATGGCTAAAGACTAAAGAGGCTTCTATATTCATAAAAAATAAAGAGGGTGTTATCTCATTTGATGAGATGAGAGCAAAGTTTATTACTGAGATGAGTGAATACTCTCCAGCCTATAAAAAGGTAAAGAGAAAGGATATAACAGATAAACATTTATTAGTTATTGATATAGCAGATTTACACATCGGTAAGTTGGCAGACAAATCAGAAACAGGAGATAGTTATAATTCAGATATAGGAGTTAACAGAGCTTTAGAGGGTGTTAATGGTATTCTAAGTAAGGCTAAAGGTTTTCCAATAGATAAGATACTTTTTATCATTGGTAATGATGTGCTTCACATTGATAACGCAAATAAGAGTACAACCTCTGGAACTACTCAGGACGTTGACGGTATGTGGTATAAAAATTATGAGACAGCACGAGATTTGTATATTAAGATTATAGAAACATTAATCACTGTTGCTGATGTTCATGTGGTTCACAATCCTAGTAATCATGATTACATTAGTGGCTTTATGCTTGCTGATTCTGTTTACTGTTGGTTTAGAAATCATAAGAATGTTTCTTTTAATGTTAGTAACGCTCATAGGAAGTATTTTATCTATGGTAAAAACTTAATAGGCTCTTCACATGGTGACGGTGCTAAAATGGCAGACATGCCGTTATTAATGGCTAATGAAGCTCCTTTGCAGTGGGCTAATACTTTTTATAGGTACATCTATTTGCATCACATACATCATAAAGATGTTACCAAGTTTAAAAGTGGTAAAGATTATCAAGGTGTTACAGTTGAATATTTAAGAAGTCCATCAGGTACTGATTCATGGCATCACAGGAACGGTTATCAACACGCTCCAAAAGCAATAGAAGCATTCATACATAATAAGCAGTTTGGTCAATGTGCAAGGCTAACACATCTTTTTAAATAGATAAATATTTTTTACAAAAAAGCGTATATTTGATAAATATAGTTTACAATATGGAAAAGAAAAAAGTAATTAAAAAAGAGGCTAAGAAGCCTGTAAAAGTAGATTTAAACAATAAGCTAACAGAGATAGCGGAGTTTATTGATAAGACTATTAGAGAGGAGAGAAATAAGCAGTTAAGTACTGTTGCTTGTGCTAGACTTGGAAAGGTTAAACAAGATTTGATATTTATTGCTAGAAACATCATAAATTAATGTTAAAAGTAACTATCCTCGACAAACCATACTACATAAGAAACGACTGGGAAGATAACACCATTAAACACATGGCTATGGCTCAGGAGTACATCAGTGCTATGCCTAAATGGTTATCAAACTATATTTATTCTGAGAAGCCTGAACCAGTTAGTGATTCAAAGTTATTAGATTTCTACATTGATTGGATAGAGTTATTTAGTGATATTCCAAGAGAGTTTTTAGAATCTGAAATTAGTGTTAACAAAGCTGATGAAATTAGCCTAATAGAAATATTTAATATTACTGCTAAGTTTTTGGGAGAGCCATCACAGGACGATATAGGCACATCTGATACTATCAGGCTAGGAAAGAAAGATTATGTATTAATCAATTCTGTTAAGACTGCCGGAGGTATCGAAAAGATGTTAGGTGGTGCAAGCTATAAACACTTCTCAGAATCTCAGGCATTATCTACCCTGTTCCAAAGTAAGCAATATAGAAAGTGGAGTTATTTATCTAAGATAACAGCTATACTTTTTAGAGAGTCAGAGGATGAACAGTACAATGAAGATATAATTGATATGAGGGCTAGAGCTTTTGAGAATCTAAGCATATCAGAAGCTTATAAAGGCTATTTTTTTTTGCAAGAGCATACCAACAAATTGCAAAAGTATATGCTAACATCTTTGACGGAAAGAAAGGTAAAAGCACAGGAACGAAAAGCGAATCTATTGTTAGGAGTCTTTACTGGCAGAATAAAGCCTATAAGATTGCTGAAAAGGGTATTTTCAACAAAGAGAGGCTAACTCCCTTAGATAGTGTTTATAGTACCAATCTTTGGAAGGTTTTAGAGTTTATAAGCATAGAAACGGCTGAGGAAACCTATAAAGCTGAATTAACACAACAGGCTCATGATGATGCAATGAAAAAGCAGCGTAAAAGATGAACAGAGATGATTTCTTAAATGATATTATTGACGCTTGTGCATTTTTTCATTGGGAGATATACGGAGCTTATAAGCATTATCAGATTATTGCTGTTACTTCTAGCTTTGTACAGATTTCAGTAATTCATTTTGACAGTAAAGAACAATGGGCAGAGGTGTTAGATTTTCAGAATGATGAAGGATTAATTGATAAAATGTTAGATAGGTTATAAATGTTTTAAAAAATCATTATATTAGTGGAAACTTTAAAAACAAAACAAGATGACTAACAGAGATTTTATTACAGGAATTATTATTATGTTTTCAGTGGCATTAATGTTTATTTGTGATTTAATATGACTTACCCTAAAATACTAATAGGCTTCCCTACATCATCAATTAAAGATTATTGCTTAGATGAATTTGTAAAACAGATAACATCATACACATATCCATTATACGACATCTTTGTTGTTGATAATAGCAAGGATAAGAGCCATATTAAAGAGTTTCATAAAAGAGGTATTAAGGCTATTCACGAGCCTATTAAAGGAGATTTCAGAGCAGAGTTAGCCAGACATCAAAACATTATAAGAGATTACTTCTTAAAAGGTGACTATGACTATTTAATGATGATTGAAAGTGATGTCTTTACGGGTGAATGTATAATTGAAAAGCTTGTAAGCTATGCAGAATGTTCAGGAGCTGGAGCGGTTACGTGTACCTATGAGATAATGAGAGGTGAGCCTACATTGTGTTTAACATCTACTAGTGATTATAGAGCTGTAAGAAGTGAGAAACTTTTGGAGAGGTCACATGGTTATGAAATAATGGGGCAGGGTGTTTTACCTCTTAATCAGATTTTAGTTGATCCTGATGCAAAGATTACGGCAACAGGTATAGGATGCACTTTATTCAGAAGAGAGGCTTTAGAGCTTGTTTATTTTAGAGTTGATTTAGACTTAAATAAAAATGCCTTTAGTGATACCTTTATTTATACTGATATGCAGAAGTTAGGTTTTAAGATATTAATAGATTCTAACATTATTTGTGAGCATAGAAAATGATTTATAAACTAGCAATTATAACGGTAACAATTTTAATAATTATAAAAACTTATATTACATGGATGAGGATATAGACTATTTTTTTTTAGTCCATAAAGAAACAGATAACGAAGAGGAATTAATAAACATAGGCGAAGATTTGATGAGTTGGCAGATAGCCATTGGAGGAATGCCAGAAGCAGCACGATACGAACTAATAAAAAAAAACTAAACAATGTTAGCAACCATTCAGAAACTAGAGGAAGAACTAGGTAACTATAAAGAGAGGGTTAACTTCCTGAAACAATACATAACCCACTTAACAGAGCATAAAATTAATGCCAATGGTGATAAGGTTTATAATTCACTTGATGACGTTGATAAAGCTTATAGACTCCAAAACGAATTAGATTTTAAAAATAGTTTAATAGGTCAAAGGGAGTCACAAATTAAGCAAGTAAAGGAGCAAGATGAATTAAAAAAGAAAGCAGTTTTAGAGATGCCTAAACTAATAGACAAATCTAAAGAGGTTTATGATATGATGTTAGACGACTTAGATAAATTAAAGAAGAGTAAGAAAACTAAAGAGATTAGAGAGGCTATCAAAATGGTAGAAATGCAAGTTGATGAGGTTAGTGATTTGATTGATGGAATACATGAAAGGTATAGATGTAGAAACTATGACCAGATATTAAATGACTTTAGACAAATTAATAATATTTTAAAGTTAAAAGATTGACTCCTATACTCTTTTTATTAATATTTGTATTGTTTAACATAGCATGGAGATTGATAAACAAAAGGTAATTCCTTAACAAAAAAAATT
>Ga0209337_1003691_pt1 | contig 10757 bp, 7 predicted proteins | sample LinPmetageLP53_FD_184044 | JGI IMG/M metagenome (GOLD analysis project Ga0209337, IMG submission 184044) | Marine viral communities from the Pacific Ocean - LP-53 (SPAdes) (version 2) | ecosystem: Environmental > Aquatic > Marine > Oceanic | place: Pacific Ocean | collected 2010-02-08 | reverse complement strand
CTAGCGAACGCGATAGTATGCGTAGATTTTTAGCCTTGCAAGGACGTGTTGATTTAGCGTTAAAGGCTAACGCTGTTGTTGGTTTAGATATTCCGATGCACCCGTTTGTTACGTCGGCTATCAACGCGGGTAAATTAAAAGATGCGTTACTTACTTTAGCGGCAACTACACCAAGTCCACAGGTGCAGAAGATGGCCCGAAAGTTGGCTGACGTAACGGGCACCACAAAACTTGTTATCAAGAAAGATTTAAAATCTAAAGAAGGTATCTCAGCGGCGGGTATATTTGACCCTGCGACTAACACTATTACGTTAGATGAAAAGACTGGTATCAATACACACACGCTAATTCACGAGATGTCTCACGCCGCTGGAAGCGCTACGCTATCTAATAAGACGAACGCATTCACACTACAGGTAACAAAGTTATTTAACGATGTTAAAGGCTATCTTGATACGCCAACGGGCACAGAAAACATACAAGAATTTTTTGCTGAATATATGGGTAACCAAAAGTTTCGCACAAAGCTAGATATGATTAATGCTAAAGGCGAAGCTATTAGTGCAGGGCAACGCTTTAGAAACATCGTAGGTAACTATGTACGTAAGTTCTTCGGCGGCACTCCTGTGCCATTAAGTGCTTTAGAAATTGCTGACAGCTTTGTAGATGGTGTCCTAGCTCCTGCGCCACAGTACCGTAACTCTGGTCAGCTACTTATGATGTCCACACCCGATGGTGTTAAAAGGGCGGCTGAAGTTCTTATTGATAAGACCCAGAAAAAATTTAGCAAAGAAGGTATGGCAGAAGCAAAAGAAACGTTTTTAAATGACTCTTCACAGTTTTTGCGTGGTGGTGTGAGTAAAAATGCTAAGAGACTATTACTCCGTTTAACAGCTTCTCAAGGGTTGGCTGATATTGCCAAAGCTGCAGGATTGCAACAGCTAGGATTTAAATTAGATAGAATAATGGGCTACCAACGAGGTGAAATCCGCACAGAAAATGAACTTGTAAAACGTAAAGTTCGTGAAGTCGTTGATTGGGTTCGCACTGTTGGTAAAGCTAAAAAAGAAGCACTAGACAATATTATCTACAGCGATACGTACGGCGCTACAATTTATCAAGTAGACCCTACTAAGTCTTTGGATCAGTATTCTAAATTCTGGATGAAAAACATAAAAACAGAAAAACGAACTGCGTTTGATACTAAAAAAGAACGTGATGATCGAGTAAAAAAACTTAATGACGCTGCAAATGTGGGGAAAGCAAAAGAAGATATAGTCAAAGTAGTGAAGAAAGACGGTAACCGCGACGAAGAAAAGATGGATGTGTGGCAGGCGCAACGCAAAGACTGGAACACTATGGGTGCTGGCGGTCAGAAAACTTACCTTGCTATGCGTGATTATTACCGTGAGCAATACGAAAAAATGCGTGATGTTATATACGGCGAAATTGATGATTTAATGGGTAACAACCCTGCAGAAGCTAAAAGATTAAAAAACGAGGTCTATGCTCGACTTTTTGATAGAGGCACTTTAGAAGTATACTTTCCATTAGTGCGGGAAGGTAAATTTAAACTTACGTACGCTGCAAAAAAACCTACGACTGAACGAGAAGCCTACATTTTAGAAATGTTTACTACTGAAAGAGAACGCGATCTTGCTGCTGCAGAAGTTAAAAAAGATGACAGGTTTACAGGTGTAGACACCTACGAGGGTGACGCAACTCTTACTGATTACAAAAAAGCAATCGACGGGTCGTTTGTAGCGGATACTCTAAGAACTTTAAGTGTTAACGGCGTAGACCCTAAAGTCCAAGAACAAGTCATGCGTTTGTTTATCGACGCGCTACCCGAAACATCTTTTGCTAAATCTATGCAAAAACGTAAAGGCACTCCCGGCTATAAACAAGATGCAGTGTACGCTTTAAAATCTAAAGCCTACGATCTCGCAGGACAAACTGTAAAAATGAAATACGGAGCTATTTTGCGGCAGTTTGAGCGTGAGGTGGAGAACGCACAAAAAACAGGTCCAGTAGATGCAGCGAAAGCTAAAAAAGGTAAAGCAATCCCGTTTACTAGTTTAACTGTGCCCACCGTAGGAACAACAGCAGAAGCTACAAGAGCTTCCTTTGAAGTGGTAAGGCAAGAACTACTATACCGATCACAGTTTGCAAGAGCAGGCGCTGCACGTAAAGATGTAGAAAATATTGGTCGTAGACTTAATCAAGTAGCATTTGTTTTCACCATTGGTTTCAACGCATCGTCTGCACTGGTAAACCTTTCACAAGTTCCCTTATTCGTGCTTCCGTACTTGGCGGGAACGCATGGGTACAAAAATACAGTGATAGCAATAAAAGAAGCTACGGCTATCATGGGGTACAAAAACTCTTTGCTAGCCAACTACGACATTCGTGATGATGGTGTTTTAATTGTTAAAAAAGACTCTGACATGACTGAAGGACGCCGCAAGGAATTAGAAGAGTTAGCGCCTATAGTTTCCGAAGCTATGAGACGAGGGCAGTTGGGGCAAGGTTATCTCGCAGAGGTTCTAGGTCTGGATGAATCGGGACGTGTAGGACGCACAGGGAGTCTTGGCGAAAAAGTAGGCTCTGTTATGGACAATGTGTCAACGTTGTCTGCAGTAATGTTTAATTATGGAGAGCAATACAACCGCCAGATTACACTTATAACGTCTTACAAATTACAACTTCAAGCGGTGAAAAAAGCTAAGAATTTAGATGGTACGGTCAACGAGTTTGCTACCAAAACACTTGCAGAACAGCAAACGGAAGCTGCAAATCGCGCTATATACGACACACAACAAACCAACGGTGGTTCATTTTTAGAAACAGCTCCACCTATTGCACGCGAAAGTTGGGGCCGTGTTGCTCTTATGTACAAAAGCTATGGGCTGCAAATGTACTACAGTATGCTCAAAGCTGGTAAAGTTGCGTTCGATAGTGACAAAGGTAAGTTGTTTGGCAAAGAAGGTTCGCCCGAACGTAGAGCCGCGTTTAAACAACTTATGGGAATACATTTAAGTGCGTTATTTTTTGCAGGTGTAAAAGGTCTCCCTCTATACGGCGCAATAACACTGCTAGCCAACATGTTCTTCTTAGATGAAGAAGAGGAAGACGCCGACACTATCGTTCGTAAATATATTGGTGAAGGTTGGTTCAAAGGAGCTATCACTAAGTTTGCAGGTATTAACGTTGCAGATCGTGTTGCGTTAACAGGTTTACTAGTTCAAACAAACCGTTTTAATAACGACCCATCTTTAGAAGAAAACCTTTTGTTTTATCTTGGTGGCCCTGCGTTAAGTGTAGGTAAACGATTTACCAGAGGCTTCACTGACGCATATAATGGAGAATTTGCCCGAGCAACAGAAAACTTTATGCCTGCAGGGATTGCAAACGCGTTAAAAACTACTTTTGGGCGGTATGCGCAAGACGGTGGCATATATACTAGACGTATGGACCCTATCTACGATGATATGACAGGTGGTGAATTGTTCGCGCAGATGCTCGGCTTCCCACCAACAGAATACTCGTTCCGTCAAGAAATGAACCGCAGCGGGAAACGTATTGACATAGCCGTAGGTAAAGAACGTTCGCGCCTATCTAAAAAATATTATGTTGCTATGCGCGTGTATGACTACAAAGAGATGTTAAAAATTAGAAAAGAGATGAACAAATTTAGTCGCAGGCACCCAACAGCCGCTATAGACGAAGATTACATAGAACGTTCTATGAAACAACATATGAAGACAAGCGCTGAAATGCACAACGGGATTAGTATTAGCCCCACAAATCGTTCTGCTATAGAACAAAACTGGGCAGGGTGGGATAAAGGGTTCCAACTCTTTAATTAAAAAACCCCCATCGTTGCAGTGCGAAACCTGACCAGATGGGGGCAGTAGGAGAACGACAAGCCCATACCAGAACTTGTCACGGGTAGCTTATCACACAGTTCTCCAAATGCGAAGCCCAAACATTTTATCTTCTATCCTGACCCGCCATGCTACTTGCCATGATTTCTCAACTGCGATTTTTGTTAGTTGTTCTTTGGCTTTTTCAGTATCTACGCAAGGGATAAACACCGATGCACCAACAACCATCTTGTCCCATTGTATTATAATCTTAACAGCATCAGGGTTTATGTCGTCAATCTTCAGAGGTTTTTGACCCAACTTCTACCCCTTCTAGTTTTACAGCGATTGTCCACGAGGCAGGCAGATTGAAATTAGTGCCCTTACTGATCCGCTTCTTAACTTTATTAGCCCCCATCTGTTTCGTCATTTCCCCAACCGTGCTGGCGTAATCTATTTTCTGCTCACCAAGCCACCGTTGAAAATGTTTCTGCACTATAAATAACATTTTTGTATCCGTTTCAAACCGTGCCACAAACATATTGCGTGGGTTTTGTTCGGGTATAACCATAGCCGTCACACCCTCCTGCCCTGCGGAAGTCTGCGTACTCTTTATCTTCAATATGTTTGTCCAGTTCTCAGTCATAAAATCAGTGACGAGTGTCTGAACGGAAGCGGTGCTGTCGTCCACGAATGATTTCACCGTAACCAACATTTTTGCGACCCACTGATACAGCTTCTTCAAGTCATAATCTATTATACCTATTTCTTTAGCGATATACGCACCTGTTAATATAGACGCACAACCACCAGACCAGAAACGATTTACGTTATCCAACCCAGCTTTCTTATCCAGCTTGGCCTTAATGTCTTTGTACAGCGCAGTTATTCTTTCTTTGTTGTTTATAACATACTGCACGTATATAGATGCAAAGTGACCGTAGTTAAGCTGTACGTCTCTAAGCTGTGCCTCTGCTTCCTGTTGGTTAACTGCAACACGAGGCATCTCGTCCACTCTAAGCTCCAGTAAACGCTGCATTTCTGCTCTAGTGTCGCCTTTGAACATAGCCATTTGCGCGTACATACTCACGTTACCCGTAGAGAAAGCCAACAACCTCCAAGGTTTACCCCTAACACGTTCGTGGTTACCTCCACCCGCCATCCTGTTTTTCTGCTTCCCTTCAGACAGTTGATATGCGTACTGAGATGCTTCCTTACCAACGAGGTTTGTCATCTCGTCTGTGTTTAACATCAGGTTGTGCATAAGTTCCGCTTGGTTCATTTTCGAGTTAAGTGTATCTCCAGTAGTACCCGTTAGCCCAAAGGGGTCACCCCATATAGACGAACCTGCATACATAGCAGTTGTTTTTCCGCCACCTGTTTTACCGAACAGATGTACGCCTAGACTGTACAGACCTGTAAAGGGCATGAGTATAGTACCGAAACCACTGCATACGGTGAATTGATGTAGCTCCATACCATCACGGTTGTACCAATCAAGTATCTCTCTACTACGTTCTTGTGTGCCTTTGGGCTTAAACTTCTCTATGTACCCCGAAGTTTTTGCAGAGGGTGGGTTATACTCAACACCTTTGGCAGTAATTAATTGGTTGCCTAATACAAACTCATCCATCTTACTATCGTCAACCCAACCAAACTGTTGGTGTGCCTGACTAGCCTTGGTTGTTTGTTGTAGTTCGTTAATCCATGCGGCTGTATACGACATTAGTTTATCTATATCCTTCCCAAAAGTAGTTATGCCTTGCATAGACATATGCTTACGAAAGTCTTCTCGTGCTGTAATTGAAGCTAGAGGTATAACAAACTCTCGTACACCGTCTCTTGGGAGATGCAACGCGAACGCTACCACTTCCCCTAGCTCTACGTCATGTAGTCGGCGGGTCACGTAAAAGTCATAGTGGTATATGCAGATTTCTTCTGGGTCACCATCATCGTTGCGTCCACGTAAATAGACACCACCGTTCTGCCCACGAAAGTATGGTTTAGGAAACGTGGGTATAGAGATGGTTTTAGTCATACCATCTACGTCTTCTTCTATTATGTTATCTTCTGGTGCCGCTTCCGCTATCTCTTTGGTTAGCATAGCAGGTGTAGTTATCTTACCGTTATTAGGACACGCTTCGCATAGATCGGGATTGTGCATGGCAAACGTAGAACAGAAGTGCGGCCCCCCTGTGTCTTCCATCTTACGGAGCGTAGCTTCCAAACTGTAGTCTTCGTGCTTGCTGGACATAAGCTCTGCGGCCTTGTCCCCGTCCTTACACACGTTTGCAACAGATAAACCCGAGCGCCATAGATCGTGTGAGATGGTCTGCTGGTTGTTAATAATATGCTGTATCTGCGCACACCCAGTGCCTTTAGCAGTCCTAACTAGAAGGCGCTTAAAACTACCTTTCTGGTTTTCGTTTAACGCGTCTTGGAATGCACTCGTGGCGCTCGCCTTATACTTGATAGGGACTGGTATCGGGTCACCACCAAGTAACTGAGCAAAATTGTCAAAGTCCACAGTAGTCGGCGTTTCAACACCATAAAACGTAACAGGTAGTGGAGGATCATATTTATAATTGTATGTAGAGGGAACACGTAAGATACGTGCCGCGTCCGAAGTAACCGCAGGGTCAGCTTTAAAACCACTGGCTGCACACAGGTTCTTGAGGCGTTCTGCTACGGGCCACCAATCATCACGTCCAACTGCCTCAGATAAAATCCAGTACACGTGGATGCCACGTCCTGAGTTAATAAGTGTAGGGGTAGGTAGATTATGTTGCACACAGAAATCTCGTAGTTCTGCAATAGCAGTTTCTTGGTTTTCAAATTCTTTAGTGGGTCCACAGTCTAGGTCCAAGAAGAACGACTTCATGTGCATGACGTTATCTGCCACACGAGAGCCAGCTTCCTTGTAAGTTCCTAGTGCAAAGAACGCGTTCCAACCGTTATCACTCAGGTCGTGTGCCGCGCCTATAACTTCTTCTATAGAAGTGTAAAACTTTTGTTGTACTTGTTTGGCAGGGTTGTTAGCCCACACACAGTAATAGCCTTCAGAGCCTAATACTAAATCTAAAAATCTTTTCGTTTCCATAGCCACCACTCGCCATTGTAAGGTTAACCACGGCTAACTTAATAGCCGTGGCAAGGGTCGTTTAGTCGTCCCAATTATCAATGATAGAGCCTAAGTCACCATCATCAGAAGGAGCAGCTACTGCTTTCTTTGCAGTCTTTTTTACTGGCTCTTCTTCGTCAAACCCGCCATCGTCCGCTGGTGCGGCTTCTAAGACGTTATTTGATTTTGCAGTAGCGGAAAATGGGTTAGGGTCTTCTGCAACATAACCCCCTTCTACTACACCGAACGGATTACGTACTTCCATTGGAATGTACTTAATAACCTGTACAGCCTTCAACCGCAGGGACACGTTCTGCTTACCGCCAAAGTCATAAGGTATAAGCTGTACAGCAATGCTGACTGTGCTACCCGTAGTTAACTGAAACTCTTCTTTCAACGGAGTGCCCTGAGAGTCAACCTGTAACGGCTTATTAGTAACCTCACCTTTGTAAGCACCTTTAAGCACAGACTTGTGAGTGTATGTACCATCGTCAGCTTTAACGAACGGATTAGCTAACTTCTGGTTCCACTTGGGTTCCTTGTTAGCATCATACACTGCCGACATCTGTATAAACAACGCTTTCGCTGTTGCGCTATCCATACGAAAAGCGATTGAAAATTCAGCGCCTGTGTCTCGTGGACCGCAGGGTACGCTACGCTTTACCTTCTGATCGAAGACATACGTCTTATCAATCTTGGGCCATAGTGCCTCTACGTTTTCAATAAAATAAGTCTCTGCCATTTTGTTCTCCTTGTCTGGCGTTTATACGTCTTGGTCTGCGTCAAAATCAAACTGCGGCTCTTCTTGCAACGGCCCGATAAAATCACGCGAACGTTCATCTACGTTCTGTGCACTCTTTTTAAGTGCTTCAGTCGCAGAGGTTTTATCAAATCGATAAGTGTTACCGACTTTAATGTACGTGGTTTTAGGGATATGACCCTGCCGAACCCACGCTCGGATCGTAGAGATTGACACTGAAAAGTGTTTTGCCAATCCCTCTATTGGTATAAATGGTTCTACTGGTTCTGCCATTATTTTTTCCTAACTGAGATCACATGCTCAACGTCGATGTTAAGACCTTTTGGCATAACATCTGGGTTTTCCTCTAGGAATTGTTTAACATTGGTCTGGTTCAAACGGCGGTCCAAGAACTCGGGCATGTCATGTTCTTTTATAAACGTGTACATAGATTCCCAATCTCCCGTCCAATATTTTGTTTTACTAGACCTAAAAAACAAACCCTCAGAGGTTCGTACGCTTTCAACATTGTGTGTATCACAATAGTCTAATAACGCTTTCTTCAAGACATCGAGTTGGCGAACCAACGCTCCGTCTTTTTCCTTAAAATCTGCGGACAGTAGTGCTCTTTCCGACCTTATCTTAATGTAAGCCTTGGTAAGTTTGTCCGCAGGTATATCAGAATTATCGCTCATTGACGTTCTCCTACACTAACGAGACTTACACTGTAGTATTAGATTATACGCTAGTCAAGTATTTCTTTGTATAAATCAATCATTTTTGTGTGAACATCAATTCTATTGTCAAGAAGTGAGTAAACACGCTTTTCTACGGCAGAACCTTGAAGCTGTACGACAGTACATGGATGCTTCTGACCTGACCGATGTACCCGTGCGTTTGCTTGCGCGTAGGTTTCTAATGAAGGCGTTGGCCCCCACCACACAACTGTATTAGCTGCTGTTAACGTAACACCATGTGCCGCAGACTGCGGCTGAATAACTAGCACACGTGGATCATTGGTGGTTTGGAACCGTTTAAATATGTCCGTGCGCCTTGCTACTGGCACATCACCCCGTATAACTTCAGTAGTGATCCCGTCAGTACGCAATTTATCTGTCAAAATGTCAATGGTGTGCTTAAAGGGCACAAAGATAAGAACCTTCTGACTGCTCTCGTCTATCACTTCTCGTAACACTTTGTACCTGTGTTTAATGTCAAACTCTAAGGTATCGCCCTCGTCAGTGTATACTGCACCCGCAGATATTTGCAGGAGTTTGTTCATAATCACCGCCGCGTTGACTGCGGATACTTCGTCGTCGCCCACCTTCATAACAAGTTTCTTCTTGAGCATGTCGTAATACTTCTGCTGTTGACGCGTTAACTCTACCTTGCGTTTCACGTACGTCATGTCAGGCAGGTCAAGACATTCTTCTTTGGTAAACCGTATGGCAGGTTGCAACACTCTAAACACAAGGTCAGTAGCTTCTGGTTTTATGATCCACCTAAACTGTGTGATCTTACGCATCACCATGTCTCGGAACGAACCAAAAAATCGAGGCACTGCATAGGGGTTTACTAACTTAGCCAAGCCGTAGGCGTCTAACGGAGACTGAGCGGCAGGTGTGCCTGTCATCATCCACAACCATGTATCTTCTTTTACCAACCGCTTTAAAGTTTTCCATCGTTTAGATTGCGCGTTTTTGTAGTGCGTTGCTTCGTCCACAACAATAAGATCAAAGCCACCCTTGGCGATCTCCTCTGACACAATATCCACGCCATCATAATTTATTATAACAAAGTCCGCACCTTGCTCTATGATTGCCTTACGTTTCTTAGAAGCACCGTAGGCTATATCTACACTGCGATGTGGGGCAAAGGTGGCTAAGTCCTCACGCCACGCGGAGTCCATAATAGATAGAGGGCAGATAACTAACACTCGTTTGATCTTGCCTTGGTTGAGCAAATAGTCTGCGGCCCATATCGCACTGGCTGTCTTACCTGTACCTTGCTCGTTGAAACAAAAAGACTTGCGGTTCATGGTCAGGAATGCTGACGTTTTCTTTTGGTGATCGAACGGAGCGTACTTACCTGTCCACGTGTACTGGCTCTGTATAGGTGACGGCACGTTTATGTTAAGTTTTTGCAGAGTGTGCATCTCGTCGATGCCCCAGTTAACTAGCACCTCATTGTCCTGTATGACTTTGCTTTTGGTTACAGTTTCAGTGACACGTTTTGGATTGCGTAGCTTTAATAGCAACGCTTTACCGTCAATTATTCGCATTGTGTTCTCCAATTAGGAGTTAGGGAATTACCTAACTTATTTTTTCTTCTTATAGTTACGTGCGCGGTTCTTGCTTGAACTCTCTATACGTATACCATCTTTGTTTTTGCCTCCCTTAGATAAGGCTTTCTTGTGGCTAACATCTTTTCCTTCGCGCTTGTCGGCTTTGCCGTTCTTGTTCTTATCTGCGCCTTCTTTATCAACCTTGCGCCGCGCACGCTGACGTTCCATGCGTGCTTCAAACGTCTTACTACCTACAGGTGCGTTGACTTGTTTCTTGCGATCTTTTTTGTTTTTGTATGGCATTAGTTTGCTCCGTTATGAACACATTCGATTACAGGGCAGTGGCGTCTACATAACCCGTTAGGGCGTGCGTTCCACGTATCCTCGTCAGCCGCAGTCTTCATCTGAGCATACTTGCCCAACCATTTTTCCCACAGCTTGCCGCTATCATACTCCATGTAGGTATCTTTTACCAAGTCATTACACACGACAAAGAATAACCCTGCACGTATGGTTTTGATTTGTGGGTATCTAGCAAACACTCCCAAGGCCATCAATTCTAGTTGACCCTTGTCTGCGTACTTGGATGATTTGCCTGTCTTGTAGTCCACCACCCATGCAAGATCGTCGTCCAGTATTACTAGGTCAGCAATACCACGGAACCAAACGTCCTTGGCATAGAAGTCACAAGCCTCTAGGTTCTCTGTTATACCCAGTTTTATCTCGCACAGTTTTTCGCCCTTGCGG
>Ga0209337_1003688_pt1 | contig 10765 bp, 11 predicted proteins | sample LinPmetageLP53_FD_184044 | JGI IMG/M metagenome (GOLD analysis project Ga0209337, IMG submission 184044) | Marine viral communities from the Pacific Ocean - LP-53 (SPAdes) (version 2) | ecosystem: Environmental > Aquatic > Marine > Oceanic | place: Pacific Ocean | collected 2010-02-08 | reverse complement strand
GTGATGAGCGAGCAACGGGTGGTTTTGTCCGTAGCGTTTACCAAATGCTTCGGTGAAGTCTTTTTTACCGCGGTCGTAAATTGATTGTAAAGTGACATTGTTACCCCGCCAATTACCAAACATGTGTTGTTGTTTGAGGACAGGGTGCAACCCTTCTGCTGTTTTTATCATCGCCTTGTTGAGTCTTTCAGCATTTTTACCTTTATTGCCGTAAAGGTATTTGTTGAGTTGTTGCCATAGTGGTTTTTCACCATAAGCAACTTCACCTTTGCGCGCTGGATGTAGATTGAGTGTTTTGAACTTAGAATGTTGACCGACAATATCATCACCGCGTTCAGCGATGTTTGGTATTGTGTCATCGAAACGACGACCAATAGCCAATCTCACCATCGCGTCGATATTTTTTCCATCACCACTCATCATCGCTTTAGTCCAATCATCACTGTGGAACAAAGGTCTTGCTTTATGATGGCGCGACGGTGCGGGTTCATGGATTGTTGAACCACCGGAAAAAATGCGTTCCATCCCTCGACTTGAAGGATTTCTAATTTGAAGTTCGGGTTGTAATTCATCAATATATTTTTGAGCGTTTTTCTTGAAGAGGATTTGCGTGTATCCTTGATTCTCCAAGTTATTTGCACTTAGCAGAACATTGACCGCTTCGTCGCGAGCATCGTGCTTGTTGATTAAAGCATGAGTGAACTCACTTACTACGCGTTGATGGTATTGTAATGCATCTTCGCGCACACTTCATCACCTCAAGAATAATCGGTGATGGTGTATGCCCCTTGAGGGTTTTTGTCGGATGCGTCACCTGCTTTATTTTCATGTGCTTCTAAAGCATTATCGTGTGATGAATGTTGCATAGAATCTAACTTAATCTCTTCTTTCTTAGGGTCTGTGCGCTTTACATCCTCGACGGTGATTCGTCGTTGGTTGGTGTCGTAATACCCTGTGCGGACAGGCTCACTGCCTGTGACATTGGCAAAAAGGTCAGCACTTTCTGTTCCAAAGTTTTTTGTTTCTTTGTCAACTTTTGCAATTAATTCTTCTGCTTTCGCAACCAGTTCATCAACATCGGGTGCAAAATTTCCTGCTTCAACTTTCATTGGTTTCATTGGTCAATCCTCCTTCCTTCTACTTGCGCGGCTGTGTTAGCCATAGCGTGAATTTCACTCCAATCCATATCGTGCCATTCTTCGTTTGACGCGGGCATACTCATACCTGCTTCATCAATAGCGTTCGCGGCTTTAGATATAACATCATCTCGGTCACCGCGTAATGGGTCACCCCAAACATCTTCGTTAGCAGGTGTTTTAGCGCGGACGAAGCCAGCGCGTTTGAGAAATAGTTCCGGTGTGTTCATGCTTTTACGCATATTGTTAAGTTCAGCATCCATAGATTCCATCTTGGTGATGAGGGCTTTCATCAACATCATAGCATCTGTGTCGTCGGACACGCTCACACCTGTCCTTGTTTCTTGAAATGTCCACCAATTCTATCCGGCCCTATGTAACCCATAGGTCGGTCATTAGATTTCGCGATGACACCTTGAGTGCTGTTAAATTGCATAACAGGTGCGCCACCTGCAAATCGGTCATTAACACCGAGAATACGGTCGTTTTGACCTGTCTGTGATTTGTAAATTGCGGTGACATCATCAGCGAGGTAATCCGCAGTCGCGTTGATACTGCGTAGGAATTGTTCGGCTGATACAAGGTCGTTGTTCGCGAGTGCGATTTTGAACTCGGACATTGCTGATTCTAACTTGCGAACCATCGGGTCCATTTTATTGAGAAGGTTGCTCATGCCGTAAGCCATGACCGCTCCGCCTTTGAATCTATCGCTAAAAACCACTTTCTTTGTTCTTACTTGTAGGGTCTTTCGCGGCTTGGACACTATCGAGTGCTTGCTCTAATGGAGTCTTTTCACTTCCGCGTTGATTTTTCTTTGACGAAGGCGCACCCGATTGTTGAGTTTCGGAACTGATAGGTGCTGGTCCACGGTCGCGCAGTCCTTGACTTTCACCAAGACCTATCACCCCGCCTTTTTCCATCATCATGATTGGTGCGCCGCCCTGTGGGGACGCTCCCCCAACCGGCGGAGAAGCCCCTGCCCCCGGTGGCATCATCGCGCCCCCACCCTGTGGAGGTATCCCACCGCCCCCCGGCGGCATAGGTGGAGGCATACCGCCACCCGGTGGCATTCCACCCGGTGGCATTCCACCCGGTGGCATTCCGCCACCCGGTGCGTTAGGGTCTTGAGGTTGAGGTTCGGGTTTTGAATAAGTGAAGCGGATGTCACTTCCTCCGTTTTCTGTCATTTCCGGCAAGAAACCAAGTTGTTGCATACGCTGTGCAATATTCACTTCTTGTTCATCGCGTCGTAGCCTTGTAATTTCATCTTCTTCTTCATTCGGGTAGAGAGTTAAAACCCAATCTTCGACTCCCATTTGGTCAAGCAACCTTGGGAATAATTCGCGTGAATACAACTTTTGCCCCGATTCAACAGCACGATTCGTAACAAGTATTTGCATTCCTTCATTGTTGAGTCCACCGGATTTACCAGCATCCATCATGAATACATTAGATACACCATAGAAGGCCGCTATGCGCATTCGGATTTCATCACGAACTTGTGCGTATTGCATCTCATCAAGGCTGTCCATGAAACGAACAAACTCGACTTTACCGCGCCCCGATGCTGATTCAACACCAACTTTCGGGATGTAGTGAGGGTCGCGTTCCATTTTTTCTTCCGCCCCTTTCCAAAAAGCCGCTGTTGATTGTATATTGTCTGTGGTGATTGCGAGGATACCGCGTGGTATTCTCCTTTTTTGATACGCGAGGTAAATGTAAGTATCCATCGCCGTGAGTGATTGTGCTTGTCGCCACATACTGGCAACAGGTGAACGACCATACAACTTTGATGGGTTGAACTTTGATGTGTGCAAAACTTCACCTTCAATGTAGTATTGTGTCTTCCCACTACCTGCTGTATTGATGTAATGAACATCTTGGAGAGGGAGAGAGCATACATCGCATTCGCTGTGGTCGCCGTTATGCGGATATGTTTTATCACGATGGATTGGACACAGAAGGTATCGTCCTCCGCGCTTACCTGCTTTATCTGCAACTATACGCATGAAAGTTGGGTCACCGCGAACTAATTCTTTAACACGGAAAAATTCTATTTCGCCGCTATCGGGGTCAATAAAATACTCTTTGATGAGTAATAAGAAAGCGTCATCAACAATATCCAAATCCCATTCAATCTCTTTCATCACTTCAATAAATGATTGGTCCATACTGTTGCGTTTTTTCATCAACCAACGCGGGTAAATAATTTGGTCAGCGTCGGGGCTATCGAAGTCTTCATTCCCACATATACGGCAATCGTTAACAGTATCATGCTGATACTCTTCACCACAATTAGTACATTTCTTGTGAAACTTTTTTTCCCAATAATACCCGCGACGAAAAATCTCTTGGCATAGTGTGTTGATAGTTGTTCGGAGTATAATAGATTCTTGAACCGTGGCGTAAAGTGCCGGAATACATACACCTTGAACAAGAACGGGTTCTTGGATACCCGTCTTCCATAACGGCATCATCGGTTCGGGGGTAGTTCGTCTACTGAACGGTTTGGTTAATCTCGATAAGAAACGCCCCACTAAGCCTTTATCTTCTGCCACTACATCATCTCCACAAGTCGGTTCGCATCGTCAAGAAGACGAAGGGTTTCACCGTCCCGACTAAACATGGCATGAACTCCCACTTCATCAATGTTCCACTCTTTCAACAACTCTTCGCGTTTATCGGGAACATCTTTCCAATTGAGCCATTTAACTATACGATAAAGTTCATCGCGTCGTGATTTGATGATATTAGTTTTATTACGACCGCGCATATCAAGCAATTCAATAACAGCGTTCGCTTGTCCTTTCTTCATACGAAGATGATTAGTAATACCTTTCATCAATTTGCGTAAATCGTTTTCACTGTAAAATTGAAGGCGATGTTGTGTGCGTCTGCTATTCTTATGAATTTTTAAATCAGTTTGAAGAACACCACACCCAAGTGCTTTATGTAACTGTTCGCAATGCAACTTACCTCGCTCACCTGTCGCGATAAAACCTGCTCTTGGTTCAAGACGCTTGGTGATAGTGATGTAACCGTCAGCATCTAAGAAACCTGCCGCGTAAGCCCATACATCTTTGAAGATAACTGTTTTATCTCGAACAAGACCCCAACCTATTCCAACTTTTTCTATATCGTATTCAACACCATGCATTTTAAACAAAGAGGATAATTTTTGAGTTGTTAAGTGAGTAGTACCCTGCATACTGTTGAAAATTTCATTACTTAATAGAGGACCGCGCTCTTCAAGAATTGCGGCGGCTTTTGTAAGAAATATCGCGTCAGTCTTCTTAATGTTGTCAACAGAATGAAGAGAATTTTTCCATTCTTTTTTTGAGTTCTTTTTAAGTTGTTGAGCGTCAACCCACATTTGTCGTTGATTATTGTCAAACTCACCTTCGATAAGAAGCAATTTGCTGATGATGTCGTTGGCTTTCTCCCATTGAACACATGCTCTTCTTAATGCGTATTCGCGGGACACACCGTGTTTGCGTAATGCTTGGAGGTCACGGTCGCTAATTCCTAAATTACGAACCGTCGAATCATGCTTACCAATCCACTCTATTGATTGCAAGGTTGCTTCGACTTCTTGCTTCTTCGCAATGCGGATAGCATCAATGGCTTCGTCAATGGCATCACGCATACCTTTGTTAACACGACGCGCTAATCGTAAGTCTTTCACCAAGTCACCTGCATTGCGACCAAACATACTATTGAACCAACCCCCATTAGGTTGAGAACGCTTGAGTTGTTGAGCAACTTGTTGAGCCATCTCTTTTTTATTTTCTTCTTCTTCAATCTCATTCGGTTTAGGTGGAGTTGGGTTCGCGTTTGCTGTCCCTTGTCCTTGTTGAACAGGTTTAGGTGCATCGCCAAAAGAAGCACCTTGAATTGTATTTTTCAAAATAGCATCAATAAATGCTGTTTCGTCGGACAAATCAATTTTCATTTTTCTTCACCTTCATTGGTTTGGGTTTTCCTTGTTTAATCCAACATTTTTTACATAATCCAAACGGGTAAATGTTTCGTTCAACATAACACCACCCGCAATAATTAAACATTCTAACAATTCCACCTTTTCAAAGATGCACCTTTAGGGGTCAATTTACCACCTTTACTCGTTGCACCTTTCATTCCACCCATCCTCGCACAAAAAGACTTCCTACGCTTGGCTGACTTGCTACCCGGCTTGAGTGAACTTGGTTTTTTAGTGACAGGAGGTTTGAGATTCGCCCCTGTCTTGCGTTTGGCGGCTGCTCGCCCTTTCGCGTTCAAGCCACCTTTCTTACTGTGTTTATTTGGATTGTAACCGTGAAACGGTTTGCTTTTCTTTTTCGCTTTGAGAACAATTGTTGCTATCTCAAACGGTGAACAACAATTACAGAATGATACGCTCTTCGCGATGTCTTCATCATTCATCATTGCTAATTCTTCTGCTGTTATTGGTTCGTGCATTATGTATTCGTATTCCATCTTAACCACCGTGGGCTTACCACCCACTCCTTGTTTTTTACCGCGCTTTCTTTTCGTAGCCGCGCGTTTTTGACCCGACGACATAGAGCCGCTGGTCTTTGGAGTCTTACTTGTAACTTTGACGGAGGGGCGACACTTTGGATACCCCTTAGAAGACTTCTTGGCTTTGCTACGCCCACATGGAGGATGCTTACCATCCTTACCTGTGCGAGATACATCAACCCACTTCTCCTTGAACCATCGGTTCAAGTTCTTCTCAACAGTCAACGAATCACTCTCACCATTTTTTTCATAGAGCCTTTCTGTTTATCAATCAAAGAATAGCATGGACATTTAGGAGACTTCGCGGAACAATCATTCCCTTCAATCATACATACACATGGTGTGCTTTTTGTGCCACCGCAACAGCATTTGTCTTTTTTGAGTTTCATTTCTTCTTCGCCCCCTTCTTTTTACCTGCGCCTATTTTGCCTCGACAGACCTGCACAGCATACCCGTTCGCATACGCGCTTGGATAAACTTTGAACTTACGCTTCGCCGCGGCTTTGCCTTTAGGACATAATTTCTTTTCAAGATAGCCAAACGCGGCATCCGTTCCTACACAAAATTCACAATTACATTCAGTCATTATTAACCACCTCGGCAAATAGGGCAAGGGTCGCCCTCATCAATAGTTCCTCTCCCTTGACAAGCAGGGCAATTAGTGTCACCGCTTGGAGTTTGTGTCATGAACCCTTGAAGAAATTGTTGCATTTCGCGCTCTTCTTCGAGGTTCAAAGGTTGACTTAAATCTTTTACAGGTTCACAACGATGATTATTCAATCCAGTTTCACCATAAAAATAACGATTACATTTAGGGCATTGCACTTTGCGCCCACCGCGACCCTCATCACCGAGAGGGGTATTTTTCAAGAGATACCACCAATCGCTCAATCTAACAACCCCTCCATTATATCATCTAAATCAACAATTCGCTCACGGAACTCCGTAGTAGCCCAATGAGCCAAAGCGAGAGCGATGGCAAAGTCATCGTGACGACCAATACTGTCCAACTTACCTTTCTTCGACATCCCAAACATCATCAGTTCGCGTTCTAATTCACTCATCATTGTTCGCGAACGGTCGTCGCCCCACGGCAATCTCATCTGTTCATTTTCAAATCGCATAACTAAACCCATGAGAAGTGACTCACGGCGTTGGCGCGTAGAGATGAATGTTTTGATAGGGAGGTCTGTATCTGCGCGTAGTTCAGTGGCGAACACGCGCTGAAAGTTGTTGGCTTCAAGTTCGATAACATCGGGGTTAAACTTAGCGTTGAGTCTTTGAATTTCCATAATCTGTGTTCGGAAGTCCATGTTCTTACGGCGAACTGCATGAACCAATTCTAATAATTCGGGGTTGGTAGAAGGACGACGAAGCACTACCATAACAGTATAGTCAGCCGCTCGGTCGCTCGAAATAGCAGGGTCCCAGCCGACAAAATATTGGTCGTCGGGGTCACCAACTTCGCGGTCAATTAGTTTGAGTGTGTTGTCTTTTGCTAATTGTAATACAGTGGAAGGAAATAGACTTGATACATCGTCCATTGGTTCACATAGATATTCACGCGCAAATGCAATTGCTGGCATATCAGCCCTACGCGCGTCTAATGATTCTAAATCCCATCGCTCCGGCCACAGCGCAACTCCCTGCGCATTGATAGCAGGGTATGTTTCAACAAGATAACCGTCGCGACTCTCAAGTTCTGTGTAAAGGTCAGTTGGAGTAAATGGTGTTCCGACTATCATTAGTTTTGATGTGTGGTGGAGTGTCGGGACAAGAACTTCGTAAAACCATGAAGCGACGCGAGCAAGTTCTGTGTCGGTTGTTCCCCACAGAATGTCGTCACAAAGAATAAGGTCGGGGTGTATACCACGGATAGCACCGCCAACAGACTTCGCGCTAATGTTAGAACCATTAGCAAAACCAAAAAATGTCTTAGACCACGAATCGGCTTTCTTCATCTTAGCGAGAAAAGGCACACCGTCAATTAAATCATTGAGTGTGCGCATGTGATGTATTGACTGATGAAGACTGTGTGAAATTAACACGGCTTTTGTCTTTGGGTTGAATGCTGTTTTCCATAACATATATCCAAGAAAAAGAGTTGACTTGCCGTGGTCACGCGCTGCTTTGACACAGTATCGTTTACGCTCTTCGAGATTATTATACCAGCGTTCGTGGTGATGTGAAAGTTGAAAACCAAGAATCTCTTCAAAGAAGAATTTAAAATCACGCTTTGCTACCTCAAAGTCAATTTCTTCAATTGCTTCGAGCGAAAGAGATTGCATGTGCATCACCGCACATTAAGTCCTTTCAAAACAGAATCCCATGATGCTTCATGTTTTTTACTGCTTAATTTAAATTCTTGGTTGTTTGGGTCACCACCGAAATTGATTTCCGGCATTTTTACTCCTTGACCACCCGATGATTCTTCAACCGCGGCTTCGGCTTCATCTTCAACACGCTCCATTGCTTGAGCATCACCTTGCGCTGCTTGTTCTTTGACAAATTGAGGAAGTGCGCGAAGTCTTTGCATAATCGCTTGACCAATTTGATTATCATTGATTCCCAAACTTTGAATCATTTGTTCTGTTAATTGTTGGTCAACATTGGATAAATCAATATCGCTCTCCATACCCCTACCTAATAGTTCTTTACCCGACTTACCACCCATCGCGTATCCAGTTCCTTTCGCATCATCTTGCCTACCAAAATTGCGGCGGAATGCTTCTTCTCTTGGGTCCATTTCAGTCGCCGTAGCGGTTTCCGGTTCAACCTTCGTTGGTTGCGCTGCTGCTTCTTTCGGTGGGTCTTCGCGTGGAAGTTGTTGTGAGTAATCAATTTCCGGCATAGTGTTCCCCGGTTCGGGAACTTCGTCTGCGTTTGCCGTTTTCTCCGCGTCAGTTGATGGACCGGGTGGAAGAGGCACTTCTTCCTGTTGTGTATTTGCCATGTTAGAAGGCGCGTATGCCGCTCCATCTTCTTGTGCTTGATTGCCAGCGCGTCGGTCTTCACCGCGTCGCTTCATACCAGCGAGGAATCCTTCTTTTGGTTGAGCGCGTCTATCACCAATTCTCTTTATTTCATCACGCATGGCTTCTTCAACTGATTGAGTAGCCTCGCCTTTATCATTAGTATTTGGATTAACATTGAAATCGCGAGCGAGTCCTTGACTTGTGCTTCCCCGCGTTCTATCCATATTTGTGTCAAAGTTTTGACTACCCGGAACATATCTGCGTTCTGCGTCGTCAAGTTCTCGTTGTCCGCGACCAAGACCACCTTCAAGTGTATTTCTTCGGTCTTCATCTTCTCTCCTTGCGCGATTATCTCTATATGATTGCTTTGCCGCGGCTGGGGCATGTCGCAAGTCGCTAATTCCGCGACCTGCCGCACCCATGAAATTGCTCATACGCTCGCCCATGCCGCTGTCTTTGACTGCTTGAAGCGCACGACCACCCATATCTTTTGCACCAGCCATAGCGCGACCCATAGCAGGTCCGGCGGTATTCTGTGCGAAATCCTTCGCTTTTCGACCTGCACCCATGATATTGCGACCGTAATCGGTCATCTTTTTACCTGCGGCTGTTCCATATTTACCAGCGCGAAATGCCTGTCCAGCAGTAGCGTCTTTACCTGCATTAAAATACTCATCGAGGTTAGCCATTCGCTGTGCTGTGTTGAATTGTTGTGTTGCTTGACGAGGATTTGTCACTGCTGTTCCCATGAATGGTTGCGCGGCTCGTTGGTCGCGGTTAGCCATGAATGGTTGTTGTTGTTGCGCCGCTTCTTTCCGAATGATGTCGGGGTGAGAGTTTTCGCGCTCCGCGACAGCCTTGATGAGAGGTTCCCAACTGTTGTTTTGAACATCGAACATAACATAGTTCATATCGGAGAGGTTGCCGCCTTTTGCGAAAATAAATTCCATAGTTCCTAAGTCGCGACCGTGTTCAATCATACTGCTATTCCATTCTATTTCCCAATTATTAACCATAGATTACGCCTCCACAAGCACGCTTGATGTCGCGCACCACATCGTGTGTAGTGTTAAAGGATTTCGCTAAAACCTCCCAATCACCAATCGACATAGCAATCGCGCGAACATCAATACTTGACATGCCTATATCTTTTCCCAATTTATGCATGTCGTAAGAATCCATAGGGTCATATTTTGTCAACAAAGAGCCACCCGCGTCGTGTAATTGCACGCGCTCCATGATTGTCGCAATGACACCCATTGGGTCATCGTCGGACATTTGAAATGTTCTTCCCGAAGGGAATGGATTGAATTGTGACATATCTTGTTGTTGCCCCATAGGAAGCGCGAGTTGAGGTTGTGTAGTTAAAGCAGGTGCAGGTTCACTCATTGGTTTATCGTCAAGAACTGCTTGCGCTGGTAAAACATCAGCAGGTGAACCTCCGCTTAAGTGGTCGGGAAAATCTTGATAAATGTGTTTTGAGTCACCCGCGAACTTACCTCTCATACTGTGTCCTTCGTCAACAGTCCCAAGAGCCTCCATATCCAGTTGCTTACCGCCTTCTGCGAGAGCAACTTTTCGCCACCCACCCATCACGGATTCGGGTGCTGATTGTGACATTGAGTATTTACCCGGCTCAACTCCCATCTGTTCTGCTAATTTTAGTAAAGCCATGATTTCAATAGCCGCGTGGTTTCTTCCTTTGTCGCCACCTCTTATCATAGGCGCGAAGTGGTCGCGGTGATTTTTGAACATAGCATGAATATCATTATTTGAATCGACTTGTAGTTTAGCGCGCATGTTGCTAATTACCTTACGGAGTCCTGTCGCTGAACCGTCTTTACCTCGTCCATAAAGCAATTGATTAACAGGTGCGCGAGCCATAGCCCTCGCAGTTGGTTGGTCGTATCCCATATCTCTAAGTTGATTCATTATTCTTGATGACATTCCACCACCTGTTGACGGAACAAAGAAGTCGTTTGGTAACACAGAAACAATATCCATAGGTGATATTTCACCGTATGCCGCAGTTTGCGCGTGTAAATCTTTGTAGTGATTTGGATATTTTGTGTTTGACTTAGATGTGGGGTCTGCATCATTTGAAGTGTAGCGATGAGTGACACCATCTGTTATCTG
>Ga0209337_1003687_pt1 | contig 10767 bp, 7 predicted proteins | sample LinPmetageLP53_FD_184044 | JGI IMG/M metagenome (GOLD analysis project Ga0209337, IMG submission 184044) | Marine viral communities from the Pacific Ocean - LP-53 (SPAdes) (version 2) | ecosystem: Environmental > Aquatic > Marine > Oceanic | place: Pacific Ocean | collected 2010-02-08 | reverse complement strand
GGTACAGATGCGTGCTGATGGTAAGACTGAGGAGAAGATAACAGACTTTGAGAGAAAGATAAAGAATGAGAACGAGACATTATTTCGTGAGGTTCTTGGTATGCGTGCAGCTCCAAAGACTGAGACTCCTAAGAAAGAATATAGGAGTTATTATGTTTTTGCAAATCCTGATACAGGACTGTATGAGGTTATAGATTACACAAGCTCTACTAATCAACCTGTAATAAAAACATACAAGACAGAGTCAGGGGCCGAGAAGTTTGTGTCAAAACTAATGAGTGCTCAAGGCAGGGTTAGATTTGTAGATGAAGCTGCAAAGGTTGAGACTCCTAAGAAGAAGACTCCTAAGAAGGAAGCACCGAAGAAGGAAGCACCATTAGTTAATCCCAAGGTTGTCATATCAGGAACTGCTGATGGGTATCAAACATTATCATCAAGTAATACTACTGAAGCCGAGAGTGAGTCTATTAAAGACCCTAGGGGTGAAAAAACATTTGAAGAAGATGGCTTCAGAATAACTAAGAGAAAAGATGGAAGCTCAGAGGTATCATACAAATCAAAGGTAAAAGTAGTAGATAGAGGTACTAGACCGGGCTTTGCTATGGCTACAGTTATTATACCTGAAGGTAGCCCTGTAAAAAAACAACAGATACAAGAGGCTTTTGACAACAAGCTATCAGAAATAATAGAGGGCAACAGAGCAAAAAGATTAGGTAGCAAGCTAAGTGATTTAACAGCTAAGCAGAACCAACAGCTTGCAGATGCTGTAGTAGAAGCGGTATCTCAAGAGCAGGTATCTCCAAAGACTGAAGCTGCAAAGAAGGAGACACCGAAGAAGGAGACAGGTGTTGACGCTAAGCTTCGTGCGATAGCGGTGAAGATGGATAAGGCTGCCAAGGAGAAGGTAAGTAGCAATCTAACAAAGGCTGATAGAGAACTAATCAAGAAGAACACCAAACGATTCAAGGAGATTAATGATGAGGTTAAGATGCCTACCACCACAGCAGATGGTATACGTAGTGCTATTAAGATGGTTGAGGATAGCTTCAAGGAGAAGGAAGCCAAGATTAAGGAGCGGATAAAGACAATTGATGGCCGGGTCACAGACAGAATGACCAAGGATAAGGAACGTCAGAAGAAGAAGGATGAGCTGAGCAAGGCACGTAAGGAGAAGAACGCTAAGGTCAAGGAGCTGAAAGGTAAGCTCACTGATATGGGTGCTAAGTTTAGACTCAGTGATGACGTAGTCACTGAAAGTCCTGAAGGGTTTATTACTGAGGATGATATAGTGGAAGGAATGAAGAAGCTTGGTCCTGTAGAAAAAGGATTCAAGATTCCTAGTGGCATTAAGGAAGGAGACGTTGACCCTATAGCACAGAGTAAGTCTACAAAAAAGATTACTGATGCACAGGCAAAGAAGCTAGGCTTCAAGTCTGTAGCTGATATGCTTAAAAATATTCAAGAGTTCAATGGCATACCTATGATAGTAGCAATGTCTGATGTGCTAGCATCAGGAGTTGTTAAAGATTCAATGGGTAATGATATGCAGGTTGATGGTGGTCTACTTTATAACGTGCTTGGTAGTAACACAGAGCTAGCTTGGGCAGGAGTAAACGAGACGGGTGCCAATACTCAATATACTGAAGCCTTGGATTTATATCGTGCTAACAAGGAGTTGTTTGATAGACTATGGAAGGAAGGTAAGCTTCCACAGAACCACGTTCCGATGGTTGTTCTTAGGATGGGTAACTCTGCTGTAAATTCTAATGAGGCTATGTTTAGATATCTAGCACCATTAATCAAGAGCTTCCCTAAACAGAATCAAGATGAAGCATTCAGTGTACTTATGGAATCTATTGAAGGTAAAAAGAATGTGTCTCAAGAAAACAAGTCGGGTAGAGATACCGTCAAGTCAGCCGAGCAGTTGGAAGAGGTTATTAATAAAAACAACATAACAGATGTAGGTTCACTCTTTGATTTCATTGTTAAGGATGCAAAGAAAAGAGCGAAGGGTGACAGTAAAAATACTATACCGCTACCTACTAGAGCATTATTATTTGACCTTGTAGTATCTCCTACAGGTGTTAAGAAAGCTTCAAAGGGTGTAGCTAAGGCATTGATAAAGGACACACAGTCGGAGGGTCAGGAATTTTTGACTGATAAAATATTATCTGACATAGGAGAGACATCTATGATGGAGTCAGAGTCAGGAGATGCGGTAGCAATAATGGGTGTCGATGTTATTAATGGTGGTGTTCGTAAAGCAAACCACAAAAACTATGGCTTTGGTCCGAAGGGTAGACTGATTGCATTGATTAAGAACCCTATGAATGGCTTAAACATTTTCCCTGAGTGGAGAGCTAAGGCGGTACGAGTATTTAAGAAGGATAAGAAAGGTGAGATGCCTACCCTTGAAAAAGTATTAAGACAGGTAGGAGGAGCATTCTTTATAGATAAAGCATTTAGAGGAGCTAGAGTTCAGACAGAGCAGTCAGACATAGATGTGATTTCAGGTAAGATGAGATTCGCATTTCCGGGTGTAAGTGTTTCCCAAACTCAGCAGGAGTTTGATGAGGCATTAAAGCAGGAGGGTATACGTACCGCTGAATCGAATGGGAATACTATCCTTGGTCTAACTAAGGACGGTAAGATATTCTTGAACCCATCTAGAAAGTCTTTATCTACACCTATTCACGAGTTCGGTCACATATGGATTGACTTCCTACGTTCAGAGTCATCGAAAACAAAAGGAACCAAGTTATTAAAGAGGGGTCTTGAGTTGGTAGAGGGAACCAAAGCTTTAGAGAGTGCCATTAAAAAGTATGGAGATAATGAGCTAGCTAGAGAGGAGGCGTTGGTTGAACTGATGGGAACAAAGGGTGAGACCATAGCGAATGCAGCCAAGAGGGCTAAGTTTATTGAGTGGTTCAATGCATTCTTTAAGTACATAAAGGAGAAGCTTACACGATTCAAAGATGTTAAGGTTAAGGACATCAAGAACATTTCACTTGAGGACTTTGTTGACATAGGTCTTGCGGAACTATTCTCCGGTCAGGCAGTTGATAAAGATGCAGACGTGAAGTTCAAACCTGAGGAGGCCGCTACATCAGCCAAGGCTAGGATGCAAATCATCGGTGAGAATGCACAGCTTAGTCAACAGGTAAGAGAGAATCTTTCTGTTGCTAAGGAGATGCAAGCTTTAGGTACATCTAAACTACAAATCTTTCTTTCAACAGGTTGGCAACAAGGTAAAGACTCAATGTGGAGATATGAAATTCCTGATGGTGAAATAAATAAAGAAGAGATATATGATTTATATTTGGGTACGTTTAATAACGTGATGGGTTCACAGACTGTTAAGATAACAGACATCCTTGAAGCTCCTGAACTATATAAAGCATACCCTAGTTTAAAAAACATACCTGTTGTTTTTACTGAAGATAAATATATGGATGGAGCTGATGGGTCTTATAGCCCCGGAGGTTTTAATATGATAAGGCTTAATGAAAACCTACTTAGAAATGAAGACCAAAGTATAGCGGATGTTTTTGAGTTAAAAAGTATATTGCTTCATGAGGTTCAACACGCTATACAACACGAGGAAGGCTTTGCGACAGGTGGAAACCTAGGCACAGGTAGACAGCTATTGAATACTCGTTTTGCAGAACAAACGAGATATAAGGAACATTTAAGAGATATAATAAAAAGAATTAGAGACCTTAATACAATAGAGGTTAGAAAAATAGAAGATGTGTTGGCACAAAACCCCGACATAGAGGTATATGAATTTGAAAAAATAGCCGAGCAACTTATTACAAATGCAAAAGCTTCAAAAAAATATATAAAACCTAGAGCTATAAAGATAAAAAAATTATTAGAAGAACTTAATGATATGAATATTGAGGTTGGTTCTAATATGAGTGAAGATATAGCCAATACCATAAATTCAATATATAAGGAAATAAATAATATAAAGTCTCCTAGCTCAGCATATGAAGCCTACAAAAGAATTGCGGGAGAGGTTGAGGCTAGAAATGTTCAAGCTAGAATGAATCTTTCTGAAGAAGAAAGAAGAGAAATATCCCTTGAAGAGACTGAGAAAGTGCCAAGAGAGCAACAGCTTTTACTTTTTAACAGAGGACCTGCCACTAAGCCTATGGCATCAATGAAAGAGAAGGGTGTTGACCTGAAGGGTGCTATGCAGACAGTTATTAATAAGGCTAGGGAGGATGGCTTCAAGGACTCTGAGATAAAGGGTGTGCTTCAAGCTATTGGATACAAGGCTAGGAATATTAATGAGGCACTGAGGATTGAGATAGAGACTGACGTTACTATGCCATCAATCTTTGGTGACATCGAGGGCGGTTCCGTGAAGGGACAGGATATGTTCACTAGGCTAAGAGATAAGGTGGCGAAGTTTGCTAAGAACAACTCACCTGCAAAGACTAGAGAGAAGGCAATGGAGCTGCTTCGTGAGGACCCAACATACAAGGAGCAGTCCGAGAAGACAAAGCTTGAGCTTATCAAAGAGTTTGACAAGACACTAAAGAGTAAGGCAAACGCTAAGGTAAGACAGGAGATTGCAGGTATCAAGCAGCGTATCAAGGATGTGACTACCGGAGAGGTAAGCATTAAAGACGCTAGGACTAGGCTCAAGAACCTAATCAAGGACACGCTACCAAAAGCTGATGACTATTCACAGGGTGTCATAAATAGGCTTAATAAGATTGTTGACGATACCACCCCTAAAAACTATCAGGCTCAAGTAACGAAATTTTTTAAGGAGTTTAATGAGATTAGAGGCAAGCAGAGAAAATCAAAGCTTAAGAAGATTCTAAAAGATATTCAGGCTAAGGCTAAGCAGAGTAGGAAGAGTGGTGCACGTATAGCAGCAGAGGACCAACCGTTCTTCAAGCAGGCTGCCGTGCTTATAAAGGCTGCTATAGATGGTAACGCTGAGGTGTTTGCTGAGATGGCAGAGGAGATGACCGAGAGGGAGGCTGAGATATTCGAGCTGTTTGACAAGGTAAATAATAACGAACAGCTAACAAGAGAAGAGCGAGGCCTTCTAGCTAAGGCTCAGGCATTTGATATGCTAGGAAAGATAAACAACCAAGAGCTTGAGGCCCTTGATGATGTGATAGCAGATGTTAAGGCTGAGACAAAGGCGTCAAGAGAGCGACTCAAAGGTAAGAGGCTTGCTCGTAAGGAGATATATGATAGCCTTAGAGAGCAGGCAAACAAAGATATCAGCGAGGGGTATCCATATCTATTTGATGAGGTTGTTAATGAGGATGGTAGCACATCACTTGTTCCTCTTAATGATGCACAGCTACGAGCAAGAAGAGAACAGATAAGAAAGAACCTACTCAAGGATGGTAAGCTTGTAAAGAATGTAAGGCAGTATCTTAATCTAGCTTTTGCAACCGAGGGTAAGGTACTAAAAGGTTTCTTTGCTAACTACCTAAAGCATTTAGGCACACTTACAAATGGTCTAGACAGGAAGGGTAACTTCTTTACCGAGAACATATACAAGAGACTCAACCGTATGGAGGAGAATAACCTTAAGGGTTACTTCAATACCACTGACGCTATTGATAACAATATAAATACCATTGATGGAATTGACAAGGGATTAGATGGATTGTATACGATGCTTAACGATAGCCTATCAGTTCTTAGTGCATCTCAGACTACATTAAACAATGTAAGGCTTGGGTCAACTAATGTTATAGAGAAGGAGGTTCTTTTAAATAAGGATGAGGCGGCAAGAATAATTGCTATAAGTCGTAACGATGAACAGAGAAAGAGATTAGAGGAGCAGGGTATTGGAAAGGCTGAGATAAAGAAACTTGAGGAGTTTATTGGAGCACCTGCGGTGAAGGCGGTAGACAAGATTGTTGACTACCTAAGCTCAACATACTATGAGAGTATCAATAAGGTGTATGAGGATGTTAATGACGTGAGCCTTAACTATGTTGAGAACTACTTTCCCGTAAAGACAATAAGTGAAAAGACCGATAAGAAAAAGAATGCTGAGCTAGCAACCTCATTACAGCAGGGTAAGTTTAGTAAGGTCTTCTCAGCACAGCAGGCATCAGCATTGAAGGAGAGGAATGATACTAAGAATCCTATAGCTATAACAGGATTCTCTTTTACTCAGGAGCTAGACACACACATCACAGAGATGGAAAGGTTTAAGTCATATGCACAGGGTACTAAGGAGTTGAATGTAATAATGAATCACACACCTAGTGTTAAGAAATTATTAGATGCAACTAATTTAGACAGTATTATGACAAGGGGTGTAGGTTATGCTATAAATCCTAACGCTATGCAGGACCTGTTTAGATTAAACAATCCTATATTTTCAAGGCTTCAAGAGAAGTTTACAGGCGTGGCACTAGCCCTTAAGTTTATACAGCTACCTAAGCAGGCAACATCATTTGTAAATGCCTTCGCTGACTATCAGCTTAGAGACAAGGGTCGTATACCTATCGTTGATACAGCGGCAGACCTTGTTGCATTCACATTAGAGTCAGCATACGTTGCCCTTGTAAAACCTAGGTCAACATTTAAGCAGGCGATGGATGTGTCAGCTAACTTTAGAAACAGGATGCGTCAGAGCTTTAAGACTGCTGACCTGTCAGGGCTAGAGACAGGGCAGCGTGCGACATATGGGTCAGGACGTACCCGAAGAACAAAGCTAAAAAGGCTTGGTCGTAAGGCAAAGATTATTGCTAACTCACCAACACTTGTTGGGGATGCTGCAGGTGTGATGGGATATATGGTTGCATATAGAAACAATATCCGTAAGGGTATGAGCCCTGAGGAAGCATTGGAGAGGTTCAATGACTACAATGCAACACAGCAGACACGTAGGGCTACAGAGAAGATAGGTCTTCAGTATGATAGCAATATGATTGTAAGGTCATTCACAATGTTTGGAAGCACACTATTCCTACAGCTTAACAAGGTTATGCAGTCAGCAACTAACATTAGAAGAGGTACTGCAAATGCAGTAACAGAGGGTAGCCTGAAGGAGATGCCGTCAACAAAAGAATATAGAGAGCTATTCTTAAACCTAGGCGTTGCAAACGTATTGTTTGCTATGACCGCAAATATATTTAAGTACAACCCATTTGCTGCAACAGGAGACGATGATGATGAGATAACAGAGGAACAGATGGACCGTGTTAGCAAGGCGAAGAATGCATTGAAGAGGGGTAAAGAAATATCTGATGAAGACCAAAGACTAATTGATAGATATCAACTACAGTTGGATAAGGAGCAGGTACTTGAACAGTATAAGGAGGCAATGTTTGGTATCAATCAGCTTTACAACCTACCCTTAATTGGTGGTACTGTTAACACTGCGGTAGATACTTGGTGGTGGGGGTATAGTGATGCTATAAAAAAACCTAGGTCTAGATACACAGACCCTATAGCTCAGTTGTTTACTAGCTCGTACTACGATATGGTGATAGGGGGTAAAAGTGGTGGGGAAACATTCCTTACAAGGGCATTTGAGTATGGTCTTGGTATACCTAGCAAGACACCACTCGCTGCGGTAGACCAACTAAGGTCGTGGTTTGATAGCAATGATGACTTCCTACGTAAGGAATATGAAGAGCTAGATGAGGATGGTGAGCGTATAGCCAAGGAGGAAAGCTTCGAGAAGTTCAAGGAGAATAGGTATGAGGAGAATATGTACGACCTATTAGGTGTATCATACAGCTACCGACCCGGCTCTGCGAAGTCTAAGGATATTATATATGTTCCGATTGAGGTTAATAAAAGAAAGAAGAAGGATGAGGAGGAGTCATCGGGTAAACCATCAAAACGTAAGAGACGTAAGAGACGTAAGAGACCATCAAGACCTAGAAGAAATTAAGATATGCCGTTTAGAAAGATAGGAAATAATAAGAATGTTAGCCCTAGCGGGAAGGAGTTTACAGATAAGCAGGTGAAGTTATACTATGCTACCGATGGCTTCAAGAAGTCAAAGCTTAGTAAGAAGAACAGGAGAAAGAGGAAGCCATCTAAGAATACCTGATGTACTTGAAGGCTCGCTGCTTATCGTAGTAAGCCATCAGCTCCTCGTCATTGACTGCGCCCTTACGTGGTTTCCTACCACCCCACTTGATGTCACCATAGATATCTTTAACCTTGGCGTAGATGATGCCATCATCACAGGCCCATATCATCACAGGATTCAGTCTCTTGTCGCATAGCTTTACCAACTTACGTATCGCTATCGGTAAGGGGTATGCCTGTGATAACACACGCAGTCTACCCTTCACCTCAGCGTAAGCGACTAAGCTATTCTCTTTATCAAAGACCTTGAAGTCTATATCATCGGGACCAAGCTTCTTAGCGGAGCCACCAAACACATTCACAAATGTATCAATGGCCTTACGTTCCCTCTTTAAATCTTCCTCAGACTCAAACCTCATTACTACTAAGGTATGTATACGTAGATAGGGAATCCATCACCCTTACTACCGGCAATGTTATAATCAAAATGTTCCTGAGCATCTAACTCAGTCATGCCATCCTCGGTGATAAGCTTGTCTATTATCTTGTTGGAGTCCATCACAAGCACATTGCTTGCATACTCAAGACCAACCACACAGTCCTCATACCCGGTGGGATATAGGAATGTTTCGTCAGGGAAGTCCTCTGTTATCTGCTGTAAAATTTTATTTGATGTTGACATATATTTAATTATATTTATCGTGCTCCTCTGCGTGACAACGTGAGCATAGCACCTTGCATTTATTGCTTTCTTTTATTATGTTTTCTTTAGAGTAACCTAACGAAACTCCATCTCCTAAGTCAAACTCTTTACCTCCCTTGAAGTGGTGAAACTGCAATGCCTGAGGAGAGAAGCTGTCGTGAGTTTTGCGTGAGTACCCGCACATCTCACACTCAAGCGTGTTCTTATATTCATAGAACCATCTAGCCTTCTTCCTACGGTACTGACTATTTGCTTCATTCCTACAGGACATACACATCCCCCTCCGATATGTCTTACCGTTCTTTACCTTTAGGGCGTGAAACTCTGTATCGTTTTTCTCTTTATTACAAACCCTACAGACCTTGGTTTCCATCGCTTATTGTTTCCTCTAGTGAGCTCAAAACATCTTTAAGTTCTCTTATTATATTCAAGACATCACTATACTCTCTGTCAATTAAGTGTTCATATATAGAGTCTGCGGAGTCGTGGATTTCATTCATAGTAAAGTTAATATGAATTAATCTGTCCTTATCTGCACTCGGTATGCTCATTTAAATTTATTTCTATTTAAGGGAGTTAGTTTCGTACACCATTAAAGTATCTTGTTAAAACTTTTTTAACCTTCTCCTTATCTGTCTTTCCTATCCTTTCCTTAATAAGGTCAAGGACATCCTGAAAATAAATCTCTTTTTGCACCCTAGACATTATCAACTCCTTCTCCAAATATAACTTTTTGTTTTGACTTTTTAAAGCGATGACCTCTTTTTTTAATTCAAGGTCCGACATTTTGTGTATAGGATTCTCTTCTATGCCAAAGTTTTTTATTACCTCCTCGTACTTCATCCTAAGCTGTTGGTCGTGCTGTATTAGTGTGTCGATTTGATTATTATAATGTATTATAGTAGCGTGGTTCTTGTCTAAGAACCTACCTATCTCCGTGTATCCGTAGCCTATTGATAATAAAACCTTAGTGAACACGGCTCTTGCGCTTGGGTATGGAACACGTCTAGTCTTCTTGTCTATGTCTACTCCAAATATGATTCCAATGATATCTTTAAGCTTTCCAATCTCGCTTGGGTCTCTTCTTTGTTTGTGCATTTAATTAGTGTTTGATTTGAATTAATATAATCTAGGTATTCATCGCATCCTATCTCTGATATGGATAGGAATGTGGTGTTACCCTCGTCTTCCTTTAGATATTCAATCTCAAAGAAGTATGGAACCTTGTGCTTTACTACACCACCTACCCTCTGAGAGAAGTGGTTCTGTTTCTGTAGGCACGGCTCAAAGTAATCTAACTGAAGTATAATCTCTTCGGAGTATTCATAATCAAGATTGGCTAGCTCTAGTATTACGTCACCATCTATGTCATAGTAAATCTCCTCAGCCTCTATATATTTCCGTATCGAATCCATAATCCTCTAGCTCCTTTAGTCTGTATTCCTGTAACTTAGACACCTTTCCTTGGGGTCTTTTTATCTCGCTGAACAAGACATCTGAGTTTGGCGGTATGGCTATTAGGTCGGGTATACCATTCTTGTTTGTCTTAACAAGCTTAATAACATAGTACCCCTTAGCCTCTAGGTCCTTGATTCTTTTTGATTGAATTTGTTGTTCAGTCATCCATACAAATGTACGAAATCCTTTTTAAAATAATTAACTGTGTACGTCTTCTTCTTAGACACGGCCTTGTAGATATCATCCTCTATACCACCCTCACTAAATACCCAATACACATCACTCTTGAGCCTATCCTTTGTTGTCATTCGGTCTCGGCTCTGCCAATATGAGGTAGCACTGAAGTCAATGTTGTAGTACACAAGGGCATCTGCCTGACGTAGTGATATGCCCTCACGTCCCGATACTATCTGCAGAGCTATGCTCTTATCAGTGTCTTGAAACTCCTCAAGCTCTGTGGTCAGTAGCTCCTTACCGAATGTATCCTTCAGTGCGGTCAGCTCCTCCTTAAACTTGTAGAAGATTCCTATCTTCTTCCCCTTGAACCTATCACGTATGTACTCAGCCTT
>Ga0209337_1003686_pt1 | contig 10767 bp, 4 predicted proteins | sample LinPmetageLP53_FD_184044 | JGI IMG/M metagenome (GOLD analysis project Ga0209337, IMG submission 184044) | Marine viral communities from the Pacific Ocean - LP-53 (SPAdes) (version 2) | ecosystem: Environmental > Aquatic > Marine > Oceanic | place: Pacific Ocean | collected 2010-02-08 | reverse complement strand
GCAAAGTATGCTTTCGCAGTTGAACCAATGTTGACAGATTCAGAGTTACCAAACTATCCAGACTTTAGAAGAAAATCAAGAAGTGGTAACAATGATAGAGCGTATTTTAATATTGAACAATTCGGTCAGTTTAGAATTAATCAAGTATCAACTCCATTAGAGACAGCAGAAACATTTGATAGTAGTGTTACTCAATTTGATTCTAATACTGTTGCATTTGATGGTAACGATGTGACAATTCCACAAGCTGCATACACAACACGAATTAATGTTCCACCGCCTGGCGAAATCAAGATATCTGGTGGTGCAAGAATAAATGCATTTGATAATAACTTTATCAGATTTGATACAACTACGGAAACATTCGATGAAACTGTATTGACTACACTAATGAGTGATACTGGAATTAAGTTTGATAGTTCATCTGTCAAGTTTGATGGTTCTGGTGGAGATGCAGTTCCAAGAGATGTCGGTGGTCTTTATAATGTTGACTTCAGTGATACGAGTACATCCTTTGACAGCGGTATAAATAAGTTTGATAAATCTTTTAATATACCATTGTTTGAGAGGTTTGATTCACTTAGTTTCAAATTCGATAATAGTAACAAAACTTTTGACATAGGGTAAACACCCTTATAAATAATAGAAGAAAGATTCTAACAGGAGAAAAATAAAATGGCATATCAAGCACTTGGTCTTGGTTCTTCCGCTAATGACGGTACTGGTGATGACCTCAGAACTGGTGGAGACAAGATTAATGACAACTTTGTAGAAATCTATACCAAACTTGGTAACGGTTCTGCATTATCAAATCTTACATTTCCAACTGGAACTGATACGATTGTAGGAAGAGCAACGACTGACACTCTTACTAATAAAACTATAACCGCACCAACCATATCATCAATTACAAATGGTGGAACTGTAACTATTCCATCTGGTGCTGATACACTTGTTGCAAGAACATCTACGGATACTCTTACAAATAAAACTTTAACTTCACCAGTTTTAACAACACCTAAGTTTGCAGACGCTGGTTTTATCGCAGATGCAAACGGTGCTGAACAAATCATTTTTCAAACAACTGCAAGTGCAGTAAACGAAATTGAAGTTACTAACTCTGCAACTGGTGGTAATGCTTCGGTAGCAACATCTACTGCACCAATTATCGGTGCATCTGGTGAAACCAATGTTGACCTTGCACTCCTTCCAAAAGGAACTGGTCATGTTGCAATTCGTTCATCTGGTGGTGCAAATAACCAAGGTGCGATTAGATTGAACTGTGAGAACAATACTCACGGTCAAACTATAATGTCACAACCTCATGGTTCTAGTGATAGTGGTTTCTTCCAATTACCAAAAGATGGTGGTTCTGCAAGAGCAACTCCAAACACATTGTTGAGTGGAGATAAAACTGTTGCAACTGTTCAAGCACTTTCTGGTGCTGGTGCAATATCACTTAATACATTACATACAGCATTAACAACAACTGGTGCTCAAGCACAAACACTTGCGAATGGTGTTGCCGGTCAGATTAAAACAATCTCAATGGTAGTAGATGGTGGAGATGGAACTCTAACTCCAGCAACTCTTGCTGGTGGTACAACTATCACATTCGGTGATGTAGGTGATAGTGTAATGTTAATTTATAATACAACTGGTGGTTGGTCTATAATTTCAAATACTGGATGTGCGGTCGCTTAATAAGGAATAGGGAGTAGTCAATGGCTATTGATACAATAGGTGCAAATGCACTCGCAACTAGTGCTGTTACAACTGCAAAGATTGCTGCTGATGCAGTAACCTCTGCAAAAATTCCTGCTGGTGCTGTGGTTGCTTCTGATGTTGCTGACGGTTCGGTAACAACTGCAAAACTTGCCGATAGTGCAGTAACTTCTGCAAAGGCATTAAACCTTGGTCGTAGAAGACTTAACCTTAACGGCGCTATGCTAGTATCTCAAAGAGCAACAACAAAAGCAACTCTTACAGATGGTTACAATTGTCTTGACAGAGTTTTTACTTATAAAAACCATGATGGTGTTGTTGAAGAAAGTCAATCAACGGATACTCCAAATTCTGAATTTTATAATTCTTTGAAACATAGAGTTACAACTGCTGATACTTCTATTGCTTCTACTCAATATCATTCACTAAGTTTCAGACTTGAAGGTAATAGTGTTACACAATTAGGATTTGGTACTTCTGGTGCAAAAAATGTTACAGTGTCTTTTTGGGTAAAATCTTCTGTTGCTGGTGCTTATGGAGCTGCATTAAGAAACCTTGCTTCTAATCGTTTTAATCAAGCAACTATGACTATCAATTCTGCTAATACATGGGAAAAGAAAAGTATTACATACACTGGTGATACTAGTGGTACATGGCCTAAGGATAATACTCAAGGTTTTCATTTTCAACTATCACAAGCGATGGGCACTTCTTATCAAGGAACATCTGCTGATACATGGGTAACAAATGTTGATGTTGCACCAGCAAACCAAGTAAACTGGTTAGCAACTGTAGGTAACACTTTTTATCTTACTGGTCTTCAGATTGAAGAAGGCAGTACAGCTACAGAATTTGAACACCTCTCTTTTGCAGAAGAGCTTACGCTTTGTCAGAGGTACTTTCAGCGTACCCAAAGTTCGGCCAGTGGTTATCAAAATTTGGTCGTATTGGTAAACTACAGCACTGGCACAGACCAAAGGGGTGTTATTCCCTTTGTGACTGAAATGCGAGCGGGCCCAGCAATAGGTACAAGTGGAAATCTTATGATACTTGGTGCTGGAGGGAGTTTGAGCAGTATCGGTGCTGGTGATGGTTTAACAACTCACATGGCAGGTCTTCGTGTTAATACTTCCAGTAATATGAGTACAGGTCAGTCTACTCTTTTAAGAGGCAACAATGATGGCACTGCACACATTAAATTTGAGGCGGAGTTATAGAAATGGAAGATATGAATAAAATGAATATTACATCGGCTCAATGGGTATCTGATGCATCAACTAAAAATGACCAACAATCTATTACTTTTGTTGTAAACGAGGAAACTTGGCACGTTATGAACCTTGCTGTCGGCAATCGTTTCTATGATGAAATTATGAAACAAGTGGCAGATGGTACACTAACAATCAAAGATGCAGACTAAATAAGATTATAGGAAAAAACAATGGCAGCGATAATTACAGAAAAATTTAGACAGTCCAGTGCAAAGTCTTTTAAGGACTCATTTGGTACTGACAAATATTATATGTTCGTAGGTAAATCACAACCTTGGACATCAGAGGGTGCGACTTCAGATAGTCTTCCTCCTGCTCCTGTAGATAGTGTTGCACCAGAATCATATTATTGGGATGATATGCTTGCCGCAAAGTTGATTGGTAGTACTAACACAACTTTTGCAATTCCTCGTAGGAATTATGCATCGTCTTCAGCATTTGATATGTATAGACATGATGTCTCTGGTGGTACAACTACAGGAAACTACCCAACAAAAACAACAACATCAAGTGGTGCAAATTCAGTTTATAACTCAACGTATTACTTCATGACTACAGCAAATCGTGTATACAAAGTATTATATAACGGCGACCCTGTTCAAACTGGTGCAGCAAACATCTCTGGTTCTGAACCAACTTCAGAACAGACTGGGCCATTCTGGCACGATGCAAACTATTACTTAAAGTTTATGTACTCTCTGACAACTTCAGAAGTTCAGAACTTCTTAACCACAGACTTTATGCCTGTGACGATTACTGCAAACTCTGCTGCTAACCGTCCAATCAATGTTGTTATGGTAACAAGTGGTGGGTCATCATATCCAAACGGTACGTTCTATACTAAAGTTCGTGGTGATGGTACTACAACTGCAATCATTAAATTGGTTGTTTCTGGTGGTACAATTCAAGAGTTTGGTGACGGTGCAACTAAAACAAGTATGCAAAATGCTGGTGTAGCATATTCGTTTGCAGTCGTTGACCTTGCTAGTAGTAATATATTTACAAACACAGCAGCGACTACTGCAATTGCTGGTTCAGTATTATCAGATTGGAATGGTGCAACTGCTGGTGCAATCACTCCTATTATCGAACCAACTGGTGGTCACGGTACAGATGACGTTTCAGAACTTGGTGGTCACTATGTAATGGTTCAAGGAAAGTTTGAACCTTCAGATGCAGACGCAACACAAGTAAACGATTTTAGAAGAGTTGGTATTTTGAAAAATCCAAAATCTGGTGGTTCTGCAGCATCAGCCGCAACCTCAAGAACAACTAACGCATTAATCCTTAGTGGTACAATTGGAACAGTTTATCAAGCAGATGAACTTATTACACAAGCAACAACTGGTGCCCAAGGTCGAGTGATTGAATTTGATTCAACTAATAAAATTCTGTACTATGCTCAAGAAAAATATGCTTCTTACGGACTTGATACCAATAAAAACCTTACTCCATTCTCTACGAATGCTGCGGTTGTCGGTGGGTCTTCAAGTGCAAGTTATAGTGTAAATACTTCTATATCTGCGACAGTTAATAGTGTCGTGTTTGCTGGTGGTTATGCATCACCAGAACTAGACAGAGATAGTGGTGAAATAATCTATGTAGAAAACAGAAGAGCAATATCAAGAGCATCAGACCAAACAGAAGACATTAAAGTAGTAGTGGAATATTAAGATATGCAAAAAACTGATTTGAATGTGTCACCGTATTACGATGACTTTGAAAACACAGACGATTTTCATCGTGTACTCTTTCGTCCAGGCTTTGCCGTTCAGGCAAGAGAGTTAACTCAACTTCAGTCCATACTGCAAAATCAAATTGAAAAATTTGGTACGCATATGTTCAAAGAAGGTGCAATGGTAATTCCAGGCCAATCTGGTTTTACTAACGAATATTATGCAGTAAAACTTCAGTCAACATTTAATTCAAATCCTGTTTCAGCATATGCTGCAAATTATGTTGGACAAACAATTACTGGTGCAACATCTGGGGTTAAAGCATCAGTTGTAGGTTTTGAACTTGCAACAACTACTGACCCTCTTACTCTTTATGTAAAATACGTTGCAACTGGAACTGATAATGTTTCCACAACATTCTCTAATAATGAAAACATTAAGTCAAGTGGTGTTGTTGGTGGTATCGTTGCTAATTCATCTTCTGCAACCCTTCAAGCATCATCTGCAACTGCAACAGGTTCTTCTGCGAATATAGAAGAAGGTGTGTACTTTGTTCGTGGACAGTTTGTTCGTGTTGCAAGTCAAAGAATTGTTTTAGACAAATATACAAACACCCCATCATATAGAATTGGTCTTTCGATTTCTGAAACACTGATAACCCCAGAGACAGATACTTCTCTCTTAGACAATGCACAGGGGTCTTCTAATATAAATGCAAAAGGTGCTCACAGATTAAAAGTAACTCTTACTCTTGCAAAACTACCAATTGGTTCTGCTGAAGATGAAGACTTTGTAGAAATTCTTCGTGTAAAAAATGGTATCATTCAAGAGAAAACAAGGAACACAGAATATTCTGTTCTAGGTGAAACTCTTGCAAGAAGAACATTTGACGAATCTGGTGATTACTCTGTACGTCCATTCGGTGTGGATATTCGTGAATCACTTGACGATGGTTTGAATGAAGGTGTGTATGCTAGTGGTATAACCACAGACCAAGGTGCAAGTTCATCTGAAGGTTTGATGGCAGTTCAAGTATCGCCTGGAAAGGCATATGTTCGTGGATACGAGATTGAAACTGCTGCACCAACATTTATTGATGTTTCTAAACCAAGAACTACTGAAGAATTCAAAGGTGCAATCACTCCTGCTGAAGTAGGAAACTTTACAAAAGTAACCAAAGTATATGGTACGCCTGACTTATCACCATTTGTTTCTGGTGAGATTACTGACCCATATAAAAAGATTTCATTAAGGGATACTGCAACTGCAACAAGAGGACAGGCTGCTGGTAATGAGATTGGTGTCGCAAGAGCAAGAGCATTTGAACATCGCTCTGGTACAGATGCAACTAGTGATGCATTAGTTTCTAGTGCTTCTGGTACTGGTTTAACATCTCAATTTAATTTATATCTCTTTGACATTCGTATGATTACTAAACTTACACTGTCTGGAACACCATCTGCTGGAACAACAGTGGGTGCAAAAGTCACTGGTGCAACATCTGGTGCAAGTGGTTTTATTCATTTTGCTAGTAGTACTTCTATTGAATTAATCAATGTGGTTGGTTCTTTTAATACAGGTGAAAAAGTTTCTACAACATCATCTGCTGAAACTGATGAAATTCTTGAGAACAGTAGTAATGCAGATTTGACAATCGCTGCTGTTGTTATCAATACTTTTGATAAAGTAAAACAAGTATTCATGGATGACTCAGATAGTGGTCAAGACTTTTCTGCTGACACTGTTCTTGGTACATCCTTTTCATTAAGTGGTACGGTTTCAACTGCTGGTTCTGGTACAACCGTATCTGGTTTCGGAACTAAGTTTGTTACTGAACTTCGTGCTGGTGATGTTATTAATATTTCTGGTGTTGGTGATAGAATTATAAACACAATCACAGATGATGATACTCTTGCAGTTACCGTTGCGCCTGGTGTTGCAACAACGACTGTGCCTGCAACTAGAAAACGTGTAAACCTTCAAGACCAAAGTAAAAACCTTCTTCTTAGAAAATTAAGAAAGAACCATATTAAAACATTGAAGACTGATAGTAACAGTAATGCTTCTGTTACCTCAGTAACTTTCCGTAGACAGTTTGTGGTTAACTCTACAAACAGTGGTCAGTTAATTGTTACTGCCGATTCAAATGAAACATTTTCAGCAAACTCAAATACAGATTTTGTAGTATCAGTTCTTGCGAATAGTGGTTCTGGTGCATCTGCTGGTGACCTTATAAATTTGAATTCAACAAACACAACATTTAATGCATCTGGTAACAGTCTTACTATTACAAACACAAATGCATTTCCTGCTGCAAATATTAAATGTAAACTTATTACAACAGTTACAAGAACGGCATCAAATCAAATTCCAAAGACAGCACAACTTGCTTCTGTCTGTGTTGTAGATAATGATGGTGTTGCTGGTGCTGCAGCATACGGAACATCTGCACATCACAAAGATATTTCTCTTGGGGTTGCAGACGCATACAAACTTTGGGCAGTATTCGACTCAGAAGACGCAGCTGCTGATGCAACTATTCCACAATTTACGTTCACTGGTTTATCTGGTGTATTCACTAAGGGTGAAGTAATTGTTGGTTCAATAACTGGTGCAAGAGCAGTCGTAATTCCAGGCTCAAGTGTGTTAACTTACGTTACACAAAACAATAGAGATTTTCAATCTGGCGAAAGAGTAACTGGACAAACCTCAAATGCATTTGCAACTATTGATGTAATGACTGATGGTTCTAAAAATATTACAGAAAGATATGTTCTTGATACTGGACAAAGAGATAACTTTTATGACATTGCAAGAATTGTAAGAAAGGGTAGTGCTGTATCTCCTACAGGAAGACTAACAGTTGTTTATAATTACTTTGAACATGGTGCTGGTGATTTCTTTACCGTAGATTCATATGGAGTTGACTATAAAGAAATTCCAACATATACTGCAACAAGAGTTGACCCAGAAGTTCGTGAACCTTCTGGTGAGTTTGACCTAAGAAATTCAATTGACTTTAGACCAAGAGTTGCTGATGCAACTATGACTTCTGCAACAAGTGGTCAAGGTATTGCAACCAAGAAGGTAACATCTATGTCCTTCAACTTTGGGTCACGTTCATTTACAGGAACAGGTGGTCATACGGTTCTTATACCAAAAGACAATTCTAATATTGCATATGACTTTGAATTTTATCTTGGTCGTGTTGATGTTCTTTTCTTAACACAAAAGGGAGACTTTAAGGTTTCAACTGGTACTCCAGCAGAAGCACCAGAACTTCCAAAAACACTTGAAAATGCAATGAAGATTGCAGAGTTTACATTCCCTGCTTATATGTTAGATATTGACGATGCAAGGATGTCTAAAGAAGATAATCGCAGATACACAATGCGTGATATTGGTAAGTTAGAACAACGTATTGAAAATGTAGAATACTACACTGCACTAAACTTATTAGAACAAGAAGCACAATCACTTGAAATACTTGATGCTAATGGATTAAACAGATTTAAGTCTGGTTTCCTTGTAGATAATTTCAAAGGTCATTCTACTGGTGACGTTCAACATCCAGACTATAGAAATTCTATGGATATGGAAGAAGGTGAACTTCGCCCACAACACAAAATGAAAGGTATTACTCTTTCAGAAGAAAATACAACTGACGCACAGAGAACAAACGACAACTATCAGAAAACAGGTGAGGTGATTACTCTTCCATATTCTAATGTGGTTGTTGCACAAAACTCATATGCAAGTAGAGTTGAAAACCTAAACCCTGTTCTAAACTTTACTTGGACAGGTATTTGTAAATTATCACCATCTGGTGATGAATGGTTTGAAACCGAAAGAACGCCTGCACTAATTATTAATCGTGAAGGTAACTTTAATACTATCCTTGCACAAAATAGAAATGCAATCGGTACAGTTTGGAACGCATGGCAAACTCAATGGTCTGGTACATCAACTTCCTCTAGAACATTTCGTGACCACTCTTTCACATCTGCTGCATCTCGTTCTGTGCCTGGTCGTGCGGTTATTTCAAGAACAACTACCACGACAACAAGTAGACAATCTAGAAGTGGTATTAACACAAGAGTTGTTCCTCGTATCGACAGAGAGTCACAAGGTGATAGAGTAGTATCAAGAGCATTGATACCTTTCATTCGTGCAAGAAATGTTACATTCAATGTTACTGGTATGAAACCTCTTATGAGAGTTTATCCATTCTTTGACAAACAAAATGTCACTCAATATGTAACACCTAGTGGTGGTTCTCTTGGTGGTAATCTTGTATCGACTGCTTCTGGTGCGGTATCTGGTGTATTTGCAATTCCAAATCCTAACACAAGAGGTAATCCACGTTTCAGAACTGGTGAAAGAGTATTCAGACTTACAACTTCTTCAACTAATTCGACAGACCCAGAGCCAGAATCATTTGCACAAGCATCATATTCTGCAACTGGTATTTTAACTACATTGCAAGAAACAATCATTGCAACTAGAAATGCAGATGTTATTAGAACATCTGTTACAGATAACAGAACAACCACAGACACATCCACTAGAGATGCGGTCACTGGATGGTGGGATCCGCTTGCCCAGTCTGTCATGCCCCAAGCAGATGGTGGAGAATATCTTACAAAAGTAGATGTCTTCTTCTCTCAAAAGGATGAAAATATTCCTGTAACCTGTCAAATAAGAACTATGAATACTGGTTACCCAACTACAAAGGTTCTTCCTTTTGCATCTAAGACTTTAACTCCTGCTGAAGTGAGTGTGTCAAGTACTGGTGCAACTCCTACAACATTCATATTTGACTCACCTGTCTATGTGAAAAATGGTGTTGAGGTTGCTATTGTTTTACAAACAGATTCAGACAAATACCTTACTTGGATTTCAAGAATGGGTGAAAAAGATGTTGGTGGTAATCGTATGATTTCAGAACAACCATACTTGGGTGTTCTTTTCAAATCACAGAACAACTCAACTTGGACTGCATATGACTTTGAAGACTTAAAGTTTACATTGTATCGTGCATCATTCTCAACGAATGTCAATGGTAAGATAACTCTTATAAACGATACATTGCCAGTTGCATCACTTGAGAAAGACCCATTACAGTTCTTCTCTTCTGCAACTGCATCATTAAATCAAAAGGTAAAAGTTACACATCGTGACCATCATATGTATGACACAGATAGTAATGTAATTATTGCTGGTGCAAAGTCTGGAATTTCAACAACACTTTCTACTGGTGGTGGTATAAATGCAAGTGCTAATGCTCTTGCTCTTACAAGTGTATCATTATTCCCAACAAGTGCAAAAACTGGAACTATTCACTTAAAGATTGGTGATGAAATTATGACAGGTACAATTACTAGTACTAATGTTGCATCAATAACAAGAGGTGCAGATAATACAACCGCTGCAGTTCATGCTCAAGGTGCTACAGTAGAATTGTATCAAATCAACAATGTACCATTGACAGAAATAAATAAAACTCATACTACAATTTCTAATATAGGAATTGACTCTTATGTGATTACATTAAGTACTGCATCTGATACTGATAGTACAAGTGGTGGAGCTTCTATAACTGCAACTGAAAATGCAATGTTAGATGGTCTTCAAACTCTTGTTCCAACAATTGAACATCCAGACACTTCGGTTACTGCTGAAATTCGTGCAACAACTGGTACATCACCAAGTGGTTCACAATCATCTTATAGTACTGCTGCATTAACTGCTCAAAACGCAGAGAAGATTACAATTGGTGAAAACTTTTTCTTCAGTAATCCAAAACTTGTTGCATCACAAATCAACGAAACTAATGAACTTGCTGGTAGTAAATCTATGTTCTTAGACTTTACAATGTCAACAACAAAGGAAAACTTATCTCCTGTAATTGACTTGGACAGAAGGTCTATAGTTGCATTTACAAACAGACTGAATAATGTTGATAGTTCATCTAGTGTATTCCCAACAACAGATTATATTTCGCCAGAAGAACCAGATGGAGATAGTAACGAAGCAGTTTATTGTACTAAGAGAGTTACATTACAAAATCCTGCTACTTCTATAAAAGTTCTTCA
>Ga0209337_1003685_pt1 | contig 10768 bp, 13 predicted proteins | sample LinPmetageLP53_FD_184044 | JGI IMG/M metagenome (GOLD analysis project Ga0209337, IMG submission 184044) | Marine viral communities from the Pacific Ocean - LP-53 (SPAdes) (version 2) | ecosystem: Environmental > Aquatic > Marine > Oceanic | place: Pacific Ocean | collected 2010-02-08 | reverse complement strand
TAAAGGGTGCAGAGAAAGCCATTGGTGGTGACTTTGCAACCAGTGATAAGGATGACCGCTGGACTGCGATAAATCAGACTAAAGGGTTTTGGGCAAACCTTGATTGGATGCCCGGTGCCAAACGTCTGTATCAGTTTATTGAGAAGTATGATCCATATGTTTTGTCTGCTTATTCTGGACGTGACCCATCGTCAAGAAACGGTAAGATGAAATGGTTGGGTAAGAATACTAACTGGAAAAAGTCTCGTGTCAATTTGGTTAAACGAGCAGATAAAAAACTATATGCTACAACAAATGGAAAACCAAACGTATTAATAGACGACTATATAAAGAATATAAAAGAATGGGAGAAGAAGGGTGGTATCGGCGTTCACCATACTGATGTTGCAAAAACTATTAATGATTTGAAACGTCTAGGGTTTAAATAGTATAAATATAAGAAATTATATTCTATAACGAATAGGAGAATAAAATGTCACTCTGGGGAGTCAGAAAAGAAGGTTTTATTATTATGGAAGATGGCGGCACTGATGGTGCTGGCGCTAATGCAGGCGAGAAGATTATATATGATGGAGATGGCGCTGGTGTTGCATCTGGTGCTGAACATTTCATGAAATTCCAAGATGAGTCAGAAGAAGCAGCACCCAAATGGTTATCATCTGGTTCTGAAGGAAACAGTGATTATTCCAGAGGTAACTGTATTGCTACTGAATCTGGTTGGGCCATGGCCGCCGGTACAGCATCACAAGGAAACGATAATCCAGATGCTGACCCAGAAGTTCTTGTTTGTTTCAAAGGACTGAGAAAAAATGGTGTTGGTGATCCAACAGGAAACATGGTTACAATTGGTAACCTTACAAGCAAAACCAAGTTTTATCCAGATGGAGAAGCCTACGAAGGTGTTGCATCTTCAACTCTTGGCGACCTTGTTGTTTATGCGTATTTCAATGAGCCAGTCGCTGTGGTTGGTGATGTAAATATTGTGTTAAAACAGGCAACTGCTCTGGGTGCAGATTTTGAAACATTGACTTTCCGTAGAAGTGTATCCAATCTAGATGCTGGAATTGTTGCTTTTGAACTTGCTGCATCAGTTGATACACAAACATCTGCCGTAACTAATAACACTTTGGGTATTGGTTCTGCTGACCTTTGGTCAGAAAATACTGGTAGAGTTATGAAATACAGCGACAAACTTCTAAATGAAACAAGAGATGAAGAATTAGTGCTTAACGATGGCGCTTCAACAGAAGGACCATCTGGTTTTGGAGATATTGCGTTGGAAGATGGTGATCGTGCTGAATTTGGACTACAACTTTCTGAAAATGCTTCTTTCACAGTGTCTTAATGAACTGTTATAAATAACTATACAATAAATATATTATGGAGTAAATAATGATTACTAAAGATATGATTGAGGATAGAAAAAAAGATTTGGTTGATGATTTGCAAAATACAAGGATCAAACAACAAGAAATTGATAAATTAAGATTAGAAAATATAGGATTGCAAAATGCACTTACGGGCGCAATTCAGCAATGTGATGATTTTCTCAAAAAGTTAGATGATGATATTAGTGATGAAGGATGATGCGCTCATACCTTCAGTAACATTCCCTTCCAAGTGCAATAGTGCATGAGGGTTAATAGGAGAAAATAAATGGCTGATAAAAAGATTACAGCTCTTACGGAGCTTACTGATGCTCCTGATGTAACAGATTTGTTGCATGTCATTGATGGTCCCAGTGGAACACCAGTGAATAAAAAATTGACGTTTAGTACACTTTTTGGTGGAACAGTGCCTAGTTCTAGTGCTCAAGTACAGGTCGCTGGTACAGCGGTTGCTCTTGCTCTTGGTACTCGTACTCATATCGTTACAAGTACTGGAACAGGCGCACTTACACTTGCTGATGGAACAGTAATTGGTCAAGAAATTTGGGTTCTAAAAGCATCTGGTACAAATGCTAATGAAATTACTCCAGCAGATACTTTGGGTGCATATGCAGTTGCCGATATTGAAATTGTTGGCGATAATGTATTGCTCAGGTGGTCTGGTGCTTCTTGGATTCTAGTTTCAACATCTGGCGGTGATGTCCGTGCAGTTCAAGCTGGTACTGGTATTACAGTTGCTTAACATCAATAATTTTTTAAAGGAGAATTACAATGGCTGATAAGAAAATTACAGCTCTTACGGAGCTCACAGCAGCTCCAGATGTAACAGATTTGTTGCATCTTGTTGATGGTCCAGCAGGAACTCCCGTCAACAAAAAAATTACATTTAGTACACTTTTTGCTGGAACAGTTCCATCATCTAGTGCTCAAGTACAGGTCGCTGGTACAGCGGTTCAACTTGATCTTGGTATTCATACTCATTTGATTACAAGCACTGGTACAGGCGCTATTCAAATTGCCGACGCTGGAATAATTGGTCAGGAGATTAAAGTTGTTAAAGCTTCTGGTACAGATACCAACGAAGTTACTCCAACAGATACATTAGGTTCATATGCAATTGTTGATGTGGCCGCAGTTGGCGACAATGTGACGTTTAGATGGTCAGGTGTTTCATGGGCCGTAGTAGCGGCGCATGGTGGCGGAACTTATGCTGCTGATGCTGGTACTGGTATCGCACTTGTTTAACAGGATAACATTAATGTATTTAAAGGAGAATTACAATGGCTGATAAGAAAATTACAGCTCTTACGGAACTCACAGCAGTTCCAGATGTAACAGATTTGTTACATGTCATTGATGGTCCTAGCGGAACACCAGTGAATAAAAAGATTACATTTAGTACACTATTTGGCGGAACAGTTCCATCATCTAGTGCTCAAGTACAGGTCGCTGGTACAGCGGTTCAACTTGCTATTGGTACTCGTACTCATTTGATTACAAGCACTGGTACAGGCGCTCTTCAAATTGCAGATGGTACAGTGATTGGTCAAGAACTACTCGTTGTTAAAGCTTCAGGCACGAATGACAATCTTGTGACCCCAACAGATACTTTGGGTGCATATGCAACTGCTACTATCGCAGCAGTTGGTGACAATGTATTATTATGTTGGACTGGTGCTTCATGGACCATGACTTCCAACTCTGGAGGCGGAACACGGGCAGCTACAGCTGCTACTGGTGTTTTGGTATCATAACATTATACTATACTTTGGTGGGGGGCTTCGGCTCCCCACTATTTCTAATCAAGTAAACCACCCATAAGGATGGAGAAGAAGATGAAATCATTTGGAAAATATATTACTGAGGGGGAAAACACAAAACCCTTTGGACATGCAGAAAATCCATCTAATGGATATTTTTCTGATCCTATCATAAAAAAGATTAATGCTATGATGGGAAAGATTATATCAGAGGACCAGCAAGATAGTGAATATGCTATAAAACAAATTAGAAATTCTCTTATGAAAATTGGTTTGAGTTTTGGAGTAGTTCCACCTATGATGGAAGAAAAGGGAGATTTTAGTTTGCCCCTTACTCTATTTGGTGGCCGCTTTGGTAAAGACCTAGATACGCCACATAATGAATTTTTAGATGATGATGGTATTTCCCATCAAAGAGAAGGTGGACTTTCGTTGAATTTTACTTATGAAATGACTGATACAAATCAATGTAAATTGCGTGCCAAAATTATGTAAATGTATAAAAAAATAACAAGTGAAAATGTTAATATGTTCGCAATAAGTAATTATAACAATCCTCATTGCGAAGGAGAAAAAGAGTTTTATGATGATATGAAGAGGTTTAAATATATTAAACGTCTTTTGAGGAAGTATAATGAAACAAATATACTAAAAGAAAGATTGATTCTCAATCATATTATCGTATTAAGAAATTTATTTGGTCCAGAGGCTTGCGTGACTTTACTTTTGTTCAAGACACAACAAGAGTATTTTAGTACACTCAAGTCTTTTTTATTATACCTAAATATGATACGAGAGGATGAATTGCAACAAATTGAAGAAGATAAATATACTATAGATGTTTTAAGGAAAATGTAATGGGTCGAGCGATAGATTTATTTGTAACATATAGGTTTATAAAATTATTAGTTACTCCATTTGAGAAAACTGATGCACATAAACTTGGGATTATAGATGAAAATGGTAAACGCACATTAGAGCCGGGTACAAATAAACCTACTATGCTTCGTACAATAGAAGAACGAAATTCATATACAGTTCTTCATAAACTCGTATTCAATATCAAAAAAATATTTGGAAAGGTGCCTGGACTTAGAACTAAGTTGGGAACCTATGCTGCAGCATTATTCCTTCTCAAAGATACTTTCAAGGAATCTGTTGACGATCCAGATGTTTTTGAAAAAGAATTTATGAAATATCTTAAAGAAGAGGGATATGAAATTGATAACAGCATATCAGAAGAAGTTATAGGATTTGGTGAGGTTCTTCCAAAAGGCGAATATACTCTAGCCAATGATATCTTAAATAATGAAGAAGAAGAATTGAGTGCAAAAAGTGGAGATAAAGTTGTTACATATGATGATGAGCCACCCATAGATACAATTCTTGGGGTTGATATTTTTCCTGTAATTCATATGAAAACAAAAGAAAAAATATATGTAGGATTGGAGGACTTAAACCAATGAAAAAATGGAAAGAAGTAAATCTTCACAGTGGACAAGAGATAGAAGAAGATGCACCAGCAACATCTGTATCTAATTCACCAACAGGGATGTTTGCTCCTACTGCAAAAAAAATGAAAAAGAAAGATAAAGATAAAGTATTATTTGATGGTAGAACTAAAGAATATAGACAGCATCGTGAAAGGTTAGAGGCTCAAAGAGAACAAAGATCAAAACTTCGTGAAAAACAAAAAAGCAAGTTTGTTGAAAAAATCCTTTATAAATAATAAGAAGGTAGGTAGGAAAAATGGCCACAACAGCTCAAACAGTAAATACTACAGATACTCTAGAAACTTTTAGACTTGAGTTCAATAATATACATTCAGATGTAGTTAGTATTGATAATACAATCTCGGGTGGAGGCACTACTTTAGCAGCTGATAATATTACTGCTGGTGATGCAGCAGTAGGTATTTCAACCACTCTTGGAAATATTACCATTGATGCTGCAGCGGGCGATGCAGACATCATCTTTAAAGGTACAGACGGTAGCAGTGACATAACAGCATTGACTCTTGATATGAGTGAAGCTGGTAAAGCAATATTTAATGGAGCAATTACTGCATCTACAATTGTTTTATCTGCTGATGGCGGTGTATTAGTTCCTGATAATGGTAATGTTGGTTCTGCGTCTGCAACTACTGCGATGCAGATTGCGTCTGACGGTATTGTTACTTTCGTAGATGATATTCTTATTAAAGATGCTGGTACGATTGGTAATGCATCTGTTGCCGCTGTACTAACTTTAGCAGCTACTGGTATTGTATCATTTGTTGATGACATTATAATTAAAGATACTGGTACTATTGGTTCTGCTACGGCGCCAACCGCTATTGGAATATCTTCTGCTGGTGCCATATCCTTTCTTGATGCCGTTGATCTTCTTGATGGTAAGAAAGTTATTTTAGGTACTAATAGTGACATTTCACTTGCATATGATGAAGCCACTACAGACTCTTTGGTTGTCTCTTCTGATGTGAATGACGCCGCTCTTGGTATTGTTTTTCAAGCAGATGCTGGTGCAGATGCTGGTGATGAATGGAAGATGAACTTTGCAAATGGTGGAATTTTCACTTTTGGAAATGACCTTCCAGGCGCTGGAACTCACACCGCATTGATGACAATTACTCCAAATGCAACAGCCGCTGCTGCCACTCACGAACTTGTAGGAACATTAAGTTCTTCTGTTAGTATTCACTCTCTACAGGTTTCTGGTGATTCTATTAATGTTCCTATTACTTTAGATAGTACAGATGGAAGTGCTAATGCTGGTGATAATCTTGTACAAGAAGCTGGTAATGATGAAAATGATAGATTTCTATATGAAGATGCTTTGTTTGATTCAATTGAAACAGTAAAGAGTCATGGAGTTACTTTTCCAGGGCAAAGAATTCAAGTCTCTGGTGGTGCTTCAGCAGATATTGTACCTATTAATGATGGTGTTCTCATAGAATCTGATTTTGGTTCTGGAACAAATTTTTCTATAACTCTTGCAGGAAATCGAACACTTCAGAATCCTATAGGTTTGGTTCCCGGCCAATCAGGAAGTATTTTTGTGACACAAGATGGAACTGGAAGCCGAACTCTTGCTTTTGGATCATTCTTCCATTTTGCAGCAGCAACAGCACCAACTTTAACAACAACTGCAGCTGCCACTGATAGAATTGATTATATCGTAAAATCTACAACTGTAATTCAAGCAGTTGCAACATTAGCTATTGCGGCCCCAAGTTAAAATGAGTTTATTTTATGTTAATAATAATTGGAGGTTAAAATGAGTGTGTTTCATAATCCTATGTTACTGAGTCCATCAGGAGCCGCCGACTTTGATACAACCTTGATTGGTAACTCTGTGTGGTTTGATGGGTCTGCGGATTCTCTGAGCAAAACATTTAGCAGTGGGTCAGCACAAACAAAAGTTGTCATTTCAACGTGGGTACAAAGAACTTCGTTTGGAAGCGCACAAGATATATTCGGTGCAATAGGTGGCACAGGCGGTGCTACTAGAGAAAATAGAATACATTTTCAAGATGATGACACAATTGATATTCAACTTGAAACAACAAACGCCAAAACAATAATTTATTCAACAACTAGAGTTTTCAGAGATATCAGTTGGTATCATATTCTTCTTAGTATTGACCAAGGAGAAACTGTTGGTCCTGCACAGGTAAATCTTTTTGTAAATGGCGTTGCTGTAACCATTGTAGCTACAGTCCTTGACCAAGGATTTAATAATCCCTTGTCGTCGTGGGGAAATGCATGTAGCCACACTATAGGAAAATCAACTACATTTTGCGCTGCTTCTCAAACACAAACGACTTTCCTAGTAGGACAGTCTATTCAAAGTGGTGATGTAGCTGTTACAGATTTTCTAGAAGCATTTTCCTACGGAACCAACGGTTCTCAGTTTGGTCCTAAATCAAATGCAGCCGTAGCTGCGCTGGCCTCCACAGCAGGAGGTAATAGCTTCTGTATAGATTATGCCGATTCGTCTGCGCTTGGTACTGATGCCAGTTCTGCTGGTAATGATTTTACTCTTAATAGTATGGCAGCTGCTAATCAATCAAATAGTTCGCCTACCTTAGTATTTTCTCAATGGAATATCCACGACGCTAACGCTGCCTTTACCTCAACTAATAACGGCATGAACACCTTTGTTGTAACGAACGTCGGCGGCGTTGGAATGCGATCCACAATCCCGATGACTGAAGGAAAATGGTACTGGGAACAACGAAATGACGGATCAAATGAAAATGGTTTGGCCGTCTCTGCGGGTCAAAATGTTGTAAATATTTTTAACGGCGCTCAAATTGGCGAAGGCAGCGGCAGCAACTCTTGCTATCTAACCACCACAGGCGCAGTGCGAATTAACGCTGGAACGGGCTCAACAACTGGTGTAACAAACGGTGCCACCGACGTTATCGGTATGTGCTTTGACACTGCCACTGGAAAGGTGTGGTATCGAGATAGTAGTGGATTTGGATCAAGCGGTGATCCTGCAAATGGCACAGGTGAACACGCAACACTAACAGTTGCATCCGCACCGTTTTTCATAGCCGCTTACACCGCAGGGGCTGTGGCAGAATGCATTCTTAATGCTGGTGGTAATCCAACGTTTAACGGACTAGAAAGTGCTGGAGGAAACGCTGACGCAAACGGCTTCGGTAACTTTAAACTAGGCGCTCCTCCGACTGGTTTTTTATCTTTGTGTTCTGCAAATTTACCGACTCCAGAGACACAAGGCGTAGATCACTTTGCAATCACTTTAGCGCAAGAGGGTTCTCTCTTTTCAGCTATGGATACCGCAGAAGGAAATTTCAGTGGCAGTGATACTCTACGAATTTACAAAAGCAGAGTCAGCGCAGTCGCAAGTGAAACTTGGGGCTATAGTTTTAGCCACGACGCTACGAACGAGTACATTCTTCCATCCATAAACGCAGCAATGACCTTCGGATCAATCCGCAGCTTGTCGGGCACCGACAACTATGTCGGATATAGCATTCACATTGATGAAAGTGCTGGGACTGCAATGGGAGTCCAGGCGCATACAAACGGAGCGGACACAACTATTACCCATGGACTTACCACCAGTAGATGTATCATTTTGCTTTTCAATCGTTCTGGAGGAGATATCCTGTACTTCCACCCAGACATATCATCTGGAACATTGTTAAAACTTAATAGCTCTGTTTTGCCATTTTCTAGCACTATTATTACGGATGTTACTACCACAACTTTTGATATTGGGGCTGGCGCTGGGTCAGCAACTTACGATTATTTGGTTTTAGCTGAAACCCCAGGCATGACTGACATTTTTTCTTATATTGGCAACAGCAACACTAACGGACCTTTTATTCCGCTAAACGCAAGGCCAGAATTGCTCGTTGCAAAATTAACAACGACACATGCAACTGAGCAGATTCTTTTAGGCAAAGGAAGGCATCCATTTAACGGACCAAATACGCCGAATCTTCTGCCCAATCAGAACACAGCCGAAGGAACCAGTAGTGTTTTTAATACAGATTTTTTAGCAGGTGCACTAAAACTTCGGAACAGTTCAACAGACATGAATTTTGGCGGAGGTTTAAATGTTGGATGGACGTTTGGATCAATTGCTGGCAACGGGACACTACCTCCAATTTACGGTGAATAATTTAAGGAAGGAACTAAGAATATGTGGGCAAAAGTTTTAAATGGGCAGTTGATAGAAACAATTATGATACCCAAAGGAATTACATTCAACGACATTCAATACCCTAAGTCGATCTTTACTTCTGCTTGGACAGATGCAGAGAGAAAATCAATTAATATTCTTCCCTATGTATATAGTGGCAATAATAAAAATGATGATTTATACTCATCAACATCTTCTGATTCAGTTGGTGACGATGCTGTAACAAGAACTTACACAACCACAGCAAATAATTTGGCTCCAATAAAAGTCAATAAACTTGTAGATTCCAAAGTCGTTACTAATAATAGATTATCTGAAACTGATTGGTATGTTGTTAGGAAGGCTGAAACAAACACAGCAATTCCTTCACAAATCACTGCATACAGAACAGCAGTAAGAACTAACTACGCCGCACTAAAAACTGCTATTACAAATGCGGCCAATGTTTCAGCAATGGAAGCAATTTATTCTTATGCAGATTCTGCAAATTCTGATAAGTTGGTTACGGTGGATGGAACATCTTCTGACGTGATAAACACATCTGCAAATTCAATTACAAGTAACGGTCATGCATTTGTAGTTGGAGAATCTTTACAATATGGTAATGGTGGTGGTGCTGATATTGGTGGTCTTGTTAATGGAACACAGTATTATGTTTTTTCTAGAACAACTAATACATTTAAATTATCACATTCTCATAGTAATTGTGGAGATGCTGCAGCAATATCTTTGACAGCAGTTGCTGAAAGTGGTGATTCACATACATTCAATTCTGTTGGAATTCCTGGCGCTGATATTACTTGGCCACATAAAAAATCAACCATATATAGTGTTTAATAATACCAATAGGAATCTAAAATGGCTATTAACGATAAGTTAAAGAAATTAGGTATTAGACGCACTACTAATAAATTTGTTGGTAAATCGCTTATGGAAAAGGTGATTGATGAGGGCGCAAAACCAAAACCAGAAAAAATATCAGATGTATCACAGTATAAAGAAGAGTTAAAGAATATTGCTGCAAAAGCAAAGTTTCTTCGAGATACTGAATTAGAATTGAAGAAAATAGAAGAAGAAATATCGCATAAGATAAGAGTTGAGTTAATCAATAAAACTCTATCTTCACCATTCACTCAAGGAAAAGAAGTTGATTTTGAATCTGTTAAACAAAAAGCAGTTGAAGAATATCTACCTAAAGCGTTTATCCCAGAACAAATAGAATATCCAGAACCATTTGAATTAGAACCAGCACTAAATCGAGAACTCGCTGAGTTTAAAAGAAAAATTAATCAGCATCTTGCGAAAATGGGATTTGCTGGTTCTGGAGGTGGTGGTTCTGAAAGAATTGCTGATATGCAAGACGTTGATGGTTCTGCACAAGTCAATGGCAGATTTCTTAAATATGAAGAGTCGTCATCAAAATGGATAGGTGATGCGGGTCCAAAACCTGACACCATGCTTTTAGAAGATGGTAGTTCCGATAGTTTAGTTTTAGATACAGCTGATGATGCAGGCGATAATTTATTATATGAAGAAGCCACTGGAGACTTTTTGTTAGTTTTAGCATCACACGGTATTGAATTAAAAGAACACTTTACTTTTAGTAGTTAATAGGATAGAAAATGATAAAGTTATATTTACTCATAGTTGTGGTTGGACTTGTCGGTGGTGTGGTCTATGGTGGTTACTATTACTATAAGGACACACAGTCAAGGATTCAAACCCTCACTGAAAATAACGCAAAGGTTATGGCTGCAAAGGCAGCACAAGACCAAACTATTAATACTTTGATTGCAGATAGAGAGAAATTTGACAAACTAAATAAAGAACTACATGTAAAACTAGAAAAAGCAAATGAATACAAAGACACATTAATTAATAAGTTGCGTAAACATGACCTTGCAAAGTTAAGTATGCAGAAGCCGGGTTTAGTAGAAAAGA
>Ga0209337_1003684_pt1 | contig 10768 bp, 25 predicted proteins | sample LinPmetageLP53_FD_184044 | JGI IMG/M metagenome (GOLD analysis project Ga0209337, IMG submission 184044) | Marine viral communities from the Pacific Ocean - LP-53 (SPAdes) (version 2) | ecosystem: Environmental > Aquatic > Marine > Oceanic | place: Pacific Ocean | collected 2010-02-08 | reverse complement strand
GGCTTACGATTTTGACATTTACAGCAGAAGTTGTAGATAATTTAAGTACGTGGGTTCTAAATGGCGAGAGATTGAGCGAAAAACTAGACGATTTCTGGATAGGGTGGCAATAATGGATTGGCCAGACTTTCTAATGACATCTTTAGCAGTAAGTTTAGGTTATTTTGTAGTAACGTCTTTACTACAAGCACCTATTCAAATAGTAGCGGACGTAGTTCCTACAAGGGAGTGATTTAAATGCCAGCAATAGATTTAATTTACACAGCGCAAAACGATTGGATTAGTACAGCAGGTACAACAATTAACGAAAGTTTTTGGTTAACTCCTTCTCCTGACAAAGCAGACCCACATTTAATATCTTTAATTTTTAAATTAACTGCTACTGTAGGAAATGCAAACCCAGCAGTTTTAGGACCACTTTCAAATGCTTTTAATAGATTTTTTATTAAAATAGGAACAGATTCTAAACCAGTTATAGATTATTTAAACCCAGTTCAAGTCGCAGATTCAGCACAATTATTTACTGCTTTTGACATGCAAATGCAACATGCTGGAGGGTCTTCAGTAATGCAACAAGCAAATGCAGATGGACAAGTAACATTTACTCAAATGGTTGAAATGCCTTTAGGTTATGCTTTTAACGGAAACTCAGCACCAGAATGTCAAATAATTTTATCAACTTTAGCAGGCGGAGGAGCCGCAGGTTGGGGTAATACAGCAGATTCTCAAATTGCATCAGCAACTTGCGAAATTTGGGGAAGATATGGTGTAGCAGAAGATACAATTTGTTACGGAATGCTACAAAAAACACCACAAACTTTTTCAGCAAATGAACAATTACCTGTAACAGTTTCTCCAATTGATGGATATGATATGTTAGGTGTAGTTATAGCAAATGCAACAGGTACAACAACAAATGATTTAGACAGTATTCAAGTACGAAACGGTGCTTCTACATTAATACCTATAAATATGTTATCTTATATTAACAGAACTTGGAATGAACCTTATGTACTTTGGAATACAGCAGGTACAGGAACAGATTCTTCACCAGTTCTAAGATATGAAGTAGTAGGATTAGATTATTGGAATTTATACGGAGTTCAACAGGGAGTTCCTGTAACATTTAATGTAAAAAATCAATCTGATGCAGATAGTTCGTTTTATTTTGCACCTATTTTTGGTAGAAAATTAAGCGGATATGGTGCAGAAAGATTACCTACACAATTTCAAGACTTAGGACAACCAATAACAGCGGCAGTAAATGATGCAAATGTTGGAGGAAGTGCAACTTCTTCAAAACCTGTAGGAAATGCTACCGGTGCTTCATCAAGTATGGGTGGATATGGTAGAAGAAGTGGTCGAAGAAATATGAGGGTCAACAGAAGAAATTGTTAAGGTGATATAAGTGGCATTAAAAATGGAAACTTACGTATTATTTCAATACACAGGGCCAACTTCTGGCAATCTTGTAGCAATTAATGTAGACGGCGCAACTTCTTTACATTTAAGAAATTCCGGTAGTTCTACAGTATTAGTAGGAACAACAGACCAAGTTGTTTATGATGCGGCAAAAAGAACAGCACCAAATTATATTAGTTTGGCTAGACAAGAATTTTTGAATATACAAGTTTCTCCTAAACAAAGAATGCTTTACGCTTTAACCGTTGACGGTTCGGGCGGAGCATTAAATGTCACATATACCACAAATAACAATGAATAAGGTGATATCATGGGTACAAAAAAAGGACAAAAAAGAAAAACGGCACGTAAAGCATATGAAACTAAAAAATCTAAACCTAAAAGGAAAAAACCTACAAAACGTAAGGGTCTAAAAAAGACAATTATGTCGGGTGGGAAAAGATTTTCTCTGAAACCTACTAAATATAGGAGTAAAGCAGCCGCTAAAAAAGCAGGCAAGCCTAGTTTTTATAGAGTTAGAGGTACAAGACTTTACACACGTAGACGCTAAGTGAATTTAAATAATCACATGGGGACACAGGAAATCCACAAAGAAACCACAAAAATAAATAACGGTGATTAAATGCAAACTATTAAAGGGAGAAATATTATAGTATTTACAGATTTTATATTTTACAATCAACCAATTGTAGAAGGCTACGAGGTAGAGGTAGAATATAATCAAAGAATAGATTTAACAGGAGGCTCAAGATATGACAGAATATATGTTCCAAATGGTTACGCAGATTATAACGTAAATGTAGACGACCAATTTAAGATAAATTATTATGAATTAATAAATTTTTATTCGTATGGTACTAATAATTTAGTTTTTGATTGTGAATATACTAGTTTGGATAATGACGATTTTGAAATTATTAAAAAAGAAATCAGTTTTAAAAAATTAATGACCGATTCAAATTATTTTTTAGAGCCAGATGATGACTTTAAGTATTTAAAGAATCGAAAAAGTGCAACCACTAATGGGCCTTCTGAAATCTTTGCTACAGAGATAGATTATGAATATAAAGACGATGAAACACAAATTAAAATGTCATCATTTACATGTGAAATTGATTGTAGAGGTTCTATCAATCCAAAAGATTGGAATGTATTAAACACACAATGTTCTTTTTATTAATGAGGTGAAAAATTATGGGAATACTTGACGGCTTTGGAGATATTGCGGATAAAATTCGTGACGATTTTGATAATAACAAAGGAAATAATAATGACGATTTTGCTGAGGGCGCATCTGATGAATATAATAGAGTTGTAGAAAGTGCTATTAGAAATTTTGAAAGAATAATGACAGGTCGCCAAGAATACGCAGAAAGTTTCGGATTAGAATTTCCTCCTTTAACTTGGGCAGATTTATACACACAAGGTAGCATCGCTTTTGATAACCCATCGTTTAGAGCCTACAACAGATTACAAAGTTTATTAGAACAATATCAAGATTCTTTAACAAAATATTTAGAAGAATTAGAAAATCGTGAATACGGCGAAGGAAATAACGTAGATTGGGAAGAAGATTTAATTAAAGAAGAAATAGAAGATATAGAAGAAGCGTTAAAAAGAGAAGCACAAAGAATTGCAGAAGATAATGCAAAATTTTCAGAATTTTCTAAAATACACGAATTTTATTCAAGAACTTCTCAAGATAATCTTTATAATTTTGTAGCAGTTTGGACAGGAGAAACAATAAAACAACCTAGCGGAGAAAATATGTACTCTGTTGCCGTTAAAATTACTAGGCATGATAAAACTGACCCACTAGGCAAAAGATTAGTATTATTTTCAGTTATTTTTGAAATTCAAGATTATTTAACATTTAAATTCACACCTTACAAAAATGAATACAAAGGTATTTTAGATGAATTAGTAGTAGGCTATAATGGTCAATCTACAGCACCTCCGGCAAAAGAAAATATTTCTTCTAGTTCGGAATTATCCGAGTTCTTCAGTTTTAGCATGAACAATTTAATAAACAGCATTAAACAAATACCGAGGTTATTTTTATGTATTTTTAACGGTATTCTAATTGCTATTCCTTTCCTGATGCTAATCTGGGGAACATACTTTTCAGTGAAATTTATCCTAAAACAAGGAACAGATTTTTTTAATATAGTAGATGAGGCGGTGATTGCTTAATGGTTTACGGAGGAGGAGCACTTGAAGACAAAGAGTGGTTAGAAGAAAATTTAGGAACTGACGCAGACGGCTCATCTATTGGTTGGCTAGGAGAACAATTTGCGGGAGCATCTATAGCAACCGTAGAATATTTAGTTAAAGCGGCAGAATATTTTGTTCCTAAAATGTGGGCTAGGTTCCAAGAATTTTGGGATAATAATAGAATTTCTAGTAAAATTATAAGTTTAATTAATTCTTTTTTCAACGTGTTATCAAATCCTGCTGTCGGTAGTTATTTAGTTGCAGGTCTTACAATATTATTTTCTTTCTTGGCTTTATGGGGTCAATTAACAGGGGGAGGATTTATTTGAAGAAAGTTAAAAAATTCATAAGAGCATTCACAAATAAATTAAAATTTAAAATAAAAAACAGGTGAGAAAAAATGGTTAAGAGAATTTCTAATAAAGATGGCGAACGGAGAGTAGAAGAATATAATGATTATATAGATGAAATGTATCCTCCTTCAAAGATATTTGGAGTTGTAACTAAATCATCTACAATACTTAAAAATTTACACCCTGATAAATGGTCAGATGGATTAGATATATTTTTAGAGTCAGATGACGGTATATTATTAAAAACAAAAATGCATAAAAAACTGGTGAGAAAATGATGAACAGAAAAGACTACGAAGAAGGTAAAATACCTACAAGAGAATTAGAAGAAATGTATGATGATTTTTTAGACGAAATCTCAGAACCTATAGATATTTTTGGTATAAAATTTGACGTATCAAGAATATTAAAGGAACTAGACCCTATAATGTATAATATAGGAATGGATGAATATTTTGATAATTTGTTAGAAGAAGCAGAAGAAGTTTTAGAAGATTATGATAAAGATTTAGAATCCGAACCATATTCTCAAACTATGGAGAAATTTAGGACTGATATTTAATGCCTACAATTTTTGATAAAGTTTGTAATAAAACTTTTACAGTCTCTTCTAAAGTTAAGGTGGGTGCAATAGGTAGTCCTAGATGGCGGGCTTATTGTGCAAGGAGCGCAAAAATTAAAGGCGGTCAAGCAAGATGCTCAAAAAATCAAGCACAACGTAGGCGGTGGAAATGTTGATACAAAATGGTGAACTAGACAAATCTCAAAATAGAAGAATTGAAGCATTAGAAAAACAATCTATAATTTTAACAACTGAAATTACAGCACTTAAAACAAAAATAGAAACTCTTACAAATATGGGTAAGGTTTTATGTATTGTTGCGGGAGCCGCATTAGGTGTAGATGTTTTACCAATGTTATCTTAACTATTTATGTATCTCCAATATTCTCTAATTAATTGTCTAACACACATACTTTGAGATTCTCCCATGTCGTCAACAATTTCGTCAAGCATTTGTCGTTCTTTAGAACTTAATCTTAAAGCAATCAAAAAATTTCTTTTTTCTTTCATTTATCTCACCTTTGAAAATTGTATCACGTCATTTCCTTGTATTTCTACAAATTCATACTGATTCATAACACCATTTTTTATTTTATTAAAATTATCTTTACCATATAATTTAGTTAAATAATTATTCTCAGCATTATTAAAATTAAAAATTATATGAAATTCTGCTTGCGTGACTACAGTAGCAGGTATATGACTTGTCCTTTGAGACATAGCAATTAATTGTATATTCTTTGAACGCCAAGTAGAAGCGGCTTTACCCAAAATTTGTGTAGACGGAGAATTTTCTAATTTATGTTTTACCATTAATGAAATTTCATCTACAATAACTGTCATAGGTTTAAATATTTCATCTTCAATTAATTCGTCAGAATATGCTTCAATTAAACTAAGAGTTTTATACAAATCTTCTTGCGCCATGTAATCTAATTCTAAATACACTGCCCCATTTTCTTTAACCATAAATTCTACTGCTTCCCACAAATCGTCAGTAGCAAAATTAAAATTTTCTACAAACTCAGCAGTTTCAGATTTGGCCGTAATATATAACGAATTAATATTTAGTTTAGTTTTATTTTTAACAAACCAACCAGCAAAATAAGTTTTTCCGCTTCCCGTTATTCCTACAATTGTAGCATGTTTATCAAAAGAAACCAAAGACTCTGGCAAATTAATTTGATTTTCCATTTTTACCTCTCCATTTTAAAATTTGCATTATTCCATAACCTATTCCTAATCCCACGATTATTTTAAATCCCAAACTTGTCCAATTTGTTTTAGATTTTTTCTTTAAAGCAGGAGATTTTCTAACATTAGGTTTTGTAATTTCTCTAACTTTAGCAACAGGTTTTTCTATGCTTTCTAATTTATCTATTCTATCAGATATATTAGTTAATTTCGTTCTTGTAACCGGATTAGTTTTTTCACTAACCGTTTTATTTTCACTTATCTTATTCATTATTTTGTCTTTCATCATCATCTTGTCCATTTTTTCTCACTCCTATTATTTTTATCATTGGTCTTGAATAAAAGTACACAGTAAATATACCAAAAGCCTGTATAGGACTTAGTAAAAATTGCATACTAGTAATATTCAACTTAATTATTTGTATGTATAATTTTCTTTCAAAATTTCTACCTGCACCAAATAATTTCTCTTCTGTTTTACTTTCATAAAAACTCTCCATTCTGTTATCTACACTTTCTAAAATATTTTCTAATACGTCAGAATTTGATATAAATTCACTCATATCGATAAATTTCTCATCATCTACTTCTTCTGTTTTTAAATTTTCAAAAATCTTTTTTTGATTTTTAGATTTAACCTCGTCAATTTCTGGCATATTTAAAATACTATCAAAATCAGGTATTTCATATTTTATACTTTCTTTAGGTTTTGAGTCTAACAAAGATATTTCTTTTCTAACATCTTTAGCCTCTTTTGTTCTCTTATCTAAATTTTTATAAATTTCTTTTAGTTCTTGTTTACTCTTCTTCATTTTTAACCCCTCCTTTTAATGTCGCCATAACTATATTTTGCTGTGCGCTTACAATCATATCTGCCCATAAAGGTTGCATAATCATAAATACATGATTTAATGACATCAAGGTTTTCTGCGTGACATTATTTTTATTATTATTTTCATAACTTTTTGAAAGTTCAAATAAAAATTTCCCCATTATCGCTACATTTCTGTCATAACTAACCCATTCATCTTTATTTATTAGAGTTAATAAATTTCTAATATCTTTAAATGTTAAGTCAATAAAATTTTCAATATGGTCTTGATTATTCATTAAAAATCTTTTAGTTTCGTTCATTCTTAAGGCCCCCTGTAATATTTTTTACTTCTTTTTTCTACCATTATAAATTCCCCCATTTCTAGAGATTCACGCCTTAAAGCACTCCTATATTTTACTAATTGGCGTGAATATTGTAGTTGTTTTAAATCACCTGTAGATAAATTACAACCCTTATGTTTTACTTTTATATTTGTTTTATTTTTATGACAAAATCTGTATACTTTAGGCTCCCAATATTGAGCGAGTGGAATATCTTTTGCCTCTAATTTCCATTCGCCTAAATTATTACCCATAATTAAATTTGTTTCATTTGGTTTTAAAGAAACGTGTATAGAATCTGTGTCGCAATATAAAACATTTTTATTGTCTCTTATAGATTCTGCTAATTGAACTCTAGCATAAGATGTAGCAAAAGCAGACCAACCAGCCCAAGTATTTTTAGATTTTAAAGAGGCATTTTTTTCTTCTAAATACCAAACAGTAGGTGAATAATATTTTATTTCATATTTTTCCTCCCAGTCTTTAGAATCCATTAATATTTGTACTCTCTCAGGATTTTCTATTCTCTTACAAATATCTCTTTGACCAAATTTTCCGTACAGCGAATTCAACAAAATTTTATAGTAAAATTCTTTAGGATTATCAGTTTTTTGACACTCTAATCTTTTATTGTAAAAATAATTTACATATCCATCAAAAGGTTTTATAGGACATGCCGCATATAATTCTAAGATTTCTACAATTTCCCAACCATTATCTATCGCAAAAATTAATTCTGGCCCACATAAATATCCGTCAAATTCTTTTGATGTATAATCTCTACGTCCTTCCTCATTCTTATTAGGTAAAAATAATAAACCATTTTCAGTTTTTAAAATAAATTTTCCCCACACACATTTAGATTCTCTAATGTACGCTTCTAATAATTCTAGAGAAGGATTTTCACATTTCCACATTTTCTTAGGATTAGGATAATTATTATTTACCATTACAGAAGGATAAAGAGAATTAATATCATAAACATTAACATTTTCATAAAATTTTCCTGATTCGGCAAAATTCTGAACTCTTCCTCCGTAATAAGAATTAAGAGCAGATTCAAAAGTTTCCATTTGCATGTATATTGTATCATATTCAAATGGCCAAAATTTAGAAGAATAAATTTGATAGGCCATAGAAGCGGCAGTTAATGGCAGAGAAACATTTTTATCATCTACTAGTAATTTAAATTCTTCATAAATTAAATTTAAAGCAACTCTTACAATTTCTACATCTCTCTTACAATACTCTATATCTAAATCATTATACCCATTACTAGAATCACCAACAATAAATTTTTGCGGTGTTTCACCTTTTGGTAATTTTAACCCGTCACCAATTTTAGAAACAGAATTAACAAGCAAACACATACTATCTTTAAAAGTTGTACTACCATATTTAAATTGAATTAATTTTGAACCTACAACTAATTTATTGCCGTGAGAAATAGTTCTGACATCAAATAGAGTCGCTAAATCAAAATCTAAATTATGAAAATAAACTACTTTTCTTTCACCTCTAAATAACCAAACTAATAATTTTTCTTTGTCTTTAACATCATAAAATTTATCCTTAGTATTCTCTAAATTTCTAAAATACCAGAATGCTGGATTATTTGCGTGTCTCCAAGTTTCAGAATCTCCAACCCAAATATTTTGGTTTTTAGATTTTGTAGGTAATTTTTTACGCAAACTTCTCCGCCTCGAATAAATCATTTTGTCTTTATTTTTTACAAATTTTGCAAATCCCTTGCGAAACTTCATTTGGACACTCTCCAATATAACCACATTTTTCACATTCTTGTAAAACTCTCAAAGGAGGTCTACCATAAGTTCCGTCCGAGTATAATATTAATCTTTTATCAATCATCTTTTTCACCCATTGATTTCATTTTAGCATTATGCAACATTCTTATACATTCTCCCAAAAGATGTCTATAATTTTTTTCATTCTTTCCTAAATCAACGGATTCTCTAGTAACTACCAAATATTCTAAAGTTCTTTGAGCCATTGTTCTAACTTCATACAAATCTATTTCTATATATTTTCTTTCCATTTTATTCACCATTTATTTTAATTTTCAATTGCTGAGGAACATTTAATTTTAACCAATTATAAATAATCTACCTTTCTTATCTGAATGGTCAATCTTTAAGACTGGATTTTTTTCATCGTTCATTAATTCCCTAAATAATTCTTCTACATCTAAATCTACACCAAAATGTTTTAATTTTCTAGCAACCGAATTTATTACTCTGACACCAGATGGCACATTTGTATATTCGGGTTTATTTTCTACATTAAATATTAATGTATTTTTTCCCTCATTATCTTCTAAAGTTTTCATAACAACATAATTTTCATCTTTAGATAATCTTAAACCTAAGATTGTATATGTTATACTACTACCTACTCTTGTTTGTTCTCTCCAATTTATGGGCTCTTTATTTTCCTGTTCTATATTTATTTTCATTTTTTCACCTTTTTATTTTTCCTATTATATTTGTTCCTCAACAACTGAAATGTCATCGTAATTTGTAATATCACAACAAAAGTAACCCTCTAAAAAATTTACTTTTGATATTTTTGAGTCTGATTGTTTCTTTAATAATCTTTGAATTGTTTTATCTCTCCATTGATTAAAATATCTACTTGTTAAATATTTATGAGATGAACCATAATTTAAAATGTCGCCTGTCTCCATAGTTTCCCAAAATAAATCTCCGTTTTCATCTTCTTTTAATACTGCTCTAAATATTTCTAATCTCATGAAAAAATACCCCCTACCAGATTCACACCTGTAACTTATAGGACTCGGCATTTCTGCGCATTCTCCGTCTAATTCTACCATTTTTAAGCCTCTGTAAAATATAGGTCATTTTCTATAAATAATTCTTCAAAATTACTCATATAATCAAGTATAATTTTCTTAGTAATTTCTCTCATCATATCTGATGAATAAATTGCGGGATTCCCATAAACATTATCCCAAGAATTTATAATATCATCAAGATTATCATGAGCCGCATTAAAAAAAGTATTTATATCTTTTAAATCAAATAATGCTATTTTCATTATTCTTCCTCCTGTAATTCTATTAATTCTTCACTATATTCTAATAAAATTTCTGCTAAACTACCTATTAATTCTGTAAGAATTCTGATAGATTCTTCTAAATCATCACCAGTCAAGTTTTCGCACCTCTTTAATTTTTATTATACTATCTGAATTTCTTGCAACAAATTCATCTAAGGATTTTTTACCAATAAATGTAGATTCCCACATAGCAATTCCACAATGCCATTGAACAAGGTAAATAATCATATTATTCACACCTACCTAACATTCTCAAATCTTGTATTTCGTCTGTATTTAACCACAATTTTCTTAAAATTGCTTCTCTATGCTTACGCATGTTATTTTTAATTCTCATATTTTGATTCATTTTAATATCTCCTGTATTTTTCTAAGAGAAATCTAGGGGGCGTACCCCCTAGATTTCAAGTTTTTTATTTTTTCTTAATTCCCCCTTAAGATTGTTGTGGGAATGATACAGATTGACCAGCATCATTTAAGATTTCTAGTTTTACAGTACCATTTCCTAACCCAGTTATGGAAATTACAGCGTTCGTGTTTACACCTTTACAAGCAATTCTCAGGGCTTGCATAGAGCAAATTAAAACCTCTCCTTCTGTCATTACAGCAGGCTTAAAAGCAGTTCCTACAGTTCTGCTCATTTCTTTTTCAGTCGTTCCTAATTCCGTTTCATTATTTTTTGCCATTTTTATCTCTCCTTTTTTTCCGCTCGATTTCCTGTGTGTCTCCGTTTCGGCTCCTCTCACTTATCTAACGCTCTCCTTGACCCTTA
>Ga0209337_1003682_pt1 | contig 10777 bp, 16 predicted proteins | sample LinPmetageLP53_FD_184044 | JGI IMG/M metagenome (GOLD analysis project Ga0209337, IMG submission 184044) | Marine viral communities from the Pacific Ocean - LP-53 (SPAdes) (version 2) | ecosystem: Environmental > Aquatic > Marine > Oceanic | place: Pacific Ocean | collected 2010-02-08 | reverse complement strand
CCAAAGAAGATGATGCCTAGTGTCTAAAGCTAAGGGAATAAAAAAGAAGAGTCTGTTTGACCACATCCAAGCAGTAACATCACAACAGAGTCCTAATTATTGGAACGAAATCTCTGATGATGATAAAAAAACGTGGTCAAACTTCATGGTTAATAGGTTTCTTTCAATGAAAGCTGAGTGGATAGATGTAGTTAATGAGGTTCAGAGATATCCATTAAAACCAAAAGAGTTATATAAAGTCTATACAGATATTTTACCAAAGAAAAAACAATGGTTAAAGTATATCAAAGGAGATAAACAAATGAAACACGAAAAGTGGCTATATGAAATCGTAGCTAAACACTTACAGTGTAGTATAAGAGAAGCTAGTGATGCTGTAGAGATGTATGAGATATCAGCTGGTGGTCAAGCAGAATTAGCTGATATATTAGGTAAATATGGAGTAGAAGAAAAACGAATTAGGAAGCTCGGTCTGATTAGTTAATGCCAATAAACTTCACAGTAGAAGAAGTACCTCGTAAAGCAGTTAAAGGTTTTATAGAAAAACATCATTACTCACAGAACATAAATGGTATCCAATCCTATTATCACTTCGGCTTATATACCGATGGTAATTTTGGATTACCTAAAATGATAGGTGCTATGTTATATGGAATACCATCTATGCCTGCTACTGCTAATAAATACAATCCTATCAATCCAAGTAGATGTATGGAGTTGAGAAGATTAGTGTGTATCGATGATACGCCAAAGAATACAGAGAGTTACTTTATAGCTAAATCATTGAAGTGGTTAAAGCATAATTCAGATGTAGAGGTGGTGGTTTCTTTTGCTGATCAACACTATGGTCATTCAGGCATAATCTACAAAGCTAGTAACTTTCATTATTTAGGTGAAACTGCTAAAGGTAGGGTATTGATGGTAGATGGCAAGGAATATCACAGTAGGTCTTTGAATCAAAAAAATAAACCATATGGTAGAGAGATAAGGAAGAGATATGATGAAGGAGATGAGAATATATTCTTTACTCCGAGAAAACCTAAACATATTTATACTTACTATCTGAATAAAAAAATCAAAAGAAAAATAAAAAAGCTTGACATTTACAAAAAAAATGTGTAAGTTTAAACATAGAAAAAGAGGATTATATGAGTAATATAAAAGAAGCATCAAGTTATGAATCAGTAACAGAAGAGTATGCACCACAAAAACCAACAGAAGTAAATTCTTATTTAACAGACGACCACGGCGATATTGTATCGCTGATGGAATCAGAATGGCCTGAAATGACATCTGAGTTTAGAAAAATACAGCATCAACAATATGAATTGTTCTGTCACAAACAGCATGACTATGGTCCAGGTAATATATCCGTTGGTTCTCCATTAAAAACAGAAGAGGATATAAAACTATCGCTTACTGGTTTATGGTTTCGCATGAACGATAAGATACAGAGGTTAAAAACTCTACTGATGAGCGGCAAAACAAACGCGGTAGCCGATGAACCTATTGAAGATGCTTATCTTGATGTATCTAATTATGGTATAATGGCTACAATTGTAAAAAATGGAAAGTGGGGTAAGTAATGACAGAATCTAAATATGTACTGATTACTGATGCTGGCCAGTATGAATCTGATAACCTATTCTTTTTAGTATGTGAGATACTAATACATAGAACTTGGCATTTAATTAATCACGGCAAGTGGATGGACTAATGAAAAGAATATCTTATAGTCAATACTCAATGTGGGCTCAATGTCCGTTTCGATGGAAATTAGCTTATGTAGAAGGTAAGAGAGAGTTTACAGAAAGTATTCATACTCTCTTCGGTACTTCTATGCACGAAGTTATACAGACATTTCTTACTGTTATGTATAATGATACTGCTAAACTAGCAGAGCAACTTCCATTGAATGATATGCTATTAACAAGAATGAAGCGTAATTATGAAAATGCTATGGAGAAAAATGGTGGCGTTGAGTTTTGTAATCAAGAAGAAATGATAGAGTTTTACCAACACGGTGTATTGATATTAGATTATATAAAGAAGAAGAGAGCTCAATATTTCAGTAAGAAGGGCTATGAACTAATTGGTATAGAAGTTCCGCTTAATTATGATATGGATAATAATATAAAATTTATAGGTTATATAGATATAGTAATTAAAGATACTGTAAGGGATGTGATTAAGATTTATGACATAAAGACCTCTACTATGGGTTGGAATAAGTATATGAAAGCTGATAAGCTAAAGAGTGACCAGCTATTATTATACAAACAATTCTATTCAAAACAATTCAATCATCCTTTAGATAGGATAGAAGTGGAATATTTTATAGTAAAGAGAAAGCTATATGAGAACTTAGACTTTCCTCAGAAGAGGGTACAAAAGTTTATACCTGCTAATGGCAAACCTTCAATCAATCAAGTGGCTAGTCGGTTGAAAGAATTTACAAATGAATGCTTTACTCCTGAGGGAGAATACGATACCGAACATACTTATAATAAAGTGGCGTCTAAGAAAAATTGTAAATGGTGTGACTTTAACCAAACAGAGTTTTGTGATGCAGGAGTAAAATAATGGTTAAGATAATATTAAGAATGAATTTAGCTGATTTTATACATACAGATTATGAAGGGGGTGTAATTAATAAGTTAGATGAGGCTTATAGGGATTCTATAAAGTTTTATTTAAATATGTGGTATAATGATGGTGACTTAAAACCAAAAGACCTAAAAGAATTTTTACTTAAATATGAAAGTAGGTTATATTTTAAAACTATTATAAAAGTGGGTAGTGAGTTAAAAACAAATGATTTTATATGGTTTGACATAATTAATAAAAAAGATGCTATTAGTATGGATGGTATTAGATTTCAATATACTTATAGTAAAGGGGAAGATATACTAAAAGGTCTTAGTGAATTTCATAAGTGCGCTAAGTTCTGTACATCAGAAAAGCCACCCAAAAGAATACAGAAAAGGAATGATAATGAAAGTAGCAATTATCGGAAGTAGAAAGTATGAGAATAAAAGAAGAATACAGGAATTTATATTTAAGTTAAAAAAGAAATACACAGATAAGTTGGAAATAGTAAGCGGTGGTCAGAAGGATGGGGCAGATGGATTTGCAAAGAAGTATGCTTTAGAGTTTGAAATAAAGTATTCAGAATTTCCACCAGCTCACTATTTATTTAATCAACATTGTGTATTGGAGAGTTATAAATATGGTAGACCATATGCGGTATGGCATTATCATGATAGAAATAAACATCTGATAAACCATTCGGATGTGGTTGTAGCATTTGTTCCTAAAGGGGAACTATCAAACGGTACGGAAAGTGCACTAAAAGAAGCGATAAAAAAAGAAAAAAAATATGTAATAATAAATTAGTTTTATATATTTATATACATATATACGGAGGAAATGTTATGTTAAAATTAACATCCGTGAAGTTATTAGATAATCTTTATAAAAAATTTAAGATAAGCAATTTAGATGATAACTTCACACTACAAAAACTAATCAATCGTTCAATGGATTTATATGTTCATGACAGAGGATTTAGAAGTCAGATAAATGAGTATAAAAATCTTAAACCAAGCGGAAGTGCTCTATGAAATCAGTTATAGTAAAGGCTTTGAGAAATTATTTAAAGGGTAACATAGATAAACATGTAGCTAATATGAGGTTACATCTCACTAATCCGGTTGGCGTTGCTGAACATTCAGACCATCTTAAAACTATAGAAGAGGAGCTGGGTGTTATTGCGGATTTTGAGGATAAATTAAATGTGCTAGAAAAGTACTTTGGTACAAAAAATAAAGAGGTTATAAATGGCTAAAAAGAAAATTTTACTGTTATCAGATGATTTAAGAATGTCATCTGGTGTTGGTACAATGTCAAGAGAGTTTGTAATGGGAACATTAGAACACTTCGATTGGGTTCAGATTGGTGGTGCTATAAAGCATCCTGATGCAGGTAAATATATAGATATGAATGAAGCCATACGAAAAGAAAGTGGAGTGGATGATGCGTATTTGAAAATAATACCTGTCAATGGTTATGGTACACCTGAATTATTGAGACATATAATGGCAACAGAAAAACCTGATGCTATCCTACATTATACTGATCCACGATTTTGGGAGTGGCTATATCAGATGGAGCATGAGATAAGAATGAACATTCCAATATTTTACTACAACATATGGGATGATTTACCATACCCAATTTGGAACGAACCATTTTATGAAAGCTGTGATTTAATTATGAATATATCTAAACAAACTGTAAACATAGTAGATAATGTAAGAAAGAATGTTCCAACAAATGAGTGGAATAATACTTATGTTCCGCATGGTATAAATGAAAATAACTTTTATCCTGTAAGAAAGGGGCATAAAGAATATGGCGATTTAATCTCATTAAAAAGAAATGTTACAGGTGGTAGAGATTATGATTTTATAGTATTTTGGAATAATAGGAATATCAGAAGGAAGCTGCCTGGCGATGTTATAATGGCATTTAAAACATTTTGTGATATGTTACCTGAAAATAAAGGTAAAAAGTGTGCTTTAGTTATGCACACGCAACCTAAAGATCCCAATGGTACTGATTTACCTGCTGTGGTTGATGCTGTTTGTCCTGAATACGATGTTATATTTTCAACTAAAAAATTAGACGATAAGAATCTTTGTTATATATATAATATTGCCGATGTTACGATTAATATGGCTTCTAATGAGGGATTTGGGTTGGGAACTTGTGAGGCTTTAATGTGTGGGACACCGATATCAGTTAATGTAACCGGTGGGCTACAAGACCAATGTGGATTTAAGTTTAAGGATAAATATCTAACTGCTGAAGATTATAGTTGGGTGCATTCTTTACATGATGAGAAGAAATGGAAAAATGATAAGGACTTAACTCATGGTAAATGGGTAAAGCCGGTTTGGCCTTCCAATCGAAGTTTGCAAGGTTCAATACCAACACCATTTATTTATGATGACAGGCCACGATTTGAAGATTTTGCTTATGCTATTAAAGAGTGGTATGATATGGGAAAAGAAAAAAGAGATGAGTGTGGTTTGGCTGGTTATGAGTTTGTTATGAGCGATGATGCTATGATGAGTGCTAAGGCTATGTCTCAGAACTTTACAGATCATATGAATACAGCATTTGAAAAGTGGACATCACGAAAAAGATATACAATTTTTAATTCATCGGAGGCGATATGAGACCAACAGTATTAGTTTCAGGACCACCAGCAACCAGAAGTGGTTATGGTGCACATACGAGAGATTTAATTCATGCTTTGATTGAGATGGATAGATTTGATATTCACATAAATTCATTGAGGTGGGGTAATACACCAATGAATGCATTAAACGAAAAGGATCCTAAGGATAAGTTAATTATCGATAGAATCTTAACAGAAAAATCTATGCGAAAACAACCTGATATCCATTTTCAGATAAGTGTTCCAAATGAGTTTTCTCCAATAGCTAAATATAACATTGGAATTACTGCTGGAATAGAAAATACTACTCCAAAAGGAGAGTGGGTTGAGGGATTGAACAGAATGGATATGAATATAGCGGTATCCAACTTTGTTAAGAATACATTCGAAAGCGTAATTTACGATAAATTAGATGAAAAATCAAAACAAAAAATAGGAGAGGTAAAGCTCACAAAACCTATGGAAGTCTTATTTGAAGGTGCTGATTTAGACATATACAAAAAAACTAATGAGTTTTCCAAACAGTTAGTTGATGAGATGAGTAATATTAAGGATAAATTTTTGTTCCTTTACACAGGCCATTGGTTGCAGGGTGATTTAGGACAGGATAGAAAAGATACCGGTATGTTGGTTAAGACTTTCTTAGAAACATTTAAAAATATGAAAAATGCACCTGCTTTGCTTATGAAAACTAGCGGTGCTACATTTTCTGTTATAGATAGAAATGATATGTTACAAAAGATTGAAAATATTAAGAAGAGCGTATCTGGTGATTTGCCTAATGTTTATCTACTGCATGGTGATATGTTTGATGATGAGATAAATGAATTATACAATCACCCAAAAGTTAAAGTTCATGTTACATTTACGCATGGGGAAGGATTTGGTCGTCCATTGTTAGAGGCTTGTTTTTCAGAAAAGCCGGTTATAGCTCCTGATTGGAGCGGTCAGAAAGATTTTCTTAATAGGAATAATGCGATTCTTTTACCAGGAACTTTAACTGATGTACATAAATCAGCAGTTCCTAAAGAGATGTTAAATGAAAATGCTAAATGGTTTACTGTTAATTATCAGTATGCTAGTCAAATTATGATGAAGGTATTTAAAGAATATAAGAATTATACCTTACCTGCAAAAAGATTAGCTATCGGTAATAGATCTTTTTCATTAAAAAATATGAATAAAAAATTCGAAGAGATACTTAATAAATACTTACCGAAATTTGAAGAGCAACCAACACAGGTTAATCTTAAACTTCCAAAGCTTAAAAAAGTTGAGGCTAAGAAAGAAATGCCTAAGTTAAAGTTACCTAAACTAAAAAAGGTTAATTGATGGAGAGTAAGACACAATGTCCTCTTTGTGAGGATTTACATAATAATTGCTTTGTAGAGCAAACTGTAGTTGAAGATAAATCATTTGAATCTTACATGTGCTTTGGTTGTGGTATGACTACAAATTCTTACTTTGCTATGGATAGTGAAAAGTTAGAAGAGTTAACTAAGAATAATACACAGTTAATGAATAATTTAAAAATTGTAGATGACGAAAGGGGGCTTATTTGGTATCCGTCAATAGTTAATATGGGAGAAAAGGGTATTATATATCCTGATGGTCAAGTGAATAATTGGTATTGGTATTTTGCAAAAGTAGTAGATGTTCCTGAAAATGAAAGAGATAAGTATGGTGGTCACGATAAGAGATTGGATATAGAAAATCCACAAAGGTTTGGTCAGTTTGAATTTATGGATGCTTGTAAGGCTATGGGGATTATGATAGAGGATGGTGATAATCCTCTTAGAGTTGGTTAATGGCAAAGATAGGTTACAATTGGGCTCGAGTAAAGCAAGGGGATATAATATCATTCCAATATAGGGGTAAGGATAAGAGGCTTCTTAGAAGAACTGTCCTTGTGTTAGAAGTAAAGGTTGATGGATTATTGCATGGAATATTATTGGAGAGGTCTAATAAGATAGTCAACTCTGAGGTTAAGAAGATATTGGAGATTTCTGGAAAAACTCAGGTTATAGATGCTAAGAAGAAAGTGTATAAGGTAAAGTTGGATGGTAAATCCAAGGATGTTTATAAAAGATTAAAAGAATTAGTAAAACGAAATGATATCTACAGAACATTTAAGTATGATAAGGCTAGAAAGAGCCAAGTGTTCTTAGAGGATTTGATATTACCACCTGATTTTGTAAAGAAACTAAATGAAGATTAGTTATGGAATTACAGTCCACAATGAGGCTGATGAATTAAAAAAATTACTAAATATTTTAATTGATAATATAGCATTGGGAATAGATGAAATTGTAGTTTGTGTTGATGGGAATGACGAAGCGGTTAAATTTGAACTTGATACTTTCACACAAAATAATTTCGATATAACTAATATCAAAGTGTATCAGAGAAAGCTTGATGGTAACTTTGCAGCACACAAAAATTCAGTTATAGAAAACTCAACAGGTGATTATATATTTCATATAGATGCTGATGAGTATCCAAATGAGATATTATTGAGTCAGTTAAAGCAGATAATAGAAATGAATGAAGGTGTTGATTTAATTTGGATTCCGAGAGTCAATACAATAGAAGGAATGCAACGACATCACATACAAAAATGGGGTTGGAGAGTATCAGAAAAAGGTTGGGTAAACTATCCTGATTATCAAGCTCGTGTATTTCGTAATCATGAGAGTGTAAGATGGACAAGACCACTACATGAATACATTACAGGTTGTAAAACATATTCACATCTACCACCACATGAAGAGTTGAGCTTATATCACCCAAAAACTATAGAAAAGCAAGAGAAACAAAATATGTTTTATAATAAAAATTTTAGTTCAGAAATGAATGTGAGGTGAAAATGGAAGAACAAATGGTTTTTTTCAGAATAGTTGATAATGCATTATATAGGGCTGGAGATGTTAGTATTTTGGGATTTGAAGAATCTGAGGGTTTGAGAATACCGGATGAATATTTAGATGCTCGTACATTTGTTATTATGAGAATGTGTTTAGGTATAGGAGATTGGGGGGTGGTATCGGCTATGCCAAGACTACTTAAACAAAAGTATCCTGATTGTAAGGTTTATGTACCAACTGCTAAATTACAAAAAAAGATATGTGGTGATATAGGAGATGGGTGGAATAGTTGGAAGAACCCATTTGAAAATGGAGTTAATGTATTTAAAAACAATCCATATGTTGATGGGTTTGCAGATAGTAATGGTGGTGAAATATTCCATGACCACTATAGAGTCTACAACAAAGATAATCCAAATATTCCAATGTTAGAACAGATGTTAAGGTTCTGGCAGTTTGAAGAGGATGAATGTAAAGATTCTGCTCCTGAAATATACTTTAGTGAAAAAGAAAAACAGCTAGGTGATAAAATTATAGAAGAGTATACGGATGGTGAAGAGTATGGTTGTTTACTTTTATCAGACAGATATGATTATACTATGGATAAGTTAATGTTAGATGTTATAGAACCAAATTTAAAACACTTTTATTGGACAGAAAGACCAATAGAACAAACTTCATTTAATATTATTAATACAGCATTGGATATGAGAAATATGCCAATCAGAATACAACTTTACATTAGGTCTAAAGCTAAATATAATGTTGGTAATCAATGTGGGACTACACAATTAACAACAAGATACTCTAAAACATATACAGTTCAAAGACAATTTCCAATTGCTCATAACTTTGTGCGTGGTGAGATATATCTAAAAGATGATAAAGTTAGGGGTTTATTAAAAGGTTTGCCTGATAAAACAGAATCAAAGACTACTACAAGCTTAAAATTTAAAGCTGATTTCATAGACTTCTTTGATAAGGAAGAGTATAAGAATATGAAAGTATTGGAAGTTGGTTCTTCATTAGGACATAGTACAGGAATGTTGAGTTACTTATTTAAAAAGGTTATAGCTCTTGATAATCTTTATGAGAGGCATGAACAATCAAAGAAATTAAACAACGGTAGTGATAATATTGAGTATGTAGTAATGGATGTTTACAATCAGCCTTGGAACTTTGAACCAATGGATATCGTATTTATAGATTGTGTTCATGATTATGCTCATATAAAAAGCGATATAGATAATTCTATAAATAGCTTTGGTAAGGGAACTATAATTGCTTTTGATGATTATGGTTTATTTCCAGAACTTAAACAGGCAATAGATGAGTATGTTGATAGAGGACAATTTAAGGTACTAAAGAAAATAGGCCAGTTAAAGGATACATACTTTCCTACAACACAATTTAAGGTACTAAAAGACTATGAGGGTATAATATGTCAAAGCGTATAGTCTACACTTCTGTATTCGGTGGGTATGACAAGGTTACAGAACAGAGTTCAAATGGTTGGAACTGGAAATGTTTTAGTGAGAAAAATAGCTTATCATTATATGGTGATAATAACAGAAATGCTAAAAGGTTTAAGGTATTACCACATAGATACCTACAGGACTATGAGTACAGTGTTTTTATAGATGGTAATATGGGTGTAAGAGGAAACTTAGATGAGTTAATTGATAAGTATTTGAGTGATTCGAATGTTGCTTTCTTTAGTCATAATAATAATCATTTAGATGCTAGAAATTGTGTTTATCAAGAAGCTCAAACCATACTTGATTTGGGGGCTAAGAATATGAAACTTACACCAGATAGGGGTATGTTAAACTATAAAGATAATCCTAAGATTATTGTTAAACAATTTGAAAGATATGTTAAGTTAGGATATCCTCAGAATAATGGTTTGATTACCGGTATGGTAATTTTAAGAAGGCACAATGAATCTGATTGTATAAAGACAATGGAAGATTGGTGGACAGAAATTAAATATAATAGTAAAAGAGACCAACTAAGTTTTAATTATTGTGCTTGGAAAAACAATCTAAAATTTAATTATATGGATGGTGATTCACGAGACAATAAATATTTTTACAGAAGTACAAACGCACATATAGGAAAGAAATGAAAAACATAATTTTTATACCTTATATAAAAAGAGAAAAAGATTTAACTGGCGAATCAAGTATAGGACATTCAAACAGGCATCATGGTTATGAGTATGGGATAAACTCTTGGAAAGCTTGGGCTAAGAAAAATGGTCACGAAGTTTATATTATGTCAGACTTACTTTGTCCTGAGTCTGAAATGTTGATAACTTGGCAAAGATGGCAGGTGTTGAATATATTAGAACATAATGAAATAGAATATGACCAAGTATTAGTTGTGGATGCTGATTCGATAGTTCATCCTGATTGTCCTAACTTTTTTGAAATGACAGATGGTAAATTTACAAGCACATTAACTGATGGTGATTTTGAATGGATGAGCAGAGCTATTAATGGGTATTCTAAGATGTTCTTTGATAAAGAATTTTGTATACCAACATTTGAGTTTTTCCAAACGGGCTTTGTTATTATTAATAAAACTCATAAGGAGTTCTTAAACAAAGTATTTAGTTTCTATGAAACAAATAAAGAAAAGATTATCAAATCCTATGATATTTTAT
>Ga0209337_1003681_pt1 | contig 10778 bp, 12 predicted proteins | sample LinPmetageLP53_FD_184044 | JGI IMG/M metagenome (GOLD analysis project Ga0209337, IMG submission 184044) | Marine viral communities from the Pacific Ocean - LP-53 (SPAdes) (version 2) | ecosystem: Environmental > Aquatic > Marine > Oceanic | place: Pacific Ocean | collected 2010-02-08 | reverse complement strand
GCTTTATGAAGATATGATAAGACAGTTCCTCTAGATTGATCAATCAAGCCTGAGGGACAATATGTAATAGAATCTTTTGTGACTTTTATACCAGATGTTGAACCACCACCGCCAGTGTAGTTTTTTGCACCGCCAATTTTGTAAACATAATATTCTATGCTTTTTTGATTTTCAGGTAACCCAGTAAGTTGGTTTCTTTCTCCATCTAAAGTTTCTTTTACTTTAGATATTTTTCTTGGATCAACATACCTAAGTTCTGTAATACCTTTTCTTGGGTCATTTTTATCTATTACCTTATGGTAATAAATTCTTCCATCAACGTACCATCTACGAAAGATGTCATGACCTTTCATATTAAAGTCAAGCAGTTGAAGAACTCTATCAAACTCTTCTCTGACTCTTTGTTTTACTTTAGGGGAATATTTTAGATTGTCTAGTCTTATTGCAACAGGAGCATCATATTCATTTGAAGCAATACCTTCACTAACAATATCTTCAATCGCACTGTCACACTCAGGTTGCAAGGAAACATCACGATATCTTTTTATAAGATCGTTATTAGTTTTATCTTTGCCTTCTTGGTCTACTACTGATGAGAAAAACCCACCAGCAGCAAGCTCCAAAGTGCCATCATCAGAAGAACTGGGAAGAGCGAATGTCTGCCCAGTTTCTTCTTTCTGTCTTGTAATTTTAAACCCAAATAATTCTGCCATAATAACTCCTAGATTACACTATACTAGTATTTAGTGCGTTTCTAAAAGTTAACTGCTGAAGCTTCAAAGTGATGATATCTCCAAGTTACGGCAAATTCTTCAATAGCATTAGCACTTTCAAAACTTAATTCGATAGGTGCTAATGTTTGTGGGTAACAACCACGCAAGATGTAAGATTTTAAAACCGTATCATCTCTGTCAAGTTGTTCTACAATCAAATCAGCTTGGTAGTCTGCAACAGCAGTAAGACCAGTATTTGTAACAGTATCGTTGATAGCATTCATCCATCTTTCAATACCATTACGAACCATGAAGTCAGTATCATTAATTACTGTAGTTTCCCAAGTTTCAAACTCTCGGTCACCAGCAATGTAAAGATTTCTTCCTCTATATGGAACTGTGATCTCACCTAATGTTTGGCCAGGCAAGGCAGCTGTTTTAATCAAGAAAGAACTTCTTCGAGCATCAATACCAGATGCTATAGCGCCTGGCGTGTTAAATGTTACTCTAAATTGGTTTGCTCTTGCACCACCACCAATTAGTTGGGCTTTAAATTCATCAATAGTCGCCATTAGATTATCCTCCTATCTCTGAAAATGCAACACCAGTCCTAACCGCAATAAAGTTAAGGGTGATAAAGTTAATCGATCGAGCAGGTTTAATAAAGATATCTGCAACAAATTGATTGCTATCAATTACATTACCTGTGTTATTTGTTTCATCACAAACAACACTAAAGTCCGTAATACCTCTTCGACCCTGAATGTCTCTCAAGAAAGGTTCTACAATATTTCTAAACTGTGCTCTTGTAAATTCATCGTTGAACTCAAACAACTGGAATTTAGCTGCAGTTGAAATTGCTTTCTCAAGAAGAATGAACAACCTTCTAACATTAATCCTGTCAAATGCACTTGGTTTTGTTTGTGCGGTTTTGTCGCCAAACAATACTGTTCCTTGGCCAGGCAAAGTAATTACAGGGTTGATTCTTTTCTTATATAATTCATCTCTTTGTGCTTGTGTTGGATTATATGCAAGTTTAACTGATCCTCTAATCTGACCTCGATTAAATCCAGCAGGAGAGAAAAATGCATCCGCCACTTGATCTGTGTTAGCACATAAACCAGCAATATCACCATTCAAAGGTATGAACCTATAAACATCATTGTATTTGTCGTATTGGTACTTGTATCCACTATCAAAAACAGCATAAGACGAACTTGGTAACTGGTCATAAAAGTCTATGACATTTTGTGTAGCGGTGGTAGAGTTCAAAACACCAACTACATCAGATCTTTGTGGAGATAAAAATACCACCACATCTTTTCTTGTATCTGCGATAGCCATAAGATTAGATGCATGAGTAACACCATCAGTTCCAGTTGGCATAGCACCAGCAATAATTAGATTCACATCAACTGTGTCAGCATCTTCAAATAAGGTGTAAGCAGTGTCCAGTTCACCAACTGTAGGCGAAAAATCATCAGTGCCTTCTTGAGCATCAGCACCGCCTAAAACATCTTCTACTGGGAGAATAACATTTGTATACGCAGTTGTTGTATCAGTACCCCAGTTTGTACCAGAGTTTGTATGGTTGAAAGCATAAATCTCACTGGACTCAGCGTAAATTCTATCAAAGTAGTAGTTTGAAGTACCATCTGCTTTTCTAGCAACTGGGTTTTTAGACATAAATGCAAATGTTTCTATTACAGAACTTAACCTGTTTCCAGCAACATCAAAATCAAAACCAGTAATATCACCAGTCGTATCATAAACAACTAAGTGCATTTCATCACCAGTGCCACGATTATTTGCGGTAGCCCAATCAGATGTGCCAGGCGCACCATCAAACAAATCATGGAATCTCCATCTTCTTCTGACAAAACTATTATCAGCAATTACAGCTTGAAGACCAGCACCGTTTGGATCACCATCTAAACGAATAGTTAATTTGCTGTTACCAGTGTCAATAGATGTAACTTCGTATTTGTTGCCTTCGTCACCAGATATTGCAGTAAATGGAGTCGTAACTTTTAACGAAGCATTTCCGTTAATTGTCGCACTCCCATTACCAACCGACAAATCAGCTGTTACGGTAGTATTAGTTATACCTGTAACAATAATACCTGTTCCATCAGCTGATGCTCCAGTAATATTACCTACACCAACGACAGTAATTACATCGCCAACTTTAATACCATGTTTTTCTGGAATTGTATAGGTTACAACATTAGAACTTACAGCAGCGGCAGAGATTGCACTTACTGTTGTTACAGTATTTGTAGATGAAAAGTCAATTAGATCACCAACTTGAAATACGTTCTCACCTGCATCTACATCATCAAAAGTGACTGTTTTATCTCCAATCGCCCCAGCACCATTAACTTGTCCAGGCCCTGATCCGTAAGAAGATGCACCAATGCCTTGTGAAAATGCAGTAGCAGAACCACAAAGAGAAATACCAATACTGTTTCCTCTTGTGCCTGGCTCTCTGGCTGTATATTCACCCACGTTGCCGATGGCGAAACCAGTTGTTCCTACTTTATTCAAATAATCGTCTGTACTTCTAATCAGTACATCAGCGCCAGCTGTAACAGCGTTGGTCATTCCTGTTACTGCGCGAACAACTTGAAGTGCATTACCATACTGCAAAAAGTTTGTAGCTGCAAAAAATGTTTCAAAGTTTGTACTGTTGGGTTTACCAAATATTCTAACGAGTTCCTCTTCAGACGATACTAGTGTAATCTCTCCAACAGGCCCTTTTTCAAAAGCACCCGCTATTGCACCAATAGACGTTGAAACAGCAGGAATCACATTAGTTAGATCTATTTCCCTGACTTGAACGCCAGGCGATACTAAAAATGCCATGTTTATCTCCTATTTTTATTCAAAAGATTTAAATCTTTGGTTTTATTTATGGAAACAAAGATTTTCAAAATGGATTTTATATGCACTCCAACACATAAATAGATTTATGTCATATTATAACAAATACAAAGACACTATAAAAGAAGTGTCAAAAAGACACTACAGAAAAAGAGAGATATGGATTAATGAGTTTCTGTCTGGTTACTGCTGTGAGTATTGTGGTGAAAGTGAAACAGCGTGTTTAAAATTTTATCCACATGATACAAAAATAAGATCATTGTCAAAAAGAAAAGGTCTCAATAGCGAGTCAAGAAAAGATGTTGTTGACTTAATAGACGTATCAAAAATTGTTTGTTCTAATTGTTTTTTAAAGATAGACAATGAAATAATAGATATTATGTAATTTTACCAATTATCATATCCATTGTGTCTGACAACTGGATTCCATCTAGTTCCATATTCATCGACCACTTCACCAACATTACTGTCTTCAAGACCATCTACTATAAACCCAAAAGGCGCCATGTCCTGTTCTAGTTGATCTTGTTGTTCCATAAACATTCTTTCTCTTATGTCTAGATTTGTTAGTTCTTTAAAATATATCTGGTTTGTCATCCATGCGAACAAAACACAACACATCGCAAGGTCGTCTGTGTGTCCCTGTTCTGCTTGATATGATTGTCCATGACTCACAAATGTAGATATTTCTTCTATAAGGTTATAATCATTGACAATTAATTTATCAGTTTCGATTAACTGTTTCAAGTTAGAACAACCAAGAATTTTTACTGCCTTAGTTGTTCTTACACCAAGTTGAACTTTAGCGCCAGAAAAACCACTACCTAGTATCTGACCTGCCCTACCTCTCATAGATGCCATTACTACATTATCGTATTCTAAATCATAGTGTAATGCACTTGCAACTTGTTCACCGATATCATTTACTTCAATCATAACATAAGATTGATTGTAAGCTTTCGCTGACTCGTAAATAATTGTAGGAAAAACAAGAGGTTTTATTTCGTTACTTCTGTATTTTGCAACGATCCTGTAAGGTATTTCGGAAACATCAAAAACTAAAAAAGCAGAGTAATCGTTTTCCGTTCCTCGAGCAACGTCAGCAACTATTGTGTATGTATGATCTTTAATTGGTTTTACATATTGGTCTAATCCAGCATTAGATACAATTGGTGTGTCATATGCCATTGTCTTTATTTTTGTGGGGTGTATAAGAGTGTTGATAGATCCTAAGAATTCACACTCAAACTCTCTGTTAAACTGTGCCTGAGATGTGTTTGCAATAGTCTCTTTTTTCCACTTCTCATCACGGCCTGGAATTTCACTCCAGTGAACTTCTATTGGTATATAAGTGTTTCTTTCATTCTCTGCGTCTGACCACAATTTATGAAACAGGTTCATACCGTTTGGCGTTGAAACAATCACAACCTTTGTTGATTGTCCAGAAGATATTGTAGGATATACTGAACTAAAAAAGTCTTCAGCCACGTTGTTTGGAACAAACGCAAACTCATCTAAAAAAATCATGTTAAAAGAACCACCACGAACGGCACTTGAGGATGTTGATGATGCCACTATTTTAGAACCATTTTCTAAATCAAGAGAACCTTTGTTCCAAGACATAACACCCTGTTGCATCCATTTGGGTATATTTTCATATGCAAGTTGCAGTCTAGAAAGAATATCTCTTGCAGTAGCAGCTTTGTTGGCAAGTATTGCTACCTTCATTTGTTCGTTAAATAAAACATAGTGCAAGATATAAGATACTATTGTAGTTGTCTTTCCAGACTGTCTAGGAAGTTTACAGATAGAAAAACGATTATTGTGTATTGTACCAACAATTTCTTTCTGGAAGGGATACATATCAAAACTAACAAGACCCTCATCAAGCGACACAATCTTGATATATTTTTCACAAAAGTACAATGGGTCTTTCATACACCTAGTGTATTCTGATATTTGTTCTTCAGTCCACTCAACAGGAACATTCGCTTTTTTGAGAAGCGGATTTCCTAAGTAATGATTAATGTCATTCATTTATCTTTTTTTAACAACTTCTGTAACTCAGCAGTAGATCCAACGTACAATGCGTTAGTTACATTTTGCGGCGCAGAACTAGGAACTTCTTTTAGTTTTTTCATTTTAGATTGAAGATCTCCTAACTTTTCGGTAACCTCTGCCACGTTTTTAATTAAGTTGCCTGCAACCTCATATGTTCTGGGGTGTTCTGATTCTTTAGCGAGATCTAGTATCCCATCTATAGCATCTTGTCCCCTTTCAATTAAATTATAAAAGTTTTGTCTTTGGTATTCATAGTCTCTTTCTATGTCTTGTTCTGTACTTTCTACAGATTTAATTTTTGGTAAAACTTTCTCAACATTAGTATTAGTTTCACCATCAATTCCAAGAACATTATTTAAAACATCTGTTGACTTATCCATTACTTGTCAGTTCCGCTTTCTGGATCAAAGTTTTTTGCATCCTCAAAGAACGATGATGTCTCATTAAACCCAAAATCATCATCAGCACCAGCAGTAACAGGATTTGGCGTAACTGTATATCTTTGCTGTCGTTTGGGAGCATTTGCTTGAATATCTGTGTACTGATCAACCTGAACACTTTTAATTACTTTAGTGTCTGTGACTGGGCCATACAAAAAGAATTTAGCGTTAAATGATAATGTATAGATTATAGACCTTCTAGTTACCATGTCCGCTTCATAATTGTCTTCATAAGCAACATTTGTTAATATGATGGGTACATTTTTAGCCGTAGACATGTCGGTATTATCATTTATAGTGACCGTATAATCTGGTTGAAAATAAGGTAATATTTGTTCCACTATCTGTAACGCATCATCAGAATTTTTAGACATAACAAACATCTCAAAAGACATGTCGTATGGAACAGGCATAAACTGAGAACTTACGGACTCACCATCTTCAGAGTTGTTAACTTTTTTAAGTTTTTGTATTGAGTTAAGTTTTCTGCTTGGATCGTATGTTATTGTTCCTATCTCAAAACCCATTCTTGGCAAGGTCACCGCAACTTTTTTTTCTAGATTTGGATCTTCTTGTAATCTTGCTAACCACTTTTGTTTTGGGCCGTATGCAAGAGGAACTTTCATACTTTGTATTATAGCTCCAGAGGAATTTTGTCTCACGATACTGATGTTGTTAAACATACTACCGAATGCAATAACAACCTTTCTCATGGTTTCGTTATAAAATTGTTGACCTAACATATTATTATCCTATATCTCCAAATGGATTTGACTCCGAAAAATCAATTACTGTATCATCAGCACTATCAAAAAAGTCAGACTGAGAGTTTTCATCTATTGTATCTATTACAAATGCTTCACTTATTATATATGAACCTGTTTCAAGTAACAACGAACCTGTTGCAACACTTAATGAACTTTCAAGTATAATTATATTAGAAACTGCACTTACACTATCTTCATAAACAATTCTTCCGACACCAGACTCTAATCCAATGTTACCTGTTCCGTCCTCAAGTGTAATGTCATTAATTACGTTGCCAACAACATTTCTATCGAAGACTTCAGGACTTGCACCGACCTCAAGTTCAACTCCACCAGAACCAACCTCTAGTGTAATACTGTCGTTAGTTGTTCCATCCTCTAGAGTAAACTGATAATTGTTTTGATCAAGAGAGTTGTCCTCTTCTATTGCATCAATTTCAGTAATACCAGTATCAAGATCTTCGTGCGAGTATTCGAATGTTTTAACTTTTAATTTAAAAGCAGGAATATTGTGTATTTGATAAAACGGATCATCGTGATCTACAAAAAGAATTTCGAACATCTTTTTGACTCTAGGAAAGTAAACAAGATCTCCTTCATTTGGTCTTGTCTTGACAATTAGATTAGAGTCAACAGAAACTAATTGTTCAAATCTTCTTTTTGACACAACAAAAGTTGCTTCGTCTTGCATCTGCAATCCGAACTTAGACATGATTTCTTTTTCACCCTCAAAGCCTTCAACATTCTCAAAGTACATTTCTATGAGATATGCATCATCAAAAGTAGATAAAGCATCTTCTTTTAAAAGATCATCTTCATTTACAATTGTTCTTGGAAGATAATAGACATCTTGACCATATATTTTTAATTGCTCTATGATTAAATCTTCATAAAGAAATTGTTCTGGTTTAGTGCCTGAATCAAAATAGACATTAGTAGCCATAGAACTATCCTATCATGTAATCAGGTGGAAGTTCGAATGCAAGCTGAATTTGTTCTTCTAACCTTTCTATGTCTGATTGCGCCTCTTCAAAAATCTTAGCACCATTTAACGTAACACCCCCCAACATTTGAACACCTTCAAACTTAGAAAGGTTAGCTCCCCACTGTCTTTTAATAAGAGCAGTTGTATATCTTTTAAGGTATATGTCATCAAAAACATCTGTGTAAGTAGTTGGGTCTATTTTTCTGTAACACTCAATTACTACATACTCTCCAGCTGCCACATCGTTAGACCAGTCCATATCTATATACAATCTATTTTGGTGTTGATTAAATCTTATTGGTTTTTCACCAACTAGGATGTGGTCTAAAAAGTCAAGATGACGCATGGTCATTTCATAATGAACAATAGATGTAGCAGAAAAATCATACAGATCATTTAATCTTAACTGATAACGAACATCAAACATATTGAGTTCAGATCTATCAGTAAAAGGAAAAACTTTTACGACAGATATGACTGAGTCTGGAACAGGAATCCATCCATTTTGTTCTTCCCATCTAGATGTTATGGTTGAGTCAACTGAATCAGTCGCAGTAGAAGCTGTAGCTCCTGTAGACTCCGATATAATATCACCTGTACTGTCTTCAGTATCAATTCCGCCAGTTGCATCTTCCAAACCAATTCTGGTATAAGTAAAACCAGCTCTAGTTATATCTTGAGCCGTTATTTCATGTTTTAAGTACATCCTTTCAACACCATCATAATGGTATTGTGAAAAGTATTGTAAAGCTTCATCAATTCTATCATCTATTTGATCATCATCTACATTTATTTCAATGACAGGTTTACCTAAAGATCTAAGACAATATTCTTTTAATGTTGCTCTTGTGTTTGGAATTGCCATTTTTACTCTCTTTTAAATACTATTTATTAGTATTACAATGTTTGTCTGTATACGATGTGTTGTCCATCTTCATAGGTTTCAATTTCAGGTTGTTCTTTATACTCTGTATTTCTAGTTTCTTTTAGATCCTCGCCTATTGATCTTGTCCAATTTAGTATACTACTAGTAGTCATTGGAGCGCCCTTAACAACTTTAATGTCGTAATAACTAAAAAAACTTATAATGTGTTTTGCCATTGTGAAATCGTACAACCAAGACCTAGACCCTTTATTGTCCTTACCAAATACTGTGTGTGTTGGTTCAAGAGTTTCAAGTTTTTTAACACCAACTAACACCACAACAACCTTGCCATCTAGTGATAAAGTTAAACCAAAACCATTTTTACTTTCTAAGGTTTTTACAGCAGTATTATAAAAGTATGCTCTTTTATCGCTAGGTGTTTCTAATTCCTCAGAAAACCCCACGTTGCCGTCTATTATTTTACTTTCACAGTCAGCATAACATCTTAACCAATGATTTCTGGGTATCGATGTTATTTTTGAAAGATGTACTTTTGCCATTTTTAAACCTTTATAACCTTACAAAGTAATTTGTTTTAAATGATACTTTTTGCCTCTGTCCATTAAGATTGGATCAGGACACCAAAATGTACCATGTTCACTTAACAATGTCATGCCTTTAGATTTACCAAAAGGCCAAACTAACATAATTGTCCAAGTATTTGGTTTTATATCATATACGTTATGCATGTCATTCGAATTTACAATATTTAACCATCTTCTTTTGTTTGTTTTTATACTACCGTCTGGTTTGATTACATCTTCTGTATAACCACCACTTATGATAAAACTAATAAAATGTTTTGGGTGACTATGATAGTCATTAGTTTTTTCTCCCTCAAATAATCTATTTAACATACAGTACCTAAACAACCAGTAAATATTTAACATAGGTTCGGTTTTAGTACCGCACTTAGCCAAACGAATTTGTTTTTTCATAAATGGAAAGTGATATCTGGTCTTACTCTCAAACACCATCAAACCCTCCATAGAATAAATTTATTTTTTGATGGGGTGTGCCTTCCATCTGCAATACCTTAGCGCCTCTGCGTTTAGCTTGTCCTATTTCCCAATGCGGAACATAATTAGGTTCATCTTTTTTGAAATAAAAAGATTGTCCGTTCCATGAAAAAAATTGCACATCGTAATCAAATACAATCTTATACCTAACACCGTCCATACCAAAAGTCATTACTCTATCTCCGACAAAGTTCTGGTCGTAAAGTCTACGTCTACTGTAGAGTCACCAGAAGAAACATGGGTAAACTGCGAGTCAGCGTCAGCTCTAGCAACCATAGCATCAAAATGTGTTTTAGCAGATGCATCTGTAGTGTGCAGATGTTCTTGCGTTGTGTACACCGATGACATAGTTAAATGGAAGTCTCGCATTGCAACAAGCCAATCTGTATCATATAAATAACTTCTACTGCCAGATGCATCTCTACCTGCTAAAAAGTTTACGATCTTCCAGTTACTATCTATTACGTTTCCCCAACTCATAAAAACAATAGTGCCGTCTTTGCTACACTCAAGGCACATTCCCTTTGTTGCCCATATTTCTGCCGCACCTAATAGTAGTTCAAATTTTTCATCAGCTGATTTGCCGTTTAAGTCCGAAAAGTTATCAGTCGCTTTCGATTCACAATCATCAAACAATCTACGCAAAACAGTTGAGTCTATTGTTGTAATTCGTTGTATACTGTATGTCATTACACTCTCTCTGCTCTTAATTCTATACAATAAATTTTATTATCATTAATAAATTCAGTACTACTTTCTTTATCAAACTGCAATACTCCAGTACCATGAGTGTTAGCATCATCAATAATATCTCTATCAAGCCTAGTTCCATCTGTTAGGTTGTGAATAAAAACACTACCAAAGTTTTTAGCTAAAACATCAGCATCTGGACTAACATCAAAATCGTCAGGACTACACTCAATGGCTAAACCCGAGCCTCCTGTACCAGCTATGCCGTAAATAGCATCAATTGTTCTAGATTTAT
>Ga0209337_1003680_pt1 | contig 10779 bp, 8 predicted proteins | sample LinPmetageLP53_FD_184044 | JGI IMG/M metagenome (GOLD analysis project Ga0209337, IMG submission 184044) | Marine viral communities from the Pacific Ocean - LP-53 (SPAdes) (version 2) | ecosystem: Environmental > Aquatic > Marine > Oceanic | place: Pacific Ocean | collected 2010-02-08 | reverse complement strand
GAGCAGATTGCTCTTGAGATTGACCGCGAGATCCTTGCTGACCTCGTAAACGGTGCCACTGCTGGCACTCGCTACTGGTCACGCGCTCCGGGTCTATTCGTTGACTCTAACGGCAATGAAATCGGTGCTTCCGCTAAGGCTCCCGACTTCACCGGCACCGTCAGCGAGTGGTACGAGACTCTCGTCGAGACAGTAAACGATGTCTCTGCACAGATTCACCGCAAGACTCTCCGTGGTGGTGCTAACTTCGTCGTCTGCGGACCTGAGGTTGCTAACATCCTTGAGTTCACCGCTGGCTTCCGTGCAAGCGTCACTCACGACGACGAGAAGGGCTCCATCGGCGCACTCCGTGTCGGCTCACTAAGCAAGAAGTTTGATGTCATCGTTGACCCCTACTTCCTACGCAACGTGATCCTCATCGGTCGTCGCGGCGGCAGCTTCCTTGAGAGCGGCTATGTCTACGCACCTTACGTGCCACTACAGACTACTCCCACAATCTTCGGACCGGAAGACTTCGTTCCACGTAAGGGTGTCATGACCCGCTACGCTAAGAAGATGGTCCGTCCAGATATGTACGGTCTAGTTGTAGTTCGTGGTCTCCTAGGTGAGTCTGGCGCTTGATAGCAGCCTGACCTAAAACTTAAGCCCCCCTACTTCGGTAGGGGGGCTTTTGCTTTGCCGCAAACTATTTAATTTTGAACTATTCTTTAGGAGGAATTTAACATGGCTGTATCACCAAACAAGGCAAGACTTAGAAAACTAATGGGAGAGACAAACACACCCCGACGTGTAAAAGTTGTCAGTGTTAGCACAGACACCGAGCTATCTGCTGACCAATCTGGTTCTATTATTTTTCTTGGAGGAGGAAGTGCAAGAACTTTGACTTTGCCTGCTATAAGCGCAGGATTAACTTACGAAGTTTACATAACAACGGAGCACCAACACATTATCGCCGCGCAAACTGCTGTGTTACAGGGCAATTACCGACACAACTCTGCAACCACCACAATGACTCGCGTCGCCATTGTGAACAAAAAAACCCTAACTTTGCACTCTTCAGGAAGAGCCATTGGAGATAGGCTTCAATTCTGGTGTGATGGAACAAACTGGTATGTTGACGGAATTGTAAACAACGCGCTTACACTAGGCACTTGATTTATAATAGTTAATTGTTCAAAAGCCCCTTTGATGTTTTTCATCAAAGGGGCTTTGTTATAGTAATCACTATTTACTACGAACAGGAGGCTCTATGAATGCCCACAAACTTACAACCCCTTTCCCAAACAAGTGCGATAATTCTATCGCAGACCGGAACCATCGGTGATGTAGCAGCCGCAGTCCCTTTCGGCGTCTACAACGGCTCAGAATATTTCTTAAGCGGAGCAGCAAAGCAAGTAGACTTTGTTTATAAAAGATTGGGTGGCGATGTTGTAGACATTGAGTTAACAGACTCAAATGTTTATGCCGCTTACGAAGAGGCGGTTTTAGAATACTCTTACATCCTTAACATTCATCAAGGGAAAAACATTCTTCCTGATGCCCTTGGAAAGATAACAGGCACGTTTGATCATAAGGGCGATTCTCTTTCTGGTCCGTCTGGCACCAACTTGCAATACACCAAGGTTACTCTGTCTTACGCCAATAAGGTTGGGGACGCCGTAGCTACCATGGCTGGATTTGGCGGAACAACACCAATTTATTCTGCTTCTTTTACTACAGTCAGGAGTCAGCAAGATTACGACCTCCAATCCATTATTTCCGGTGCATCTGCCACTGGCGTTGACGACAAGGGCAAAGCAGTGCCTTATGCTGGAAAAGTCGGAGACTCTAGAGTCATAATCGATAAGGTTTTTTATCGCTCTCCAATCGCCATGTGGCGCTTTTACGGCTACTATGGCGGCATGGGCGTGGTAGGGAATTATTCCACTTATGGTCAGTATGCTGACGATTCTACATTTGAGATTGTTCCAACATGGCAGAACAAATTACAGGCTATTATGTATGAAGACTCCCTTTACACTAGAACTTCACACTATTCTTATGAAATCTTTGATAACAAGTTAAGGCTTTACCCGACCCCTCGCGGAGAGGACAACTTTGCTGGATACTTGAACCGCATCTGGGTTCGCTTCCGCATTGTCGATAACTCTTGGGGCGAGAATGGAGATGTAAACACAGGTGTCGAAGGCGTCAACAACATTAACACACTCCCATTTGATAACATTCCTTACGAAAACATCAACTCTATGGGTAAGCAGTGGATTCGCAACTATGCTTTGGCACTATGCAAAGAAATGTTAGGACAGATTCGCGGCAAGTTCCAGACTGTTCCAATCCCTGGCGAGTCTGTTACCCTTAATTACTCTGCGCTTCTATCCGAGGCACAAAAAGAAAAAGACGATCTTCGACAGAAGTTGACAGACATGTTGAAGGAAATCGAATACACAGAGCTTTCCAAAAAAGAACAAGAGAAGGTCACGGCAGCAGAAGAAACTCTTCGTCGCTCTCCGCTACCCATCTTCGTAGGATAATTAAATGTCAGATAACGAATGGTCCAGACCAGCAGCCCCACCTCCTCCATTATTTCTTGGAGAAAAGGAGCGCAATCTTGTCAAGCAAGTCAATGATGAACTTGTAGAAAAGGTCATTGGACAACAGATTCTTTATTACCCTATTGACATGGAAGCCACGAACTTTCATGAACTATACGGCGAAGCTGTAGAAAAAACTTACCTTCCCCCAATAAGAGTTTATGCTCTTGTAAAATTTGATGAAGAGGGGTCATCATATCTCGACTCTGTTGGAATTGATGGGATGTCACAGATAACAGTCCATTTCCATAGAAGAAGGTTGACAGAAGACCAAGATCTTTTTGTTCGTGAAGGAGACTTCGTTCTCTATGGTGAGAGATACTACGAGATTGTAAAGACCTCATCCTCTAGAAAACTTTTTGGTCAAGTAAACCAAACATTTGAAATCTCTGCTACATGCAAGAGAGCACGCAAGGGACTATTCGATGCTACCTGATAACTTTGATTTTGCACAACTACCTGATGACAGGAAAGACTTTACTCTTGAAGAGATAGGCATGTTGGGTTCTCGCATAGAGGACATTGATTATGCGATAACCTCTTGGCTGAAAGAAGATTTAGATCTTACAACAATGACCAACGAGGGCTACAAAAGAGTGCCAGTTCTATGGCAAACACCAGAACGCGCGTTTCAGATTAAAAATAATCATGACTTAAGACATCCAGTAGATGATGGTGGAGGAGTCATAACTCTCCCTGTCGTGACAGTAGAGAGAACAGCAATAACAAAAGATCCATCAAGAAAGGGTGGTTATCAAGCTCAAATTTTCTCTAATAAGCGCAATGGTCGCACTGGCAGAATGACAATCGCCAAAAGAATCAAGCAAGATAAGACACGTAACTTTGCGGTAGTTGGTAACACTCGCACAAACACATCAGGAGATAGGCAGAAATACTTTCCTAGAGTAAACAAGAAGGTTGTTATCGAAACGCTATCCATCCCTATTCCAATTTATGTCAACCTCGACTACAAGATAATAGTTAAAACAGAATACCAACAGCAGATGAATGATCTTACGCAACCATTCATGACAAGGACAGGTCAAATAAACTCCTTCGTAATGCGTCGAAACGGACACCTCTACGAAGCTTTCATCGACCAGGGATTTAGCCAAAGCAACAACGTAGCTAACCTTGGAGAGGATGAAAGGCAGTTTACTAGCGAGGTAAACATTAAGGTTCTAGGTTATCTAATCGGCGAAGGAAACAGCGATGACAGACCTATTGTTACGAAAGAAGAAAGCATAGTAGAGGTGACTTTTCCAAGAGAAACCGTCGTCCCTGCGGGCAACGATAACTTTTTAATAGACTAAGCACATCCTGAAGTCTCTTTGGAACTAGTGCTACTATTTACATTATGATTGAAGGTGCTATATAGCACTATTTTTACAAAAGAGAGGTTCTTAGAATGTCAGTTAAAAGCTTTAAGTTTGTGTCTCCCGGCGTGTTTATCAACGAGATTGATAACTCTTTCCGCCCACGTAGACCAGACGCAATCGGTCCAGTAGTGGTGGGTAGATCTACCAAGGGACCAGCAATGCAACCAATTAAGGTTGAATCATACTCAGAGTTTGTCAATGTTTTTGGCGACACAGTCCCCGGAAATGCAGGTGGAGATGTCTACAGAGATGGTAATTTCCAGACACCAATGTACGGAACCTACTCTGCCAAGGCTTTCTTAAACGCAAATGTTGCTCCTCTTACTTATGTCCGCCTACTAGGGCAGCAAGACACAAACGCCACCACCGCAGGACAGGCAGGCTGGCAAACAGAAAAGAATCCCGCCTTAACGCTTGCAGAAAACGGCGGCGCATTTGGTTTGTGGCTATTTGAGAGTGCCTCAATGGGCAACTTGCAAACAGGCTCTTTGGGCGCCATCTGGTATGTTGATGCAAGTGCATCCATCCTTCTAACTGGTTCAATGCCCGAAGGTTCTAGCCCAACTGGCTCCATTGGAACATTCATAAAGCCAAACAATTCCAACAACTTCATGATAGAGATAACGAACTCCGTAGGAACTTCAGAGAAGATTGAGTTCAATTTCACCGCTGGTGGTGATAGGTTCGTCCGCAATGTTTTCAACACAAGCCCACAGCTTGGCAACGAAGGCGCTTCTTCTTTCTACGCATCTGGAACTGTCAACTACTGGCTGGGTGAAACATTCGAGCAAGAAATCAATGATGCCGGCTTGACTGGCGCGAATGTGTTTGGAATTGTCTTACCAATCGCACAGAGCACCGCCATTTCTGCTGGTCCTCATAAAAACAAAGTCGAGCTACAAGAAGCCAAGACTGGCTGGATTATTGGTCAAGATTTGGGCACCTCTGGTGATTACAATGCGTTTGCTGCTCAAAAGCTATTCCGCTTGATTGGTCGTAAGCACGGCGAATGGATGAACAAGAACGTCAAGGTTTCCATAGAAAATGTTAAACCATCCACTACGAACACTTCTGAATATGGAAGCTTCTCGGTTGTCTTGAGGTCCCTGAAGGACACAGACAGCAGAATCTCAGTTATAGAGCGATTCGATAATCTAACCCTGGATCCCACTTCAGAAAACTTCGTTGCTAGAGTAATTGGCGACCAATTCAGCAGTTGGGATAACACCGAAAAAAGATTGAGAATCTACGGTGACTATGTAAATAACTCAAACTACTTCTATGTTGACATGGAAGAGCAGGGTTATGATGGAACGCTAAACGCAAGCTTGTTACCATTTGGTTACCATGGACCCAATGCTTACACTACAGTCACAAACGTCAAGGACGGCTCAGCAGCCGGCGCTACAGACTTTGTTGTAACTGGTGCTGTTTTCGGAAGCCCAACAAGAATTCTCTTTGACGGTTTAAAGCACAGAACAGCTTCTTTCTCATTCCCAACTGTTAGATTGAGGCAAACCTCCTCTGATGGTGGTCTATTCGACCAAAAGAACGCTTACTTCGGAATGCAGACAACCAAGACAGCCGCTGGAACCACTCCAGACATGTCAGTTGCTGACCCCCACCGCCGTTGGCCAGGAGCTACAACACCAGCCTACTACTTCTCTCTTGATGATTTGGTCGTCCAAAACGACACAAGCGTAGCACGCTATGTTTCCGGCTCAAGAAGACTAGGAACATCTCGCACCGCCACAAGTGGTTCTGATTTCCTACTAGAGACAGATCGTTACAACAGATTCACTGTTCCAGTTTGGGGCGGCTTTGATGGTGTTGACATCTACAAGCCAGATCCATTTTACAATGCTGGCATGGGTGCCGGTGTTACTGAGCTAACCAGTTACACTTACAACACTTACAAGAGAGCCATCGAAACCGTTGCCGACCCAGATTTCATTGACATGAATCTTCTGTCTATCCCAGGCTTAACAAACACTGGATTGACAACTATGATGGTTGACACATGCGAAGATCGTGCAGACGCCATGGCGTTAATTGACCTTCCAAACGTCTACCTCCCCGCCGCCGAGGGACTCTACAGTCGCTCTGCAAGAGTTGTTGGCAACGTGCAAACTTCTGCCACTGCTATTCGCAGCAGACAAATAGACTCCTCTTATGGAGCCACGTTCTTCCCATGGGTTCAGACTCTAGACGCCCCCACTGGTCAGCTTCTCTGGATCCCGCCCTCTGTGGCAATGCTTGGTGTCCTAGGAAGTTCTGAGAAATCATCTCAGGTCTGGTTCGCGCCGGCTGGCTTCAACCGTGGCGGACTTTCCGATGGTGCTGCCGGAATTCCAGTTACAAATGTAACGCAGCGTCTTACTTCTAGAGAAAGAGACACACTCTACGAGGCTCGCATCAACCCGATTGCTAGCTTCCCAAGCTCTGGCATCGTAGTGTTCGGTCAAAAGACCCTGCAAGAGCGTCCCTCTGCCCTAGACCGCATTAACGTGCGTCGTCTGGTCATCTATCTCAAGAAGCAGATTTCAATTCTATCTACACAAATTCTCTTCGAGCAAAATGTGCAGGCAACTTGGAACCGCTTCAAGGGTCTAGTTGAGCCATTCCTAGCTAACGTCAAGGTTCAGTTCGGCATCTCTGATTACCGACTAATTCTAGACGACACGACAACAACGCCTGACCTTGTTGATCAGAACATCATGTATGCCAAGATTATGGTCAAGCCCGCCCGCGCTATTGAATACATCGCAATTGACTTTGTGGTGGCTTCTACCGGCGCATCATTTGACGATTGATAAACGGGGGCTTTTGCCCCCACCCACTACTTACTTATGAAAACAGGAGAACCTAACAAATGCCATTCTGGTCAACCAACTTCGGTCAAGACACAACTTTAAAAGATCCAAAGCGTAAACATCGCTTTACTGTGGAATTCCAAGGAATTAACGCAGCCCAAGGTGGAGCCCTATTATGGTATGCCAAGACAGCCACGAAGCCCGGCTTCAATGTCAATGCTGCTGAGCATAAATATCTAGGTCACACTTTCTACTACCCCGGAAATGTAACTTGGGAACAAGTCACAGTCACCCTAGTGGATCCGGTTGACCCAGATGTTACTGCTACTTTTGCCGACATTATGGTTGCTTCTGGCTACACTCCTCCGACCGACGCTAACTCCCTAGGCACTGTTTCTAAGGCAAAGGCGACAGGCGCCCTCGGAACAGTTTTGATTACGCAGCTTGACGGCGACGGCAACCCAGTGGAGTCTTGGACTCTGTGGAATGCCTTTATGACAAGCCTAAAGCAGGACGATCTAGACTACACAAGCGACGAACTATCTACAACAACCGTAGAACTTCGCTTTGACTGGGCAAGAGTAGAGACTCTAAACAACTCTTCTGCTGTCAATGGTTCTGGTGGCAACGAGTTCTTCAAAGCATAGCAAGACAATAACTTAACGAGAGGTGTAAATTGTCAAGAAATCAAGATCGCCTAGGTGGCGCTCAGCATAAAGATGTAAGCCCTCCACCGCAACAAGGTGGCGGGGGCTTCTCCTTTGTGGTCCCAACAGAGTTTGTGGATCTACCCTCGCAAGGTAGATTCTACGCTGAAGGGCATTCCCTACACGGGATAGACAGCATCGAAATCAAACAGATGACTGCCAAAGAAGAGGACATTCTCACATCGAGAACTCTTCTAAAGAAAGGCGTAGCACTAGACAAGCTAATAGAAAGCCTTATAATAGATAGGACGATTAATCCTGCTAGTCTTCTTATTGGTGATCGAAATGCAATCATCATCGCAGCAAGAGTTTCAGGTTATGGCAATGACTATAACACTAGCGTCCAATGCCCTGCGTGTGAGACAAAACAGAACTATGGTTTTGATTTAAACTCTGCCAACATAGTCTATGGAGAAACCAGAGACGACCTGGGAGTCACAGATAATGGTGATGGGACGATTACTTGTGTCCTACCCAAGACTCAGGTTACGGCAGTCGCCAGACTATTAACAGGTAGAGAGGAAAAGACACTACTCAACCTAGGAAACAACGAAGGCTTGATCTCCACGCAGCTACAATCTATCATAGTTAGCGCTAATGGTGATTCTTCACAACAGGCAATCGATTATCTCGCCAATAACCTACCATCATTCGATTCTCGTCATCTAAGGATGGTCATGAAGATGGCTACACCTAACATTGATCTAACCCAGAACTTCTCTTGCACCGAGTGTGGACACACACAGGAAATGGAGGTGCCGCTTACGGCAGACTTTTTTTGGCCTGACCGATGAATACAATGAGGGAGTTTACGAAGAAATTTTCTTCCTCAAGTATAGTGGCGGCTGGAGTTTTTCGGAAGCTTACAGCCTACCCCTTGGGCTAAGAAGGTGGTTTGTTCAGCGCACTATCAAGCAACTTGAGATGGAGTCTGAGGCAATCAAAAAAGCTTCAAATGGGCAATCCAATTCCTCTTATCAGGAATTAACTCCTGCTAACCAGCCAAACATTCCAAAAGAATACGCTAGATGAAATTGGGCTCCTTCGGGAGCCCTTGCTTTTTGAGTGGCTGGCTATTTATAGGGAGAGGTGAACCACAATGGCTTTAACTGCTGCTGAAATTGCTGTCTTAATTAAAGAATTAGAAGCTCTTGCTGGCAAAAGATCGTCCTTAAGCCAACTCAGGGATGTCTTGGCAGACATCAGCAACACCGATCTATCAGAAATTAGCAAAGGAGTAGTAAAAGCAAAAGATGCGGTTGATGCCCAAACGGCATCTAATAACGCATCTGTCGTTTCTCTACAAGCAAGAAAAAGAGCAGCCGAAGAAGAAGCAGCAGCCTATGCTGGCTCTAATAAAGAGCTACAAAAAAGAATAAAGGCTCAAGAGACTGCTCTTGAGTTAGAGAGGGCTATGCTATTAACTGGCCAATCTAATGTAGAGAACATCAAAGCCGAAGAAGAAGCGCTTGAGTCCTTAAAGAGTCAGTTATCATCTTTAAAAAACCAATACGCTGAAAACAAAGCGATTGTCCAATCTTTAACAAAAAGCGGTAACGATTTCGCTAAATCTTTGTTTGCTGGCGATAAAGCTGGAGAGCAAATGTTAGGATCTGTTAGAGGACTTGCCTCTTCTATGGGAGATCTGGCAGTAAAGAAGGTAGCTTCAAGCAAAGCATTGGGTGTCTTTGCTCCGGGTCTTGCCGCCGCCGCCCAGATAGGATTGCAATTTGCAAAAGCAATAGGTGAGCTAGCACTTGAGATCTTCAACGCCTCGGCAGAGTTCCAAAAAGCAACAGGGACATCAGCAGAATTTGCCAACAGCATAATGAAGAATTATGAAGAAACACGTCAATTCGGCGGAACAATGCAAGAAGTCTCCGCAACAGCGCAGGGACTACAAACTTCATTTACGGACTTCACGATGGCAAGCGAAGCCTCTAGAGACTCTTTGGTTAAAACAGGGACCGCCCTTGGCAAACTAGGTGTCTCTGCTCAGGACTTCGCACAAGGAATCCAAATAGCCACTAAGGCGTTGGGACAAAATGAGATTCAAGCAGCAACAACGCAAAGGGAGCTTGCTGCCTTGGCAATGGACATCGGGGTTGCCCCTTCTAAAATGGCTGCTGACTTTGCCGCCGCAGGCCCACAGATAGCTAAGCTAGGAAGAAATGGAGTGCAAGCCTTCAAAGATCTGTCAGTCACAGCAAAGATAGCAGGAATTGAGGTCGGAAGACTTCTCGCTATTACCGAAAAATTCGACACCTTTGAGGGTGCTGCGAATCAGGCAGGCAAATTGAATGCCGCTCTAGGCGGTAACTTTGTCAATGCTATGGAGTTGATGACAGCAACTAATCCAGCCGAGCGTTTCGGAATGATTAGAGATTCTGTTCTCGATGCTGGCTTGGCATTTGACGATATGTCTTACTACCAGCGCAAATTCTACGCTGATGCCATGGGTCTATCGGATGTTTCTGAGTTAGCTGCGGTAATGTCAGGTAACATGAAGGCTTTGGATGGTGACATTGGCAAGACCTCTGCACAATACGAAGAAATGGCGAAGAGAGCCCAAACAGTTCAAACATTCCAAGAACAATTAAATGCCCTGTTTGCTGATATGGTCCCATTAGTTATGCCTTTGGTGACAACACTGCAATCATTTATGACTTTGCTATCTGATAATAGGGAAGTTGTGCAGGCTATTGGGGTCTCTCTTGGGATTCTTGCAGTTGCTTTAGGTTTTGTTGCGGCAGGCTTTATAGCCACCACTCTGCCTATAACAGCAACCGCAATGGCAATTGCTGCTGTTATCAGTGCCCTCGGCGGCTTTATGCATTATCTGTTCCATAAAAGAAATTCTCCAACTATGTTTGAAGGATTGTTGGAAACTGCTGATAGGTTTAACAAACTAAGTGGATCTACCAAAAAGTTCGCTATCGAAACAGAAAACACAGCAACTTCCGTGGATGAAATGAGGGATTCAATGAGTCAGGTCACAACCGACCGCGCTGGTGCCCCCATTTACGCAACCAACAATGCCGTTAGCAGTGCAGTCAGCAGCGCAGTTAGCAGCACAACTAACAATTATGGCCAGCAACGCGATCAAAACATAGTCATAGAACTCGACGGCAAGAAGGTCGGCGAAGGCGTGATGGGCAAGTTCGCTAGAAGCGCGGCTATGGTGTGAAAGGATAAAAGATGGCACAAAAACTATTTGATGTAAGAAAATACCAAGATGAGTTACCAACACTCGTAGATGGTTCCGATTCGCTCGCAAACCAAAGAGAAA
>Ga0209337_1003679_pt1 | contig 10780 bp, 5 predicted proteins | sample LinPmetageLP53_FD_184044 | JGI IMG/M metagenome (GOLD analysis project Ga0209337, IMG submission 184044) | Marine viral communities from the Pacific Ocean - LP-53 (SPAdes) (version 2) | ecosystem: Environmental > Aquatic > Marine > Oceanic | place: Pacific Ocean | collected 2010-02-08 | reverse complement strand
CTGGGTAGCCTCCGAAGGCTCCGAAGAGAATGATACCTGCTATGTGTTTGACGGCACTAACTGGCGACGTAGAGTGCACGAAAAGCTAGCTGCCGTATGCGTAACAAAAGACCACCGCCAGTACACGATAGGCGCAGGGAAAGCCGAAAAGAAGTTCGAGTTCGGAGATGATATAAGCAAACTAGCCACACAAGGCATCTGGGTGCTAGACCGATCCCACGGTAAATGGCCTGCGGCTGCTCCGACTGCCGTTATTGAAACTAGCTGGATGACATGGACAACATCGCAGCAGCGCCGCTCCGCAAAAACAGTGTATGTAGCACTTAGAGAATCGCACAGCACGAATTTAACCCTGAAGGTGTACAGAGACTGGCGTAAGGGTGGCACGCCTGTGTACGAGGACAAGAACGTTACGCTACATCCAGTCGAAGACGTGCCTCCGCTCTGGGGTACCACACTCTACGACGATGGGTCCGAGTGGACAAAACGACGACTATATTGGAAACGTGTTGACGTGAGTGTGCCAGCGTGTGAAGTATTCAAGATAGTTTTAGAAACCCGAAATCCTGTTGAGTTCATGGCCATCGCGTTTGACGAGGAGCCTAAGTTGGGCGGGTTAGCTTTGAGGATTACGTAATGGCCACAGTATTCCCCAAAAAGAGGTTACAAGACAACGAGATTCTCGATATTGATGATACTAACAACGCTTTTCGGGACATGTCTCAGGAAGCCGGTAGCGCACTGGGCGAGCATAACTGGAAGAAAGGTGCTTTCGGTGCTGCACACTTAGGCCCTACAGAAGTAATCATAGCCACTTCCGCGTACCAAGAGAGTGACCATTCTAGCGCATTCGAGTCAGGCCCAGCCCCCGCTGGCTCATACGTAACCGGGGCAGCACATTCTTGGGAGGTGGTGGAAGGCTTGACGGTGACCATAACGACAGGGAACTCTCTGGTGTGGATCATGGCCTCACTCCAGTACACCAATGCTATGTCCCTTGAAGCGAATGATCAAGAGGCATGCTTCTGCCTAGCGCATAACGGCGCATTCCTCCCAGAGACTATTACGGGAACTGCCGATAAGACTAATGACCCAGAGTGTAAAGGCATCCTCGCTGTACGCTCTCCAGTGGTCCTTGACACGCTACTGCCCGTGTCTCCGGGAAGCCACACGTTCACAGTGCTCTGCCGTACCGCACAAAACTTCGACTGGGGCAACTGGTTACCGCCCTTATATGACGACACAGTGGATAACCGAGAACTGATCGTGCTGGAGATTAAGTAATGGCTTGGACCCCACACAAAGAGGGCGATGCCATTACCCTAGCGGCTGTAAACGCGAATATATCTGCCCTAGAAACACAGGCTAACTTGGTACCTGCTGATGCCATAACATTTAAGTCTTTACACTCGGAGCACTTACCATCTGTTATCGGAGAAGCACGAAGTAAACGCGTATTCGGCGAGGAGCAGACTTACATAAATACGTACCCCGGTTGGGAGCGCGACGTCACGAGCGGTCCGGCACATTGGCAAGTTATAGCCAACTCAACTCATGGCGACCTAGGGGTCAGCTTTACAGGGGTTGACATGGCAAAGAACAAAGTGCTTATCATGGCCAACATAGGTGTTAAGAACATTAACCACAGGATCGACGGAAACGGGGCCGTAACCAAAGGCCATGCGGCAGTGAAGATTCAAGTAAAGAACGCCGCAGGAGACTGGGTAGGGTTAGCCAGAACAGAGCGTTTCTTATCCCCTAAACGTGACGATCCAGCCGGCCTTTTGTTGGAAACCCGCCATGGCGATATACCCATTCGGACTCTAGTGGACTCTAGCGATACGGCAGTGGTTTACGGGGTGAGGGCAGTGGTGAGCATAAGCTATAGGGTAAGTGCAACGTTAGACGATGACTGCCAAGTTAGCTTGCTAAACAGTAACTTATCAGCTATCACAATTAAGCAGGCGATATAATGGCTACCGTTTCTTTACTACCAGCAACAGCAGGCACGACCGCAGCGTCGGATGTAAACGATGCCCTCTACAGTATAGAGACTAACTCTATGCAGGTAATCAACGGGCACCTAGAGGCAGCCAACTTTGCTGGAACGCTAACCTCTGACCACATTCGAGACAGTAGCCTAGTAAACGGGAAGATGGTAGCCGCCACAGGCAATATAGACTGCCCCTTTGCGGCATACACTCGTGCCATAGATGACGCAGGGAGCCACAAGGCCATACCGGGTGCCTCACTGGAGTTTTACCTACCCTTCGCGCCTTCTCTTGTTATTATTACGTGGAATGTTGGAGGCCAAAACTCCATACAGAAAGGCTCGGCGGCGGACAGGGAAGTTCGTTTTTTTATTGATGGTCAGCCCAAGAGCGGACTCAAGCGCAAGATAGCAGCAGGGCGCGTAGGTGCAGACGCCAGAACGGGGGCGCTATACCCAGATCAGGATTTTAGGTATTCGGGACACGAGATCATAACAAACATGACTAAAGGGTTTCATTCTGCTAGTTTAAGGCTCTATGTTGGTAGCGATCTAATGCGTCTTCGGGTTAGAGATATGAAAGTAATCTGGTTTAAGTAGGAGAAGGTATGGCACTAGCAGGAAGCACGGGCGGGTTTAACCTGACTACAAGAGGGCGGGAGTACGGTAACGCCGTGATGAACCAAGCAGCAGGCGAGGTAGATGCCTACGGCAAAGGCCCCTCAGAGGCAGAAGTGCGCCAGAAATCCGCAGCAGCCGCTCAGCAGGGTGCAGCCATAGCACAAGCCGGCGCTAGCGAAGCAGCACAAGGGCTAATGGGAGCAGGTACTGGCGCAGTCTCTGCGGGTAGAGCGCAGGATCTGATGGCACAGTCGCAGCAAGCAGCAGCAGAAACGGGAGCACAGGCCAACCTAGGTGCGCGTGAAATGCTCACCAAAGACTACAATGATAAACGTCTACAAGCACTTGCAACATTGCAGCAAGAAAGCCAATTCCAGCGGCAGATGGCTACGCAGCAGTTCAATGCAGTAATGCAGGGAATTGGCGTAGCAATGGCCTGATAGGAGGATCTCGAGATGCCTAATATTATAATTACCCCCGACATGCTAGAGGGCGATGACGCAAAGATTATAGCTGCGCTGACAGAGCAGTATGGAGACGACTTTGCGCGCCTACGTAGCGGTGATCGCAGGCGGCTAATTTCGGACATCGGTAAGATTTTCATAGCTGTAGGTGGTGGCGGAATCCTCCCGAAGGAACGTAGAGGGTATGGAGACGAACGGGCATACGCGCTAGCACAGGCAGGCCGCGATCAGGACCTCGAGCGCCTTGACATACTCGTTAGGCACAAGAAGCAACTGCTCGCATTACAATCGCAAGAGACAAGAACCGCAAGCGAGGATCAAAGAACGTACGCCTCGCTAGTGCGGTCGCTGGCTATGATGGGTATCCAAGACCAGAAAACGAGGGGTGACTTGGCCGGGACGGATATGGAAGTTCGCATGAACCTACTGGACCGGCGCGACAAGCGAACTCAAAAAGAGCAAAATGAGATTACCGCCGCAGAGAAGTCGGGAGTGAAAAGAGCTAAGGCACCAATAGCAAAGTTCCGTGATTCGCTCACTACCGACGGCAAATTAACTGCCAAGACATACATTGAAATAAACAATGCCCTAGTAGGTTTTGGCAATGACGCGGAGGGCCGCACCGCATACATTCAGCAGCTCAACCAAGATGGTTTTGACGCGTTTGCGTTGATGACCACAAAAGACGCGAAGACATCCGTATCTGATGGTAAAACGGCAGGTACGGTATCGTCCGAAGCTACTGCCGAAGCGCTAACAAGGTACGCAGATCACACGAACGACAGAGCCGCAGCAAACAAGAGACTAAAAAAAGAAGCAAACGCGAATATAGCAGCTTGGTCAGCCATATCACGCTACGCCGGTGTAGATGCAGACACAATGGCAGTGATACAGGGTGCCATCGACAACTACAATAGCGTAGGTGCTCCTGACGGAACTGGGTCAGAAATACGTGACTATGATGCGGCTGACGCAGTTCAAAAACTCTATAACAAATATGAGGAAGAGCAGGACGAAGCCGAAGCAAAAAGAGGCATAACAGAATGGGCGCAGCTAGACCAGATGCTAGCCGACAGCAAAGAATTCCAAGACCACAAAAAGCTGCACGCTCCGGGTGCCTCTGACCGCGAATACTTTAGGGAGATGGAAGTAGCCAACCTAGAAAAGAAGGACCGCGAACAGGAAGTTATCGACAAAGAACGTGGCGTATCGGACACTATGGACCGTGCAGAGAAGATAGCATCCGGCGAAGCGCTAAACGCAAACGCGCTGGAAAGGCTCGTAGCGAAGACCCGTGTTGGTGTAAGAAACCTAGGCAGAGGTATCGTGGACCTGTTTGATGGCGATGACGATGACGATGGCGATGGTAGCAGTGTCTCGCCTACTATAGAGCCAGAACTCGACGATCTGCCCGAGGCGGGGGCAACAAACGACACGGACCTCCTCGCAGACGAGAACGAGGACGAGAGGGTAACCCCTAAGAAACCCTCAGCCGAGGGCACAAGCGGAGCAAACGCAGATGCGGAAAGCCCACAGGCTACCGGAGGAGAGAGCCAAAAGGACAAAGACGCTAAGAAAAAACAGGCAAAGAAAGTCACTCGGCAGAGATCTGTAACAGGGTTTGGCTACGATGATGCTCCCAAGATATCAGACTACTACGGGAATTAAGAATTGGCTGAAAAACCCAAACGCGAACCGCAAACCGCTTTAGATGAGGAGTTATTCGGACCGATGAACTTCGGGGATGAAGAGACTCCTTTAGAGGAACTGACGTTTCTCGACCAACAGACAACGCCTGAAGTGGCTCCTCCGCGCCCCACCCAAGGGCAGTTTGAGGCCGACACGATAGAGAGGGAAAGGCAAGCAGGGGAAGTACGAGGCTCAACACTGCAAAGCCTTGACCCCACAGAGCGTGAGGTGGCAGTAGCGAAAGGAGTCGCTAACTTCAAGCGGTTCTTCCCTAACGGTACTGAGGAGGACGCTAAAACCTTTTCAGCATACTACGGCGGGGACTACGCATCCGCCACGGGCGATGAAGACTTTCAGGTAACGATGGCAAGGATCGTTAGTCTAGAGAAGCACTTACCTTACCCGCTGGACGAATGGAAAGGAAAGGACCACCTGCACCGCGTAAAAGAGCAGGCGAAGGCCCAAGTCGAGGCTATGCTTGCCCTGCCTGTGGACAAGATAGTAGACCCTAGAACCAAGCGTTTTAGAGAAATTTACGAAGAACGTAAGGCGTCAGGAGAGGAAGGCGATGTCCTAGCCTTACGCGCTATAAACCAGTTCTACAGAGAAGAAGCGGAAGCATACCCCAATGTTCTTGGCGGCTCGAAGAAGAAGATAACAGCAGGCAACTTCGAGGGGCAACTGACTTCCGTAGCCGCAGACAGCGCGGCTATGGAGGCTAGGGAATTCCAGCAGGCAATCGCTAAGCCCGAAAGCAGAGTCAAGGTTTCTACCGGCCCAGACCTCCAAATCCACCAAGGACTTAGATTCCTCCGTAAGTCCAAAATGCGCCCATTCCTAGAATACGCGGCAAAACAGGGATACCCAGTCGATACGGATGATGACCTCAAAGCGCTGTCAAAGACGCTCTTCGACTGGATGGCTCAATACCGTAAAGACGGAAAAATAATAGAAGGCGACAAGCCTCTGCATCCGCTAATCCTCGGGTACTACAATTTAGGTGATGAGGAAGAACCTGCACTGACGTTAGAGCAGCTAGAACAGAACCCCGCTTACATCGAACTTGCCGCCAAGGACGAAGAAGAGGCTATGATCTGGAAGAGGGTTGTAAGCGAGTATAGCGATGCCGGTGCGCAGCGTAGGCAGCTAAACAGCCAGCTGTATGCCCTCCATCACCAGAGGGAGGCCGAACTAAGAAACTCGGACCAGTTGCCTCGCGGGGCTTACTTCGATTCGGAGGTACGCAAGCGAGCGCTGCTCGACCCCGAGAAAGGCAACGTCGCATACGAGCAGAGGGATACGGATGAGTCTAGGGAGTTTAGGCGTGACTTACGAAAGACGGAGCGTGAGCAGCGAGCAGAGCACGAAGAAGAGAGCTTTGTTGATAGCGCAAAGGCTAACCTTATATATACCTTCGGCGGTGAGCTTAGCAGCGATACTGCGTTTTTCCTAGACGCTCGCCCGCCCGCCCGTGGTGCCGACGGCCAACTATTAACTGATGCTGAAAAAAGCGCTTGGACCACAGCTAGCGATGCAGCATGGCAGAAGCTATCCGCAGAGCAAAAAAACCTGTGGGAGAATGACCCAGAGTTTCGCCAGCAGAAACGCATGGAGGCCGCCCAAGAACTTGAGGTAGCTACCGGCTTAACAGACCAGTATGCGCATCAAATATTCGAGAAGATATGGACTCCGGAAGACTACAAGAGCACAGAGTGGCTTCCGGGAAATATGCCAAATGCTGACAGGATGATAACAAACCTCGCCATAGCAAGAACGGCAAACGAGCTAGACCTACTAGAAATAGATTTTGAGCTGCGAACGCGTGGAGATGCCATACTCGACAATACCGCAGCCGCAGCAGAGAGTGGCTTCCTGCTAGGGCAGCCAACCTTCGAGAATTTTGATGTAAAATCAAGGGCAGACAGGAACAAAGCCTCAGAGATATTCAATAGAGAGCTTAGGATTGCCACAGAAGAAGTCAAACTTGCACTTTCCTTGGTTTCGCAGGCTGGTGGTTCGTGGGTCAACACGGACTACTATGGCGCAGAGGCGAACATTATCAAAGGCAACACTTGGGAGCAGCGCCTGTTCGGTAAGACTCTTGGTGCTGGCCTCGCCGCCATACTATCGCGCCCTACGACTGTCACACTTAGGCCGGGTGTAGATCCAATAGAGGACCCGGGTACTGACCTGTCTGTGACTCGAAGAACTGCGGCTATGTCCGAGTTTTACGCAATGGGTGCAGCGGAGTGGCTACTAGATGCGACTCCCACATACCTGCTCGGCGGTGCGCTCAGGCACGTAGAGCAAAGTATTCTTACGATGGATACCCCGTCTGAGACTGAAAAGTTCTACCTCGACTTCATGTTTGGGGATAAAGACATGCTGATGTCGCTCACAGAAGAGCAGCGCCCGGCATACCACGCGATGCGAGTCGCAATGCTTCTCCCCTTCGGGGCCGACGGCACTGAAAGGCTCCAGAATCTCACCCCTGAACAGAAAGCTGCGCTAGCCCGCATAAATGGCTGGGACCGCCTAAGACTGCTGGGTAAATTCACTAATGGGTTCATTGAACGCGTGGCGCTGCTAGCCGGAATGGAGCGCTTCGCACCTGCCGCCATCGAGGGGGTACCGTTCTTGCCTGCGCTGACGCGTGACTACAGTGAGTACACGACTTCTCCGCAAGCAGTCGTAGACCGCTACCGGCACACACAGGCAAGGCCGCTCCTCGCAGGTGTCGGTTTTGATTTAGGTATGGATTTTGGTGGCGCGTTTGCCATGTCACCGACAAACAAAAAACGCCTTGCGATGGGGATGGCAGGATTGTTCCTACTGCCCGAGTTTGTCATGGTAGATGCGCTGACCATCGGAGCGTACTCACTCGCTAGGGGAATCGGAGGGGCAAAAACAGCGTACAAAACGTACTATAACTCCCCAAAATTCCTGCGCAAAACGGCAGATGAGCTGCAAGAAGCCACTAGACTTGAGCGTCTAGCGCTTATCTCGGGAACAGAAGAGGACATAGCGGTAGCATCTGAGCGCGTAAGAGAAGCGGCACAGGCAGCGACTACCAACATATCAAAGAAGAACCCTGTACTAGCGCACCTACTAAGTGTGCTCTACTCGCAGAGCACAGGGACCACCTCCCACTACATGAATAACGTGCGCGCTATATTCAACCGCACTAGGAGAACAGCTGAGACGTGGAGAAAAAAGGCGCGGCAGCTAGGGATACCAGAACACCAGATCAACGAGGCTATCCTTGGTGGTAGCCACCTTAATGACGAGGTTACACGGGCAGCGTATGTCCGGACCATAGCCGAGGAGCTACAAAAAACAGGCATGACCCGCTTCGATGCTTACGAGCAGGCGCGGAAAGTGGTCAAGGAGGAGCTGGCTACGGCACGCAAAGCCGCAGAGGAAGCGCCTGCCTACGAGCTTTATAAACTAGACAGCGCTAAACCCGGAGTCGTGGAATATTACATAAAAGACTCCGACGGGCAGTTCTACAAGTGGTTCGAGCAAACACCAGATGGTCAGTACAAACTAGTAGACGAGAGTTCTACGCGGGTAATCGGAGGCAGGAGAGAAATCCCAAACTCCGCCACAGGTAAAACGGACCCGTGGGATGTAGAGCTAAGAGGGCTAGGAGAGGCAGTAGCACCCCCTTTGGGTGCGGTGCCCCACCGTTGGGACGTCAGCGATCTGGAGACTGTGCGCCGAGGGTTCGCAGACTTCTTCGCCAAACAGGGCTTAGCGACATGGCGCAAACTCCGCAAAAGATTAGACCAAGACGGTAACGAGTTTTTTGATGTCGAGTTTGAGGCTACCATCCGCAGCGGTGTGCAGAAGCGTGCGATGGCTGGCAAAGACCCAGTGGCTGGTAAGTATGTAGGCGCAGAGTACAACACCGCGACTAAAAAGTGGGAGATAACAGATGACTACGGCAACGTTATCTCAGTCTCTGGGCCAAGAGATTCCCCAACGGATTTCCTGACTGAAGCCGAGAGTGCCTTCCAAGCGCAGTTGGATCAGGCTGTGGCAGCCCAAGACTGGTGGACGGCTCTGAAGGAGCCAGTCGGCCCGGAAATGCTTACGGGTCAGGCTGTCGAGATCCGGCGAGCACAGTTGGAAGCGCAGAAGGTCCTCGTGGAAGCCCTGCTAGAGAATGCACATGCAGAGAAGGCGCTAATTGAGGCTCTGCTGGATAATTGGAACAATAATATTGGCCCACAGTACCAAGCGTGGAAGCAGGCATCTGAAGAATTACCGAAAGTACAGAAAGATCTAGATAAAGCCTTAGCTAAATTTGACACGCTGACAGAGGCAAACGCCGCTGGACCAACTGATGGACTACCACAGGCAAAAGAGTACGCACTTAATGAGCAAAAACTAGAAAAACTTTCCACTGAACTGCAAGACCTGTACGAGGCTGGCTCAGCGCACAGTAAAACCCAAAAACAGATCGACGCGATAGAGGCGGCCCAGCGCAAACTGTTTGACCACATTGCCGATATCAGGGCAAAAGCGCAGACCCGGGGCAAGGATATATCTAACCTACTTGTACGCATCTCCGAACTTACTCAGCGTAGAGATACACTGAACAGGGTGTTGTCTACCGCAGAGAATGCCGCGATGCGTCGCCAACGCCTTAGCGATGCAGATCCTGTCATTACGCAGTTATTAAAAGAGGCCCAAGACATCCAGCGGGCTGCTGCGAAGAAAGGAGTCAGTGAAGCCAACAAAGTAAAAGCGAGCCAGCAGGTAGCCGAAAAGATGGCAGCAGCACAGGCGCGGCTACATGCCCTAGAGGGGGTAGCGTCTAAGGCTTCCACCGTACGAGGCTCTCGCACTATCGAGCTAGATAGCCTACCACTAAGCCAGACCCCACGGGAAGCCGCTGACGGCACCAAGGTCATGGACTACAACATTATTAACGCCCAGATAACAGGTACCCTAGACGACTTCGGGTATCAGGTGGGAGATGCTGTTAAGTTGCCTAACGGCGAGACGACCCAGATCGTCAGCAAAGAGTGGGCGTCCGATTTCGTCGCTGGCGCAGAGGATACGGGCCTCTCTGAGGTTTGGGTGCTGGGTAATGGCAGCCGTGTCGAGGGAATCCTTGCTAACGTGACGCATGATAACCTACTACAAAAAGGCATGGTACTGAGCAAAGTGCTCAGCACTGGCGAGGAGGTTGTTGAGGCAGTAACGCAAGTTGAGCGTATAGGTGATGAGTCATTGCGAGTCACGCTACGCGCCACGGATGGGTCTTCTCGGCAGGTAGCGATCAGGCTCAGCCCAGACACAAAAGTCATCAACAAAGACGTGCCCCTCACTAGTATTGATGATCTCCTTGAAGGCTCTAAGATCATAATCACCACGCCTGTAGAGCGCAGGATAGCAGTACAGCAAGGCTGGCTCCTAGAAGGGCATAAGGGCGCACAGATCATCATTGAAAGAGCAGCCAAGAGAAATGCCCGTAGGCTGGCGACTCTAGAGAAGCGCGCACAGAGGCTAACAAAAGAGGCTGATCTCTATGGTGACACATACGAACTGACTGCCGCAGCCCGAGCAGCCGCTGCTAGGTTCGATTTAGCCGCCCAAGATAAAAGAGCGCGTGGAGTATTCAACACGCTAAGAAAACTCGCAAACGACATCGAAGCAGGCCGGGGCGCGCTCGAAGGCGCACCTGTGCTCTCAGACAAATTTATTGATATACTGAAAGGCGCAGTGATCAAGGAACCGGCCTCGGCAGGCTTCCTTGTATCACTATTCCGTAAGATAAGAAGAGGTGGCGTAACCGCTGATGGGGACTTGACCTATACAGTGAACCCTGCAAAGATGCGAGAAATACTCGTAGAAGCTTGGGGCGAGGAGTCGGTTGCCCTGATACTGGAGCAGATAACAACAGCAGCGGGCGCTACCAGAGGTGGCGGTGCAGCCGACATACTCGCCCGGTTGTTGGGTGACTCACTTGATGAAGCTGGGTTTGCTGAGTATGACAAGGCTCGTG
>Ga0209337_1003678_pt1 | contig 10781 bp, 22 predicted proteins | sample LinPmetageLP53_FD_184044 | JGI IMG/M metagenome (GOLD analysis project Ga0209337, IMG submission 184044) | Marine viral communities from the Pacific Ocean - LP-53 (SPAdes) (version 2) | ecosystem: Environmental > Aquatic > Marine > Oceanic | place: Pacific Ocean | collected 2010-02-08 | reverse complement strand
GTGAATAGTGATTGGGACAGTCCAACCAACCTAATTAAAAAAATTGACGATGAAATCGAAAAGATGAAGGAGAAGATAAAATGATTAAATTTACAAATTGGTATGGAACATTTTGGAAAAGAATACTTCCCCATTATTGGGACACCTTTTGGCGTACTCAATATATATATGGTGAACATTGGTGTTGGAATAGCCCACAAAAACAAGAATACGAAGTAAGAAAAGCAATGAAGGAAATAGAACAGGATATTTGGGATAATAGTATGAATCATAACTACTATCCACCAGCGGCTTAAATGGAGAAAGGATGAAAATTCAGGGCTAAGGCCCTGTTTTTTTAGGGTACGAGTCAAGTTCAATACTTTAGAGCGTTATTTACTGGAGAACTTTTTATCTTACCATATGCTTTGGCATATTTGCATTATAGAGTAAATAGCATAAAAATATCATGTCCACTAGACATAGAAGAAAATTAATTGATGAAGATATGGAAGAACTCATATTGAATATGTACAAAAGACAATATGATGGTGATGAAGAAAAAGCACTTGAAGCATTCAACAATCACATGGATGATACCAAAGATGCACAGAAAGTGTATTTTCATGGATTCCTCAAAGAATCCGAATTTTCCAAAGAAGATTTCAAGTTGCTCCCTACACCCATTTTGAGCCTCATTTCATGGATGGTTCAAGAAAGTGAAGAACATTATGTCTTTAAAGCAAATGTCGAAGCATGGATTGAAGACCGCCCATTTTGAGCATAATTCAGACCGAAACGGATAAAATCTTGGAGGTTTCCTCCATTTTTTTAGGGTGCGTTACACGTTTAACGTTATTTACGTTTTAGTTGATGGACAACGTGTTTCCTTACCATATGCTTTGGCATTTTAGTATTATATACTAAACCCTCCAATAAGGTCGGCATTGGTGGTAAAATGTCAAGAAAACCTTCTTACAGGAGATGAAATTATGGTAAACGAACTAACGATTGAAATACTAAGCGAACGAATGAGTCGTATTGAGGAATCCCTCAAAAACGCTCAAAAGAATAACCTTATCCCATCCAACATGGCGATTAAGGCTCAAATCATGCAATTAACTATTGATGACTGGCATAATACTGATATGTCAGATTCAGATTCAAAGGCTCTTGCAAAATATTGGAGAAATGTTTCTCCAACTGCAAGAGAACTTAATCTTGATGTCCCTGCACAGGGACAACCTAAGAAAGACTATGGGCCAGCAATGTCCACATGGGACTCACTTATGGCACTTATCATTGGCGTTTTGACCAACGCTATTGAAACAAATGAAGATATGCGACTGGCTGACGCTATGCGCTCAATGCCTCGAAGCCCTTCAAAAAACGATGTTTACGGAACTGTTGAGGCTTGCCTTCAACATAACATCGCAGACAAAGCACAAAATCGTGTGCGCTCTCACCATGACAATGAAACTTTGTCTTGGGGAGAAGACGGAATGCCTTCTTTTAACGTGGAGGAAACACAAGGGTGATTATTGACCCTTTACCACCAATTGCCGCCTCAAACTCGATTATATGGAGAAATACACCAGTTCAACCCCTTCTCGCTGGTGTATTTCTCCTGTTTTTTGTTTATTTGAGGTAATAACATTTACTTACGTAAAACGCGATATATATGTTATATGTTGCCATATCGCTTGTTATTACCATATGCTTTGGCAAATTGGGTATATATATTAAACAGATGTAATAGAGCACTAACTGGGGTTTGCTAGCATCAAAACTCTAAAGTCCGAAGCAAGGGTACATAAAACCTTGAGTTCCTCAGTTTCTTCATTCAAGGTTTTGAACGAATAATAAACAACAATCTATGGCTTTCAGCCCAGTTCAATGAACTATGACAGTATGCGATTTGAAGCGCAGAATAGAGTTCTTTAGGATTATCTCATGAATAATAACCAGTTGTTTCCCTTCCCATTCCAATTGAGCGAAATTGATGAAAGAGCACTATCTACGGAGGCATGGCCTACCCAGACAAGTATTAGTAATCAAGACGAAATCAAGACGGCCAAAGTTACGCATATAAATAAGCACCCCTCGTTAGCCATGCAGACCGAGATTTCCTTATGTATTCCCTGCGTAATGGAGGTTTTTTTTATTTATTTTGAGGTAATAGACTACTACGTAGGCGTGATTAGTACTTGATTTAATTCTGAATCACTTCTATTACCATATGCTTTGGCATTTTTAGTATATAGGTCAAACCCCATAGAATAGTCGGCACAACCCCGTTGATAACAGGAAAAAACACGGTGATACATATGACAGACTTAACATACAAAATACTACACGAAAGAATGGTGAAGATTCATGCTTCACTTAAACACAAGCAGGACAACAACCTTATCCCTGATGATATGGCTATTAAAGCCCAAATCATGGATTTGACCATTTCAGACTATATGTCTGATAAAGTCCAAGCAGACCTCAAAGCAGCCGATTCAAAGGCAATTGCTAAATATTGGCGAAATCACTCCGCTACGGCGAGAGAATTGGGATTAGACGTTCCTTCTCAAGGCCAACCAACAAAAGACTATGGACAGCCTATGCGAGACTACGAAACTCGTACCGCTAACATGGTTCAAACAATGGCTAATGCACTATCTGATGATGAAAGAACAATTCTTGAATCTGGTGCAAAAAGCCCATCTAAGAATGATACCTATGTAACAGTAGAAGCGGCTCTTAAGCACCTTATTACTGATAAACTCGTAAACCGCCTCAAGGGTGGACATCACGACAAAGGACTAACATTTGACGAGAACGGCCTCCCTGTTCTCAGTCTCGAAATTAAGGAGGAAGCCTGAGATTAACGGGGTGTTGTGCCGCCTTTCTTACTCTTACGGGGGAAAACTCACGAACTGGCAGAGCCAGCGATAGATACAAAAAACTAATCATAATGTGCGTATCTGTGAGTTTTCCCCCAATTGTTTTTTTTTGTTGTGGTAATAGGTATTATGTGTACCACATAAACGCAACTTATGACCAAACGTATCGTTGCTTACCTATTACCATATGCTTTGGCATTTTTGGTCTATATACTAAACAATACTATCATAATATGTCAGATGACACAAATAACGACGATAAACCAACAATTGACTTCTTTACCCTCAAATTATGTAGAGGGTGTAGAGAAGTCGTAAGTTTTCTCAATGAAGACGGATTCTGCACATATTCGGATGGTTGCGCCGATAACCCAAGCAACAGAAGATTTGAAAAGAAGTGATTAAAATGGTAGGAATAATAAACGAAAGAATGTATAAGGCATTAGGGTATATTGAAATGATGCACAAATGCGGAACGGTTATGCTTTGGATAAGCACAAAAGACGCTATATGCTTAAAATGCTGTATGGAAGAAATGGGAGCGACTAAACTAACTCAAGCCCTCAATAACGGACAATTTAGATTCAAGAGGGATGAATAATGGCAATTACAACAGGTGAACGCTCGAAACAAAGGCATTTAATTTATGCGTGGAGTAGAACAATAGAACAGGAAGGATTAGGCTACTTACATGGTTTTGTTCCTGAACTAAGCAGTTCTTCAGGAACGTGGTATTGGGATATTGATGAAGTTCTAAAACATTTTACATGGATAGGATATATTCGTCAAGTTCCTCTTAAATACATTACATTTGAACTAAACGCAACACGACGGGTCAAACTCAAGTCAATAGCCAATATATGAGAATATGGCTTCAAATACGCTATTAAAGGATTAAAATTGAGGCTTCGGCCTCTTTTTTTAATTTATTAGGGTAAGGGTACTTTTACTACGTAAAAGACAGATATACTTGTATTATTTTCATCTTTACCCTTACCATATGCTTTGGCAATTTACAGTTATATACATAATGCTAATATTTAGATATGCGACAAATAACGCGAGACGCAATAAAAGCATTTTTGCAAGTTTATGAAGGACAAAGCCGACAAATGAGAGATAATCGAATATTTTTCAAGAGAGGAAATACAATGGTCAAGTTTGGCAGGATTCTACCCTGCCTTTATCATCATACAGCCGAACTATATCTTCACGGGCATTTAATCGCAAAGGCAGACCATAACGGGCTTCAAATCACAAATGCAGGATATTTCACCAGAACGACCAAAGAACGCCTTAATGGACTCCCAAACGTGCATATTGTTCAAAAGAACTTCCAATGGTATATGAACGGCCTTAAGTGGGATGGTCAATGGATTGATACTTTTGTTCAAGGAGAGGATTTGTGAATGTCTGGATGGTCGAAAAAAGAAGAAGAAATGTTAGAAAAGGTTAAACAAACTATTGAATCAGCATTTAATCAGATAGACCTTGAGGTTCTCAATGTGTTAATAGTGCCGCATTCTAAGAATAGACCTTATTCATCGAAAGAAGAATATATCAAAAGCACCATAGAACGCAGTTTAATGGCAGCAAGGAGAAAATTCAACGGTGAATGGTAAATTACTCATTAAAGGACAAAATCAGAGGCTTATGCCTCTTTTTTTAGGGTGCATTCTCCGAATGGCTGACGCTATCGTTAATGGATTAACTGTGTACCATGACATTAACGATACATTCGTGCCATTTACCACATCATAATATAAACAGGACTCAAAAATAAGGTTAAATAAATTAAACCCATCCCAGAGAATATTAAGAAAGGGTATCTTTCAATTGGGTATATAGTAATTGTAATAATAATATAATATTAATACTAATATATGCCGTAAGGATTATTCTAACTTTATTCCAAGTAGCGTTTAAGAATAAAATCGAAGAAACTTAGGGGCTGTGCAACAGAGAGTAGAAGAATATATATTATTCTAATATTCTAATTATTATAATAATATATACTCTCTTCTTCTTCTCTCTCTCCCTATCAGATATACAGGGAGAGAGGGGGGGTTAGAAAATTAGAAAATTAGAATAATGTTCCTCTGAGGGCTTCTGATGGAAGTTTCTTAGGGCTTGTGTTGCACAGACCATAATTCTAACAAAGTTGGAATAATGAGGGGTTCATCATGCGATTAGAAAAAAGGCGTTTTTATCATAAGTCAAAATGTCTCCATAAAGAAACAAATGATTTCTTTAGGGAGTAAATGGAATTTCGGCAAAAGTAGAAAGAATGTTTATTCTTGGCTTCTTTGATGTTCTGACTGATGAAGGTGATTTAGAAAGTAAACCACCAATTTGTGTTCCTTTATATGCTATTAGAACAACAGAGTTTTGCGGAGCAATTCAAGGGTTGCTCCCACACAAAAAACGGAAGTGAAAAAAATGGAAGATATGGAATGGAACAGCATCGTTCTCGATGTAGAAGAATACCTAAACGCAGATAACGACCTTAGCGAGCCTCTCTCGCAGGTTGTCCAACTACACCTACAAGTTGGAAATGAAGAAGAAGATGAACGCCCTAGTGCATTAAAGGCACTTAAGGGTCTTTTGTCTGGAAGAAATGGAAGTCCTTTCCGAAAGGGACAGAAATCATCTATCCCAACAGCAGTACGCATTAACGTAGATAGAATCTGCGGCGTTGTTGAAGATGCGGCAGAAGGTTTCTACAACCATGACCCAATTATCGGTGCTATTATGTTTAAGCACGTTAAGTCTGGTGGCGGAGTTTTCGAGGATGCAAGCGATTATGCTAAGTCTGTTGGAAAAAGAACCCGAAATGCACTTAATGGCCGATTTAAGGCTAAGTCATGGGATGGTCTTTTAGATTCTCTTCTTCCTTCTGATTCAGAAGAAGAAGAAGAACTCTGAGAGTTTTTCTGCTAAAGACAAATGAATAGAGGGGGTAATTCCCCTCTATTCTTAAAGGAACTCACCGAGAGTTTGTGAAGTAATAAAACCCCTACCTCTGTTCACAAAAGGTACACCCCTTATGGGTTTTCCTCTCACCTTTCTTTTCTAATTGTTTATTTTAAACAATACTTAATTTTATCAAAGTAAAAACAGGTGGGGCGAGTGCCTTATAAGGGCGACCCCTCTGTATGGGTGTTGTAATGGTCGCATTGACTAATCTTTGACAATATACAGAGTATTCGATAATAAACGTGGGAATATCCGAGTATGGTCAAAGGAGCAGGGCTTAAACTCCTGTGCGTATTGCTTCGCAGGTTCAAATCCTGCTTCCCACACTTCATGGAAGAAAGTTGAGCAAAGGCGGCAATTATGTGTTAATTAAATAATTCCTCTGGTCAAGGAATTTTGCTCCTTTCTTCCTCCTATTCCACCCTAATAATGAGGTAACAATAATGATAACTGGAACGAAACAACAAGAAGAAATATGGAATGAATTAGAAAACGGAACTGATGATGTAATAGTAAATGCTGGTGCTGGAACTGGTAAAACTTTTACAATCGTTGAAGGTTCAAAAAGAACAAATGGAAGTAATATGGCTTTCCTTTGTTTTAACAAATCTATTCAGACTGAATTAGCAGAAAGACTCCCAGATAACGTAGTTGCAAAAACTTTCCATGCACTTGGATTTGCTGCACTTCGTTCTGCTGGAATTAAAACAAGAGTCAATAACTACAAAGTAAAGAATATTATTGATGATATTCTAGGTAAAGATTTCAATGCTTTTCCTTTGGTAAAACTAATTAGTTTAGTCAAAGGTTCATTGATTGAAGGAACTGACCAAAAGAGTATCTTTCAATTAATTGATAAATATAACATTAACTTTGAATCAGACCGTGAAGAAGAAATGGCTATTGGTGCTATTCCAACTATCTTGGAAGTATGTCGTAACGATGTCAGTCTTATTGACTTTGACGATATGATTTGGATTCCTATTGTAAATCAATTACCTTTGCCAGTATTTGATGTATTATTTGTTGATGAAGCACAAGATTTCAATGAAATGCAGAGAGAATTGATTTTTAGATGTATTGGGAATGGCAGAGTTGTCATTGTTGGCGATAGAAACCAAGCAATTTATGGATTTCGTGGAGCCGATTCTAATTCAATCTCTATTTTTCAGAAGGAATTAACCAAGCGTGGCAGAAAAGTGAAGGAATTTACTTTGTCTCTTACATGGCGTTGTCCTAAATCAGTCGTAAAAGAGGCGAATCGTTTCGTTTCAGAATTTGATTGTAAAGAAGATGCTGAAGAAGGCCGAGTTATTGTAGATTCGCCCTTTAATCCAAGCGAAGGAGATATGGTTCTATGTAGATATAACGCTCCTTTGGTGAGTGCTTTCTATGAATTAATTATGCAAGGTAAATCTGCTTATGTTCTGGGTCGAGATATGACAAAAGGACTCGTTAATGCAGTAAATAAGATTACAAAGAATGGAAACATGGGTTCAGATGAGTTCTTACAACTACTCGACCAAGATTTCCATTATAATTACAATCGTTTGGTTAAACTTGAAAAGACAAATCAAGCACACGCTCTTGAAGATAAGTACGAATGTATTCGTATCTTTGCTACAAAGGCAACAACTGTAACTGGTATTCTCGCAGAAATTAAGAGAGTATTCAATGGTAATGAGAAAGGTGAAATTATGCTTTCAACCGTACACAAAGCAAAAGGACTTGAAGCAGATAATGTTTATATTCTAGCAACTGAGAGAATGCCTCATCCGAAGGCTTCAGATATGCGTGAAGAATTAAATATCTGTTATGTGGCTATTACAAGAGCAAAAAAGAATTTGCATTATTGTGGGCCAAAACCAAACAGTAGGTGAATAAATGATAGAAGTAATATTACCAATTTTAACTATGTTGAAATGGATGACAATAACAAAATGGATTTTAGGAGATAGTGATGATGATAGTTTGATTCTATCTATCTTAGGACTAAGTAGGTGAATAAATGTTTAGAATATTAATGGAAGAAATGAATAAATTTATGGATTGCTCAACTGATGAGCAAAAGATAGAAATGATGGAAACTTTGGCCGAGAGATTATACGACGAATGTACGTCTGATATTCAAAAGGCAACACTAGTTTCTATCTTTACGGATGCAATGGAGGAATAAATATGTTAAAAGATGAATGGAGAGATATAAGAGAACTAGAATGTGAGTGCGGAATAACGGTCAAATTTAATAATTTGTCAAGTGAAAGTTTCGTAAATGCTGTTAAAACAAAACAAATGAAGTGCAGGTGTAACAATGCTTGAAGTTAATTTAAAGAGAATGATTAAAAACAATCAAATATATATCGAGGATTTAGAGAATAGATGTGAAGTATATAGAAGAATGCTATATGGTAATCATATACCAGATGAAGTTCTTGATAGTGAATTTGAAGAGATGCTGCACGAATTACTACTTGAAAAGGAAGTGAAACAATGAACTGTAAACATCCTAGTTTCAAGTATGGAGTAAACGCTTTAAATGAATTAGATGATAACGGTTTAATTACTGTTTTCTGTCTAGATTGCGGCGAGGAATTCAAAATGGCAGTAATCTGCCGATGAGGTGATGATATGGGTAAAATGAGTCAATTAAACGCCATGTTAAATGATGGTGCATCTACTAATCAAATTGCAGACTGGATATTTAGTTTAAAGGTTCAACGTGGAGAGGACATTAATGAAGATACTCCTAAGAACTGTCTAGAAACGGCAAAGAGATTTAAGAGAGAATATGAGGTGAAGAAAAATGTTTGAAAAAGAATGGAATAAAATAGCAAAGGAAGTGTATAAGAACGCAGTTAATCATGGATTCTGGAAGGATGAAGTGAATGATGGCGAAAGAATGGCATTAATTCATGCTGAAGTTTCAGAAGCATTAGAAGCACTTCGTCAAGGTAATCCTTCTTCAAATAAGATTATTGAGTATAGTAATCTTGAAGAGGAATTAGCAGATGCAGTAATTCGTATTATGGATTATGCTTTTGGTAAAGATTTAGATGTAGCGGGTGCGATTCTCGCTAAGATTGAATACAATCAAAGCCGTGAATATATGCATGGTAAATCGTTTTAGGAGGAATAGATATGGCAAAGAAAGTAGAAAATATGAAATGTGGTTTTTGTGGAGTAATAGGACATACTGCAAGAACTTGTGAAGATAAAAAGAAAGATGTAATTAAGGAAGAAAGAAAGGCTAGAAGAAAACAAGCAAAGAGATTCTATTACAATGACTCGAAGAAACTTTCTGGTTTCATGAATAAACTAACAGAGGAAGGTAAGGTATTACTGATGAATAATGGTTTTATGAGAAGCCAACATTTTTTGGTTCAGACAAAACCAGAAACTGCTATCCAAGAGAATTTAGTGGAGCCTATGTTTGAGACTCTTGCTATTCGTGCTAAAAGCGAATCATGTAAAACTGAATTTAGCCGTGAACCTCATTTTAAGACAGTAGATAACAAAAACAAATATCTAGATTATCTTCTGACTGTTTCGTTTAAAGGACATAAATCGCCTGTTAAGTGGTTGATTGAGGCGGAAGCCCCTAATCAAACACATAAAGGGATTGAACAAGTTGAAAACTTTTTAGCAGAAGTTCCTAATGTGAATGAATATAGATTCATTGTAACTGATGGGTACTGGTATCATTTCTGCTTACCTACTGTTGATAGTGTTTTAGAATGGAAGAGTTTTACAATTGATGAGAAAAGTTTTCTTATGGATAATTTAGTTACTGGAACAATGTTGGACTTAGACCCAATTCAGAATCTAAAGAGACTGGCTATAACAGTAGGCGTTTTGGCGATTGGTCTTATAATCGCCTTCATTTAAGGAGGCGTAAATATGGATGATACACAGTATAATGATGATGCTGAATACTTATTGAATATGATTCAATCATTTCATTTAGTGTTAAAGGAAAACAAAAACAAACCTGTTCGTAAGATAATTGATGCCTACGAACAATATTTCAAATTCCAGTTAGTTTAGGCTGACAGGAGCGCAGGTTTAAAATTAAAAATACGTTTAAAGTCATAGCGTATTTTCCTGCAAACTTTAGGGGTTTATCGAATAATAAGAACCAAACGGTTATCATATCGAGATAGTAGTTATGTATTGCACTATGAAGTTCTTTCCCCGCCCAATGAGGATTTAAAATGATAAACTGGTTAAGAAAGATTTTAAGTAAAGAATTATTCCCAAGCAGACCAAAGATAATACATTGTCATGTCTGCTTTCTAAAAGCAACTCATACACTAAGAATAATTAGTGAAGAGTTTGGTTCAGAAGAGGAACCAACAGAAATAATAATAAAAATATGTGGTGGATGTAATGAAGAAATACATGAAAGATATAATTCATCAGAGTAATCATAGGTATTACTCGAAAGAATTACTAAATAGAACAATAGAAAAGGAACAGAAACGTGCAAGACGTTTCAAAGAATTTGTGGAGTATGGTATGTCTCCCTATAAAGCATACATGAAATCGAAGGTGAAATTATGAATAAAAATGAAGCAGTAAAAAGAATAAAAGATATGTTACAAGACCCATACGGAAGTGGTTCAATAGATGCTGTAAAGAATCTATTTCAAGCACTAATGCATTGTGGTGTAGGATTTACCGATAATAGAAAGGACAGAAAGAGTTCAAACTTCGGTTGCCTTGATTTAGGTAATCATGAAGCACTAATGACTGTTCTAACAGATAGAAACATAATTAGAGAATTGGTTCGTCAGTTCTATTATAAGTTTGATGAAGATGTTTATGGTGAAGAAGAATGATAGTTAATGAAGAACTATACAAAAGAATGATTCTACATATAGCAGAATACAATAATTGTTATTCTGATGAGATAGAGAAAATCTATGGAATATC
>Ga0209337_1003677_pt1 | contig 10783 bp, 16 predicted proteins | sample LinPmetageLP53_FD_184044 | JGI IMG/M metagenome (GOLD analysis project Ga0209337, IMG submission 184044) | Marine viral communities from the Pacific Ocean - LP-53 (SPAdes) (version 2) | ecosystem: Environmental > Aquatic > Marine > Oceanic | place: Pacific Ocean | collected 2010-02-08 | reverse complement strand
TTTCATATGTTGTGGACTATCTTCGTCAAATGATACTAACTGTATTTTTTTACAGTCTTCAGTTGCCTCATCTACTGGATGATCGTTAGGGTCAGTCCAGTCATAATCAGTTCTCCAATTATATTTGTGTGTCATTTAGTTTACTCCTACTGTTGTCTTTTTGGGTTTAAGATGATCTTCAAGTTGCTCTACCTTTGATTTAAGTTTTGCATACTTTTCATCTGCAAGAACAATCAAGCCTTCTTCAACTTTATTTTGTTCAGAAAATTCATAAGAATATTTATTTTGAACATCCACTTTGTTATCAAATAACCAGTGAGATAATTTATTAGGCTCATACATAGGGGATTTAACACCCTTCATATTGAAGTAGCCCATATCTAAAAATAGGTCTCCCCCATTCTTAAGGCATTCTTCTCGGTATCTTTGAAGTGTTGATCTACTTAAATTAAATAGAACAAGTATTTCTACTTCAGAATAATACGGCTTTATAAATTTAAAATTAAACATAACTTATTTATTTGCATAAGTTATATATATGTTATCCTTTGAGATATTTCAAGGAATATTATCCTTTTATTTTATCTGAAGAATACGGTCCAGGACCTTCTGAGGAATGAGCTTTTTGGTACCTGGATAATAGTAATTGCCCTCTTTAAAGAACTGTTGTTGAGGCTTTTCTGCAATAAGCTTATTTAGTAGCTTTACCTCTTTTTCGTGGTCAAAATCTAGGTCAGGATAATAGCCTCTAAAGAAATCTTTAAATCTTCTTTTAGATACAACTTCTCTTACTGTGTCTATTTTTGGTCTTAACATCAGGGCCTTCTCACTTTCATATAATCGTTCCCAAACATACATAGTAAATCTCATCATTTTCCACTGGAACCTAATATTAGTATTGCCTTTTTTTTCAGCGATTATTCTGTATGCCTCACCTGGTGTAATATCCATCTTCTTAAGTTCATAGACCAGGAAATCCCAGTCAGTTCTACTTCTGGGTCCTTTTACTCTAGGTCCTCTTTCGTAAACTTCAGATATCTCATTAGGTGTATTATTTTCTTTCTTGGCCATACATTCCTTATAATCATTCAAGGAATAAGATCAATTTCTTTTAAATTGGATAATATTATCTCTATATTTCTTATAGATATTCCCATTCTTATCACACTCTCTAAAATAACATTTACCATAAAGAGTGATTAACACCTTCCGTTTACCCTCACTCCAAATAATGAAAGGATATTTCTTATGTTTCATTTTTTCTTAAAGGTGAATACTTTGGCTACTTCTCGTGCATACTTTTTAACATCTTCTCTAGGAGGTTTGTCATATCTGCTTTCTTGTAATTGTGCTGTTTTATGTTTACTCACAAACTTCCCCTTATGTGAACCTCCAAGTGTTTTATTGGTGAAATATATGTTGGCCTTCTTGAGTGTCTTTAAGGATAACTCTATTCCAGTCATTTTCTTAACTGCATTCATACAGTCATCTAAAGTTTTAATTCTACATTCTTTACTTTCAGCATAACCAGGATATTTGCTCGGATTGGACAACTTCTCTAAACTAATTCTTGTTGTTGGGAATAACCAAGGGACAAACTTATAGGCTCTAAATTGTCTTCTCTTTAGTTGTCTATCTAAACTATTAAGGACCTTTTGTATTGGGTCGGTGACATCATAAATCTCATCTTGTTGTCTTTGATTGGCTCTACCTTTCATAATATATTTAGACATTACAATTATTAAGTCGCCATCTTCATCTTTAGTTATCATTCCTTTTTTAATTTTAAGGCATTCTTGAATTCTCATAGCCGTATACATAAGCAACAAACAAGCCTCGGCCATAAACGGAAATACTCGTCTTAACTTAAATAAGGCTCTTTCAACTATCTCACACTGCTTTAGAGATAGGCCTACTTCATTCCACTTACTTCCTTTAAAGCTACTCTCTTCAGCTTTTTCTATTGATATTCCTCCGTGTGATTTTCTAGTTGGGTCCATAGGTGGATTAGGTCCCATTAAGTTTCTTTTAGAGGCAAAACCCCAAAGAGAATTCAAGGCTTTCAACATATTAACCTTCTGTCCATAAGTTCTAGTCTTGCCTTCAAGATATTTCTTTATGTGACCAGGGATTAAATCATCAATAACTACTGCCCCTAAATAACTATCGTAAACACTCACCTCATCATCAGGATTAAATTTACTCTTCTTTTTAATAGCAACACCAGGTGGATATGTTTTAAATAAGGTCTTCCAGTCCTGGATAGGATTAGGCTCATACTCTTTAGTTTTCTTATTATATATCGTTTCTTTAAACTTAATTACTCCGTGTCCTTTTTTATTCTCATCAAAGGTTATGTGGTTAAGTCTATCGTTATAACCAATTAAGAACCTTGAATAATCTCGTTGTGAAAACATTGCTAAATTACCTGATATGTTTCTTCTAGGGAAATTCTGTTCTAATATTAATTCTATTACTTCATTTACAGTTAGTCTTTGGCTTTGATTGAGCTCATCAAGTGTAGTCAAGGCAACCTTTGGGTTAGACTTCCAGGTCCCATCAGGTGCTTTATGTTTTTTAAATATAGGTAATAACTTTGAGTTGACTTCAAGTGTACCATAAGAGCCAAGGTAAAATTGACCAATGTCCATTCTGAATGAATGACCTTTACACTTACCCTCTATTTGAAATATCTTTTTGTTAGTCTTTGGGGTCCACCTCATAGTGACACCTGGAGGACCATCTATAAATCTAACATTCTGTCTATGGTTGTAATTGTTTCTATACTTCAGTTCATCAATAGCTTTATCGGTGAACCTAATACTGTGTGGCTTATGTGTGACTTTCGTCTTCTTTTTATTTGTTTGCATACATACATAAATAAGTATGCGAAACTAAAAGTCATTTAGTATCAACAGATCTGGGTAGCTGTGGGCAGTTGCGACTTAAATTAATTTCTATTTATTTAGATTTTAAGTCCTTTGTGTCTACCAATTTCACCACGAGGGCTCCTAGATTTCGCATTGTTATATCTGTATTTATTTATAACTCAAGTTATCAAACAACTGCAAGTTTTGTTTTGTGTGGCCAGTGTGTGACTTTGATTGACCGAGGGGTCCCAAATGAAAGTCAAATAAGCTTTGTTTTTAAAAGGTCATATACCTTTATATATAAAAGGGGTCCCACTGCTTTCCCCTATATAGCTTGTTTTAGACAGTTAAAGGCGCTGAAATCGTTTTCTAAATGAACATTAAATATAAAAAATTTCTGAAAAAAATTTCTGAAAAAAATATTTGAAAAAGAAACTCCTGGATATGTTTAAAAAGATTTGATGCAAACAAATAAGCAACACACCCAGGAATTATTACTAAATGATGGATTTAATATAAAGATTAAAAGATTATTTACAAAGACTAATTGCCCTATAACTTATGTCAATCTATGTTAGGACTATCCATAATATTTTTTGGCCCACTCTTCAGGTGTCATATTAGGACCTCTGTTAGTAGCTTTGAAACTTCTATTATCCATATTGCCACTTGGTCCACCTAAATACTCTGGAGAGCCATAACCTTTGTTACTTCCACAATGATACACACCACCAGAACTATAAAGTCTCCTAAAGCTATCTCCAGGTGATCTCAAGGGGTCAGTGAAGTTACCTCTAGGTGTACTTAAAGTAGGTGTATAAAAGTTTGATCTACTCTTGGTTTTTTCTTCTCTTAACCATTCATTCATTTTACTCTCTAGTTTAGGAAGATACTTTCTGTCTTCAGGCCTTATCTTGCCTTGTGCTGACATTAATTTCACCATCTGATTACGAACTTTGAATTGTGGTGGTACTCTTTTCATGGTGCTACTCGTATATGAACCTGGGTTATCGTGATTGCCTCTTTTAATTTTTCTCTTTGCTGGGTACGATGTAACTGGGGACAAACCCTGGTTTTCACGCACTGCCTCTCTGGTCTTGAAATAATACTGATTGTTTTTGAAAATATAGAGGTCTTTATATTTGCCTCTCATCATATCCTTTTTGACTGCTTCTCTAGATTTACCAATGCTTTTAGCAAACTCACTTCTAGTTATTGTATATAAATGTTCATCTGTTTTCATAGTAACAAAGTTAATTATTAACCTCTAATTGTACCCAAGTGTACCCATAGGGTTTACACGCAGTTATACATTATACCTACCCTACCCACACTCTATTTGTGTCCTTTAGGTTTCACTTTAGGTGGTCCTTATATTAATTTAAACTTCAAGTATAACTAGGGTCGGTAGGGTCGGTATTAGTCTTTGATTAATTCTAGGAAATGTTGAAAGTCAATGACAACCAACGGGTCTCGTGAATTCATTTTCATAACTACTACTGGACTTAATTTTTTAGAATTCTTTGAGGCCTGTTTATAGAAGTCATAGATAGTCTTCATCTTCTCCTGATTTTTTATTTCAAACTGATAAGGGCAAAGTTTACGAGCAACCTTTGACAATATAATATCTGGTCCTGGTGCGTAATTTTCCACACACTGAACATCTTTAGGTTTTAAGTGTGGGAATGCTTTTAGTATCTTGTCTCTTACAAAGTTTTGAAGCCTTCTTCCCTTGGCTTTTCTAGACTTTTGTTTCATCAATTACTCCCCATCTTCCTGGCTTTTCTGATAGCCTCAAAGTCTTCTTCAGGGTCTTCATCAGGTGTCACTTCTAGATATTCCTCATATCCATCTATCTCTTTAAGTTTATTTGTAATTATAGAGATATCACCTGAAGACAAACTCCATACTGGTCCATAATTTTCTTCTACTGTTGGTAACCAGTATTCATTACATATAGAGGCCATTGACTTGTCGCAGAAAAAATCAAAATTTCTTAAAAGCCACATAGTAGGTTTTCTTCCAGTTCTCTTATGTTTAACTTCACCAACTCTTTCACAACCAAGTTTTTTTAAAACATCAGCAAAATCATTTATTCTTCCAGTGATTTTCTTTTTTTCTTTCAACCAATCAAATGCGTCTTGAATTGAAATTACTGTTTGATGGAAAGGTGTGGCTCTTTCATTAAATAAAGGTTTAACATCTTTTAACATTGGGTGACCACCTTCTTCACTCATTGTTAATAGAAATTTAGTTTTTAAGTTTACTGTTTTAGGATTAAAGTTTTCACTGATTTCCCTATTAGTTAAAAACCACTTTACAGCTTCTTTAACCCCTTCAATAAGTTTACCTTCCGGTGTCCAAAAAAGATTAAAGAATTCATCACCTCCCATTTGGTCCCTGGTTTTACCAATATCAATCATAGTGTATCTTGCTTCATTCTCTTCAACTGCCAGTGCGTCTTTGTGATTTGTAAAGAGCATAAAACAACAAGTGGAATAAATATCTTTCCAGTTATGAAACAAAGGTCTTATTCTATGATCTTCATTGGTCATCATAGGTTTCATATTATTTAAAGTAGAGATTTTCTTTTTGTAATCACCATCAAGTTTTATCTCATCTATTAATACTAATTGGTGTTCAAGAAATCCCTTGGCCTTATCAATGGCTTCAATAGGTGTTATCACCAGGCAATTATCTTTACTTAAAGCTTGTTGTACTATTGAAAAAAATGTATTTTTTCCGACTTGGTATTCTTTAGAGTGAAATAGAATAGCTGATCTTATTTTGTTTCCAGGCTCTTGAAATGGCATTGATAAGTGGTCCAAAACATACTCATAAAGATCAACCTCATTACCTTTACTATCCTTACCCATCCCTTCGTTTTCAGTAAGTCTCTTCATTAACTCTTTAAAGTTATCTATATGAGATTTATTCTCCTTATCTTCAATATCACTTGGTCTATAAGTATTTAATTGAAGTAATCCTTTTTCATCTTTTATTATTGGGTCATCAATGGACTTAAACAAGTCAGGTCTATAAACACTTTGCTCTACTAATTGTGCCTCCTCAAAGGCAACAAAACTTTTAAGGACTTCAGTTATCTTACCACCAAAGATATGACCATAAGTAACCTGGACTGCTTTTTGATTATATTCTTTACCAGTTGTCTTGTCATACCAAAGGTCATCATTCTTTATATAGATAATATTCTTTAAGAATTTTTTAACTTTTTCCTCTTGTTCAGGGTCAATAATACCATCTAATACACCAACACCTTTCAGGTCCTTTCGCCAAAAACCATTAATCTCTTTAAGATAACTCTCATAGTGATCTTTTAGGTATTGTTTAGTGTACTTATCCCAGTCTTTTTTATCGTGAGAATTAACCTCACTAGTTAATTGTGGTTCCGATATTTTATCTGTGAATTGATCATTAACCATTCTTTCAGTTAATACTAAATTATTATGCTCTATTATTTGTTTAGCCATAAACAGAAATTTCTCTCTTCCACCTTGACCTTCTTCAGCACCAACCATTGATCTAATAATGGGGTGATGTCTCCACTGTATAGCAAACTCAATTTGTGATTTTGTTAATGGTTGTCCTGAAGGTGAATAACCACAAAGATTGTTATTCTTTAATTCTTCGTGAGGACAATAAGGTTGAAACATCCAATACCCAGGTTTACTTTCTGCAACATTATAAGCTTTAGGAAGTGAGTGAGAGCCATCTACTTTTAAACCTTTAAATGTTTTCTTAAAGATTGTTTCATATTTAACTGCAACTTTACGAGCTTCTTCAACATCTATCTCTTCATCATAGTATTTATAAATGTGCCATCTATTACTTGAAGACTTGTAACAAAATAATTCAGTATCTATTCTGAATACGGCCCTACAAAATATTTCAGGTTCTTGTTCAAAATCTAAATCCCAAGCAACCCAACGACAAACCCCTTTGCGTTCAGTTCCATTTTCAATAATTTTTACTGGTGACAATCCAAGATACTCTTGACCCTTAAAATGTTTATCCCAGTTAATATGTCGGTAATCGTATGTTGCATCTTTTTTTTCATTACCATCATTATCTTTTATGTAACCAGTAAATCTCCCACTTTCACCTATTGCACCTTGGTGTCTTTCTTCTAATTTTAATATCATAATTGATCTCCAATATTTTCTTCTCTTTTTGTAATTAAATTTTTATCTATTAGTTCACCTAGCAAGTAATGATGTTGAAGCTTTAATCTTTCAGCATATATTCTCTGTAAACAATTTTTATTATGGTTTGGGTATTTGAGTTGAAGAAATTTAAGGCCACTGTCAAAAGACTTATCAATAAAATTTTCTACTTCATTTTGTTTAGTCAATAACTCACAACCATTCCATTCACAAATTTTAGTCATTAGTTCACCTCTTTCTTTGATTTCTTTTTCTTTACCTTGTAGGTGTGATTTACTTTTCCGTTTTCTAAAAGAGTGTGTTTTTGTTCAAAGTCATATAAATTATTTTCAGGCAACATCTTATTGTGCTTTTTAATATCTATACCTTCATCTTCAGCAAACTTACCCATCTGGTGTAATCCATTGTAGGCCCTGGTTATTTCGTGATGATCTTTAATGATGTCTTTATTTATTTTAATGCAGTGACTATTAACTTTAGAAAGTTCTTTATTTGCATCTATACATTCGTTGTAAAGTTCCTTCTGTTCCTTAAGTTGATCTTCATAATAAGCTTTAAGTTCAGCAACTATTTTGTCATGCTCTTCTGCTTTAGTTAATAGGTCTTTATTGATTTTATTGGTCCAGGTTTGTCTATTCTTCATCCAAAGTTCCATCATCGCACCTTTACGATCAATGTCCCTGGAGAGCCTTTTACAGTGAAGTAATAAGGCATTATTCATCTTCTCTAGTGATTGGTATGAAACTTGATCATGTTCACAAACACCATGTTTTATACGATCTTTTTCTGTAACTTTGATTTTAGACTTTGATTTCTTTCCCATTATGTTCTCCGGTTATGTCTCTTGAAGAACACTTGTTATTACTCTTGTCTAAAATTAATTTCTCAACTGCTTTAGCATTAGAAAGCTCAATCCCAGGCACTAAAGTTTTTGTCAAATCATTAAGTAAAGAATAAGTAGATGTCTTCAATGAAACAGATTTATATTTCCACTTATCTGTCATAAGTATCCTCCTCATTTGTTTGGTTGCTCTCATTCTTGCTTTCTGATTTCTCGTCTTTTGTTCCTAATACATAATCAATATTCTTTTTGATATCTGTATTAATCTTAACTAGGTCTGCACTTATCCCAGGTTTAAATTTAACCTTACTTCTCATAGCTTCCTCCAGGCTTGGTGTAGGTTCTGAAACATAAGGTTTATAGTTTAGGTCAACACTTGGAATTTTAATTTCAGGTTGTTTAACTCTTTGTGAAGGATGTTTACCTATAAATTTAAGTTCCTCCTCACCTAAAAATTTTCTAGTCTTATGATTATAATAATCTTTATTTATCATTCTTTTATAATGGTTAGCCTCTTCACGATCTTCTTTAGTTTTTGGGTTTTTAACCGAAGACAACATAATCTCCCAGTCATTTAATTGTTTCTTCTGGTTCATTGGATAACTTGAAGGGTCCTCTGATTTAAAAGGTTTAGGTCTGGTAATTTTAGGTTTCATTATAACTGGTGTCTTCTTCTCCAGGCCATTCATTTTGTTCCATTCCTCCATATCTACAATAGACTTATCATCAAAGTGTTTAGGTTTTGGTCCATCATCATATAAGTGTGTTAATCTTTCAATTCGTTGTAATACAGTTTCAACTTTTTTAGGTTTCACTTTAAGTTTATCTCTAGGTTTGTTCATTAAGTTGTCCTGGTGTGAATACTCTATCTTTAATATTTACTCGGTAATCTTCATAAAGACCTTTAATGTGATCTTTAAGTAAACCTACAAGATCATCATTAAGTCTGTTATCTTGTTGTTTAAAATGAAAGAGTAAATCATAATTGTATAAAAGTTTATCAATAGTCCACTCTTTAGGTTGAAAGTATTTTTTATTTTGTTCTAGTTCTGCATTACATCTAATTTTAAAATCTGTAAAACATTCATTATGTTTAATAGAGAGAAATCTTTTTTTAAGAAATTTACTATGAAATGTTAGGGGGTGAATAGGATTATATCTTTTAAAGGTAGTACCAGGAATTTTAAATTGTTCTTCAAAACCGGACCACTCCTTATAACCTGGTTCCCCTGGATATTTACCTTTGGTTATATCGTAATTATAAGACATTATTTTTCTTCTTCTCCATAGATTGCTATAATCTCATCATCACTAAACCAGGTCTTATCATCGGTTAAAATTTTATTATCTCTTAAATAGGTTTCAGCTTTTTTTATCCACCTAATTGCTTCTCCAGAAGTTTTAAGACCTAAAGGTTTTAAGGCTTTTCTAAAGTATTCTTTATCTGCAATAACTTTAGTTCTTTTCATTATATTAAGTTTTTCTTTTTAAGTTTTCTTATTGCTGACTTAATATATTTATCTGCAATCTTTTGACCTACTGGTCCACCATCTTTAGACCCAACTCTTTTAAGTTCATCCATACTTAATGTGTCCAGGTATTCATCAAAGCTACCACTAAAGCCATCATTTTTAGCTTCTTCAAACATTTGTTTTAAAGTGCTACTTAACTCTAAATCAATATTGTGTAGTGGGTCTTTCTCTGCCATCTTTGTTGTTGAGACTGCTTCTAATTTCTTATCAACAGAATTGTTACTCGTTCTTGCCATTTTTTATCTCCTTGTTGTTAATTTAATCCTTTGTTAGTATTCTTCAGGTCCTTCCTAATTTTACTAACAACAGAATTGTTTTTCAGTTCATGGTACAAATCTTCAAGAGTAACTAGAGCCAACTTATAACCCACTACTTCCTTTGATTGATTGCACCATCCGATATATTTTTTACTTCCAAACAGTTCAGCTTTACTTCCGTTAATTACAGAATTTAAGATGTGATTTACTTGGTGTATTCTTTTTATTAACTCAACTTCATCTATAAGTTCACCTGAAGAGGCAAGTTTTATATTCTTAATAGTCATTATAAATTTATCTCCTTCTCTTCGTTCACTTTAGGTGCAACAACTGGCTCAACTTTAAGATCACCTAAAGTGTCTGATTGTTTTCCAGTAACAAGTTCTAGGACCTGGACAGTTTTAAGTCTTAAAGTACATCCAATTCCAATAGGCATATTCCAACTGTAAGGTTCAAATGTAATCTTTAACATACTTTCACCCCATATCTTTTGTGACCTATCAAAAGGTGTAAGATCAGCATTAACTATATTTGGTTTCTGGGTAAAAGTTTTACCATCTGATTTCCTAACTCCACTAGCTTTCATCTTGAAGTTAAAAACAATAATGTCCATATCATTTTCTTCATAAGGTAATGGTGCTTTAGTGATCTTCTTCTTTGGGTCCAGGTCGTGTTGTTTCTTAACCTCTTGTGCAATCATATCATCAATAGCTTTTTTGATGTTTGCACTTTCAGATTTCTTACATACAAGTTTAGTATGGAATAAACCTTCAGGATTAAATGCAATATCAGGTTCACTTAAATATGGATATTCAGCAACACCTTTAGGTGAAGTTAAAATAATAGGTTTATTCATTAGTTTAAATCCTTTCTGTTATTAGTTGATGTTAGTCTTGTGGGTATCACCAGGTTGTCATTACAATTATTGCAACAAGTATCTGATACTTCTAGTTTTTTACCTTCAATTATTACTGGTTGTGGATTGTGACCATAGCCATAGATTTCTTCTTCACAAATACTGCAAGTCTTAACTTCAGTATCGTTTGGGTCCATCCAATTATATTTGTGTGTCATTTAGTTTACTCCTACTGTTGTCTTT
>Ga0209337_1003674_pt1 | contig 10789 bp, 10 predicted proteins | sample LinPmetageLP53_FD_184044 | JGI IMG/M metagenome (GOLD analysis project Ga0209337, IMG submission 184044) | Marine viral communities from the Pacific Ocean - LP-53 (SPAdes) (version 2) | ecosystem: Environmental > Aquatic > Marine > Oceanic | place: Pacific Ocean | collected 2010-02-08 | reverse complement strand
GCCAGTATCTTGGTTCCGGCATCACGATCTTGCGCCCACACGGTGGCTCCCGTGTGAACACCGTTCGTTCGTGTAAAAGCTCCACCGCTCCAAGGCATTATTCAGTCTCCTTATATGGCTCCGCGCCCTGTTCTTGGATTGTACATATTTTGAATGTCCAAGGGGGCATTCTGAGTATTAGGCAGCAAAGCTCCAGCAATAGGCGGAGCTATCGGCCTCCTGATTACAGTTTGCGCTCCGCGACTACCGCTGGCGGCAAGCGCCCTAGCAAGTTCTGCTTGACGAGCAGCCGCCGCACTCCCCGCCATTCTAGACCCTTGGGCAATTACAGGTGCCGCAACAGCCCCCGCTGGGCCAGCTACAGCACCCCCAAACGCTGCGCCTACAGCGCCCCGCAACGCGCCACTTGAAAAAGAAAATTTACCCACAAATTCCATAAGTTGTTTTGCTGTTCCACCTTTTACGATGCGTTTCATAACCGCCTTATCTTCGTCGCTAAACCCTCTAAGTTTGGCTTTATTGTTTAATAGGCTTCTAAATCCGGCTTGCAACCCTTTTTCAAGCCCTGCGCCAGCAAGTTCTGCTTTTGCTATAATGTTTTCAATTAATTCAGCGCGTTTCATCCTTGCCCATACAGCTCGCCCTCGCTTTGTTTTTGCAGCAACTCTAGGGTCGGACAATCTCTTTTCTATAAAACCATCAAATATGTCCCTCAACTCTCGGGCTATTCTTAAATCATCGTCCTTACTGCCTAGTGTCGGTTTTGCCGCAGCGCCCAAATTTCTTCTGGCAAGCATAACAGAGCGCATATCTCCGCCCGAATTTATTAGTCGGTTGGTGGCATATTTTAACCCCGATATCGTGGCTGGATGAAGCTGTGTATCCGCAAGTCCTTCTAGGTCTGCCTTTTTTTCTAGGATGTAAAGCAACCTCATAACATCATCTTCTTCAAGCCTTGCCCCACTGCGACGAGCTTGATTTAATAGCCTCCCCCCCTCCAGCCTTAATGCCTCGGTTTCGGGCGCAGATTCGATAACCTCTTTATCAGAAGCCTTCTTGGTTTTAGCTTTAGCCTGTGCGCCGGGTATGGCGTAATCCAAAGTAAACTTAACAATGTCCTCTATGTTATAGTCACCCCCCTGCGCGACATGGCCCGGCAAAAGTGCCGATTTAGTCATGTCCGCGACAATTTGAGGGGCAACCCAATCCAACCAATCGATGCCCCCATCCTGTCCTTCTAAGGCTCCCTTTGGGTAGGGCACAACAGACAAGCGTTCTACTTCTGGATCAAGCCCGACTACATCTTCAGCACGATCAGATAATGTCATCGGAGAGCCAGAGTCTGGTGGCGGAGGCGGCACTTTATCCCCCCCGTCTCCCTGTCCTTCTTCTGAACCCATTAACAGAAGCTGCGCCTCTGCAAGAGCAATAGCTACATCTACATCGTCGTCTTGAGGGGCAGAAACTGGTTCTGTAGCCATAGAACGATCCCTTATTTAAGGTTTCTTAAGGCTTCAATATACAATTCAAGATCAGAACGACTCAAAGACTTTCTATTAATAGCCAGTAATTCTTGTTGAGACATTCTAGAAATACGCTCAGAGGGCGGCAACTGAGATTGCTTGGTAAGCCCGCCCTGAGAATTAACATCCTCTACGGGAGCGCCAAGAAAAACTTCTGGTTTGAACAGTTCGGGATCAATCTGATCCAGAATACTTGATTTTTCCTCGAACCCCCGGCGCGAATATTGTTGTTGTACGCTGTAATTATAAAACTTCAAATTGTTTTGATAATCTCGCGCTTTGTCATGGAACATACGGCTTATTTGTGCCGCCACCACCTCTGGATTCTGTAGCGAAGTTACATCGCCGCCAAGGTTCTGCAAAACACGCAGCGCATCCTGTTCCGTCATAACGCCGGGACCAACTGTAATAACCCTCGCTCCTCCCAAAAGCCCTTGCAACTGCCCTTTCATTATTCTAAGAGCCAGTTCTTTTTTAGTGAGATTCATTTCTTTTGATTTGTCGTCAAAAAACGTCTTGTAATAGACAACCAGATCATCAGCCAAGCGTCTAACGCCAACATTTGCGTCCCCTTGGTTTTTCATGTACCGCGCATACGCTTTTATCTGGATTTCATCAGCAACAGTAGCGTCGGCTACCTTCTTAAATTGACTAAAACTTGGTATGCCTACGCTTAGTGAACTCTCTGTTCTTGGCACTGCCTCCGGCGGTATTGCTTTGTTTACTATTTTCCCGTCCACCAACACGGGAATATATTTGTCGCCTGTCCATCTATCGAAAACAGCCCGTCCAAGAATCTTTCCACCCTCTTCCCAAATGTCCCCGTTCTGAAATCTTCTGGCCGGAGAAATGAATTTATCTATCGAGTCTCCTGCCTTAAAACGCGCCTCTATTTCGGCGTCTGTCAGGTATAGATTGTCTTGTTCCCCCTCATTATTTGTTACTGTTACCCATGACTTTGATAGTGCTTCTACGGAACCTTTGGGGCCGTAGTTAGAGGGATTTTTGTCAAACTCGCTGCGTGGAATTTTAACATTTTTGTCTAATGTAAAATCGTAAGCATCTATAATCTTTCGGCCCTCGGCGGCGATATCGTCGTTAAGTTTTGACGCTCTATCTCTTAGTGCGTCCACCTGTTTATAATTTCTGTCCCGCGCTGCCCGTGCCATCTCTTGCTCTATTGCGGCCTTTCGGTCAGCTAACTTTTCTCTTCGAGCGGTAGCATTATCTTCTAGCGTCCACGCTCTATCCTCTTCCCGGTTAGCAACATATCGTTCTAGCTCATCCTCCTTTAACGACGCTTTGTACGCCCTTTCGTCGAAAGTACGCCCCGCTTGATATTTTCTTATATCAGCAGTTTTAACTCTTTCCCGTTCTGCTTCGGTTGCCTCTGTAGCAAAGCCTGCTGGGTCCAATAAGGAGCGAAGCCGTTGGACTTCCGCAAACAACTCAGGATTATTACGATCGTTGGCAAGTTTCTGCCCCACTTCGCCAAGACGATTCTTAATATCCCGTTCCAGCCCCGCCTGAGTGAGCGTATCTCCCTGCGCCTTGGCAGCAGCCAGAGCCGTTTGATACATAGCTGGATCAAGGCCAGCAGTTTTCATTATGGCTGGATCGAGGGTAGATATCTGCGCCCCATCATTTCCGATAGAATACTGGGTCCGCATCATGGCCCCCGGCCCCGGCTCTTGCATTTGCGTTTGAATAAGCTGATCCGGCCTAGCACCTCCTACTTTCAGCAACTGAGCCATAACTTGAGCCTGTGCCGCCCTCTGCGCCGCTTCCCGTTGATCTGCTGCTGACGATGCCATGCTGCCCCCATAGGCCGCTGTAACGCGTTGCAATGCTTCGGCCAAAGGATTAAACCCATACGGGTTGGCGGGGGCCTGTATTGGCCTTAACGCTTGAGTCTGTAACGTATCAGCAAATCTTCTCCGCCTTTTTATGCGCGGATCAGGGCGGAACAGTCCTGTTGGTGGGAATGCCATCAGCCTCGCGCTCCCAGACTTGCGGCCAGCAACGTCGTCGGTATGCCAAGCGCCGTGGCCTGTTGCTGTTGCGCCCCTTGGAACCTAGCAAGCCTGTCGGACTGTTGCGCTGCCGCCAAAGCACCGAGATCAGCCGGAGGTGGCCCCGCCACAGGGGCAAGTGATCCTGGGCCTGCTGCCGCCGATTGAGTGAATGGAGTCGACCCCGTCATCATCGCTGATAATTCACTCATGGGCTGTTGGCGATCACGAAGGCGTTCCGCTATCGCCCTGTCTCTAGCCTGTTGCGCAAGTGCATACTGGCTCTGCGCTTCTGAGATTTCCCGGCCCCTCTGGCCCGTCGCTACATCGAACTCAGTGCCCAGTTCCTGTAGCTGCTGTCCACGGCCCTGCAATATGTTGCCGAGTATGTTGGATTGCAGCGTTTGTCCTTGGAATACGGATTGGCTTGCCAGATCGGCCAATTGATCATTCTTCTGCTCGCGGAACAGTCGAAGTTCCTGATTGTAAGCATCGGAACCCTCTGGGATGCCAGAGGTGATCAACTGCGTCCGCAAGGCCGTCTCCGCCCTATCGAACTGCGGGTTCAGACGCGCAGTGGCCCTGTTGAAGAAGCTATCCGCCGCACCCGTCGTGTAGGTGTTGAGATCAGAGTATCCCGGCAGTTCATAGCTCGCACCGGCTGTTGAATACGTTGGCTGTTCGCCAAATTGATCGTAGGTAAACGGCGCTGGCTCCCCCGGTAACCCTGCTGTAGTGAAGGCTCCTCTGTCGATCTGCCCAAGACGCTGTTCTGCCAAACCCTGTAAGCCGCCTCGCAGCCCTGCTTCCTGTACCCGCAAGTCTTCATAGGGCTGCGCTAGGTTGTAAGTCTGAAGATATTGATCTGGCGCAGTCTCCCGAAACGTCGTGGTGCTGTACGGCGTAACAAGATCAGGACGTGACAGAGCCGTTTGGCGGCGTGCGGCTTCTTCATCCAAACCCCGTTGATCTTGCTGTAACTGCCCATAATTTATGGGAGGTGGCGGTTCAGGGCTGCTGAACATGTCTCTAATGAAGCCCATAACCTAGCTCCTTTCTTAAAAGCACCGCTGTTCGTTTATAATCAGTTAATTCACGTTCCCAGCCGGGGCGTCCAATAATCTCTAAAAACCGGAAGTTCCGCGCCTTGGCAAAGTCGCAGATTTGTTCCTCTATCTTTTTAAGCTCCAATAGATTGCCACCAGCCAGTCCAATCCTCAAAGAATCTCCAAAGGCACACGTCACAGCAGCAGATTCCAAACCTTCAAAAAGCGTAAATTCACCTTCATCCAAACCCTGCTGGACTTCTTCCCGATTAACACACTCGAACCCTTCTGTAGCGGGTTCCAGCAAATCCCAAATGTAATCACTCATCATAAGCCGACACCGATTTCATAACGGACATCCGTTGCCAGCCACCTCACGGACTGCTGGGTAGTGCTGGTTCTAACACGCACGGCGGCATTCCAGCCAATGTCCGCAACACTGAACCATGCCTGCTGAGTGGTTATCGGGCTACCCCACGTTGCAGCATCCCACGTTGCTGTATCCCAAGCCGAAGCAATACTGGATGTCGTGCTGGGCGTGAATGTGGTTGTGCCATCTCTGAAGTCCGTATCAAAGCCGATGCTTACCTCCAGATCAGCGTCACTCGCCATAACGGGACGGATTGCTGTGTACCGTTTGGGGCCACTTCTGCCGCCAAAATATATGAAGGCCGTCTTGGCAACTGCTTCTATGGCAGAGCCAGCGTCATCCGTACCGCTATCCGCCTTATGAACCTTGGTGTCACCGCCAAAATATAGATCGCTATTGTAAACCGCCCAGACGTAAGCGTTTTGATTGGTAAATCTAGCCCACGATCCCGTATCCAGATTGACCACATACTGGATGAAATTTCCATCTGTAGAACTGGGGACGTTCACTGCTGCGTATCCCCCCTTAGGATAGACAACTCCCTGCCACCCGAATCTATCCTTGAAGGTGACAACCGAGTCGTTGTAGCTGTTACTGATCTTGTCGCTGATAGCGCGATTGGGAGCAGCTTCACCAGTGCCCAGAACCTGCGTCATGGGCAATAGGCCGTTCTCTGTTACCAGATAGCAATCAGAACCCACTTTAAGCATACACCGACGCCCTATGGGACGCCCTACCGTGTAAACACCTACAAGGCTCCACTTCGTGGCGTCAGACGGATCAGTGCCGCTGTACATGGCGATCTCGCCCTGATCCGTATAGAACAGAATATTGTCGTCCGGGCCTGAACCGCCGTCGCGTGTCCATGTGCTGATCGCCATGATCTTGCCGCCCTTGCTGAACACGCTGCCCAGATTGACGGATGCAACCGTTCCGGCCACGCTGTTCACCGGCAAATAGCCGTATGTCAGGCTGTTCGTCAGGACAAAGAACAACCGCTCCTTGTAGACTTCAACATTGATAACATTAGCAGCGGTTATGCTACCGAGTGTCGGCGTGGCCCATGCGGAACCGTTCCAGTGACGCGGTGCATCCTCCCCATTGCAGATAAACAGAAACGATCCACCAGAAGTTGTCATATTCACCCACTGGAACTGGGCGTTGGACAGGCTGGTGATGACAGCAGAGCCGACTGAACCGGCACTGGTTACGTCGTAGACAGCAGCGCCGCTTGCGGCGAACATCGTGCTTGTCGTGCCGCTGGCGTAAACCATCAAGCTCTGAACGGTGGACGGCAGCCCGGTGACATGATCGTCGTAACCGTTGCGCACCTGAACATGGGAACGCGCCGGAAAGAAGTTATCCAAGCGGATAGCATCGGTTTCTGGCAACAGATCGACAGAATCACGAGTGTTCAAGCCGCCAATAGGCGATGGCACTGCGTTGCTCTGGGCTGTCATGGCGACGGGAGAAGTAGCCATTACGCCAATCCTATCCGTTCTCGGCCGGACTGCTCATTAGCCAGTATCCTAGCCAGAATCTCCGGCGGTATATTTGCAGATTGCGTTTCCGTATTATCGGAAACAAACGGCTCCGTTATAGGCGCAGGTTGCGGTGGAACATATACCTCCTGATTCCCCCCTGTCTGGGGGCCTTGGAAGGTGCCAACTGGCGTCTCACCTTGGGAAAGGACATCTCCTAGAGAAAAACCCGGTAAACCCGGTAAATCCGGTAACGCCCCGGTGATATCTTCTCCTAAACCGGTGGCGAACCCCCCAAGGGGATCAACAACATTTTCATTAAGGAAGTCACCCACAGCAGATGCACCGGCCCTGACGCCGCTTCCAAGAAAGTTGCCCAACTGCCCTATAGGTTGGGTGACAACACCAAATGCTTCGTTAATAGGACCAGTGATATTAGTTTGAAATCCTCTCATGGCTGATCCGATCATTCCTGTGTCCGCTCTAGCGGCGTTTAATGCCATGCTCCCCAATGTAGGGTATCCAGCCATCAGACCCAGCCCTATAGCGGGGTGCCCAAACCCGGCTATGGTGCCTGCCAGCGCAGGAATCATCCCCATGTTCATTCCAGCCGGAACAGACACATCACTGTACGGATCGTTTACCGAATAACCGCCCGTTCGAGATGAATGTTGGTTTACAGAGGCCACCTGATCAATGGTCGCGCCAGGATTGTTATTCGCAAGGGTAGCACCAGGAGACTCAGAACCAAGACCGCCCCTACTGATACCTAGATTCACAGCCGCTCTCCCAATATCAGTGAGAGTGCCGTCGGCATTTTTATTTCTTTCATTCCGGCCAATCTGAGCCATATTAAGAGCCGCCTGCACATTTAATGGCCCAGTTATCTCAGCACCAAGCATTCCGCCAGTCCGGCTAGCAGTCTGAGGACCACGCATCGCCGCCGCCGAAAACATATCGTCCGTCATCGAAAAGCTGTCATCATCGCCGCCGCCGCTTGCGCCGCTACCAGCACCACTTCCTGTGGAACCAGTCGCATCCGGTGCCCCATAATCTCCGGTGCTTGAATCATAATCCCCCGATTCTCCTTGAAAACTGGGAATTCCATTAGCCATATACTGCCCACCGCCGGGAGCAACGCCCCCGCCCATAGAGCGCAGGGCACCGCCTTCCTGCGGTGTAATGTACGCAGCAAAATGCCCTTGCGGTGCGCCTCTGCTCAGCGCCCGTGAGAGCAGTTCGCCGTATATATCACGCGCCATTTAGATGCCTTACTTTGGAGGGCCGCCCAGAGTACATACCGGTTTAGGATTTCGAGAATTTCCTTTATCGTTAACCGCTTTTCTTGCTCGTAAAGTACGAGACATTTCATTAGGATTTGTTGGACCTCTTGTTCCTTGTCGTGGTTGTTTCAAATTAACAGGAGGTGTTGGTGGATTAGATCGTTTTGGTGGACGGCCTACTTTGCTGCCATATGTTCCTGTTCCTTGCGGCATTTCAATCTCCTCTATAAGCCGTAGTTACCTTCCGGCACGTTGAGCGCAAGAATAGCCCTGTTGGGGCCGCCCATACGCAGGATCGGTTTCGCTCCGTCATGTCCGCTGTATTCTTCAATACGGGACTGATATTCCATGAACTGCTGCTGGAACGGCAGTCCCTTGATCTTCAAGAACCGCCAGACGACACCCAGAATAACCAGTTCCTCTTCCAGAACAGTAGTCTGCGAGTCGCCGCTAAACTTGTCCGCATTGGCGGTAGAGCCACCGGACGTATCCACCCAGTTCTTGGACAGATATTCAAACTTTACGCTTTGCCCTACCGTGGGCGTCGGGTGCATAAGCAGCAACCCGCCACGAATGCGGAAATAATTGGTAATTCCACCACTGACAACCGCTAGAACACGCTGCCATTCGGAGCCGGTAATCGGCCCGTAATAGGTTCTGTCTGTCGTGCGGTTCCACATTGTGTTGTTGCTAAAGCGCCCGAAGTCGCTCGCAATCGAAACCATCGTGCCCTGACTTTCAGCAGCCAGAGTCGTATGGCTTCCTTCTTTTATTAAAACTTCCCACTTATACCGTTGGACTTGGGCGCGGCCTTCTTGATTCGCGCACGCCTCAAGCTGGATAACAGACGTATCCGTTGATGCAGTTACAGCATCAGGCGCAGTTATCCCGATGATTTTGGCTGCGTCTTGGCATATCGTGAGTAATGTCATCCAATAACCTGCCTTGGTGATTGACCGGACTGCTCGGCAAGATAGTCACGGGCTTGTTTGCGTAAATCCACCGTCCCGGCACCGAGGCTTCCAACACTTGCGTCCGATAGCTCGGCAAGCTGCTCAACAGTATTTACATCCTGATTGATAAGAGTCTGCGCTCGTCGGGGGCCGACTCCTTTTAGTGTCGTTAATTCGGCACCTCTTGGCTTGATAGCATCCGCAACTTTCCCACCGCTTTTCTGATAGGCCGCGAGTTCAGCAGGGAAATGCTCTTCCAACCATTCAGCCTTTTCCGTCACCTTGTAAAGAACAGTGTTTGGATCACCGACTCGACGGATTTCAACCAAGTCCGGCCCGTCACCTTCACCGGGTAGAAACTCGATCCTGATATTGCTCATAAGCAGTTGTGCGGGGGTTTTTACGCCCCCGCACTCCCTTTGCAGTTAGATTACAAACGACTTCGGATACGAGGCGATGGCAGGTGCGCTTCCCGCCGTGCCGCCACGAGCCGTGGTTAGCTTGATGCCGTCAACTCTCGTATGAGAAGTGGCGGTATCATCAAGGCTTCCGGCTGTTGCTGAAGAGTACAGGATCACATCTGCGGCAGCACTTGCCAAGACGTTGATCGTGCAAACCCCGTTCAACTGAACCCATGCGTATTGCCCACTTGTAATCGCTTCGGGCGCTACGGCAATCAATTCACCGGTATCGACTAGAGCCTTGGTAATCGGAACGGCAGAGTACGCTTCCGTCACGGCAACCACGTCATACTGGGCAACGGCGCTGCCTGCGGTGACGTAGAGCCAAGTAGAAGCATCGGTTCCTACCATTCTGGTTCCAAGAGCCTGCGACGGGGTTGCTTCAGTCCCGCCATCGAAGTCAATGCCAATCGCTGATTGAGATGTATAAGGCATTAAGTCCTCCTTAGGCTTGAATGACGCCCTGCCGTGCGCGATTGCTGACCGTCATATTTCCGGCCCATGCAACAGGCATGACAAGAGCGTCTTGGTTTACGGAAGCCTTCTCGCCAAGAGGCACAAACTCACGGCCTTCCGCATATCTGAGGAAGAGATAGTCCGTGTTGAGCATGTAAATCTTGTTCGCCGGGCACTGATCGTCGTAGTAGACCGGTGCATCCATGAACATCAGATTCATGAAACCAGCCGACGCCGACTCATCAGAGGTAAACCGCTGGTTCGTCTGAAGTGAGGACCAGTAGAAACCAAAGTAGTTGGTATCACCGACAATCACGTCAGGACGATCCGCACCACGGATACAGGCAAGCCACAAGGTATTCATGGCCGTCTGGATTGTGGTAGCGGAAGCAGTGACGGTTTCCGTCGAGAAGTCATACACCTGATTCTTCCAGAACGTGTAGGTGCCACTGTTGATACCGCCAACCGTGTTACCCACGGTGCCGGGAACGACAAGCTGTAGCCCGCCAATTTCCTTGGAATCAGTTCCGGTGCCGTCTGCATAAAGCGCAGTCGCCATCGTGTTCTTGAGCGATTTTTCAAGGTTCCGAATACGGCTTTTGAGAAGATTGAAAATCTGCTCTGGGCCGGAGTTCTCGACTTGCTCAAGACCGGAGATAACCACGTTGCCCGCCAACTGCTTGTAATTAAACTCGGCAGCGGTGAACACGTTGCTGGTTGAAGTATCAAGCACCTCGTAACCCGAATACCACTTGGTTGTCGAGTTCGTAGCGTACTCAAGCTCCTGAACGATGGTTCGACCAGTCGCCGGGGACTTGTTGCCCTTTGAGTCGATGTGGCGAAGCAACGCATTGTTGTTCGTCACGTTGTCGGCCATCGTCTTGGAATAACCAGCGAGCGTAGTGGTTACGATCTCCGTATAGGTACTATTTGGAGAGGTAGCCATTTCTGTTTGCTCCCATCATGGGGCAACAGCAGTAACTCTTACGTTCTGGCAGTGTTAATCGTATCGCGTAAAATGTCGTCAAGACCGTTTGCCAATACCGTACCCTTTGGGGGCGCGGTAGACTGTGAAGGACGCGTTTTCTTGGCTTTATCGACAGCCGCCTTACGCTTGGCATCTTCTTTCTTGCTTACGGCTGTACGCTCGTTTGCCAACGTCTCTTTGTAAAGATCGTCATCAAGGCGAAGCGCCATATCGTAT
>Ga0209337_1003673_pt1 | contig 10790 bp, 8 predicted proteins | sample LinPmetageLP53_FD_184044 | JGI IMG/M metagenome (GOLD analysis project Ga0209337, IMG submission 184044) | Marine viral communities from the Pacific Ocean - LP-53 (SPAdes) (version 2) | ecosystem: Environmental > Aquatic > Marine > Oceanic | place: Pacific Ocean | collected 2010-02-08 | reverse complement strand
CAAAGGACCAAACCAAGCAGAAATTGAAGAAGCTGGCAGGAATGCAAGAGAAAGAGGCGAAAAAATCCTAGCAGATTTGATTGAGGATGTCTTCGCAGAAGTAAAGCTCTATCAAGAACAATGTTTTGTTCTTTCTCAGTTATCAAACCTAATAGAATTTAAAAAAGCATCTCCATCTTTGACACCGAGATTGCCTTACATCGAAACCCAAACAAGTATCAAAGACTCGACTGATCCTATTAATTCACAAATTAAGGAATCAGAGCTTATTTTTGCGGACGCAAACGCACCAATCCTTATGCAGGGAGAGCCATTCAAATTTATGAATAGGCTGGTTCAATATCCGTCTTCTTTCGCATTGTTCAACCTAACAACAGCCCAGTTGTCATCTTTGGTGCCAACAATAAGGTTGTATAGGATAGAAACAAGCCCCACTACAGGCAAAGACATAGGCTCTACAGAAATAAAATTCGACACCAATCCTGCTGTTCCAAGTTATCGAGGAGAGGAAAGCAAACTCAGCAGTGCTCTAGATCTATTTGAGAATAAAAACAAGAGAGGTTACGGTGTTGGATTGCAAAGTTTTAATTTTACGTTCCATGGCTCAGATCCATTTGCAGTTAAAAAAGCAATTCAAGCAAAGTTATCAATTTTTGCTACAAGCTTTGGCGATCTAATTACACAACGCAAAGGCTACAAGTTTGCTGACTTGGCATTAAAAACCGGAAAGACACCAGAAGATTTAAGACAAAATCTTGACATTATTGATCAGCAGAATCTTGATAAACTTAATTTTAGGTTGAAGGCTGTTGTGGGGTGGGCTATCCCCAAAGAAAAAGTTAGTAGTTTTGGATTCTCTGAAATAGATGCCGTTAGGAATTCATTTGTTAATTTAAACCTCACGCCAACAACACATGAATTTAATTTTGATGAAGCGGGTGGAGTTGTTTTTAGCATAAATTATCTTGCCTACATTGAAGATTACTTTAACCAAGTTAAGTTTAACATTTTTTCTGATCCAAAGATAGAAGCTATTAGAAATGCAAGAAAATTGTTTTATGAATTTTTAAACACTGAGGGGTGTGATCTAGAAACGTTAGATTTGATAAAAGAAGCAGATGCTAAAATTTTAGAAAGTGAGAAAAAAACATCTTTTTCTTCAATTTTGAAAAAACTTAGAAAACAAGAAAAGCTACTGACCTACAACTTATCTTATAGCGATGTAAGCAAATTTTTGAGAACCGGAAAGATAGATGATAGTGATAAATTGACCCCCAAAGCTTTTGATGATTCATCACCCCAAGCCATTCAGGCTGCTTACAAAAATTTTAATTCAGAAAACGAAAGAAGTCGAGTTGCTCAGCTAACACAAGAAGATAATTCAATAACTTTCTTTTTCATTTCAGATCTTCTCGCTGTTATTATGGAATCAATAGATGAATCACTAAGAGAATCCGCAGAAGTACAAAAACAATTGAATTTTCCAAAAATGATAGAGTCTCAAGGCGTCTACAGCGCCGCCGCTGCTTCTCGTGTAACAGCGGAACTAAACATAGACAAGCCGGCATTTGATAGATACATGAATGAGAGGGGCGGGAAAGAATATAAGCTGAGTCTTTTGAAAGCAAAAGCTCAATTTGAAAAATTAAGAATTGTTCTTGGACCAGTAGAAATTAAAGATCCGTTTGTTTCAGATAAAACACAATTCTGTAGTATTGGAGACATCCCAATCTCTTTAAATTATTTTACAGAATTTCTAACTAAAAAAATGATAGGAAGACAAGAGACATATTATCCATTAACAAACTTTGTTAAAAATCTAATCAACGAAGTCATTAAGAACTTCTTAAACAATGATGGCTGTTTTGATTTTGACATAAGGCAGAAATTAAAACTTAATAGCACGGTGGTCACTTCTTATAACCTTCCGGAAAACGACTTTGTAAAGGGAAGAGGGCATGAGATAGACAAAGGGGAGTTTAAGCAAGGACAGGTGCCTTTGGACGACATCACCTATTACATTGCCAACAATAGGATTACCAAAGGAGCGCCGGGTTTCGGTGCCGGAAATGTTTTTGATTTATCGGAAACAAACATGCAACCAATCTTACATGTCTCTGGTCCTGACCGCTCTCCAGTAAACAATCCTCCAATTGAAAGAGAGATGAACTATTATATTTTTTATGCTGGTAGATCATATCCAACAAGTCTCATGACAGGAGACGCAGCACAAGACAGAAGTAGTGGCATTTTTCACTATGTTTTAGGCAAGGACAGGGGAATAGTCAAAAACATAACTCTAGATAGAACCGACATGACCGGCTTAAAGGAACTTAGATTTGAGAAAGAAGGTTTTGATGGTCTAACACAGTTGAGAGAAGTCTACAATGCTAGTGTTGATTGTTTTCTAAATGTGTCTGCCTTACCCGGCTGTTACATCTACATTGATCCCAAAGGCTTCTCCCCAGAAGCAGACATAAATTACAGTCAATTTGGCATAGGCGGCTATTACATGATCACTAGAGCAGAGCACTCCATTGCGCCCGGCAAAGCAGACACCAAATTGGTAGCTAAATGGGTTGCAGACACAAATGGCAGGATAGAATCGCAAGAAGGAAATGAATCATCGATAGTAGAAAGAAATCCACAAATTAAAAATGCTAGAAAATGCATAGCGAAAGTAAGAGTTCCCAAGCCAAGATTTGATCCTGAAGACTCGGAAACAATAAAGAAAATGGGGTTGCGTGGAGTAACACAAGCTTAATTTTAGGTTAAAAAAACAATGTCAACATTTTACAAAAACAACAATGATGAATCCTCCATAGACTTATTTAACAAAAGAATAATTTATAGTTCTGACGTTTTTAAAATAGGTTATCCAAATCTTATAGATTTTACTTTTGCAGAAAAAGCTTTATACGGAAAGGTTGATAGGAATTTTATTCCTATTGTCTTAAACCCGAGACTTAGTGTTCTAAAACAGTTTAGAAACTCTGCCAATCCTCAACAAGATGTTAAAGCATTGGGATTCATCGTAGATGCTTTTGAAGCACTATCACAGCAGTTTAAGAAAGCAGAACAATCAGGCAATATTTATTCTAACGATCCTAACCTTACCAATCTAAAAGTCTACAAAAGCTATAAAGACAACAACATAAGTTATGATGAATATCAAAAAAACTTTATTAAAGCTCTAAAACAAAATCTAAATATTAATAATATACAAAACTTTCAAACATTCATAAAAGAACTCCTATCAACAGTCACTATAGTAACAAGAACTTTTCCGATGTCAATGCCAGCCTACACAAAAAGTAAACTAAATAGCATAACAAATAGCGGACTTTCTCTTGAGATTGCTGATGCCCCCTATGACAATGATGATCAAAAAATAAATGAATTTGTAAACAGCAAAAATTGGGCTTTTTATGTAAACGCTTGTAATTCTTATGGTTTCATGATCGACATCAATGCTCCCTGGAGACTGATCGCCGACCTTGACTCTGAAGCAATGAAAGGTTATGCTGATGCTTATGGATTTAGAAACGCCAGTGACATGTTGGTTTTTAACTTTTCAGCAACACATAACAGATTCTACAACCAACTGCCTGAACAACTATTGAGACTCTACAACGAAATGATTCCAACACACATTCCAACATCTGATGAGTGTGGTTCAAAGATAATAGTTACTGAACGCTACACACTCCAATCATTGCAGCAAAAGTTTTCTAATGACTTCTTCTTGAAATTCTATTTCAACCTTAGATTCTCAGAAGAAGAGACTCGCTTCAGTGAAGCGGAGAGACAAAAAATAATCACAGACTGTTTGCAGCTTTCAAGAAGCGTTGACAATCGAACCGCACTTGGAACTTTCGAACGCTATGTGAACCAGCCGTTTGACTATAGAGGATCCTTGAGTTATGTTGTGAAAGCACAGAGACTTAGAGAGGACACATGATTTTTCAGACACTTGACGACAAGTCAGAGTGTGTCGGCATCTACACCAACGGAGCCCTTCATTTTGAGGGCATCCCAGAGGGGCTGACCAAGACTTGGAAGTATACTGGATCCATTCAGGATCCTGAAATCAACTATGCTTGGCTTTACACCGGAGGCAAGAACCTTCAGGAAGCTTGCCCTGAAAGCCTAAAAGAAGAATTGAACGAGGTTCAGAAAACCTTCAAGGCTTATTTGCTTTCGTTTAAGATAGCTCGCATCGACCTACGACAGAATTGTTTCTTCGATCTCGTCCCTTCGGACTTCTTAATGCAGTTCTGCGAGGTTCGCAACAAGATTACCGAGCACGTTTTCGACACTTACGAGCAGCCAGCCAATTATGATCAGCTAGACAAGATCTACAAGCTAATCCACAAGATAAGCTACCAGAAGTTGAACATCAACGTAGATGGCTGCCGTCACTTGATGACCTCTACAAGCGACCGAGAAGACATCAAGAACCTTGTAAAAAACAAGTCGCACTATGTGAGCTATAACCTTTTTGGAACGGTTACAGGACGCCTCACAACCCAGAGAGAGAGCAATCCGATCTTAACTATGAAGGCAAAGTTCCGAGAACTGATTAAGCCAACAAATGACTGGTTTGTTTCCTTTGACTATAACGGCGCAGAAGTGAGGACGTTCTTGTCACTCTCAGGTCATGAACAGCCTCAGGAAGACATTCACACTTGGAACATGAGACATCTTTATGGCGGCTCTCCGGTGGATCGTGATGAAGCTAAGGTTAGATTCTTCGCCACTCTCTATAATGTGAATGACATGTCTCTGAATGGATCCGTTTACAGCCGTGAAGGAGTCCTCTCTAAGTTCTATAAAGATGGGAAGGTCAGCACACCAACTGGCAGGCACATTAAGGTAGATCAGCGTAGGGCATTGAGCTATCTCATCCAGAGCACAACATCTGACTTGACTCTCGATCGTGCTGTTGCCTTAGATAATGTCCTTATGGGCACAAAATCAAAGGTTGCATTTATCGTCCATGACGAGATTGTTCTTGACATCGCAGAAGAAGATAAAGAGAAGGTCCCAGAACTGAAAGCAATTTTTGAGAATAACAAATTAGGAAAATTCATGGCTAATGTCAAAGCTGGCAAGGACTATGGAAATCTGAAGGGTCTGAATCTATGATCTCTTTAATAGGCATAGGTGATGCAGGCTGCAATGTGGTTTCTCTGTTTGAGAATCACAAAGAATACAATTGTTTCTTTTTCTCAGGGGAACAAGAGAACACGAAGTGGACGAGAAAACTACCAAAAGCGAATAAACCAGAAGATTGTGAGGAACAGGCACCAAAACTATCTTCTTACAAAACACTTACGGCAGTTCAAGATAGAGTTCAAGTGTTTCTTTGCGGGTCTTCATTCTCCGCAAACTATACACTTGCGATTTTGCAACAAATAAGAGATAAGAAGATAGACATCTTCTACATCAAGCCTGATGTCGATCTTTTGATTGGAGATGTGAAGCTGCAAGAGCGAGCCATTTTCGGGATTCTACAGGAATACACCAGATCGGGTCTATTCAGCAGCTTCACCACTTTTTCTAACCCGGCAATTGAAAAGACAATAGGCGAAATCCCAATAAAAAAATACTTTGAGACAATCAATAAAAGTATTTATTATGCGGTCCATTACTTGAACGTCTTTGACCACACAACGCCACTTGTGGGCAACCTTTCCAAGCCCTCAGAAGTGCAGAGAATTCGCTCTGTAGGCATTGTCTCAGTTGACAAACTAACTGAAAATTGGTACTACAAATTGCGAGAAGATCGCGATGTAGCATACTATTTATGTATAGCATCAGAACGTCTTGAGACGGATGGAAAGCTCCACTCCCGAGTGGTTGAGAGCCTAAAGAATAAACCCCGCAACGCATTTAAAAATGTCACCTATGGCATCTATGAATCGCCTTACGAAACGGACTTTGGGTTCTGTGTGGCTCACACGAATTTCGTTCAAGAACAGAGAACGCTTGACAGCGTAAGCTAAATGCGCTAAGCTACAGATGAGCAAGGGGAAGCTCTCAAATCCCCCAAAAATAAATACTCTTGACAGGCTATGATCAGAGTGTTACATTCAGATAGTAAGGAACGCTTGCTATACTTTACCCAACAACAAGGAGATTATTATGGGAATCAACATGGAACTAATGCGGAAGAAGCTTGCCGCACTTAGAGGAAACGGAAAGAGTGACAAGGCTAGTGTCTGGTTCAAGCCAGAAGAGGGCGATACAGACGTGCGTATCGTCCCAACATCGGACGGAGATCCACTTAAGGAGGTCTTCTTCCACTATAACATCGAAGGACATCGCGGAGGCGTTATGTGCCCGAAGCGTAACTTCGGTGAAGCGTGCCCAATCTGTGAATTTGCGTCACAGCTATGGCGCGATGGAACTGACAACAATGACGAGGAGACCAAGAAGCTTGCTAAGTCTCTCTTCGTTCGCAATCGCTACTTCTCGCCCGTGGTAGTTCGCGGTCTTGAGTCCGAAGGTGTCAAGGTTTATGGCTATGGAAAGCAGGCTTATGAGCTTCTGCTTGGCTACATCCTCGACCCAGAGTATGGCGACATTACGGATCCCGAAGGCGGTACCGACATTACTATTACTTACACGAAGCCCACCACCCCAGGCGCTTATCCAAAGACCAACATGAAGATGCGTCGTAACACGAGCACTCTTCTACAGGACAAGGACGCAATCCCAGGTCTGCTCCAGAATATGCCTGACATTGATGCTCTATTCACTCGACATAGTAGCGACGAGGTGGGTGCAATTCTTGACGGAATGCTCTCTGGCGATAAGTCGGCTGAGGGTCGCTCGAAGGAGACGACTCAGTATAACCAGAGCGGCAAGTCGAGCGTAGATAAGGCATTCAACGATCTGATGACTGGCTAGTAAAAGCTCAAAAAAGCTCCAGTCGCCCCCACCCCTAAAAAGGTGGGGGTTTTTTGTTGCGCCTTTCGTTGTTGTGTGTTATAATTACTTCTGAGCTTCGGCTCATAAATTAAAAAAAATAAAGAAAAGAAAAGCTAAAAAATAAGGAGAATTATATGGCTAAAAAGAAAGAAGTCAAAGCTGGTCGCGTGGACATGGGCGCGATGAGAGCGATGATAAACAAAAAGGCTGGGCGCAATGTTGCTCACGATTTAAGAGAAGACAACCCAACATCAGTGAAGCAGTGGATTCCAACAGGATCGCGCTGGCTTGACTCAATTGTTTGTAAGGGGAAGTATGCCGGCATCCCTGTCGGTAAGGTAACAGAGCTAGCTGGATTGGAGGCAACAGGAAAATCCTTCCTCGCCGCTCAGTGTGCAGCAAATGCTCAGAAGATGGGAATTGGAGTAATCTACTTTGATTCTGAGTCTGCGATTGATCCAACTTTCTTGGAGAAGGCTGGCTGCGATCTGGGCTCAATGATGTATGTTCAGGCTCAATCCGTAGAGTTTGTGCTTGAGACTATAGAAGATCTATTGGGAGCAACAGATAGCCAACTATTGTTTATTTGGGACTCTCTGGCATTCACGCCGTCAGTCTCAGATGTAGCGGGAGATTTCAACCCTCAGTCGTCTGTAGCAACTAAGGCTCGCATTCTTGCGAAGGCGATGTCAAAGTTGGTCATTCCACTCGCAGATAAGAAAGCAACGTTCCTTGTTCTCAATCAGTTGAAGACCAATATCCCACATGGACCGATGGCTCGGCAGATTGCGATGACAACACCTTACATCACCCCAGGCGGAAAGGCTATGCACTATGCCTACTCTCTTCGTATATGGCTTACAGGTCGTAAGAGTAAAGCAGCATATGTGCTTGATGACAATGGTTTCCGTATTGGTTCAGAAGTTAAGGTCAAACTTGAAAAGTCTCGTTTTGGAACACAGGGCAGAACTTGCACATTCCGCATCTTATGGGGAACCGAATCAATTGGTGTCCAAGATGAAGAAAGCTGGTTTGAAGCGCTTAAGAGCTTTATGGCTGTCGCCGGTTCTTGGTATACACTTGAACACAATGGTTATTCCAAGAAGTTCCAGCCCAGCAAATGGGTTGACACCTTGAATGGTGACCCTGAGTTCAAGCAGCACGTAATGGACTTTATGGACGAGGTTGTAGTCCAGAAGTTTGACAAGAGAGAAGGCGAAGCATCAGACTTCTATGAAGTAGATGAAAAAATAAACAAAGCGTCTTGACATAGCGCCTCCACCCTGTTAGATTATGGGGTGGAGGTAACCTATGAAACGTGTGCTCGTAATTGACGCCCTCAATATGTTTTTGAGGGCGTTTATCGTTGACCCCAGCCTGTCTCAGCATGGACAACCAATAGGCGGAATCAAGGGATCTATAAAGATCTTACAGAAGCTTGTGAGAATAACACAACCAAATGAGATTGTCATCTGTTGGGATGGACCAAATGGTTCTCAGAAGCGCAAAGCTCTCAACTCTGGCTACAAACAAGGCAGGAAGCCTCTGCGTCTCAATCGTTCTGTTCACAATCTGACAGAGAACGAGGAATTGCAGAATAAAGTCTGGCAACAAATACAGATTATTGAATACCTAAATCAAATGCCAATCATCCAGCTTATCCTTGAAAGAGTAGAGGCTGACGACATCATCTCTCATGTCTGCAATTCTGGGCATTATAAAGGTTGGCAAAAAGTTATCGTCTCAAACGACAAAGACTTTTTGCAGCTTTGCGATGACGAGACGGTGGTCTACCGTCCAACGACAGACAAGATTGAAACCAAAAAAACTGTGATTGAAACAATGGGGGTTCATCCAACAAACATGGCTCTTGCTCGCGCTATGGACGGCGATGCTAGCGACAATCTTCCCGGCGTTAGTCGGGTCGGAATGAAGACGATTGCTACCAAGCTTCCGTTCATGAAAGAAGAACGAACTGTCACAATTGATGAGCTACTGGATTACTGTGAGAACATAGACTCAAAACTAAAAGTTTATAAAAACATCACAGAGTCAAAAGCACTTATCGAACACAACTACCAGATGATGCAGCTTTATTCTCCACTTATCTCAGTCCAAGGTAAGCAGACTATCGACTATGCACTTGAAAACTTTGAATGCGACTTTAACAAAACTGAACTGCTGAGACTTATGATGCAAGATGGTTTTGGAGAACTGAACTGGGAAGAACTAAAAACATTCTTGAATAAGATTTCAAGGGAATGTAATGAGAGGTGACACTATTTACTACCGAGGTGTGGTAAATGGAAGACCTTTACGAAATTGATGAGGACAGCCTACTTCGTTTATTGAAAGAAGAAGAAGAGCAGCTTGATGAAAAATCGTCAAAACGTGCAAAGAGAAAGCGCCGTAAGAAGCGTAAGAAGAAGAAGGCAAAAAAGGACGCCTGCTATCACAAAGTTAAGTCTCGTTATAAGGTCTGGCCATCTGCTTATGCTTCTGGCGCCCTTGTGAAGTGCCGCAAAGTCGGTGCTAAGAACTGGGGCAATAAGTCAAAGAAGAGCGAAGGCATAGAATTAGACGAACGTTTACTACAGATAATTCAAGAGGAATACCAAGCCGTCCTTGACGAAAAAAAAAAGAAACGCAAAAAGCGTAAGAAGGCAGGATCTGAATCAAGTAAAGAATCAAGCCTAAGAGATTGGTTTGGTCGTAAAGGCGCAAAAGGTAAGAGAAAGGGCTGGGTTGATTGTAACTCACCCGATGGAAAAGGTGGCTACAAGTCTTGTGGTCGTTCTTCTGGAGAAAAGAGAAAGAAATACCCAGCGTGCCGCCCGACTCCCGGCGCATGTAAAGAAAGAGGCAAGGGTAAGTCTTGGGGTAAAAAAGCAAAAAGGAAATCTAAGAAGTAATGGAACTCACAGAATCATATGTTAGACAAGTAATCAAAGAAGAGTATCAGGCTGTTCTTGACGAAAAGAAGAAGAAGAAGAAGAAGAAGTCCGCCAAGGATAAGATGAAGTGTAACTCTCCTCGTCGTATTCGCGATGGCGAAGCAGGTCACGGCAAAAAGAAGTTTGTTGTTAAGGCATGCGACGGTGGCAAAGAAAGAATAATCCGTTATGGAGACGCTGGCTTGAAGATCAAGCGCAAACAGAAGGGTCGCAGAAGCAATTTCCGTGCCCGCCACAGGTGCGACACACCCGGTTCTAAATTGAAAGCCCGCTACTGGTCCTGCAAGAACTGGTAGAGAAAGTTAGGCAACGTCAAGAGTAGAAAATAATCCTAACTCGCCTTGACTTTTAAGCTGGGTGCGTTATAATTAGTAGTGCGAGACCCAGGAGTATCATGCTTGCACACAAGGCAGACTTTGGAAGGTACGGAAAGTCCTTCCAAGAAGGGTTGGTTCAACTCATTTTTGAGGACCGACCCTTTGCAGATCAGATAACTGAAGTTTTAGACGTTGAGTTTCTAGAGCTTGAATACCTTCGCACATTTGTTGCGAAGATAGTCCATTACAGGACAAAGTACGGAAAGCACCCATCCACCAACGCGATGATTTCCATACTTCGGACAGAACTTGACCGAGAGACCGAAGTCACACAACAGCAGGTTCGTGATTACTTTGCAAGAGTCCACACAAATGAGATTGCGGACGACATAGATTACATTAAGGAGACTTCTCTTGACTTTTGCCGTAAGCAAAAGCTAAAAGAAGCAATGATGAAGTCTGTTAACCTGCTACAGACTTGCTCTTTCGATGAAATCTCAAAGGTAATCAACGATGCCCTAAAGCTCGGCTCTGAGAATAACTTTGGTCACGCCTTCATCGCAGACTTTGAAGAGCGTTACAA
>Ga0209337_1003672_pt1 | contig 10792 bp, 3 predicted proteins | sample LinPmetageLP53_FD_184044 | JGI IMG/M metagenome (GOLD analysis project Ga0209337, IMG submission 184044) | Marine viral communities from the Pacific Ocean - LP-53 (SPAdes) (version 2) | ecosystem: Environmental > Aquatic > Marine > Oceanic | place: Pacific Ocean | collected 2010-02-08 | reverse complement strand
AATATTTGGATTGTCCTCTGGTCTATGGGATGATCCTAGTATCATATTCGTTTCAAGAACACATGGGATTAGTTTAGCACAAGACGCTGTGGGTAAAACAATCTTCCAAACTTCTGATGGTTTGGATACTGGTGATGTGTCTTCATCTGCTTTCATTACAGATGGTAGATTATTCACCTTCAAGTTTATGGACGTTGCTGAGTATAAACTGAATTCGGTGCAAGGAACATTTGTGCCAAACAAGCCGGTGTTTTATACATCAGGCGCAACCTCATATAAAGAAACTCCTTTCCCAATGGTGGGCAATATCGGAGTCACAAGTGGCGGCACGGGCTATTCCATACATGATAAGATCATCGTAAAGGATACCGTCAACAAGCAGAATGTCGCAGAGGCGATTGTGACGAATATTGATGTGAAGGGTGCTATCACATCAGTCAAGGTAAGTAAGAGATATCCAAACTACATTGAGGGCAACACTCTAGATTTTGATTTTATTACAGGAGCCACCTCTGATGTTACCCCCGGTGGAACGGGTGCGACACTTGAAGTTGAAGGAACCGTTGCCGGATTCAAGGCTGGGAGATATTCATCATCCAAAGATTTGTTGGGTGCTGCTGATAAAGTTCAGGACAATAATTACTACCAAAGATATTCATACTCGGTGAGAACGTCTAGGGGTATTGAAGAATATCGAGAATCTCTAAAGAAGATTGCTCACCCCACTGGGTATAGAGTTTTTGCCGACACAATCCTTGGTGCCTCGGGTGATGGTTTCACCTCTGCGGTCGGGCCAACCCAGGCAGCGAATAAGTTGCGTTTCGGTGATACGCTCAAGCGGGATGTTATCAGATACGGACATACACAAGCATTTGAAAGTCCAATGATTGGACACTATTTGCCATATACGTTTGAAGAGTTTACTGACTATCGTGGATATGTGACTGGACCCACAAGTGGAGCCGATCCAACTGGTGTCTTTGTCGATCTATTCCCATTTGGATACAATGGAGTGACGGGAGACCTAGCAGGAAACTTTGTTGTTGGCGGACGTACCGCACACATTCCACAGGCGTCAACTGCTGCTGGTGGAGCGACCGCGAAGTTACCACTTGGTGTGAGTGATGGCACTCCAGATGGTATCACCGTTGGTTATGGTATAACTGAATCAGGTCATCAACTACTAGACCAGATTGTTTGGTATAACACCATCGGTGTCGGACTCCCCGGAGCATCTGCAACCACGGGTGACTCACTTGCACTTGCTGTATATCCCCATCCGGCCGGAAGATGTGCCAATTCGTTTGGCAAAGATCGCTACGGTGCTGATGGTAAGGACATGTGGACAGTTTATCAACCATACACACAGTTTGCTGAAGGTTTGACGATGGACTTCCAAGAGAAGGAAAAAATCAGACAACCAATATGCAGAGTTTTCATCGATAGCATCACTGGTGATACTGATCTGCTTGATGGTGATCTGGTATTCCAACTAGTGCCTGGTCAACCAGAGGCAATCGGAAGACTAACATTCGACGAATTGGTGGTTGCCCCGATTTCAACATCAGCACTCCAGACCGCGGCGGGGGGTAAAGTCTTCCCCGAATTCTCAACAGGTTTTACTAAAGGCTCTCCACGCTCACCGAATAAAGTGGCGACTTCAGGACTTGGTTTTGTTGGGTCATATGAGAATGCGTTTATTGATATCCAGATGATCAGCGGTAGATTCTCATCAGTGACAGGCGCAGGCGAGACTGCACCATATCCCATTGTTAGTGTCACCGGAGGCGGAACTCTTTCGGTTATTGCTAAATCATATTCCGCTTCTGGATCGCATATAAATATGATTGAGGGTATGAGTTTGGCTGCTCAACCAGAGTGGAGATTCCTTCCGATTTGGGATTTCTTGAATAACATGCCTTTTGCTGATACTTCCGTAAACAAGTCTAACTACACCAGCGACTAAGGATAACTGAATGAGTACCACAGATACATCAATACTAAGGAGCGAGTTCAAGACATATCTTGCCCAAAACTTTGTTGACAAGTTCAAGGTTGACTCCGATGATCGGTTGTTTGTATACACCGCTGGTGTGACATTGTCTTCAGATGAAACAACGACCCTAAACACATCGAGTGATTTGCAAGCAAGGCTTTCGCTTAGAAAATCAGTCGGAATGCGTCTGGTTGATAATGTCTCTGCGTACCTGATGATTACAAAAAATCTGTGGGTGAATAATACCAAGTATGATCAGTATGATGATAAAGTTGATCTATCAACAAAGACTTTCTATGTTACCAATACTGAGGGTAACGTATACAAGTGCTTGAGTAACGGACAGGGCAATTTTTCAATTGACGAACCCAGCGGAATCTCCTTTGAGCCTATCAGGCTCAGGAACGATTACGTTTGGAAGTATATGTTTACTGTTCCGGCCGCTGCGAGAGAGTTTGAAACTGATATAGACATTCCTGCACTAGAAATTCCAGTGTATCCAAATAGATCTAATGTCTATGGGGATGAGCGTGAGTTACAATACGATGCACAAAAGGCTGCTCGGGATGGTGCGATTGAAACTGTGATTATTGATGCTGCTGGTACTGCATACGTCAATGCAATCAGAGCAGAGGAAGGTCAGAATGTTCGGGCCCTTTCAACCGGCGAATACCCATCAAGTACTTTGGTCAGACTCGCAGGAATCGCAAGTTCAACAGATGATGCGTATAACAATTACGCCATTCGAATCGTCGCGGGCACGGGCGTAGGACAGATTAGAACAATCAGTGACTACATGGGTTCGCAAAGACTCGTGACCATATCAGTTGCGTGGACAACTATACCAGATACAACCAGCACTTATGAGATCGCCCCTGCGGTTACTTTCTCTGGTGATGGTTCGGGTGCTGTTGGGTTTGCTCGAATGAACAGCAATCTAACTCTGGATGACATTGTGATGAGTGATACCGGAAGTGGTTACAGCGAGGCATCTATTGCCTTGGGTGGATCTGTTTCAACCCCACCTACCGTAAGGGCTGTCATTGGACCAATTGGTGGTCACTCATCATCGATTCCATATGAACTTCTTGCGAGCAAGGTATTGATTGTCGCTAGGGTTGAGAGAGATGGAGATGCTTTCCCCGGCGACAACGACATTCGATTGTATGGTTTCTGCTTGAACCCAGAAATTGGAACTGGCCACGCGGGGGCGGGCGCACTCGCGGGCGCGGATGGAACGAGTTCAACTCTTGTCGATATCGAAGCGAATGTCACAGACAGAGCGACACTCAGAACAAATGACTTCCCGGTGGGGACATACGTTTTCTCAAATGATCCGCCAGCGGCGGGGAGAGTGACTAGATTTGCACTCCAACCCTCGGGGTTGAAAGCAGAACTACAGATCGAGAATCTGTCTGGTAAACTTCCAGCAGGTACTATCATTCGAGGACTGACAGGAACGGCCACCGCATCGACTTCTGGTTGGGTGGTTGATGGATCATTCGGTAAGGTTGTACAGACCCTTGAGAGTGACTACGGCGTGCAACAGAAGTCGTATCGAACAACTACCGTCATCGAAGCAGTTCGATCCGATGGTGCTGTTCTTGCTGCGGGACTGTTTGCTAGAGATGTGGCTGTTACTGGTGCTTCTGGTGGTGGGGCAGTTATCGTTGAAACTGAGTCTAGTGGATCTGGTTTCTCTGGAGGCAAGACTGCCACATTCTACGTCAACGACATCAAGCAAAATGGCATCACCGCAAACGAATATGGGTTCACTGCAACTGAAACTCTTCAGGTAAAAACCAGCAGTGGTAGTAATGTTGATTTCACAATTGCCGGTGTAACCGGACCAGAAATCAAAGTTCCGTCTGGCAAAGTGCTATACATAAGAAGTATAGACCCACTTGCAAGAAACGATGAGCAGTACGAAAATTATCAACTAGAGATTGATTTCTGAGGAGAGTTGAATGGCGCGTTCGCATAGACCTGAAATTCACAACATCGCACCATACTACGATGACTTTAGCGAGGACAAGAACTTCGCTAGAGTTCTGTTCAGGCCGGGTGTTGCTGTTCAAGCAAGAGAACTAACACAGGCTCAGACTATTCTACAGAATCAGTTGGAGCGATTTGGTAATCACATCTTCGAGGAAGGTTCTGTTGTCAGCGGTGCTGCTATCAACGAACAACTGACTCGGTTCATGAGACTCAAGGACGATGGTGCAACAGTCGGATTCACCGATGCAGTTGTAAATGGTCTGGCAGGGCAAAGAGTCTCGAACGATGTTGCCGGCCGAGTAGGTGTGGCAACGAGTGCGATTATCACTCACGCAGTTTCGGGTTCCACCCTCACGAAAGACACTACTCCAGTTATCTTCTTTGACTATCAGTCTGGTGGTCTTTTTACAAATGATGATGTGATCACTATTACTGGTGGTGGAATCAACGATGGACTAACATTCCAGATCGATCAGGACCGAGAAGGTTCAGGGGCAGGAACTACTGCTATCGGTCTTGGTTCCGATGCCTTGCTTATCAATGTTGGTCAAGGCGTTTACTTTGCAGACGGTAACTTCATCCAAAGTTCCTCGTCCAATGTATTCGTTCCTCTTATCGACAGCGTTACTGGTGGATATCGCGACTTCGAAAAACCATCAAACTCACTTGGTTTCAACATCAAAAGAGAATACGTTAGTTCGGATCAAGATGAAACTCTTCTAGATCCCTCTTTTGGATTCAACAACTACAACGCTCCCGGTGCAGATCGTTACAAACTGAGTTTGTCACCCAAGCAGATTGAGTTCGATGGTATTTCTGGATCTGCCAGCGGACTTACTTTCAACACAGAAAATTACTTTGAAATCGTTCGCGTCATCAATGGCGAAACTTCGAAAGCAACTGTATATTCCAACTATGCCGACCTAGAGGATAACCTGGCAAGAAGAACCTTTGATGAGTCTGGACACTATACGGTTCGACCATTCCAGATATCATTCGCGGAACACAACAGCGTTTTCGGGACAATAGACACAACTCGGTTTGGTACTATAGTCGGGCCAGGTAAGGCATACATCCGAGGGTATGAGTTTGAAACTGTTTCACCAAGTTACCTTTCTATGGATAAGGCAAGGACTCTTGGTACTCTGCGAAGTCTGACCACTCCATCAGCAACCGAGAACATGGTCAAGGTTGATCTTTCGAAAGATCACCACATGGGTTCTGGTCAAGATGTCATCAACAATCAAAGTGCTTTTGCACTAACCGAAAACATGCTGGTTGGTCTGTTCAAAGCAGATGCCGTTGATGCGATCAATCCAAATTATACCTTCATCGGAACTGCATTCCTCCGAACTGTACAGAGTCCACCGACCGCTGCCAGTCAACTGACTGCTTTCGTTGGTCTATCCAATGTGAAGATGATGAAAATTGACTCAACAGGCACTGCTCGGCATAACTTCACTTCAGATACCGATCTCATTCGATCATTCGATGAAAATGAGTTTGCGGAACAGGCGGTTGGTCTCACCGATAACCCCAATAACACTTGCTACTTCAGGACGAAGAAGGGACCCAACGGACAGGTTCAATTTAGCAACAGTGGTGGTGCAGGAGGCGCAGGGGACGCAAACCTAGTCTTCCCACTTCTCGATGCTACTCAATCACAAGTCAGAATTCAGACACTATCATCTGATACTGGTGCGCCATACAACAGTGATGCCTTATCTGTTACGGGTCTTTCGACACGAACTGCACACTCTGTGTTCCTACCTGTACGTTTCCAAGAAGGTAGTGTGACATCAGATCCTGTTGAATTGCCTGATGATTCAGCATCTTTCATTCCATCTCAGTCAAACGCATATACAGTTTTCTTGCCCAGAAAAGACAACGGAGGCGATGCCGTCGGCCCCGCGACCGCGTTTGCAGGTAACAGAATTCTCAACCCAAATAGTGATTTCACCGTTACGGTCAACCAAGGAACAGGGGCCCTTCGAGTTGAAATCACAAATGTATCGGTTCGTACGCCCGGTGGGACCAGTCCTGACCAAGAGGTATATGGTGTTATCAATGCCACTGTGTTCCGAGATAGTAGTCCCACCGACTACAGTCGAAACATTCGAACACTCTCATTGAACAACAATATCATGAGTGGCTTCGATCAATCACGGACAATCTCGGGAGTTACACTGGCAACCACAGTTCTCAATCCCACGACTCTTTACCCGAGACTCTTCGAAAGGTCTGATTACACTGCCTTCGATACTCAACTAGAAGTTTCCAACAGAGGTGCTGGTCCCAATCAGCCTGCGTTCGAACTAGATCACGCGCACGTTTATGATATCACTGAGATTCAGGATAAAGACGGCAATGTTGTTACAGATCAATTTGAGTTGCTGGACGGTCAAAAGCCAGATGCTTTCTACCACTCAACGATTAGACTTCTATCTGGTGCTACTCTGGAGAGGAGTGGGACTAACGATTTTGAACTTGGTAAAGTTGCATATCGATACTTCAGTCACGCTGGTCTAGATAAACCAATCACGGTTGACTCATATCCATCTACTATTGACATTGAAGATATCCCAAGATTCACCGATCCCGAGAGTGGTGTTGAGTTCTCTCTTGCAAACGCCGCAGACTTTAGACCAGTCGAGAAGCCTACACCCGAAAGAAGAAACGCTGGATCTACTCACGGTTTCGATAACGCCGGTAATCTTCCCGGTGCGAATTTTGATGTTGTTGGAAACTACCCACGATATGACGCATCTGTTTTCCTCCCAAGAGTAGACAGTATTGCCCTATCACCCGATAAGTCGTTCAAAGTTATTAGTGGTGTTCCTTCGGTCAATCCAGTTGCACCAGATGTTACTGATGAAAACATGGAACTGTATCAGGTTGATGTGCCTGCATACACTGATGCTGCTGCTGATGTTCGAGCAAGATATGTCGATAACCAACGATATACAATGCAAGACATTGGCGTTATCGATACTACTGTAGAAGACGATGAAAGATTCAACTACATCTCCGAACTGGAAAACGAAGCAATCTCTCGTGTTGGATCTGAGCCAGGGTCTGGCGTTCCAGAGAGAGGTGCAATTTTCGTAGACGAGTGTATTGGACATAACAACGCTGATGTCTTGAACAGAGACCATAACTGCTCGATTGATGCGGAAAATAGAGAGATCAGGCCATCGTTCGTTGCACATTCGCTCGGACTTACGTTGTCCTCCATAAATTCCGGTGTAACACTTTCTCCAGATGGTATCTACACGCTGAACTATGCAAATTCAGATGTTGTGCTGTCCCGCAAGGCTAACGCCTCTACGAAAGCAAATCCTGACGCAGTGATTGACTATCTGGGAACACTCAAACTAAACCCAAATAGTGACTACTGGTATGATACAGGCACCGCACCCGTTGTGGTTGTAAACACCGTTGGTGAGAATAACGCATACGAGTCTGCTGCTACTGCATTCAAGTCTGGTAGAGTTCTAGGTTGGGGATCTCGTTGGAATGAGTGGAATGCTTTGTGGTACGGATTCAAGAAGAAAAGTGATGCGGTATCAACAGATCCCGAGGACTTTCGAAGCAGACAGTATAGAGGATCGATCAGATCTGGATTCGTCAAGAGAATCTTCTCGAACAGAATCATTCGAACTGTAGGCAACAAAGTCGTTGATGTCAGTGTCATTCCGTTCATGAGAGATGTAACTATCAACTGTACGGTTGAAGGCATGATTCCCGGTGCAACTGCTTACGCATTCCTAGATAACACATCCATCGGTACAGAATCTGGATATGAAGTCGGAAGCACTGGTGCATTCACAGCGAGAATTGGACTGACAAGGGGCAAGTATCGAACTGGTGCGAAGAGAATTTCATTCTTGGATGACAGTCTTGGTCGCAACAGTGCGACAAACAGTATTGCCGAAGATACATTCTTTGCACAAGGAATTCTGGACCAAGAGGAAACTGATGTAAACTCAATTGGTGTTCGACCACCAATCAAGACTAGGTTTAGTGTCAGACAATCCACTATCTTTGATGTCAACGACGATGGAAATGTCAGCGAACCAAATCAAGGTCTTTTGCCTCTTGCTCAAACCTTCACGGTTGACAAGGGACAATATCCACTTGGTATGTTCGTAACTGGCATCAAACTCTTTGTCAAGACTGCCCCATTCAACCCGGACACTCCTGTCTTTGTTGATCTGAGACCATGCGATCCAAATAATGGAAACGCACCATCGATCAATACCGTTCACAGATTCTCTCAGATGTCCAAGTCGGTAACTGATAGTAATCTAACAGTCAATAATTTTCCTGATGATGCAAGTGGAACAGATTTTGAGTTCACAAGTCCAGTTTTCCTCCCACCAGGCAAACACGCTCTGACTATTCGATGTAATGATTCCGACTTCGCCGTTCATACCGGAATGATTGGTCAGACAGCAATCAATAAGTTTGGCAACCCATCGGATGATACGGTAGGGGAAGTTCCATACGCAAATGGATTGTTCCTACCAACGAATAATGGTGCTAGAGAACCATACACCGACAGAGTGTTGATGTTCGATGTTATTCGTGCGGACTTTATTGGTGCTGAAGGAAACCTTTCAGATCGAGAAGTAAACTTTGCTACAATTACCACCGAGACTCAGGATGGTGCTAATCTGGTGAAGGTTGCTGCAAACAATCAGATCGTGCCCTCGGGTAACGACATTAGTATTTCTTCTGTGTTGAGATTGAGTGATTTCAACACAGCGAGTAGCAACGATGTCAATGTCCAAATCAACAATGACACTGTGCTTGATCAGAAGGCATACATTGGTGGTTCTGGAACCAGAGGCCTCTTGTTTGCCAGACTGTCCGCAAATGAGCAGAAGAGAGTTACGCCTGTTCTCGACGCAGAGAGACTTGCCCTACTTCGGGTTGAAATGCAAGCGAATAATCAGAGTGTAGTTGGTGCGCCACCCGAAGAACTCTTCGCTAGTGGTGAATCTGGTCTTGCTGTTGCCAAGTATATCACCAAGAAGGTTGTTCTCGATAGACCCGCAAGAGATTTCAGAGCGTATATTCAAGCAGATCTTCCAGTAGGAACTAGAATGCACGTTTTCGTGAAGGCTCAAGGTCCAGACACCATTCAAGATTTCGATGATCTACCATATATCCAGTTGTTCCCAGATGGTGTTGATGATAGTATAAACTATCTGCCTGGTGGTCAAGTCGGATATGTCGTTGACTTTGGGAATCCAAACATCGGTGCCGAAAACGGAATTGATGTGAGGTTCACACCGAAGGCTATCGGAGATATAACAAGTGATGATTTCCCCGGACCCGGTGGTGAGATTGCTGGTAATGAAGAAGATGTAATTACTACTCTGCTGCCGAATGGTGGTGAGTTCATTGCATATCAAGTCAAGATTGTACTATACTCAGACGAAGGACTTACTGACTCAACCTCAAGCAGTAGTGATCTCGGTCCAGTGATTCGAAGAATTCGTTGTGCAGCAATTGATACACCCAGAAGTGTTATTGCACCTCCCCCACCAAATGAGCAAGAAGGTATGGTTCGAGCAATCAATACCGCTAAGGCTTGGGGTGTTGTAGAGATTGATTCTTCTGATAACGTCAATATCAAGAGAGCATTCAACGTAGATAGTGTGACCCGAGAGTCAACAGGCGTGTTCCGAGTGGAACTATTGCCCAATATCTTGTTTGCTAGGGACACTGATGGAAACGGACAGGACGCAGGCGACGAGTTGAATATGGTCGTAGTCTTCGAACCTTCCGATGTTGGTGGACACCAAGGCGGTTTGCCCGAGGGTTACTTCAGTGGTGTTGCACGAACAGGACGCACCGTTATTACCAGATTGACCGTTACCGAGAAGACTATCTCAAACGGCAGACCCTCATTCAAAATGCTCTGCTCTCGCTTGACGATGACCGAGTATGACAATAACGATGATGGTAACGGTAGAAACCGAGTCGCCTATGACAAGGTTGATCCAATCGCATCCACTACTACCGGCGGTGGTGGAGCCCAAGAAACCAATGGCAGTAAAGGTTCACTCTGTTTTGTCGTGTTCGGTTCAAATAATTCCGCTGGGGATGTACCGGGTGAAGGTATCACGAACATTCCCTAATGAAAAGGATAGTTGACTAAAATGATCAGGACTTTTATACGAGACAATAAAACTAAAATTGAGACTGTTATTTATGGGAAAATGCCCAAAACAAAACACTCTTTGACTGTTCCGTATGATCATCCTGTGGTGAATACGGAGTGGGGTGCTTTCTTTCAGTCCTGTTGGAAGTACGAGTTTACAAATGGAAAACCTAGCGACATTTATGTCGATATGGAAATGGCTAGAGAACTGTACAGGGATTACTTGAGGCATAAAAGAAATCTAGTTATTGAGTCATATGACTTGAACACAACCAAAGCCATGGAAAGAAACGATACCGACAGACTTCGTTACATTTCCAAAATCAAGCAATATCTGCGAGATATGCCCTCGACGATTGATCTGGACTCGGCAAAAACAGCAGAGGAACTACATCTCATCAGACCACATATCTTGTTTGGTCCTCCACCCGGAGAGAATGAGTTGCTGCCGCAAGAATTGAGGAACAATTCTGGTGAGGCTAAGAAGTATGGTTGGTGAAACCTCAACTGCTCGATTTGATGAGCAGGTTGTTTACGATGAAGATCTGTATAGAATCACAATGCCTTGGATCAAGGCATTTGGAGATGATCCCTCTTCCTTTGTAATGAAGGATTTTTCTTCTCAT
>Ga0209337_1003671_pt1 | contig 10793 bp, 9 predicted proteins | sample LinPmetageLP53_FD_184044 | JGI IMG/M metagenome (GOLD analysis project Ga0209337, IMG submission 184044) | Marine viral communities from the Pacific Ocean - LP-53 (SPAdes) (version 2) | ecosystem: Environmental > Aquatic > Marine > Oceanic | place: Pacific Ocean | collected 2010-02-08 | reverse complement strand
GTCGAAGCAGTCGCAGAAACAGCAGCTAATTGCTGTGCCTTAGCATCAGTAATCTCTGAATTTGGATTTCCTGCTACCCAGTATTTATTTGCCATTTATTGCCTCCTTATGATTGGTCAGCGTAAACTACTGCTGTTGCAGTTTCTGTTTGTATCATACCTGCGTGATACCAATTAGTTCCATCAGACACCATTTTAACCCAAGTTCCAATTGAAGGATCTTTTAATGTCATTATTGAATTACTATTGCCATCAGGTAGTATTGGAGCTAAAGCTACTGCGCCAGTCGCATTTGTGTCATGAATAGCAAGACCACCTAAAAGGTAGTTTGTATCAGACTGCGTATCTATTATAGTATCTTCAGTTTCAGCGGCTGCCCCAGCGTACATAAACATAAAGTTCATACCTGCTGTTGGAGAAGGCAATTTAACAGTAATACCAGCATTTGCTCCTATTACTATAGTATCGCCAGAATTGGATGCGACTAATGTTGTATCAGAAGTAACAACTTGTACTCCATGACCTCCATGATTTAAATCGTCATCGACTGCGTTTGATCCATATAAAGGATTAGCCATTATTCATACCTCCTTATGAGTTTTTCCAGATAGCGTGTGCTTCGGGCATATTAATTTCCAAGCCAGCTTCTGTTTGGATTAAGTCAACCCTGCGGTCAACACCACTGTTCTCTAAAGTCTGAACACCTACATAAATAGCAGTATCTCTATTTAGTCCATTTCCGACCAAAGGTCTATAAGAAACGTACTTCATGTTAATACCAACCATGTTTATGTCAGTTTGATCAAGGTGAATATTACGAGCTACGTTCATATCTCCATAAGGAGTTGTGATCGTTGTAATATCAACACCAAAGACTTTCTTTTTTCCAACCATACCCATATCAGCTCTATAATTAGCAGATTGTTCCACATTATTGCGAAAATAACCAGTTAATTTATGTAGCCAATTATATGTAGCTGTATTTACAAAAAATACAGTTGCATTTGCATTGTTGTATCTTGGGTCAAGATATGCACTCATATCATCAAGAAAATCATCTTGAGTTTTTGAAGCAGTTGCTAATGTGAATTGGTTTCCATGAGTGTTAATAAAACTTAAAACACCATCTGTATACCATGCATCACTAGCTGTACTTGCAGTTGAATTAAAAAGAAGAGATTGTTCAATATCAAACTTATGTTCAATTAACTTTTCTTTCCATGTTCTTGCCCATTCACTAGAATCATACTTTAGCATAGTTGCTCTTGTAGTATTGTCCATAGCCATAGCCGTTTTCCAAATTTGAGTATTTCCAAACCCAGTTGAAAAAGGCTGATCTTTCCAAGTAGTAGGAAATCCACTACCTTGAGAAAATGCACTACCAACTACATATGAACGCAATAAAGATAATGATTCTTGACTTTGAGGGTCTTTTGCAGAATCCTCAGAGTGTTTATATGCCATGAATAGATTTGATGGAGTTCTAACCATTTCACCAGTTAACAATTTGCCTAAAATACCACTAACTGTTACATCAGCAACAGCAGAAACTTTAAATAAGGCATAATCGTTATAAGCATTACCTAAAGCAGAAGCTGCAGTAGGAATTTTTACAATTTGACCAACTGTAAAAAACTCAGGTTTAGTTCCAGAAGCTCCAATTCCTACAGATGTTTGACCATATATAGTTCCTTTATTGCCTGCGGATTTGTAATCACCAATCATCATTACTTTTGTAGTATTTGCTGTTAATGAGCCTCCATTTGAAGGAGTTCCAGTATCAGCAGCTCCATATGCATACGCATATCGTTTGTGAAAAGATGGTCTTCGTTCTGTGTATTTGAACTGTGGATCATCTGTTGGTTTCTTAGAAATTTTAGATACAAGTCTGAAAAAGGGATCTTGCGCTATTGCTAGCTCAGATACTCTACTTCCAAAATTAAACTTTCTTCTAAGATCACCAGTGGATAATGTTGAATTATCGTCAGCGACGCCTAAGTCGCTCAACTGAAAAATGTCATCAGCCATTGTTTAACCTCTTATTTTTGGAGTTAAAGCATCTGGCTAATAGTCTAAAAAAAGCTCAGCTATTAACCAAATGCGGAATCTAATGTCTTGTCAATCCCCAAAATTGCATCAAATAGTTCATCTTCTTTATTGCCTTTAGTAGAACTAGCAGACCCAGAAGAAGCTAAAGATTGTGGTTTCATTTGAGTTTGCTTAATATGATTAGAAGCTTTTTCAAAAACACCACTATCTCTTTTTTCTGCTGGTTGACTTGATTCTTTATCTTTTAAATATAAAATATCTTCAAAAGACAAAGACCTACTATCAGCGTAAGATTTAAATTCGTTCCATTGTTCTTCGTTCATGCCATGTTTTTGTTTAAAAGCATTTATTTCAGAAGATACTTTTGTTTCTTCTTTTTGCTTATTTAACTCATTTGTGAGTTTTCTTTGCACTACGTTGTCAATTGTTGAATTTAAAACTTTTCCAGAATCACTATCTGGTTGACTAATTGCTTCATCTGCGTCAAAAATAAAATCTTCGGGCAAATCAAGTTTTTCAGTCACTGTTTTTGGAGTTTGACCACCACTCTTGAAATAACCTCTCACATGATCGATTAATCCAGAGTCTTTCCTCATTTCATCAAGAATAGGTAAAAATGGTTCTAGTTCTTTTAAACGAGTGTTAAGTCGTTGTCCTTCTTTGCTAGAATCAGCGTACCTTTTTTTAAGAGTCTCGACATTCTCTTGCTGAACTTCACTTCCTTTTTCTTTGTTATCAGATAATGTTTGTGAAGAATCATTGTTACTTTCAAGTATTCCTCCGTTAACTTCTTGTTCTAAATTACTAAAAAAGTCACCAGAGTTATTGATGTCATTTGATACAGGGGCATCATTTGATGCGTTACCTTCTTCATTTGCCATTAATTGCTTCCTTGTTGTTATTTAAAATATACTAAAGTTTTTTATTGTCTTCCAATTCTTTTTCTGTTTTTATTTTTAAATCATCTTCCATTAATTTTCTATAATATTTCTGTTGAGCTTGAGTTTCAAGAACTTCTTTATTAACAGATTTAGAACCAGTATCAATGCCATGTCTAATGCCAGCTTGAATTAGTTGGCGTTTTAATGTTTCATTTTCGCCTTCTTTATCTTGCATTTGCGATTTCATGCCTTCCATTTGTTGTTGTAATTGAACATTTAAAGATTTTCTTTCAAGTATTTTTTCTTTGCCTCTTACATCAGTTTCAGCCAACATAGCAACATCATCAATAAGACCAGCTTGAAACCATCTAAAATATTCTTCAAGCAAAGCCCATCTATTAATTGGCATTACTGCTCCCGCTACAATTCTTATATCAAATCTTGCAGATGCATAATCATTCCATAATTGTACTTGTTCTCCATAATCATTATATATTGGAATATTTATTCTTGTTTCTGATTGATCGTAATCACCAGAAGTATTAGGTTGAACAATTCTAAAAACTTTATCTATTTGATAGTGAGATTGGGCGTGTTGTTTAAATATTTCCCCAGTATGTTCTAAACATGGTTCTAAAACGCTATTCATCCAAGCTTTAATTCTTCTAGTTCCAAATTCATCATTAGCTAACAATCCTCTATACGTTTCTGCTTGTTCTTGAGCAAACCCCATCATAGCACTTGGAATACCAGCAATATACTCCATATCTGATTTACCTTCTTGAGTTACTGTAAAAAAAGCATTGTTAATAGCAGCGGGTAATACAGGCGTAGGGGCAGCAAAGCCTTGTCTGTATTTTAATAAAGCTCCTGGAGCTGATGAATATTGTTCCCATTCTTCTTCAGGTACACTTCCTTCTTCATAAAGCCATCTTAAATTAGACGCTAAATTTGCATTATGAAGCATAACTTGATGAGCTTTGTTTACTTCTTGTTGTTTTCCAATCATAGGAATAACAGCAGACATTGGATAAGGAGTTCCTGTGTATAAATAAGGGACAGGTATTATTGGAAAATCAGTAATTGGTAATATATATTCATATAAACTTACATCACTTCCCAAACAACAAGACACTTTAATTCTTTTTTCGTGAAACAATGTAGCGTCTAAAATAGTTTTCATTACTGCTTCGTTTTTAATTAACTCTTTATATTCTTCTTCGCTAACAATTTTAGATTCAGTTCTATTTAATTCTTCTTGAGTTGCATAATCAATTTCAGATTTTTTTCTTTTTATTCCATAATCTAAGGCTTTTTTTGCTTTTTCAATTTCAAGCATAGCTCTTTCTTCAATAATTTCACCTGCTTGCAATTGTTTTTCTATATTTAATATTTTTTCTTTTGTTGCAACTTGAGATTCTTCAGCATATTCTGCTAATCTTTGTTCAGAAACTATTTTTACATTTTCTAAATCTTCTGGAGTTGGATGAATTTGAATAGTTAAATTATAAAAAGGCAATCTTACTCTTTCGTAACACTCATAATAATCAAGTTTATCATCTTTTTCTCCAGATTCAGCAACAGTTGTAATAATATCTTCTGCAATAATAGCGTCTGATTCATTTCTATCTGCTTGTGAATAGCTTTCGTGTATGCCTTGTTCACTTGCTTTTTTAATTTTTCTTTTTTGGTTAGGAAACATTTGATTTAATTGACTTCTTGTTAATACCTTTTTAACAATAATAAAAGAAGCGTCTCTAAATAAAAAATCTCTCGACATTGGATCTGGATATACATCATAAGGATCTATTCTTTTAAAAACAACATCTCCTTTTCCATTATCTAAGTTCATATCTACATCTACAAAAAAATATCCACATCCTTTAGCTAGACAATCTAAAATAACACTTCCGTAGACAGATTTACCATTTGATAATCCCCAACAATAATCAGAAATATCGCTATGTATTTGAGCAATATTTGCATCACTGCCATCTACTCCTACAGCTTTCCATCTTGGATTATTTGCTGTAACAAAGTATTTCATAGTTTCAATAATAGGAGTTATTCTATTAATTTGAAATGTAGGCATACCAGCTTCTTCTAAAGATGATTTTTCTTTAGAAGTTAATTGGTCATTAAGATAAAAATCATATCCTTTTTGACTAGAAGATTGCCACTTTATTCTTTCTTCTGAGTTAGCAGTCCTCCACATATTATGAACTCTCTCACTTGTTTTCATTTTAGCCATTATGCCACCACCCAAGCTTTAGCTTTTCTTTTTGGTTTTATCCACTTTCGCTTTTTTCCTTCTCCTTTTGATTTCATATTTGGAGGGAATGCGTGTAAAAGTGAGTAAAATAGTGTCTCAATTGTATCGTCATGTGCCATTTTTGACCCAAAAGTAACTATTTCGTGTATTAAATCAAACATATTGTCTCGCAAATATACTGTTCCCGTGCTAAATCTGCCAGATAAACCAGAATAAATTTTATTTCTTTTTTCTCTTCCACCTGGCTTTTCTGGAATAACAGCTATTTCAAATTTATTTTCTATTCTTCTTCTTTCATTTAAAGATTGAAAAACAGATCTATTCATAGCAACGTCTTCAACTGTGCTAGAAGTACAATGATATTTTTGATGTAATTCCATAATATAATCTACAACTCCTTTTTTACCAATAAGCTTATCGTTTAATCCTCTAGCTCCAATAGTAGGTATTGATCTATGTCTTTCATATTCTAATACATATACATTATTATTAGGATCAATAGCAACAACCATTATTACAGAAAAATCTGAACTTCTTGTATCAATATCTGTAGCTGGATCACAGCCTATAAATGTATTACATGGAAATTTTTCACCATCAATAACTAAATAATTTATATCATTATCTCTTTGATAGTATCCATTCCAATGTTTAATATATTTGTTTCCCCAGACAGAATCTTCTTCATTCTGTACTTCAAGTTCATACTCTTGATAGTAACCTTGAGCCCTGCCTGCCTCTTCATATTCTCGCTTTATTTTTTGAAGCTTTTTCTTAGGCATATAAGAAGACCATAAAACTCCTCCTTCCATTTCTGGTTGAGTAGATTTATAAGTAATTACATCCCATGTATATTTAGATTTATTTTTTGCTTTATCATATCCATCTAATATATTTTGACAAAGACTATCGTAATGAACTGGAGTTCCTGCAAATATAAGCCTTCCACTATTAACATCTAAAGCAGGTCTTACACCATTATATACAATATTTTTAATTTTTTCTCTAGCATCTTGAGTTACTGTGTTGGTTTCACTTTCAGTGTCATCTAATGCAACAAGATCATATCGTTTTCCTAAATAGTTTTCTCCACGAACACTAGATAAGTTTGATCTACTAATCAATTTAGCTTTTGTACTAGTAACAATATCAGTTTCAGTCCATTTTTCTCCAACTATATTTCCAAAATAATATTGAATCATTTCATTGGTTTGAAAATGTTGTTTAATGTATTGAAGATTTAATATAGACTTTCTATGATTATCAGAAACCCATCCCATAAATAAAAACTCATTAGGGTCTTTAAATAATATTTTATGCATAAGGAATGTTTTAAATAATTGAGTTTTAGCACTTCCTCTAGGTAATATTAATGCGAGAGATTTTGTTGTATTTTCTAATAAAGCGTCTGCAATTTGGTAATGAAATTTAGGAGACTCTGATTTTCCAAAATCTCCAGATAAAAATAATTTACCAAATGCAATTAAATCATGCCTAGCTAAGTTAAGAACTTTATTAGCTTCAGATACATTTTGTTTGTTTATGTTTATTTTTTGCTTCGTTTCCATGTTAAGTAATCAGCTGCTTCCTCTGGATCAAATATTGTTGTAATTAATCTATTATCATCGTCTGCATATTTAGGATCAATAATAGTCACAGGGCAATTAAATATATTTTTATCATCTAACCCTAGTTTATCAGCATAGCTATCCATTATTTTAAAAGATGCAACTTGTAAAGCGTGGCTAATTAAACCTTTAGCAGGGTCTTTTAGAACTTGATAACCTGAAACATGAGTATGCCCACAAGTCAATATATGATCTTTCCATCCCATTTGAGCTGCTTTAGCTATTCCATGAGCTGTGTTCCAAATACTATTTCCTTTAAATGTATGTCTTGAATTAATTCTAACTTGTTTTTTATTAGGGAATATAAGATTCATTCTCGCTCCAAATCTTTCATAAACTCCTTGATGATCTCTCATAATAAAATCTAATGGATCTCCATCTCCACTCCACACATCATGATTTCCTGCAACTAAATATAACCAATTTAATTTATTTACAAAATACTCAGTAAGTCTCCAAGACTCTTTAGCTGAAGTAGATTGTTGTCCATATAAAGCAGCAAGTCTTCCAATCCAATTGTTTTGAATATCTCCAAGATTTCCAGCAAACATTCCTTCTGTATTATTAATAACATTAGTATAGTGAATAATTTGAGATAAATCAGTTCCGTCATCATCAACATGAGGGTCTCCAAAATGAGCAATTCCTATAACTCCATCTATGTTAATTTTAATATTAATTAAATTTTTACTTTTTTTATGAATTAATTTTCTTTCATATTGTTTTAATCTATGACTAATTAAATCTTCAATATCAATACTGTCTGGTTTTTTGTTTTCTACAACAAAAGGATTTTTTTCAACAACATCTGGATTTAATGTTTTTGCACCACAGCTATTGCAATACCACACTTGTTTTTTTTCTAAATTTTTTTTTGATTTAATATTACTAAAACCATCTTTTCTTAAAGATCTTGATCCACATTTTGGGCAACCAATAATATTACCATCTTCGTTTTGCCTAAAACCATCTAAAGCTTTTTGTTCAGACACTATTTTTGAGTTCATCTTTATTCCCTTCTTTTAGTTGATTATTGTTTCTCACAGCTCCTTGTAATTGGTCTTGAGAAAATCCTGCAAAAAAACCGACAGCACTATTATCTTTTTTAATATTAGAACTTGTGCCTATAATTTTTCCTAATTCTTTAGCTGATTGCAATACTATATTATCATCTGGACTGCTATCTGATAGCATTTTTAATCTACTTAAAACATATTCGTGGTCTATTCCTAAAGTTTTAGCTATATCATTTACACCTTTTTCTATTTCATCCATAACTCTTTCCTGTTTTAATAATAATACTGCTTTATTTTTAGCTTTTTTAAAATCTTGTGTTCCATATACATTTTTAACTGCGTCTATTGCTGGTTGACCTGTCATTACTTGAGTAGCAAACATATGTTCTTTTTTGGTAATTTTTTTTCTAGAATTAAAATTTTCGTTTGAATTAGTAATTCTTTTTGAAAATGTGTATCTATTTGGATGTTGGTTAAAATCTGTATCCATAGAGGCTTTTTTGTTTAAAAGAAAACTTCCAACAATTGTCCTAACATAGCATTTATTAGATTTATAATTATCACTGTCTTTAGGGTGAGTGATTGTTCCTTTTTTTAAAATTTGAACTATACCACCATCATCTGCCTCTACCCAATCTCCTTCTTTTGGATCATCTTTCCAATATTTATATTCTTTATTTAAACAATCTTTAAATTCTTCTTTAGACTCATAAACAATATGCTCTATGTTTTTGATTTTTCTAGATTCGATAAAGAACCCCCCCTTTTTTCTTGCTCATTATCTAATACTTTTACAAATTCTTTAATTAAAGTGTTTACTTCTTTTGGAATTACATAAACCATTCCATCTATTTCTATTGGTATGTAATCAGATGCTAAACCAGACAAAATAAACTCTTGTCCTTCAATTGGCATATCTGCTAACTCTTCTATTAATTTACCCATGTTATAAGTTAATACAATTACTGCTTTAATGTACTACTGTATTTATATTTTATTTTATATATAATATATATCCCCTCCCTCACCTCCTTAAAATTAGATGCTATGTCAAATTAATCCTAGATTTTTTTTCTGAAAAAATTGTAGAAAAATGCAGAGCAGCCTATACTTATACCCCATACCCTTAAAATCGTTTTTCTTAATTATGAAAAGGAGTTACATTATGTTTACATTCGGAATCGTAAGAATGATCACAGAAACGCTGGTTAATCCTAAGACGGGTGACACGACAGAGATCAAAGTTCCTAGAACTTTCTTGGTCGATGTTGATCTTGATGCTAAGACTGCCGTCTGGCAAGGAAAGAATCGTACGCCTTTCGAGATCTCTGATGAGATTATGGCTTGGGTTAACACTCAAGTCTAAGAAAGAGGGAACTTTGTTCCCTTTGGCTGTGTGATATAGTGCTGAGCAAAATCAATCACGCTAAACTGCTCAACGATTTGAGGCTATCTTCAATAAGTGGAGTACACAACTAATATATCCCACATTTAAAATTAAGTGTATGTAGTAATGAGTAGCCTCTTTTTAAATTACTTGAGGTAGTTCCTTTCCAGTACTGTTTGGAACATTTAAATGAGACACCATCATCCTCAAGTATAGTAATATTAGCTTTATCTCAATAACATGGGTAATAACATTAATAATAAATAGGAGTCATTATGTTTACAGAAATAATAATAGGATTGTTTCTTTGGGGAACAATAATAGTAGGAATTGTAAGTTTGTTTAAAGAATTATAATGGGAATAAGTGTCATTAGATGTTATCCACTAGATAAGATTGAATCCCTTATCATAGCGATATGCTCTGTGAGTAAGTCTATTCCCAAACACATCTAAAGCATAGATAGGATTTAGTTTCCATCACACTAATAAAGTGAATGGTCTATGCAAATATTGCGGGGATTGCTGGTGCAAAGCGAGGTTCATATCCTTGTACTAGGTGGTTCGACTCCATCCCCCGCTACAATTAAAAAAAAGAAGAGAATAAAGAGAAGGATTAATTAACCTGACATTTATTTGATACTGAGCCATAGAATACAACTTAACTAAGGGGTTGCTATGGATTGCTAAGAGCGTAAGATTATAGCTGGGAAGTTATAATAGTGCCTCTACTTCAAAGAGCCGAAGGGGTCATAGGAGTAACTGTCAAGGATTAGCAATACGTTCTAGAAACTAAAGATAAGAACTTTAGTAAAACGGAGCATCATAAAGTGATAGGTGAAAGTTATCATCTTGAGTCACTTGCTAGTAGGTCAACAGTCTAAGATTAAGCAATTAATCATGATATGTTATAGGATACCGAGTCTAATCAACTTTAGTCCTAGCCGATAAGCCGAGAGGTAGAATGAGTAGATGCAAACGTGACCTGAAAAGGCAATAAAAATAAATAACCTAGAATAGAAAGGTAATCAGTATGCTTACGAGCGGTAAACAATCCGTCCTAGATATAACTCTGTGCTTAAATCTTTCGAGTACTTCTTTTTTTTATATATAAGCTCTGTCTAGTTTAACTTCTTCTTAAAAGTATTATATACGAAGTTGAAATGAAACAATTAGATCAATGCTAAATTAGGCAGGGCAAAAATTTATATTTTTAAATTGAGGGGAATAATCAGTAGTAATTATTTATTTTCTATAGTGTTAGACTCGCATTAACATTAATTAGAATGGAAATTATAAAACTACAAGTGGTTATGAGTAACACAAGTTTGTGTACAGACAAACGTTTGAGAAACTAAGACTGTAATCTTAGGAGCGAAATAATACTGGAAGTGCGAGAGTAGTTTCGATTCAGAGAAGTTATAATGTATAAATAATGTATTTCCCTCAAATATTTTAATAATAAAAGCCTAGTAATTATGATAACCTTAAAGATTCCAACCTATCTTTATTAATGACTTATTTGTTATTAGGCTTTTTTAATATAGGAATTAATATGATAAA
>Ga0209337_1003670_pt1 | contig 10795 bp, 8 predicted proteins | sample LinPmetageLP53_FD_184044 | JGI IMG/M metagenome (GOLD analysis project Ga0209337, IMG submission 184044) | Marine viral communities from the Pacific Ocean - LP-53 (SPAdes) (version 2) | ecosystem: Environmental > Aquatic > Marine > Oceanic | place: Pacific Ocean | collected 2010-02-08 | reverse complement strand
TAACATGACACAAGATCAATGGGAAACTTTGTCAGTTGATCAATTAGAACAAGCAAGAATTATAGCTCATTTGCAAGCTCCTAAACAAGAAAAAGGGTTTGATTATACAAGTGGTGTTGGTAGCACTGATAATAACGGAATTGTTTTTTCAAGATGGAAACTATCATCTCTTGATACTAATACAGAAAAAGAAGATTACTTAAATGCGACTGTTGGTTACGATGGATGGACCACGGACAAGTTTGGAAGATACGCATTAACACAAAACGGATTAGATATACTAGGCGAAGATGCTTTGAAGCCAGAGGAAAAAGGACGTGTCATTGATGAATATCAAGGATTTACAGCATATGATTGGGTTGATGCAGCTCCTCACATTGTACAAACAATACCAGCCGTTGGTGCAAGTGTTGTATTAGCGCCGTACGGAACAGTAATTGGTATATTAGGCACAGGACTAATTGGCACAACAGGGTATTTAGCAGATGAAGTATTAGAGTATTCACAAGGATGGTCAAATCAAAGTGCTGAGTCTATAGCAGGCATGGCGGCAGAGGCTGGCATGTACAATGCACTAGGTGAGGGTGTTATTAGATCATTACGTCCTTTTGGTCGTATGCTTTCTGATCCACAAGCTGGACTTTTTAGTTTTAGAGCTTCTGCACCTTACACAAGAGCAGGAGTATTAAAAGCATATCCGGGATTAGAAAATGATATACGAGTTATGTATGGAACTGCGGCAGATGGTAATACTTTACCAGAAGTTGAAATACAAAAATTAGTTAATAAAGCAATCAAACATCTTCGTTTTAAAACACCTATGACAGGTGACACGACTATACCAAATGCGGCGGATCCATTTAATCCAAATGCAAAAGTTGGTGCAGGAATGGAGAATGAAAGACGTGCAATAATACAAAACATTTTAGAAGGTAATGGTACATATTCTGGAGTGCCTAGTATTGATATGTCAACAAACAGACCATTGCTTGCTCGTTTTCAAGGAATGCTTGATACTATTTTTAATAGACCAAGAGACGATGTAAATAGAAAATACTTAAATCATACCATGTTACTTTTACAAGGTAAAGCGGCAGGCATGTCTGATGACATGTTAAAAAATTATGTAGCAAAATTTGGAACATCAGAAGAGTTAAGTGCTATTAATGAATTAAATGAGCAAATACTAAAACGAGCAACAGACTCCTCTCAAAGTTACGATAATGCTTTAAAAATGATTTTAATAAATTTAGAAAAAGAAACAGATGAAGCTATATCTTTAATTCGTTCTGAAACAGGTTTACTAAGTGATGATTTAGGAGCAAACTTAGCAACAAGATTGCAACAAGTAAAAGTTGCTACTGACACCGCTGTTGAATCATATGCACTTCATTTAGATGAGTCATTACACGGACTAAAATTATTTGATACAGCAGGTATTAAATCTCAACTAAGCATGATTAAAAATGCTTTACCTAAAATTGATCCTAGTAAAGTTACAACTAAAAAACCAGCAGGTCCTCCGGGAGCAACTGTTGAAGTAACAGAAGAAGTAGCAGGTGGTTTTAATACAAAACTACCGGGTATTAAATCAATAGTAGAACTAATTGAAGGTATAGATAGTATGCCACAAAAGGTAAGTGCTGCTGAAATGGAAATGTTAAATAAACTATTTGTTAGTTTTAAATCAGATGCAGCGAAAGCAGGCGGATTGAATATAGGTAAAGAGATTGATAATATTTTAACGGCTATTGATGATTCTTTTGGAAATGCAAAAGGTGTTCTAGATAATCACACTAGTGGTTTAAATGTATCTGATAAAGTTAAATTTAAAGAAGCTTATAATTTATTAGATAACTTAACAGAACTTAAATCATCTTCAAAAGGTATGTTTGATGATGTCTTTGTTGCTAAGATGATAAAAGACGCACAAAGTGGTGCACAAGGATTTATAGAAGCAGAAGACATTGTAACATATTTTGTTGATCAAGGAAGATCAAAAGCATTTTTACGATTAATGAATGCATTACCTGCTAGTGAAAGAGAAGTTTTTAAAGCAGCGGTAGCAAGGCATACTTTTGATGATGTACTTAATTCTTCTAAAAATAATATGACAGGTGGTTATGATGGTGCAGGGTTCTTAAATGCATGGTCTAAAATTGATGATGGTATTAAAAAAACATTGTTTGGAAATAATTCACCAAAGATAAATCAATTGGCAAAAGAAATTGCTATGAAGAATGGTAAGTTTAGTCAAGACGAAATTCAAGCATTACTAAACTCTAGTGAAACTAATATTTCAAAATTACTCAATGATAAACTTAAATTAATAAATCAAGCAGATGAAGAGTTTGGAAAATCTTGGATGAAAAAAATACTCGGCGACGACGTCGAAGTTGAACAAGTTATAGATTATATTTTTAGACCAAAGTCTGCGACAAAAATAAATCAAGCAAAAGACTTTATGGGTCCAGATATGTTTTCTCAGTTCAAAGAAGTTGCAATGATGAAGATACTACAAAATGTTGGTAGTGACGCAACGCAACCGGGACTTGGACCTATCTTTAATGGTCCTGCTTTTAGAAAAGCTTTAGATTTATATGGTAAAGAAAGTTTACATGCGATGTTTGGAAAAGAACTTACAAAAGATTTATATAAGTTTGCTAATGAAGTTACAGTTCTTACAAGTAAAAATCAATCTGGTGGTCTAGTTGCAGCGAATGTAGCTTTATCACCAATACGAAAAGGTAAAGCAGCGATACCTCCTTTAGCTTTTATGAAAGTTTTTTCTTATTTAATGAACAGACCGGGCTTTGTTGAATACTTAACTTTTGGAATAAAAAATCCATATACAAGAAAAGGTGCTGATGCTTTTGCTAAAGTAAATGCTTTTGCTGGTGCACAAGGCGTTCAAGAAAAATTAATAACTTCAGAAGGTCAAGTAAATGAAAGAACACCTATTGAACAAGATACAATGATGGATACAATAAAAGACTTACCAAGTAATATTAAAGACACTGTTTTACCAGAGGCAGACGAAGTTCCTGTATCAAGTATGAGTATGCCTAACGTAAACTCTGCTTCAAGATTAGCGAGTGCATTTACTCCGCCCACGAACCCCGGACCAGTTAATCCAAATACTATGGCACGAGGATCACAACTATTTAACAAGCCGGGCGAAATAACATTCGCGGCCCAAGGTGGAATCATGAATGCACGTAAACAAATACAAAGGGTAGCGTAATGCCGGGTCCAAGAAAAAATTTAACACCTTTAGATATGCAGATGTTAGGTCTAGCATATAATCAAGGCGGGATAATAAACTTCTTAGGCAATCAGCCAGAAGTAACAGCGCCTATTAGAGCACAATCACACGTAGATTCTCCGCCAACACAACTAGCATATATTACAGATGCAGAAAAAGATTTACTTGTAAATGCAAATATACACGGCTCAATGGCCGGTAAACCAAACCAAGGACCAGCAGGACTGGAAAGTTTAGATGACTTTTTTATAACGCCGAGTGGTGGCATTGCTGGTGGCAGCGGTGAACAAGTATTTGCATCCGGTGTGGATAATCAAAGTAGCAATCAACAAAGTCCGGGTCACCCTAGTGGAGGATACAATCCAGATCTATCATCGCAGGCTGGCGGTTATGAATCTTCAGAAGCTTATGGTATTCAACCGAGTATGGCGGTAAGCCCCAGTGGGCAAGTTTGGCAAACAACTGATTTTGTACCAGCTCCCGAACAAGCTGACAAGCCGGGTAGCCTTGTTAAAGTTTCTCCAGAAAAACAAGAAAAATTAAAAGCTTTAGCATTAGCAAAACTTGGCGCTGACACAGCACAAAAACAACAAGACACTTTGCTTGGAAAAGCAGAAGATATAAAAACCTTAATCATGGGCGGTGGTAAAGGCGGTAATTTAAAGTTAACAAAAGAAGAAGCTTACGCAAACTTACCAGCGGGTATGCATCCACTACGTAAACAATATGAATACTTATCTAAAAAGTATGGACCAGATTGGCAAAAAACTACACAAGCAAAAGAATTAGCGAATTATTTATCCGGTGTCCCTGTTGAAAGAGGCGGGGGCCTTGGAGCAAGGGACGAGACATATGGTGGTGGCCCAACAGAAAATATTGATTCAGACTTAGAAGAAGAAAGACAAAAATTACTTGCTAAAATTTCAGGAATGGGAACTCCATTTGGTGGTCAAGATATAGGAAGTATACTTGCAGAAGTTACAAAAGACGGTATAGGAAAAGATTTAACACCCGAACAGTATTATAATTTTAGACAACAACTCATGGCGGCTGATCCAACGCCGGGTAATATGGGATATAAAGAAGCATTTCCTTTCTCAAGCGGATATGCACCGGGAAAATTTGCGTCTCCGGGAATAAGTCTTATAAAAGAACTAACTGGTATGGAGGATAAACCAAAACCGGAATGGGCAGAATTTGATAATAAATTATTTTATGATACTTCTATACCCGAACAAGGTGGTGGTATAAAATCTGTTAGTGGAGGTCCAATGATTATGAGTGGCCCTTCTAATATAGCAGGAGCGATAACAGAAGAAGAAGCAATAGCTGATTTAACACCAGCGACGGGAATAGCAAGTTTAACACCAGCGACGGGAATAGCAAGTTTAACACCAACAGGACTTAACTACGCATCTATGGCACCACAATTTGGACCACAATATCCGGGTTACTTAAATCAAGGATTAATGAATCCAAATTTTGGACAATACTATCAAAACTTATCTGACTACTACGGATATAACATTTAATGTCTGATTGGGAAAAGGAACGCGGCATTATTGCCGAGCTTAAAACAGACGTAAAGTATATACGTGAAGACATTGGTATTATGCAAAAGCAAATACGCGATCTCAATAAGCATACTAATATGGGCCTTGGAGGAATTAAAGTTTTATTACTTATAGGAGCAGTAGTCGGTGCTATATGGACCGTGATGAAATTAGTAGGAGGAAAATGGTAATGAATTTTTGGACAAGAAACTTATTATTACTACTTATCTTACTCACTGTTGCTTTTTTTGCTAGACCTGTACTTGCTGATGATACCAATGAGCAAACGAATACGAGTGGCTCAAATACAAATATAACAGGTGGGTATACGACCACGAATAATAATACGTACCAGTCCGGAAGTTCCAACGACACAACCAGCACAACGAATAACGATACGAATAATACAACGAATAATAATTCTAAAGTTCCGCCACCATCAGCAAATGCACCTTCCTACTCTTCTATGAGCCAAGATGTGTGTAGCTTGGGTGTCAGTGGTTCTGTTACAACAGGCATTATAGGATTATCGGGAGGCAAACACTACATCGATGAAAACTGCGAGCGCATTAAACTAGCAAAAGTGCTCCAAGATTTTGGTATGAAAGTTGCAAGTGTGGCGGTGCTCTGTCAAGATCCACGCGTCCATGCGGCAATGGAATCAGCAGGCACACCGTGCCCGTGGTTCGGTAAAATTGGTAAAGAAGCCCAAGAAATGTGGGATAAATACCCAGAGATGAGACCCGACCATGAAGAATGGAAGAAAAAAAATGTCATAATTGCGAAAGTAGATGATAAAATTGCGGAGGAAGCAAGATTAGCTGCAGAAGAAATTGCTGCAGAGGAAGAGCGTTTAATGGAAGAAGAAAGACTAGCGGAAATAGAACGCCTCAAACAACTAGAAGAAGCAAAGAAAAAAGCAAATGAAAAAGTTATTATTATTGATTCTGATCCTCTTATCATCCACGGCGATTAGTACAGAAGTCACAACAGACAACCTTTTAAGCAACTCGACTTTCGGAACAGGGACCACGTACAGTACAGATGGTTGGACGATAAGCGATGGCACTAGCGGTCATAACTATATGTCTTCTGCTGGAGGAAATGATCCCGGCGGCGCGGTCGCAGCAGAAAATAATACAAGCATAACACAAACAATCGACTCTCTTGCTAGCGCAGCGGAGATGACGGTACCGGAGATACAAAAAGGCTGGTCATCGACCATGTCAACGGATCTGTGGTTCTGGAATCAATATAATAATACCACAACACTTAAACAAACAATCACAGATAGTGCTGGCAATGTTACCATACAGAAACGTATCATTAATGATACAGGATGTGGAAGCATTAACTGCGGGCAATACACCAACTACACGGACAAGCATATACAAGGGTCCAACACAAATACCGATTTTAGTATCGGTGTTAATATTAGTAACAGCAATAGTCAAAGCGGACATTATGGTCCCGACATTGATGACGTACAATTAAAAGTTACCTACACCGACGTTCCTCCGATTGATACCAGTACACAAGAAATTATCGATGACATTGAAGAGGACATAGAATTTGAAGAGGAATTTACATGGGAAGAAGATATTGCGTTGGAGGAAAATTTTTATTTCGAGGAAGAAGATGTAGCATGGGAAGAAGATTTTTATTTTGAAGAAGAATTTAACATGGAAGAATATATGACAATGGACTTTGAAGACCAGTGGATAGAAATGGAAGATATGGAGTTTGAAGAAGAATTTGTTGAAATGGAAGATATGGAGTTTGAAGAGGACTGGGCGGAGTTTGACATGGAGATGGAACCAGAGATGGTATTTGAAGATGAGTTTATGGAAACAGCAATGGTCATGACAGAGTTTGATGATATGTACATGGAGAATTTTGAAGAGTTTGAAGAGTTTGAGGATGCATGGGAAATGGAACCAGAGATGACGGAGATGGATACGTTCTTTACGGAAATGTCTGATGATGAATGGGAAGAGTTTGAAGAAATGTCGGAAGATGAATTCACAGAATTTCTGGAAGAAGAGTTTCCAGAAGAATTTGTAGAGATGCAGGAAGAAATGGAAGACATGCCTATGGAAGAGCCGGAAATGGTAATGGAAGAAGATATGCCAATGGAAGAGCCGGAGATGGAAGAAGAAATGGAAGAGCCGGAAATGGACGAGGAAATGGAAGTTGCTTCTAATGAAGAAGATGATATGATGACTGACGAGCCAGAGCCGGACATGGACGAACCAGAAAACGAGGAGGTTCAAAATGAAGAAGATACTAAATCTACTGAGGAGCCTAAAGAAAATGTGGAAGAAGAGTCAGAAAACGAAGACAGCCCATCAGAGGTTGCTGCGGATGAAGAAAAGGAATCCGATAGCGAAGCTGTTGAGGATGCCGAAGTTCAAGCAGATGGTGATTCCAAGCAAGAAGCTATACAAAAGGCAGAAGTCAAAGGAAATAGAAAGATCAGCATAGAAGATATTAAGGTCAATAAAGTCAACGTGGAACGGGTAACACTGTTCTCGGACCAAGGATCTTTAGACGTTTACGAAAAGGTCTCTTTTTACCAGCCAGAGCAAATCTACACCAATGTAGATACGTCTTTCTTTGACCAAATAGATATGATAGAGTATAACAAACAAATTTACCAGAATGTAAGTCTGGCATCCTATGCGGATAACGACCCGGTTGAAATACACCGCAAAAAACTAGAACAAATTTATATAAATAAACAACGATTATTAATTGAACTAAAACAATTGAAAGGCCAGTAATGAAAATAATAGAAAAACTTAGCACATATGCTGCTTTAATCGGAGTTATTGGAGCCATAGGTGGAGGATTCTACACATGGGGCCAATTTAACACAAGACTTGATGCAATGGAAAAATCACCATCTGTCAATTTAAGACCACTACATGAAAAAGACAAGGAACTGATGAAAAAAGTTGATGATGCTTTATTATATGCTAACGAATACAAGGTGGATCTTATTGACCGCATAGCAAAGGTGGAAGAAAAGATTAAGCCACAAGACTTAACAGGTCTTCTTAAATCAATTCAAGAGGTACGGGAAAAAGTGGCAGGATTACCTAAACCTGCTAATTTAAAACCTCTTCTTGAATCTCTTACAAAATTAGAAGAATATGCTTGGGAATTAGAAGAAGATATTGAAGAGTTAAGCAAACAGACTGCAATTGTATCAAAAGAAAACGAGCTACAAGATATATTAATACAAGAAATTAAAGCAGCAAATAGTAATCCTCTTGGTGGCTAATGGCTGATAGATTAGATGTCAGTGATACGACTGCTATCTCTATGCCTATGCGTAATCTGCTATCAATATTGGCAGCAGTCGGAATTGGAGTATACGCCTATTTCGGAATACAAGAAAGGCTTAACAATGTTGAGACGAGAAGCACGCTTATGGAAGCCGACCTCACAAAAAACACGGAATTTCGAATACTCTGGCCTAGAGGAGAAATGGGCAGTTTGCCCTCTGACGCTCAGCAAGACCTTTTAATAGAATTTCTTAGTTCTCAATTAGAGGCTATGATGGAAGATATGGAATCCATGATGAGTAATTCCGTAAATATAAAAAGAGCACAACATGATATAGAACGATTACTTAATGATGTGGAAAAATTAAAAGATAAATTGAGGGAGTCCAATGGAAATAATTAGCGTGATATTAATGTTTGTTTTTGGTAATATGAATGACCAAGAAACTAAAATGACACAGTATATTCCTATGCAGTCATTATCCTCTTGTATGAAGGAAGTAAGAATACTCAAGAAAAAGAATACAGGTTATGATAAGGATGCTTTTTGTGGTCCCGGTATCGTTGAGATTAAAGAGGGTGAAGTAATTGCCCTTTATAATGAAATACCAGCCGGTGCGACAATGGTGAAAAAAGATATAAGCAAAGAAGCCTTCACTAGGTGGAGCTTACGAGCAAAAGAAAAATGGAATAAAAATTAATGGCTAATTTTTCAAATTTTAATCCCACAGTTAAGCGAGGATAAAGAAAACAGGCCTTGAGTAGGATAACCCTTCACAAAACCTGTTTCCTGCACTGAGAGCCTTAAAAACAGTGTTTAAATGGATTTAGCCCTTTTTGATGTCAATTGTGCGTGGTTTTTCCGATTCTGGAATTTCACGGTGGTATTTTATACTTAACATGCCATCTTTTAGTTTTGCACCATCAACAATGATCTGTTTATGAAGCTGAAAGCTTTTGGTAAAGCTTCGGTTCGAGATTCCTTTGTGAAAAAATTCCTCTGAAGCTTTATCCTCTTTGCATCCATGAACACTTAAAGTGTTTTCTTTTACTTCGACCTTTAAGTCCTTTTCAGCGAATCCCGCAACAGCGAATTCAATGACGCCTTTGTCATCTTTTTCTTTTATATTGTAGGGTGGATAAGTTGATACTCTTCTGAAGTTATCAAAAAAGTCATTGTGAAAACCAAGAAAATGGTTACGTATAATATCTAGCTCGTTCATATTAACCTCCTATTAAAGCAAGATTACATGGACCCTTATGGCGTCCATAGATTATATATAAACTATATTAACCACTTTTTCAAGTCTTCTCCTAAAACTTTTGTTGCTAAATTAATCTTTCCGCGTAAATTCTTAACAATATACTCATCTATCGTCCCCTCTGATATAAGATCAATATAAGTTACTTTCTTCGTTTGGCTGATACGGTGTGCCCGGTCTTCTGATTGTAGCCTAACCTCTAAATCATAGCTGTTGCTGTAATACACAACAGTATGACTAGCAGTAAGAGTGAGACCATACCCTCCGGTCTTAGGATTGCCAACGAAAAATCGTAGACTGCTTTCTCTATCTTGGAAGCGACTAACAATATCTTGGCGGTCGCGATCAAGAGTATCGCCAAAGAAAGATTCCACGCTGTCCTTTCCATATCGTTCCGAAAGAATTTTTGTAATTTCTTTAATGTCATGACGGTATACCGCCCAAATAATAACTTTTCCATCTACCTCCTCCAGTATGTTTAATAGTTCCGTTATTCTGTTATTTTTTAATGCTCTAACTTCACCATCATCTGTTGCTAAGTGACCACAAGTTATTTGATGCAGTCTAATCATTTGTGCTAATGCACTAGCCGCAGTTGTTTGTGAACCTTCTAATTCTGTCAACGCATGTTTTTTCATTTCCGTGTATGCTTTTAGTTGTTCTGGTGTTAAAGATATGCTACGTTTCATATAAACTTTATCTGGTAAATCTAAACAATCTTCTTTCAATACACGATACGAAAACTTTTCTAACTTAGAATTAAGTTCATCTAGTCGTATATATCCTGTAACTAATTTAAAACTATGACTGCCTACATTACGATCAATCATCATTGCATAACGATTTTTAAACGTATAGTACGAAGAAAAATCCAAGTAATACGGGTCAAGGAAATAGCACTGTGTATATAAATCTAATGGACTTTTTGTCACTGGTGAGCCTGTCAGTATTCGCCTATACTTTGCATAGTCTCGTAATTTCAAAACGTTTTTGGTACGCGATGCTGTGGGTGATTTTATGGTTGTTGATTCATCAATCGCCATTAATGCAGAATGTGAAAGTAGAAATTTTTCGGCTATTTTTAGCCCTTTTTTCGTACTAAAGGCTTCTATATTCATTAAGAATATAACTAATTCTTCTTCGTGTTTAAATAATTTTCTATTTTCCATGTCTTGTTTTTTTGTTTGAGAGGGCGACCATGTCACTACATTATACAAAACATGTTCTGGCATGTGTATAGGTATTTCTTGTCTCTCCCAATTACGATAGACACCTTTGGGCGCTACAATTAACGCCGCATTTATTTTACCTTTATCATATAACATAGCAATATTATCAACAAGTACTTTAGATTTACCTGTACCCATCTCCATAAACAAAGCATAATTTTCTTTATTATGACTTATCCCCAACGCATGCAATTGA
>Ga0209337_1003669_pt1 | contig 10796 bp, 15 predicted proteins | sample LinPmetageLP53_FD_184044 | JGI IMG/M metagenome (GOLD analysis project Ga0209337, IMG submission 184044) | Marine viral communities from the Pacific Ocean - LP-53 (SPAdes) (version 2) | ecosystem: Environmental > Aquatic > Marine > Oceanic | place: Pacific Ocean | collected 2010-02-08 | reverse complement strand
ATTCATCTTGTTCGTATGGTGGAGGATTTTCAAGCAAACATTCAAGTTGTTCCTTACGTTGTTTTGCTTGTTCCTTAGTTAGGCCATTTTCATCTCTTATAAAGTAGTTTTTTAAATAAAAGTTTTCTTCACTCATTTAGCTATCCTCTAATATATATCTATTATCTTATCTGCAATACCGTGTTTAACCGCTTGTTTTGGGGTCATCCATACGTCGCTTGCTGGTAGTAAATTCTTTTTAACATAAGCGGCGCTTTTACCTGTACATTTTATGTAATGTTTAAGACTTTTTTCTTTTATAATCTTAAAACGCTTATTAGCAGCTTCTAGTTCATGTTCTTTACCACGCGTACCGCACCAATATTGATGAGTCATAACCTCACAATTTTCACTTAAATAACGGTGCCCTTTTTCACCTGCCATAAACAAACAAGCCCCAGCACTGCATATACTTCCTAAGCCAAAAGTATGTACAGGAATTCTGCTTTTTTTTATAATATCTATAAGATTGAAGCAAGAATTTAAGTCCCCGCCGATGGAATTGATATATAACGTAATAAATAAAGGCTGTTTATTTTGTGGCATTAAATTATAACAAATAATAGATTTTATTAATGGCGCGCAATTGTCATTAGTAAATTTTTTTTCCATAAAAAGTACCCCATTTTCTCTAATAATGGCATCTTCATTTTTCTCAAAAGTCATATCTTTTATGCTTAAATTTTCTAACCTAACTTTTGGAATTAATGTATTTTCAATCTCTATACTCATTTAGCTATCCTCAAACCTAGCAAAACCCACTCCATTACCGTTTAAAGACACTGTTCTAGTATGCCAGTTGCATCGTTTATCGTATATTAAATTGCTTAGTTCTATTTCCCAGTGTTCTTGTATCATGTCGAAATAATGAATAGTCCCTTCATCGTATGTTTTTCTAAGATGGTTTAAAATATCTTGAGGTGAGTTTACGTCTATTGTGGTCTTAAGCGATTGTTCTAGTGATCCTCTTTGTAGTCTAAATTGTGTTAATTTCATTCTTACCTTTCCTAATAAACTTGCAAATTAAAACTAAATTTATCTACGAGAACAGGTGTATTTAGATAATCTAAGTTTTCTCGGTTCCATTCTGTCTCTTGGATTGATAATGAATAATCGTTATCTACATCACTATATTCATGAAGCATTGTATCTCTATAGTAGTCTATAGCATTCATTGAATGTATTTTTGCTTCTTCTCTAGTTTGTATAGGAAAGTTATAAGTCTTGACCATTTCTCCGTCTACTACATACTCTACAGGGAATGGCCCGTGTTTTGGATCATTGAGTGTTAATTCATAGCATTTCATTTTTTTCTCCTTTTTGTTATGACAATATATATTATACAGTAACAAAATATAAAATACAACAGTATGCTTTTTCAAATAAGTATTGTTAATACGAATTTGATAATTTATAATATAATTTAAGATAATACATTTTATAAAATCAATATTAGAATATGACAGATAAATTAAAGCTAGATGATAAAGCTATATTAAAGGCTATGGAAAAGCATAAGAATAGTCGAAATATCTTACTTGATGTTAAAAACGAAATTGATTATAGCTATCATCCAAGACGCTTTAAACCTTATATTAAATCTAAGCCTGAGTTATGGGAAGCGTACACAGGATATTGTGATAGGGTAGATATAACTGATGAGCAGATATCTGATGCACTTGAGCGTAATTTAGGATTATTAAGTTATACGGCTAAAGACCTTGATATGTCATGGTTAGTACTAAAGAAACGTATTACTCTATCAAAAGACCTAAAAAAAAAATGCGAAGAGTCTACGGAACAAATATCAGATCTGTGTGTGTACGAGACCGTCAAGTCCATAAGACAGGGATGTCGCCAGTCACGTGAATTCTGGCTCAATCATAGAGGAGAATCCCATGGGTTTGGTAAAGAAAGTGAAAATATTTTAAAAATAGAAATGGACCCTATAGAAAATACATTGTCACGCTTAGATGAAGACGCACTAAACAAGCTTAAGAAACTAAAAGAGAAAGAGCAGAAAATTATAGATGTTAGCCATAAAACCAAGTGATTATGAATTAATAAACAGTGAACTAATAGACAAAGAGTTAGCTAGACGAAATTTATTAGACTTTAACAAGTATACTTTTCATAATTATGAATGTAACTGGCACCATGAAGTTTTATGTGAAAAGCTTACTAAATTTGCAGTAGACCCTAAATGCAATCGACTAATAGTTGAGATGCCACCACAGCACGGTAAATCTGAACATATATCAGTAAGATTGGTTTGCTTTTTACTAGGTATAGACCCTGATTTAAAAATTATTAATACTGGCTACAATTTAGACCATATCAAAAAATATAACGTACAGTCACAAAGGTTAATTACATCACCTGAATATCAAGCTGTTTTTCCAAATACAAAACTAAGAAGTATGGTGGATAAAGATACTTTTAAAAATAAAGGTAAATTTGTTGAAAATCAAAATATCTTTGAAATTATTGAGAGAAAGGGCAGTTATAAATGTGTTGGTGTTGGAGGTGCATTGACGGGATCTCCTGCTGATATAGCAATAGTTGATGACCCATTTAAAGATTATGAAGAAGCACGGTCACAAAATAGACGTGATTTAGTTTGGAACTGGTATAACTCCGTTTTTTGCTCTCGTTTGCATTCTAAGTCTAAAATTATAATTGTACAGACTCGATGGCATGAAGATGACTTAATAGGACGAGTTTTGAACTCAAATTCTACTGAGAAATGGGATGTGTTGACGCTTAGAGCGATTAAAGAAGAAAAAGACGACTTCGCTTACGATAAGCGAAAAACTGGTCAAGCACTATGGCCTAATAGATTTGATCTTGAGTTATTAAATAACGCTAGATTGCGAGATAATAAAACGTTTGTAAGTTTATATCAACAAAAGCCAGCCCCTGACGACGGAACTATATTCAAAAAAGATACGTTTCAATTTTACCCTGTAGCATGGGATAAGCAATTTAAAGTGACTATGAGCTGTTTAAGTGTTGATGCAGCCTTCAAAGATCTTAATACGAGTGATTATGTAGTTATACAATATTGGGTAGCTACTAGTTGTGATAAAATTATAAAGATTGATACATGTAAACAAAAGTTAAGTTTTACAAAAACAATAGAGAAAATAAAAGAATTTAACACCAAATATAAGCCTAAAGCACTTTTAATAGAGGATAAAGCGAACGGCCCAGCAATTATCGACAGTCTTAAAACAAACTTAAGAAGCACTAATATTATTCCTATTAATCCTAAAGCCAGTAAAGAGTCTCGAGCATGGTCTGTTACTCCTATGTTTGATGCTAGAAAAATATACTTCCCCAAAAATGCGCCTTGGATTGACGATTTTACAAATGAGCTCTTATCGTTTCCTAACGCTAAGCACGACGATCAAGTAGACGCATCTACACAGGCATTAAATTACCTAAAATCGAAAAAAATATTGGAGATTGTTTATTAATTGCGTTAAAATAATAATATGTTTAGTAAAATTGCAATCTTATTGAAGCAATTGATTTGTAAACACGAAAATATATATATAATTAAAACAAGGTCAAAAACATACAAAAAATGCAAAAATTGTATGAGGAAAAAAAGACATGAAAAAACAATACGACGGGTTTAATTCAGTTATAAATGCAGCCTCCTCTCTGAGAGACATGTTTAAAAGTGTTAGTGTAAATAATACAACCTATACAGACGAACGTTTAGAAACAGCTTTTAAAAACGACCCAATGATACGAAAAATCGTAAGTAGACCAGTTTTTGACGGAACAAAAAAGCACTTCAAGATTGAAAATTTAGATCCTGAAATAGTTTCATTTTTAGAAAAAGAATATAAACGGTTAGGCCTATTTAAAAAGTTAGCCGAAGCATGGACCCAATCTCGTATATATGGGGAGTCATTCTTTTTTTTAGTGACTAATGAACATAAGAATAATTATAAAGAAGAGATACAAGAGGCTCCATTACTTAATTTGCAAGTATTTTCTAGTTCAATGTACGGGCAAAATATAAACCAAGATGTTACAAGCAACGTTTTTGGCTTACCTACTCGATATAATATATCTAATTCATATTTAAATATTACAGATATACACTATAGCCGTGTAACACGATTTGATGGTGAGTATTTACCACAAGATTATTTTATAAATAACCAATACCGCCATGGGTCAACAATTCAACGTGTGTACGACAGTGTTGGTCAGCATCAAGGGGCAATGGACAACCTTGTTCCGTTACTCAATACAGCTAATATGGCAATTCTTAAAATTGAGAATTTAATGGATATTGCAGACGAGGAAACATCTCGTCAAATTTCTGAGCGTATGCGCTTAATTCAAAAAACCAGGTGCGAGAATCAGTTAATGCTTTTAACTCAGGGGGACGAATTTGTAAATCATTCACTAAATTTATCAGGTATTAAAGACCTTGTTGAACAACTTACAAATAACATGGTAGCTGCTAGTGGTATTCCTAGAACTATATTATTAGGTGAGTCACCTAAAGGACAGCAGTCTTCTGGGAAAAGTGAGCTCATAGACTACATGGATTATGTGAAGCAAGAGCAGGTGCGAGTTTTAGAGCATTCTATCCGTTATGTCACTGATTACTTACTAAAATCTGAATACGGTAAAAAAGACTTTGAATATGATGTTGAGTTCCCACCGTTATTAGAACTTTCTGAACTTGAAGAGGCAGATTATCGATTAAAAGTTTCTGATCAAATGGAAAGATTTTTAAATGCTGGCATTCTTACACAAGAAGAAGTACGAAATAGCCTTTTTACAGGAAAATTTACACAAAATATTAAGCTTGATGATGAAGGTATTGATTTCGATGATATAGAACCAGATGATTCAAGAGATAGTTAAACAGCTTCAAGAGACAAAAAAGAATTTTAAAATAAAAAAAGCTCCTACACAGCTATACCCCCTATCAGTAGAAAAGGAATATCAAAAAGAGCTTTTACGTTATGTGCGTAGCTATCATAATTTAATTAAAGAAAACTTATATCCTAAATTAGGACAATTTAAACAAGAATACACTATTATTGACAGTTATGCAGATGAAACAAGAGACATTACAGAGCAAGTATCTAACACAATGATGATTGAGTACTCTGATGCGGCATTAAGTAGCATGTTATATAGTATTGCAACTAAGACTAATGCTTTTAATAAAAAACAGGTATTCAAAGTTCTTAAAGGTATGACAGGTGTTGATTTATTTTATAGCGATCCTCAGCTAAGATTAACTATAGAGCCCTTTATTGCCTCGAATGTTGAATTGATTAGAGGAATGGGTAACGATTATCGTAAGCGTATACGAGAAACGATATCAGCGGCAGGTAGAAATGGCTATACAGTAACAGAGACAAGTAAGCTATTAGAAAAACAGTTTCGTATAAGCAAAAACAGAGCTCGTTTAATTTCAAGGGACCAGATCGGAAAGTTTAATGGTCAATTGACTAGACTAAGACACATTAATGTCGGTATTACTGAATATAAGTGGCAGACCGCACTGGATGAGAGAGTGAGAGGTAACCCAGGTGGCCGTTATCCAGATGCAAGGCCAAGCCATTGGGCAAGGCAAGATAAGCGATTTAGCTACAAAAAAGCGCCACCACAGGGAAATCCAGGGGAACCGATTCAATGTAGATGCTGGGCAGAGCCGATAATAAAAATATAGTAAAAATTATAAATATTTAACATAAAATAAGGAATGATATGAGAGTAATTGCGTATAAACAGTGTAAAGAAGCCGAAGAGGAGAGTTATGTATGCTTTCCTGGGCAGCCAATTGAGGCCTTTGAAATAGCAAAGGTGTTTTTATGGAAGGACGAAGCAACAACAGAGACTATTAGAAAACGATACCCAGATAAAAATTGGGAAGAGTATCAACAGTATCTGCTAAGTAGATTCCATCAAGGCGAGCCGATAATTATCAAAATAAGCGAGAAGAAAAAAGAGTTAATTTAATAAATTATTGAATTTTTATGTCTTTGAAAGGTATAATTAGTATATGACTAGTCAAAATCAAATAAATTTACACAAAAACATCGATGTGTTTACATTAGATAGTAGCGATTTTGAGCGTACAAAAGAGGGGTACTTAAATATAAACGCCCTTACTACTAGGGTAGGTATTTTTAAGTACCAGCAGCATGATGGGCGTGTAGTCCGTCAACTTCGACCAGCTTCAGAGGTGTTGAATAAAGATTCTTATTCTACGTTGTCTAATGTGCCTGTAACTAACGAACACCCTAAAGAATTTGTTAATAGTAAAAATATTAAAAAATATCAAGTTGGGTTCGTCAGAGATAATATTGAGGTGGTTGATAATAAATATCTTAAAGCTAAATTAGTTATCCAAGATTCTGAAACAATAGATGAGATAATTTCTAATAATAAAGTTGAGGTTTCATGTGGTTATACATGTACACACGAACAAAAAGATGGTGAATTTGAAACTGAAGGTGCTTACGAGGTTATCCAACGAGATATTTCCTATAATCACTTAGCAATCGTCTATAAAGGGCGTGCGGGCGATCGTGTGCGTTTAACTTATGATTCAGCAGACAGTGATATCAATGTGATGATCACTGATGAATTAGAAAATCAAAAAGAAGATCAAGAAGAAAACCATAATTGTATTATAACAATGAGAGGTAGAATGGAAAAAATCTATTTAGACAGCGTTGAAGCAGATGTCAGTCCTGAATTTAAGGCCGCTTTTGAATCGATGCAAAACTCAAAACAAGTAGCTGATCAAGCTGATAAGATTGAATCACTACAAAGGGAATTTGACTCACTTCAAGCTGAGCACGATTCCAAAAAGGAAAAGGTCGACCGATTGGAAGCAGAGGTAAAGGAGTATGATTCTCTTATTTCTGAGCGAAATAAGTTAGATATCGTTGCTCAAGCAATGTCTAAAGGTCTTATTAAAGACGGTGACATTGAAATAGCTGACATGTCTGAGCTTGAAATTAAAAAAGCAATCTTAGAAAAAAACGAAGTTAAAATGTCTCGTGACTCAGAGGCTTACATCGAAGGTCGTTATGACGACTTTATTATTGATGCTGATGATGCTGAAGAAGAAGTGCCAAAAGAAGAAGAGAAAGTTGTTGATTTTTCAGATAATATTGTAGAAAAAAAAGAAGACAGTTCTGTTAAATATTTAATCAACGAAGACAAATTCGATTATAAAAATCGAAGAAAAAAACAAAAACAACAACGTAAAGGAGTTAAATAATGACACAAACTAGTGTAAATTTAGAGCCAGCAGTAGCAAGAGCAGGATTACCAGCAGATAATAGTTCAGCTAGTGATGTTGTTTCTAAAGCTGCGGCAGAAACAATTTTATTCGGTAATTTTGTAGCAATTGATGTTGCTACTGGGAAAGCTATTCGTCCAAATGCTGCAGGTTTAATCACTAATAAATTAGTACGGTTAGGAATTGCGCGTTGTGATGAATCAATTGAATCGAAAAATGACGGTTTAGAGCCTAACTATTCAGCTAATCAACTAGCTTCAGTTATAACCAGTGGTCGTGTCTATGTGAAATCTGAAACGGCTGTAGTATTAGGGGACACACCTCATATTAGACACCAAAATTTACCTGAAATCATTCAGATTTCATTTGATCTTGATTTTCAAGCTGGTGATGATGTTGATATTACTATTAACGGAATTGTAATTTCTACACCATTCAACAATGATAATGCAGATACTTACGCTGATGTTGATACAAATATCACAGCAGCTACAACTGGTATTATTCAAGATGTAACAGTTGACGCTGCCGCACGTACTATAGTTATTACAGCAGCTTTAAATAATGATATTACTGCAAGTGCCGCAGTTACTGCTGGCGGGTCAGTCCCTAATGTAACTCAAACACAACTAGGCACATCGGTTAATAGTATTGGTGCAGTAAGGTCAGATGTTTCAGGTGGTACAGCGACAGCCCTGACTGACTGTAAATTTGTATCTGAATCTGACGCTGGTGGTTTCGCAGTTTTAGAATTAAACGCACTGTAGGAGAAAATAATGGAAAGAATTGAAAATTTTTTAGAAGAAACAGAAAAATTTGCATCTCAAGTTAATGACGGCGATCATTCAGCTTTTTATACAACAGATGCAGGAGAGAGTGTTTATCCAAGTAAGTCACTGACCTCTTACCGTCCAGAAGACATTGCAACTTTATATCCACGGTTATTTTTTGCAAATAATACGTTACCAACACAGTCACTAGCAGCAGCAGGAGCTACTAAATATGCGTTTTATGTTTCTGACCAAACAGGAATGGCTGAGTTAGTATCTTCATACTCGCAAGATGCACCAAATGTTTCTGTAACAGGTGAAGAAGTTTTAGTTGATATTTACCCATTACAAGCTGGTATTGAATATTCAGAGCAAGAGATTAAAGCCGATGCTGTTTCAAACCGAGGATTGATTCAGAAAAAACAACGTAACTTAAACGAGTCTTTTTTACGTAAACTAGATAAATTAGTTGCTACTGGGGATGATTCGGTTGGTTTAACTGGTTTTGTAAATGCTGCAAACGTTACAGAATATACTATTCCAGCTGGAGTAGGATTAGGTACTGAATGGGATACAAAAACAGCTGATGAAATTATCAGTGATATTACATCAACTTATGAAACAATGGTTAACGTATCTAGGGGTGTTCACATGATTGATACAATCGTTTTACCACCTGCACAGTATGCAATTATTTCAGGTAAGCGTATTCCTAACGAAACTGACACAGTTTTATCATTTATCAATAAAATCTATCCAGATGTTGAAATTTTCACTTCAGCTAGACTACAAGGTGCTGGTGCTGGTAAAACTGACGTTATGATCGGTATGGAATCAGATCCTGATAACTTTGCGATTGAGATTTCTCAGTCTTACACAGTGGCACCAGTTGATCGTAAAGGGTTCGTATACGAGCAACAAGCGACAATGAGAACTGCAGGATTAGTAGTATACCGACCACTTTCAATCATTCGCGCAGAAGGAATCTAGGATATCATGAGCATTAAATTAATTAATAAATCACAAAGAGTTATAGTACTTTCATCAAAACCAACTAATATTATGTGTGTTCCAACAAAAGAAGTTGAAATTACTGAGTCTCAATACCGAGTACTTAAACAACTTACAAGTTTTGAAGGATACCTTAATAAAGGTGAAATGTTAGTTATCTTTGATGCTCCAGTTCCTGAATTAAAAAAAAATGCCGATCCTGTAAAGGTTGTAGAAGAATCTGTAAAATTTGAAGTAGAAGCAGAAGCAGAAAAACCTAAACGTAGAGGCAGAAAGAAAAAAGGATAAATTATGGCAGTCACTTACGCACTATTTTTACAAAGATTTCCTGAGTTAAGTACAACTAAGGAAGATTCGTATAATGGTGCGTATAGTGGCGCGTCTGTCCTTATAAACACTGAGGTGTATGACACTAAAGCTGATGAGGCGTTACTGTTACTTACTGCACACTATGTTGTTTTAGCAAAAAATAGCGGTAATCCAGGTGCTTTGACAATGGAGAAAGTAGGCGATTTAGCTCGTCAATTTTCATCAAGTAGTAGCTCAGGATTAGATTCTACTAGTTACGGTCAGGCCTTTTTATCATTAAGAAAACGAGTGCATAAGGTTCCATTTTTAATAATATGATTACTGATAAAGACTATGGATGGAAAGAGCTAAAAAAAGAGCTTCAAAAGCTAGAGAAAAAGCCATTTACTAAAGTCGGGATACTAGAAGGTAAAGGCTCTAAGTTATATAAAAAATCTAGTATAAAAGTCATTGATGTTGCAGTAGCTAACGAATTCGGAACAGCAACAATACCTGCACGACCTTTTATGCGTAAAACTTACGATGAAAATCAAACTCAATATAACAGACTTTTTAAAAGAGCTTATAATAATATTATTGATGGTAAATCAACTGTTAAAATTAGCTTAGGTAAAATTGGTTTATTTGCAGAAAATAAAACAAAAAAACGTTTAAGATCAGGCCCATGGACTCCAAATGCGCCTCGTACAATTGCGAAGAAAAAATCTAGCAGACCTTTAATTGATACAGGTCAGTTAGTTAATTCAATTGTCTCTAAAACTGTTATGAACGGAGTAGCTAGTGACATTAATTGATTCATTTGAGACAGATAAGCTAACAGTAATTAGAAATACTACTGCTAGTCACATATCTGATGAAACAGGCCGACAAATAGAAGGTCAATTTGAAAAAATAGAGATAGTAGGCGTTGTCCGTGAAGATAGTTTTAGCTCTAAAAATGAAAATAAAGGTATTTTTAATGCTCAAAGTTTAGTTGTATATACCGAACTAGAACTATTTACTGATAGAGACAGACGCTTTGATGCTGATTGTGTTATTTATAATGATTGCTCATATAAAGTAGTTAGCGTTATAAATAATATGTTAACAGACCTACCGCACTATAAAAGTGTGATTGAGAAAATGGAGGTTGTTGCATGATCGATAATCTTGAGCGTACTATTGTTAAATGGGCCGTTGATTATTCTAATATAGGAACTGGTAAAGTTTTCTTTAATACTGAAAACGTGGTTTTGCCTAGCCCTCCTTATACTTCCATAGATATTATTAGCGGCCCTAATGAATTAAGCTCTGGTGCTTATATCTATAATGAGGCAACAGATAAATTTGACTATAGAGGTGATGTTGAATTTAATATTCAATTTAATGTT
>Ga0209337_1003667_pt1 | contig 10797 bp, 8 predicted proteins | sample LinPmetageLP53_FD_184044 | JGI IMG/M metagenome (GOLD analysis project Ga0209337, IMG submission 184044) | Marine viral communities from the Pacific Ocean - LP-53 (SPAdes) (version 2) | ecosystem: Environmental > Aquatic > Marine > Oceanic | place: Pacific Ocean | collected 2010-02-08 | reverse complement strand
TGGATTTGTACACTCAATGTGAATTTTTAAACCCTGAGTTACTTGGTCATAAAAGTTTTTTCAGCTTCCAGTATGAATATGCAATAATAAAAAGACGTAACTTAGGCTCATATAGTTTTAATCAAATTGTTGGTTATAAAAACTTAAAAGAACTAAATGGTTTGTTGGACAACTTTAGCTTTAGAGTACGAAAACAAGATTGTTTAGATTTACCAGATAAAGTCTACACTAAACGAGTAGTAGAACTTTTACCTGAACAAGCCAAAATGTATTCCGACCTAAAAAAGATTGCACTTGGTATATGCGAAGAGGGAACAGTAACACCCACCACTATTTTGACACAATTACTTAGACTGCAACAAGTTTGTTCTGGACATGTAAAACTAGATGATGGAACACTAAAAACCTTTCCTTCAGCTAAATTAACAGAGATAGAATCCGTTGTGGAAGAATTAGATGGTAAAGCTATTATTTGGGCTAACTTCACACACGACATTCAAGGTATAGAAAAACTATTACAAAAAATGTATGGCGATGATAGTGTTGTTTCTTACTACGGTGCTACTACTGTTGAACAAAGAGATTATGCGATGACAGCTTTTCAGGATCCTGAAAGTCCCGTTAGGTTTTTTGTAGGGCAACCAAGAACTGGAGGTTATGGTTTAACACTAACTCAAGCTTCCACAGTTATATATTATAGTAATAGCTATGATTTAGAGGTTAGGTTACAAAGCGAAGATAGAGCACATAGAATCGGACAAGTCAATAAAGTTACTTATATAGATATTATTGTTGAGAAAACAGTAGACGAAAAAGTACTACAAGCCCTAAGAAGTAAAATTGACATAGCAAGTGCCGTATTACAAGAAAATGTTACAGATTGGATAGTTTAGCCAAAAAATGACTGCGTATAAGCTCGATACAGTCATTAGAGCAAAAGGGCTTGGTATGTTTGTACCCCCTAATTACTTCCCATTCTTGGTCATGTAGGCAGTAGTCCCCATATAAGTTCCTACTATTCCAGCCCCTGAAATGTAGAATAAATTGCTAATATCAGCTAAAGCATCTACTCTTTCAATTGGGATTACAAACATAGCTAATGTAAACACCCCCATGCCGATTAATGTGTATCTTGCCATTCGTAATTGGGCTAGATTTTTTCTTAGTTTAGTTTCTGTTTCTTTTATAGCTTTAGCGATTGCTATTTCTTCATCAGATACGACACCATCACCGTCAAAATCATATTCGTTATAGTTTGATTTTCTTTGTAATTTCTTTTGTGTCATCTACTACACCTTGGACAAAGTGATCTATCTCTAAATTTAGTATCTATCCATACTTTTCCATAATAAAGGATAAACAACCAAAAGGTAAATAGTATACCTTCAATATAACTTAAATCATTCCATGCGTCTAATACCATGTTTTCCATTTACTTCTCCTTATAAGCTTGTTTGATTTGTTCAATTGTGCGATTGCAACCTATACACACTTTATCTTTGTTTAGCTTACAAACACCAATACATTTACTCACTTCGCTATACTCCTTAAACTCTCCATAACTTTATCTATAGATGGCTCCTTACCATTGGGATTTAATTTACACTTATATTGTTTAGGACAACCAACCCTTATATCAGCAAACTCCATTTCATAAGTTTTGTTTGCCCCAATATAGATACAAGCCATTTTATCTTTAAAAACTTTTTGTTTCTTTAATCTACATGTTGTCATAACTGGTGGTATTATTGTTCCATTATTTATTTTTTGATTTCTAGTGTAAGGCTTAGAATCATTATACATTTTACCACTTGCAAAAGCTTGGAAGTATAAAGCTGTTCCTATTACTAATACAGCAACGACACAAAAGATAATTCCCATTGTTTGCAATAAATCTATTATTTCTTTTTGTTGCTGTCTTTTTTCTACTCTTTGTAATCTATCAGCTTCTTTAGCCTCTGATATTCTATTGGCTCTTTCTGCAATTATCTCATCCCAAGTAGTTGGTCCAAATCTTAAATTAACTAGTTGCTTTAATTCGTTGCGTTGCTCTTCTAACAATTTCATATTTATAAAATCATTAGCACTATTTTCTACAGAACCAAATTGTTCCATAATAGACAATCCTTTGCCTTTGCTTTTATTCATTTGTTTTTCACCTAAGAAAAACCCATCAATCTGTTTAGCTACTCCGGATATATCATTTACGGTGTCAATGTTGCTCTTAATGAACGCTACAGACTTTTGAACTAAAGCTATCCCAGTGAGTATTTCTGCAACAACCATGTCATTTATCCGCTAGGGAATGTTTGTAAGTTTGCCATTCTATCTACAAGACGTTCTGCTCGGTTTGGCACTTGTTTATACCACCTGGAATCTTCCATTTGCAAAGAAGCTTCTAAGTAATCTTCATCTACTATAGCTAAATTCATTTTCCTAAATTTAGTGAGACGAGGTCTACCCATGTTAAACATCATATTACAAAGTATTAATTGTGCTTCTTCTGGTAAATCATCAAAGTTAGGATACAGTATTTTGCAATCAGCTATTGTAGTTTCTACATCTTTAGCAAAACAACTATTGACACGTTCTTCAGATACTGGCGTTCCAACTGGCTTTTCATATTCATCATCCCACTCAGTTACTAAATGACCAATACCAAAAGTCGGTAGCCCTAGATGGTCGTTGTAAACTTCATACTTACAACCTTCATCTTCTGCTAATTCTTTTTGTAATTGTTCTATATTCATACTAATCCACCGATTCCTGCTCTGCTTTGTATTGCTCCTCCCGTAGTATCAAAGGGGAAAAGAGAAGCGTAGTTCGTAGTTGGAGGACCACTTGAACCACTAGGAGATACTGCGGGAAGATTCAAATTTAGTGTGTTTGGTGTAATCGTGTTAGAAGATACTTTGTCTCCCATAAAAGGAGGATTACCAGTTCGCTCAAATTCTTGGCTTCTTGTTTCAGGTTCAAATCCTGGAGTAATCTCTTCACTGGTTAGACCTAATTCTCTTTCTATACTTGTAAGGATAGAACTCAACTTATTTAAATATCCAGTTCTATTCATAAATGATTTTTTACCATGTTCTTTTGTTAACTGTGCGACGCTAGGTTTTTGCGACATAAATTTTGCTAATATATTTCTTGGTAGAGCTGATTGAACAAACTCTATAACTTGTCCTCTAACGGCTTGTCCAACAACAGAGCCAGTAGCAAATGAAGATCCAGCATCTTCACCCATGTTAGCAAAAAAGCCATATATTCTTAAACCTTCTAAGTGGTCAAAGTAAGACTTATCTATTTCATCAGGCTTCCCTGCTTTTGCAAATAAAGGTTTTAAATTTGCATATGGTCCAGCAAACCTTTTTAAATCACTAAGTTCTTTTACAAAAGCCTTACTGTTAATAATTGTAGAACCATCAATATCACTTATCTTTGTGACACTACCTTTGTCAAGTATACTAGAAAGTACATGGAGCCTGAGCTGTTCAGCATATTTTCCGTTCACACCACCAGTAACATTAATCTTTTTTATAAATTCTGCTTGAGTACTGTCAGATAATTCTTTAAAAGCGACTTCTGCGTTTATAAGTTCTCTATCCATAGCCTTCACCGTAGCACTATTCTTTAACCAGTTTTGTTTATCAGTAAAGTCTAGTAATGCTTTTCTAGTAGATTCACCTGGAACTAATAATTTGAATAATTCAGGTTGTTCCTTTGACATTTTTTGGAGTAAAGGAGCACCCGTGTCTATGTTTTGAAGAGTATATTGTATAAACCCATCTTGTATATCTGTCATTGTTTGGGCATTGTCTAATTGTTGGACTGATTTAGTGCCACCTTGTTTACTGACCTTCATAAAGTTTTTTAATAAACCAAGATCTCCTGCGTTTATATTACCTTTATATAAAGCATCCATAGTTTTCATAACATTTAATCCAGCGTTACGATCAAACAATGTTCCTAAACTTGTAAAATTAATAACATCTGATTTTTCTTTCGTGAGCAATTTTGCATCGGCTAAATACTTTTTAAAAGTATCAGAGCCACCACTTGGACTATCAATAACTTTGTCTATTTCATCCATTAATTCTTTAGCGATATAAGCACCATCACCTTTTTGGGCAACAATGTCACCTAGTTTGTTTCTTACAGTAAGCATTTGTTTAAGTGCGTCAAATGTTCTTTTCTTACCAAAAGTCTTAACAGCTATCGTACCAACATCATTATCTGCTCTTTTGAGCTGACCTAATAAGTTAGACAAATCACCTTGTAATTCACCACCTATTTTTTCATATAGGTTTTGACCTTTAGTACCTTTTTTAGTAAGCTTGATTTGTGTACCAGTAAGCACTTCATCTATCTTGTTACCTAATGCACTGATATCAAATCTGACATTATCAACACGAGCTGATGCAAACGCTTTTGTATAAGTACGATCGATTAACTCATTCATGCCGTTTTTATATAAGGCTAAATCATCTACAATACCTTTATAGTCAACCTTAATGTCCGCACCTTTTATATCTTTTATCCGTGTGATTGTATCAGAAATTATATTTTTACCCAGTTTATCTATCGAAAACATAAGTTTGCCTTGAGACAATGCTGTTAAATCTTGTGTAGCTAACTCTTTAGCTTTGCCGTACAGTTTTTTCTGTTGAGTAGTTGATATTTCTTTTAGAAGGTTTGAAGTACCACCCACTTGTTGAGCCATTTTTTGTAGTATTGGTGAGTTAGTTGCTAGTTGTGATATTGTTAATAAAGGTAAACCTTCTTCTTGTGCAAACTTTTGAGCGGCGAGAGAAGAGGGAGGGGTCTTACTTAAAAATGCTCCAGCAGGAACACCTTCTTTACCCAACATTTTATCAACAAAAAACCTTCCCATTCCAGGAAGTACTTTATTAATAACACCTTCTACTATTCCTTGTATAGCAACATCAGTACCAAAAGAGTCTGTAAGTTTTTGTCTAAAACTTTCATCTTCAACATCTACACCTTCATCAGCTAGTGCTCTGTCTAGCATAGATCCCGCTATGGTAAGACTAGCAGTACCCAAGAAAGGCGAGATAAATGATCCAATAATACTTCCTGCTGTAGCAAAGTTTGCGAACGTACCAGTAAAATCTCCAAAGTCACCAGTGAAATCACTGAAGCCACCGTTTGGATCTACTCTAGACAACGGACCATCTTTAGTCAAGGAGTATAATATTTCTGTTTTATCGCCACCAACACCAGTTCTTACTAATCTTCCTTCGGGGTACTTGCGTTTAAAGTAAGCAAATTTATCTTCAAACTTAGATCTACGAGCCAAAGAGTCTCTTTCGTTAAAAGACAAATCACCCACTTGGTTCACACCTGAATAACTATCACCATACTTTTCTAGTAAAACATTTTCTATCCTTTGATTTTCCAAAGTCATGTTTTGTAGAATAGTGTTTATACCCTCAGCGTAGTTACCAAACGAGTTTTCTTCAGCTGAAAGTATGGAAAGAGCTGGGTTAGTAACAAAGTCCATAGTAGAACTTGCGGAAGGTGCGATAGATTTTAGCAAATCAAAAAAGTTAGAATCGGGTACAGCCTCTAAGGAAATACCTCCATCTGTTTTAGCTTCAGGTTTTACGTTTTTATCGAATATGTCTTCACCAACTGGTTCATTAAAGATAGTGCTTGGCGTAGTAGCAACATCTATATCTTCACCAGTAGGTTCTATAAATTCACTCATTATTCAGCACCTCTTTGCCTAAAGTTGTACTTTTTATATGTTCGATAAAACTCTCTTAAATCATCTTCACTAAACTTTTTCTTTGGTTGTTGTTTTTTAAGTAACGCTAAAAATTCATCACCTTTATTTTTTATAAAGTTATCTTCAGTTTCTTCACTAAATATTATCTGGGCTTTTTGTACTATAGGTTGTGTCATTGATATAGCCATGTCTTCATTAGTATTTTTATTTGCAAAGTAAAATCCTGATGTTTCTTCTACTTTTGAACCTCTTAAATCATTAATCAGCTCTTTTGTAACTAGTGGGTTTTTCTTACGGTCGGCATCTATTTTAGAAGTAATGTCTATATATCTATCTTCAGGATTCATTCCTTTTAGTTTAGGATCTTTCATTGCATCTTCAATAATTTTTAGTTCTGAGCTAGAACGTTTTGATGCTTGACGGAATATTTTTTCCATTAAAGCAATACCTTTAGGAGTTGTACTTAACTGTAATCCAGCTTCTTTTATTAAGTCAACTTCTGATTGGTTTAAGTTTCCTGGAAAGTTTGAGGCAAAGGTCACAGCAAATTGAGCACCAATTTTGTTTAGTGTTTCACCTACAGCTACATCACCACCAATAAAACTTTTTAACTGCTCAGCCCCTATAGCTTTTTCCATAGCTTGATTTAAGGTTGGTGAAGCTTGAAGTAATTTACCAATGGTTAATCTAGCACTAGCAAATGTACCAGTCCTAAAGTTTTCGCTACCTTCTTTAAATATTTCTGCAAAACTAGCAATTTTTGCATTTCCAGTTGCACCTTTCCTTGTGTCTGTAATTAACTTTTCAATAGACTTAGCAAATACTTTATCCATTGATTCTGTTGGATTATATTGGGTAGTTGCTGTTGAACTTTTAGTTATGAAATCATCATAAGCATCTTCTTTGTAACCCATAACCAACTTATTAGCATCACTGTCATTGATTCCAGCTCGTAATAATCGGCTTCGCATAGCTTCGCCTTTACTATTTACTACGTTTTCAAACTCACTAGTATCAAACAAGTCACGAGTTAATGTTTTTACTACTGTTTGGTAGCTCTTGTAATCGTCACTGTTTTTGTTTAACATTGGATCTCTGAGAGCTTTTTGTGCAATTAATAATTCATCTATTTTTTGGAACACCTCTGGTTTAACACCATCAGTTATTTGTGTTTTTACAAACTGACCCTTATCGTCTTTGTTATTAAAATCAACAGCTACAAAACCAGTTTCTTTTGTACCAAAAGTTTTCATGTCTGTTCCTTTTGTTCCTTGTAGAACTTTTTTAGTTTTGGTTGTTTTGTCAACTACAACAAGACCAACTCCTGGAACATTTTCTACTTCTGTCTCGTTTCTACCTTTAACTTTTTCAATGGCTGATCCAGTAGCTTTATTAATAAAATAGACTGATCCTCCTGGTCCTTCTTTAATTACTACATTTTCTGCTGTTAGTTGATCATTAGTTTTACCACCTACTTGTTGAAAACTAAATGTTCCATCAGACTTTTGTTTATTTGTATCATATAAATAAGTTATCCCTGATGCGTCATCTTTAAAATTCTTTATATTAGGTTTTTGCATCATAACTTTTAGGGAAGAGCCACCACCAGCGTCAGAAGTAATTCTACCTATAAAACCTTCTCTTTCTATTACTTTTCCTGGACCTTGTTTCAATACTTTATAATCACCAGTACGCTTATCAAAAGCTATTTGGTCACCAAACTCATTAGTTTGAAACTCATATCCTGCTTTTGCTAACTCTGTTAGTATAGGCTTCACTAACTCGGACTTAGCTTTACTTTTAGCTTTTACTTCTTCTTTATATACATCACCTGCTTTATCTAAACGACTTTGTTTTTCCTTAGCTTCTAGTAAAGAAAGTTGCATTATAGGGTCTGCTATTTTCAAAGTTTCTGGATCTTGAAAAGCACTTAATAGAGTTGGACTACGACCTATTACTTGACCAAACTTTGCTAAAGACAATCCAGGAAGTATTTTTGCATAGTCTTCATAAGCACTTGGTCTGTCTGTGTATTGGTTTTGTAGTTCAGATAAAGGTGTTACTTGTGGTGCATAACCCTCAGCTAACCCTAATAGACCTACTGGAGAAGAAGCTAATTTTTGTAACTGCTGTAAGTTTACTGTTCCTGGAGAACCAGTATTTAACATAACTGGGTTTTCACCCTCTTGCATTCTAGCCATAGCTTCCATTTGATTAACGTCACCAATATTCGGTGCGACTGGCGATTCTTCTGAATCTAAATCTGATATACCACCAGTAGATTCAATAACTGTCATTAAGGGTTGTACTATAGTTAAAACCGATTCAGGAGTTTTATCAGCATCTGCTTTACCGACCAATTGACCCAACTCTGTTCTACGTTCCTCCACCGACGCTTCAGTACCTCTGATAGCATCCATAATTTCTTTTGGATTTTCCGCATTATCAATATTTTGAAAAAGTGTTTCAATACCAGACGCGATTCCACCGAGAGCCTCAGTTGATTCAACAGCCTCAGCTTCATCCAACCCAGATGTAATACCCCCCATCGGTTGAGGTTGTTGATTTTGTGTAGGCATTTGAAACATTGGTCTTTGTAGTTCATTCATTAAAATATCCCCATTTTATTCCCTGCTCCGTATAAGCCTAGACCAGTTATTCCTGCCCCTAGAGCTTGTTGGAACATAGGAGTTTGCTGTTGTCCGCCACCTACAAGAGTTTGGATTTGCGTACTTGGAACACCTCTTAGTATATCACTGTAGAAACTAAGTCTTTGTTGAGGTTCATTAAATTTAAACATTTCGCCGCCTAATCGAGCTTGTTCATCAACTTGTCTTTGTGCTTGTTGTTGTCCACCTAATTGTGACATAAGATTAAGATCTTTCAAAGCTTGGTTTTGTGATAGTTCACCTAATCCAGCTTGTTGCATCGCTTGACCTGCTTGTTGTCCACCAACTTGCGTTTGTTGTTGAGCTAATTGACCTAATAGAGATGCTTGGTTCGCTTGTCTACTTTGTTGGTTTTCAAAAGATGACATAGCTGATGCTTGTGCTTGACCAAAGTTTCTTGCTAAATCTTCATATATTCTTGAACTTGCTACATCACCCAATTCTCTTTGAGCAATCGCATCCATAACACCTTGCCTTGAACCACCAAAGGCTCCAGCACCTATAGCTCCTGCAGACCTTCCTGCTTGTTGCTCTGCAAACTGTTTGTTTAATTGTGAAAGGGCTTGTTCTGTTACAGCTTTTTGATATGGATTCATAAACTGTTGAACCATATTTGGGTCGAATATTCCAGTAGAAAGACCTCCAGCCGTTTCTGATCTACCTATTGTGCCTAAGGAATCGGTAAGTGATGTTCCTGCTGTGTCTAACCCAGTTCCAGCTTTAGTTAAAAATTGTTCATAATCGCCTATACCTCCGGCAAGGTCAGCTTGGGCGGTGTCTATAGTTTGTTGCTGTAAATCAGATAGACCTAATTGAGCAGGACTTAAATTTGCTAACATCTCCGCAGTAGGCGGTGCTCCTGCTAGAGCCTTAGCTTGTTCCATTAACCCCAGTTTATAGGCTTCTATCTCTGGGGCTTCTCTTTGTATTACGGTTTGTGACTCTGCCATTACGCTACCTTTTCAAACTTTTTCATCATTTGATACATACGTTTTGCACCTTCTTTTCTATCTCCACCTCCTGCACCAGTTACAGCTCTTGCATTCATTACAAATTCACCATCACTAAGCATAGCTGGAATAGAATCCGAGGTTGCCGTTCCAGGACCAACTATTTCACCACCATCGGCGGCTTGGACTCTGCCCTGATAATAAGGGTTGTTGCCAGTAAAGTTTTGGAAGCCATACTGTCCTGGATTTTGATTCAATAGATCAAGACCAATAGGCATTGGATCACCCATTTCTTCTTCTGGTACTGTAAATATTGGTAGACCTGCTTTGTCTAAGCCATATAAACCTAATGTTGTCAAGCCACCTAATGGAGCATATTTTGAAAAAGCACTTGGGGCTAAGTCAGTTTTAGCTGTTTTTAAAGCATCTATCAATATATCTTGCTTTTTGTCTGCTGATAAATTCACACCTAATTCTTTAAAAGTATCGTACTTCCCTTGTGCTGTTTGTTTAGCAGACTTCATAATATCAGCGTTACTTGGCATAATACTTTCACGGCTCGGTGATAGGTATTTGCTGTAAACATCACTTATACTTTCGCCAACGTCTCCTGCACCTTTTTTAATTGTTGATAATATGCCAGTATCTTCTGGTGGACCAATATATCTTTCAGGTGCAATAACCTTTCCACCTGAAACGGGAGGCTGTGAACTACCCCCAAACATTTTTGTTATATCATAATCACCTTTTGTTAGTCCAGCATCTATCGCTGAGCCACCAAAACCTCCACTACCCAGAGCCATATTACCTAATCCTGCTAAACCACCTGATATAACAGCATTTTTAAAAGCATCTTTTGGTTTTTGTCCACCTATTAACCCTCCTGCTAAAGTACCAATACCAGTAGATAAAAACAAAGGCATCGCTGGTAATAAGAAAGGAGCGGCGATTGGTAACACAATAGGGGCTAACTTTTTAACTGTCTTTTTAAGACCTTTAAATAACTTTTTAAGAAAAAACTCAGGTTGTCCAGTATCTGGATTAATAGAATTTAATTCATTTCCAACAATATAACGATAAGGATCTAAGTCTAAATCACGCATTTGTTGAAACAACATATCCTTTAATTTAGGATTATTGTTTAGTACTTCCATAGGGATAACAGTTTCACCCTCTTTAGCGTGAACTACATATGTATCACCATTACGACCAAAGTCAGACAACATTTTAGAAGCATTTTCTAGCGTTGCCAAACCTATTGGTGTGGAATTTGTTACATCATATGAAAGACTTGCAATACTCATACTATCATCTTACCAGATTAAAAACTTTTATACAAGTGTGCAGTCAGTTAAGAAACTGAAACTGTTACAGAACCGAGGGTTGTAGTACCACTATTACCATCTACTCCTGCGATATTCAATAAAGA
>Ga0209337_1003666_pt1 | contig 10797 bp, 1 predicted proteins | sample LinPmetageLP53_FD_184044 | JGI IMG/M metagenome (GOLD analysis project Ga0209337, IMG submission 184044) | Marine viral communities from the Pacific Ocean - LP-53 (SPAdes) (version 2) | ecosystem: Environmental > Aquatic > Marine > Oceanic | place: Pacific Ocean | collected 2010-02-08 | reverse complement strand
ACTATTTGATAAAGGTTGGTTATATACTAAAAAATTTATTCAAGAGAAAGGTACTTCACTCAAGAATAAATTTCGTAAGGCTATGAAAAATTATGACGAAACTATTAATACAGATTATTCAGATATAACAGATTTAACCAAACACGTTAATTATTGTACTAATGGAAAGTATGGCAAAAAAGAAAAAGGTTGGGGTAAGAAAATAGTTGTTCTTAATTGCAAGTTTGAAGTAATAGATACTATTGTACCAGAGAATAAAGACGAATTATATATTGCTAAATTACCCACCTATTATCTTATGCTTTATAAAAATCACTATACTCCTTTGATTCATATAAATGATTTAATTAGGAATAATCATTCTAAATCTGAATGGGATAAAGTACTTAAGAAAATACGTACAGACGCTAAAAAAGACGAAGACCAATTAATATCTAAAAACACCTATCAACAGATAGTTGAAGATATTGATTTACACGCTGCAATTCAATCTAGTATTAGAGATAATAATAAAGATAATAGAGCTTGGAATAAAGCTAATCCTAATAAGATTCAAAAAGAAGTATTTGATTATAGAGTAGTTAATAAAATGATTAGAGACGAATATTGGAAACAAATGAAAGAACAAAATAGAAAGCCTTATAGATATGAACTATTTAATAAAGACTTTGATTATAAGTACGCTACTTATGATATTGAAGCTACTAATCAAAACTTATTACCTTTTACTACTGAAGATAAACTACCAATTGAAATAGAACAAGAACAAGCTTCTGAATTAGAGCAACACCCATTTAAATGTTATATGATTGGTTTAGCTTGGTTTGAATATCCAGAAGTATATGTTGAAGACGAAGACGATACTATTATTTATCATAATGAAGATATGGTTGATAAAAATAAATTAAGATATATTGGAGAACGTGAATACTGTTACAAATATTTTGAAGGTCTTGATTGTATTAAACAATTCTTTGACTACCTAGAAGTAAATGCAGAGAAGTTTAATGACTATACACTATGGGCGCATAATGGTGCTAATTTTGACGTACCACTTTTATTTAGAGAAAATCTAACTGTTAATGAGACTTGGAATATTAAAAATATTGTTGAATTGAACGGTGGTTATATTGGCGTTGATATTACAGACGGTACTAATTGTATTAATTTCAAAGATAGTTTAAGACACTTAACTGGCAGTCTAGATAGTCTATGTAAAGAAATTGATACACCAAATAAGAAGAAAAAAGAATTATTCTCACCTAAAGATATTCATTTATCAAATTGGGATAGTCCAGAGAAATTAACTGACTTACGAGAATATCTTAAATTTGATTGTCTATCACTTTTAGATTTAGTTGATATTTATTCCCATACACTTTATTACCAACTTGTACCTAATCTTGAAGAATATGAAACAAAAGATTTAATTAAATTAGAAGAAGGATTAAATCCTATCTGTTATGAGTGTGGTTGTGAATGTAGAGGTAGTATTAGTAAATCACGTAAAGGTGTTTGGTTTTGGGCTTGTGGTGGTGAATGTAGATTTGCTAATACTGAATCTCCAAAATTTATTAGAGATTGTGATTATGAGGAAAGATTAGCACTAGAGAAAAAAGCAGTCAAGAAAGTACTTGACCGTAGGTGTATGATTAATATGAATGATTGTTTAACTTCTTCTACCTTTGGTAAGAAATTATTATATAAACATTATCTACCACATAACAAAGGTGCAAAATATAGAATTTGTAATCTTGGTAAAGAGAAAGAACAAAAAATTAGGAAAGGTTATTTTGGTGGTAGAACTGAAGCATTTGTTTTAGGTAGTTCAGAGTTAATGGGTTATGATAAAATATATTACTACGACGAAACAAGTAAGTACCCAGCTGAAATGGTTAAGAATAAAATACCTTATGGTATGCCTAAAATTGTAGAACCAAAACCAGAAGATAATTTCACACGTGATTCAGTATATAAATTTGTTAAAGCTAATTTTGGTTTCTATAAAGTTATGATTAAATCAACTGAATTCTCTAAACAATTTAAACCACTTATAGGATATAAAGACCCTAATACTCAAAGACTTAACTTTCAGTTTTATGACGATTGGTTTGAAATGGAGGGTTTATTCTCCCACGAAATTATGACTGGTCTTAAATTTAATCTTTATGAATTTAAAATTATTGAATGTATTAAATTTCAAGGTGATAAAATACTTGCACCTATCGCACAAGGATTATTTGATAATAAAGCAAAAGCTAAAGCAGAGGGTAATAGTGTCCTTGCTAAATCAAATAAAATTACAGTTAATAGCGTTTATGGTCTGTTCGGGCTGAATACTTATGAACGTGACGGTATTACTGTTTTACCTCTTTCAGATACAGCTGCGTGGGAAAAATTAACTAAACAAGAAGGTGTATTTATTCCAGATAAAGCAACAGTACAAGGTCGTTATAGGTTTTGTAGAACAAGACAAGATATTGATATTAACGACGTTAATGTATCTATCGCTTCAAGCATTACTTCCTACGCTCGGTGTTCCTTATGGGAATATTTATTTATGACTCAAATTAATGGTGGGAAAGTTTTAATGGTAGATACTGACTCGTGTATATCAACTTTAGATTTACATACAACTAAAGGTAATATTGATAAAGTAATTAAAATGAAAGACGGTTGGGTTGCTGGTAGAAAATTTACATTCAAAACAGATATGGGTAAAAGGTTTTGTTGGGACGGAACTGGTACGGCTCTTGGTTCGTGGAAATCTGAATGTGAAGAAGAGTTAGAAGACCACTTTGAAAAACAATTCTGTAAAGCAAATAGTTTAGATAAGAAATCACTTACACCAGAACAAAAGAAAGATATGAAAGCTTATCGTAAAGATTGTATGAATAAACAAAAAGCTATTGATTGTGGTTCTCATTATTTTGATAAATTAATAATGACTGGTTGCAAACAATATTATCTTAATAAGAAATGCTTTGACGGTAGTATTATTGAAATCAAAAAATTAAAAGGATTGAGACAAGGTGGAGAAGAAAATTATATATTTAAATCAGCTGAAGATATGGCAAAGAAAAAAAACGGTATTCCTCTTGGTGAAATTCATTATCAAAGACTTATTGAAGATAAAGAAGTATTCCAGAATCAAGAACAATTTAGAAACCCATTAGCTAATCACATATCAGATAATAACCCATTTGCTATTGAAATCAAATCAACTGGTAAATCATTTAGAATGGTTTATACTAAAGGCAGACAAGTAGTAAATGAGGGTAAAGGAATTGAGATACAAGCTTGGACGTACCCTAAAGATTATAAATTGAATGATAAGGGTATTATGCAAATAAAAGACTTTGAAAGAATAAATACAGTTACTACACAAACTTTAATCGCTACACAAAACTAATTAATTTGTGTTTTATAATTTACATTAATTTATTTTTTTATTATATATAATATATATCTATTATATAAAATGAGTAATAATCAAGGAGAATTTGGCGAAGGACGCCCTAGAATGAGTAAAAAAGACACAGCTATGTACCAACAAGAACTTCAATCTGCTGTTCCTCAAGTTGAATCTATACCAGATATAAAAGTAATTGAATGTGCTTCAGATAAAGCAGACGTTCAAGTAAGTAATACAGAATGGATTAATTCCTTATCTGAACCTATCACAGTAGAAAGAGGTTCTGCTTTAAGTGTAAATGCTTCTTTCCTTCAGTCAAGAGGTATTCAAAATGATTTAATAGCTTTTAACAAATCTGGTAATAATCAAAATGATTCAACAGTTTTAGATTATACATATTATATTAATAATGACGGTGTAAATGATAAGAAAACTGATTATGATTTGGCAACTTATTATAAAGGTTCTCAAGACGTAGGATATAACTATAAGAAATCATTATTATATAGGTGGGGTAGATTGTTTGACGATTATACTACTAATATTGGTGGGGACGGGTGTGGTAATAAAATAGTTAATACAAATAGAGGTACTACTAATACTGGAAAACCAAGTCAAAGATTATTAAACCACCCTTACCTTGAAACAGCTTCAAGAATAGGTGTTAAAGAAGACCAGAATGCAAGTGGATATTTTTATAATAATGAAGCTGAAGATAGAATATTAAAATTTAATCACGCTGGTGTATTATGGTATGAAAATCAAACTTATACAGATATAAATGGTAGTACTCAAACTACAACACCAAGTTTCTTTATATTTGGTTTAATTCCAGCATATAGCAACTTTGAAGGAACAAATTTAAATCCCGTAACTGGGGACAGAGGTTTATTCCAATCTTTACGTCACGGATTAGTTGATATTGGTTATGAAGATAATACTTATTTTCAAGGTCGTCCCCTATCAGCCGAACCAATAATTAAATATTCATTAGGTTATTTAGGCTGTACTGGAACGGGTATTGATATTAATTTAGGATTTAATAATAGTACTAGCTTAACAGCTGGGAACATACCAGAGTTAATAACTTATTTTCAAAATAATTTTAGTTCTATTGGTGGTACTTATGTAGTTAAAGAAGTAGTTAAATTAAATGAACCAGAAAAGGCTTACTTATTAGCTAATACTGATTATACACAAGAAGAATTAGATAGAGCTTTATTTATAACATTTGATACAACAAGAGGTAATTATATAAGACCTATGGGTAATGACGCCGCAGCTGATATAGAACAATATTTTTATTATGGTGCTAAAAGTGGCAAATTACAAACTACTTCGGGTATAAATTTTCAATTAGAAATTAACCAAGCTTACACCTATTTACCTACCCCAGATTTACAAGGTGGTTCTCGTATGCCTTCTTGGACTAATTCATATAATAAAACTCAACCTTATTCACCTTCTACATTTGCTTATCTTCCACCACAACCATTCACGAATCAAGACCCTAATACTCAAGGGAACACTCAAATGTATAGGTATTTTGGTGCGTCACCTACTTTAGACGACCAATATGAAGAAACCGAGAGTAATAATGATACAGCGGCTATACAAAAATATGACGGTGGTTTTTATATAGTTTCCCAAAATGCAGAAGTATTCTTCCCACAATCCTATACTGGTACTTTAACCGTTGATACTACTGGTACTGTTGTAAGCGGTCAAACTATATACGTACATAGATTTACTATACCTTATACGAATACGGGTCAAGGAATAGCCGCTATATTTACTAATCAAAATACATTATGTATAGTAGAAGAAGGAACTGTTAATGAAACTACTTTATTTCTTGGTAATATACACGCAGTTGATACTACAGCTTTAACCGCTACTTATGATATTATTGCCTTTGATTTACACCAATCAATTTGTAAAGGAGGTGGTAGAGAATCTGAAATTATAAATGGTGTATTAGATTGGAATTTTATGGGTTGGACTATACCAGCTTATTATGTTTCAAATCCTACTGGTATATCTATAAAAATGTGGGTTAATTCAAATTCATTTGGTAAGAATTGTGAATATAAAGTTACTACACCTTATTATGATATACCTATAACAAAAGGCTCTGGATTCTTTGGGGACAAAGACCCTTTATATGAAAAGATATTAGAATACTACCCGCAATTAACTACTAGTTCTTTTTATACTGAAGATAAGAACACGTGTTATAAAGGTGGTTGTATGCACTTTTTCGCCCAGCAGTTTGGTTTGATATATAACGCTATACCAGAAGTTTATGATAGAAATTCGTTGCCAAGATTTCAGTTTGGTAATCAAGAAAGAATTATACATACTTGTACTCGTTATTCAACAGCTTTAGAAGTAGAAAATAATAGAATTAATCCACAAAATTCTAAAAATTGGGAAAGATTATTTACAGCAGTTAATTTCCAAACTCAATATGATTGGGTAGTTCAGAGAAATACTTTTTACTATGAGACCTCAAAAAATTATATGAGTGCTACTGATATTGCTAATGACTTTACTTTTAAAACTCATATAGCTGAAGACGCTACAGATTGGGAAACTGGTGAAAAAATAGAAAATACTAAATTAAAAGGTATAGTACAAAATAGTTTTTGTATTCCAGTATGGACTAGTAACGATATTGATAATGCACCAGAAGCAGACGTATGGACTGTAAAAATATCAAATAATTTAGACTCTACACAAGGTTATATGCCTAATAGTTTTAAAGCTATTACATATTTAAGTGGTAATTGGGTAAATGATAGTTTATTATATAATGAAACTGGTGTCCCCATAGGTAATTATAATTTATGGTTCAAATGGTCGGTTCAAACTGCAACGAACACGTATAAAGGAATTCCTTTAAGGTGGTATGACCCTTCAACTCATAGTACTAATAATAAAAAATTAACAGTTATAGGTGGAGGTACTGGATATACTGTGGGGACTAAATTTGATATAAAAGACGCTTCAACTGTTTTCGCTACTGGTATTGTACTTACTGAATCTGGCGGGGTAGTTGCTACGTGTAGTGTAGATTCTTATACTGTTTTACCTAAATTATTTAATTGGAATACAGTTGATACTTATACTACGGCAAACGCTACTACTTCTGGCGCAACTGGCTTAACAATTAAATTTGTTAATGGGGAACGATTACCCGCTGAAATGCCTTTAGCTGTAAGTTCAGCTGTAGCAAATACAAAATCTAGTTTAGGGGAAACTCTATCAGCTAATCCTTTTGCTAATCAACCAAATTTTCCCAATACTGGAGACCATTATTATGTCGGAGCGCAACCTAATCCACCTTCGGGTCAAACACCTTTAGACGTAATGAGGGAAGAACCTTTCCCACAATTCGCAAATCCAGCTTATCCTTTTACATATACTATTGGTACTTTTAAAGACGGAACACCTCTTAAAGCTACTCAAATGTGTGGTACTACTAACTTCGCTCTCCAATACAACGACCAACTTTCGGTATTTGAATTTGTTTTCCTACACCAATCGTATGCCACAGAATTTAATTCACAAACGGCAACTGGTGGTGATAATAGTGTTAAAGTAATATATCCCGCTCAAGAAGACGTAGAAAATTTTGATTGTTTTGGAGGTATAAATATGCACTCTTGGGCTAGACCAGATTATTTAGCTGGAGCATTTACTAACGAAGAAGTATTTGTTAATCAAACTAATTATTGGGACGGTTATTCTACTGGTATAAATCCCGATAGAGATACGGTGACTGGTAATGAATCAATAGACGAAGTAGGTAGTAAATTTTTAGATAAATTAGGATTTGAAGTGAGTACAATACAAGGACAATTTACTGGTATTGACGGTTATGATTTTAATACCAGAACTGGAGATATGGTATTTAAAGGTACTACGGGTAATAGTTTAGATATTGCTGACGCTGTTATTGCAACAAGAGAAGCTACGGAATCAGAACCTAGATTAGAAAACCATAAATCTGGATTGAGCGGAAATGGTGCAGCTAATAGATTTTATGGTGACCTAATAATTATGCCCTACTCCTTTGATTCTTCCACAGAAAATATAAATAGTTCTGATAATTTTGCTGGGGTACGATATGACTACTCTGGTGGCACATTTGCTTCGGTTGGTGGAGAACGTTTAACAAATGAATTAGTTGGTATGGGATTACAAAATACTACTGGTTCTCAAATTAAATGGGATATGCTTACAGCTCCTAAATCATTTGACCCTTGTTTTCTTGGTAAATGGACTAGTTATACTATAGCTTGTGCTTCAAGTGCTATAAGAGCAACTCAATTACCAGAAAAGACTACTAATGGATATTTCCTTGTAGTTTCAGATATTATTGATACTGACGGTTTTATATTATCATTAGACGGTGGTTCTCCTTCAAATATTATAGCTATTATTATGAAAAATTATACCAGTAGTGATTTTATTATATCTTATCAGTCCCCTATTACCTTGTACTTTCCTAAAACTGTTGTTATATCTAAAATAAGAACTAAAATTATTGATAATAATTTTGAAGCTCCAGTTAATATAGGTAAAAATTCTAGTATCATTTATTCTATTGAAAATTCAAATCCTAGTATTGAGAGGAAATTTCCTAGTATTGAAGATATACAAAGACAAGATTACCAATTATTAGATATGGTGAATCAGCAAATAGGTGCTAATGTTAATGGACGAAGCGGGGCTGGTATTATGGGACAAACTGCTTCTGATATAAATGAATTAAGTACAGCATTAACCAGACCAAGTGAAGCTATGGCACACCCTATAGCTCAAATAAGAAATAAGATATTACAATTTGATTTACCTTCTATGAGTGAAGCGGAGAAACATAGGTTTATGACTGAAACACCAGAAGGTCAAGTACTACAAGACGATATAGCAGATTTTAAATATATGAATAATGCAGTTGAATTAGCGACAGCTCCTAGTAGTAGGAATCCAGAAGACGAAGGTATATTTAATGCGGGACAAACAGAATTAAGAGCTGACGTCTTACGTGAGAAACTTACTCAAGCTATTAGACAAACTCAAAGAAATATGCATAGACGTGGTATTACGGCAGAACAATTCCAAAGGGTAGGAGAAGGAACAGCTTTAGAACAAATGACAAACGCCTCACGTCAAGACGCTGTAGCAGAACAAAAATTACTTCAAAGACAACATAAGGTTTATGGTGAGGAAGTTGGTGAATGGGTTGCCTCACAAGGTCACATACCTTCTTTACAATCATTCAAAGATACAATAGCACCAGAAGGAATGAATAATGACGAAATAGATAGTGCTTACCACCAATACTTACAAGACAATCACGACGTACCTAATTATGATTCTTGGTTAGAAGAAAGAGCTAAAAGAAATAAATTAGATTATGTAGCTTCACAAGAGACAGTAGATAAAAAATTTAAATTAGCTGAAAATAGAGAAGAAAAGTTACAATCTAATATTAGTAGAGGTGGGGGACAAGCAGTAACATTAGAAGGTGAAACAGTAGGACAAACACCAATTAATTTAGGAAGACAAGGTTATTTATTAGAACCTTCAGTAATAGCAGAAGACGACGATAGATTTAATAGATTGAATGAAAGATTAGCGGGGCATTACTCTTATGGTATGAAAGGGCAAGAAGAATTGACAGCTAAAGAAAGAATTAAGAAATCAAATAATCAAGAAGTATTAACAAGAGAAAGAGCATATAGTAAATATTATAAAGATTTTAAACCAACAACAACACGTACTTCACCTTTATCTTTTGGTGATTATCAAACAGAATATTATGGTAATGATTATGGTAATTATGTAGGTGGATTACCACAAGGAGTAAGAGAAGATAGAAAAAGAAGAACAGAAGTTCAAAATCAAATATCTACTATGGGTGATTTAGATTATGCTATGTTATTAAAAGATATAGGTTCAAAACCTAGAATGAGAGAAGTTATGGATAGAATTGCACCAGAAGACCCATTTTATAATCCAGAAGACTTCGCGCAAATAAGAGAACAAGCTTTAGAAGGTTTTGCTTCTCAACAATCAAGAGCTCAAGGTAATAAATCTGATACTGGTATTGGTTCTAGTTTAACTGCTTCAAGAGCAATCGCTCCAAGTGAAACAACAAGTTTATTAGCTCCTACAGCTTCCGTAAAAAGTGATAGATTAAATGCTTATGCTAGTGCATTACCTCAAACGGTAGATAGTATTATTGATAAAAAAGATTATGAGGAATTAAGTGACTCTGGTAGTATAGGTACTCAAGCACCTTCCGAACGAAGTGCTATAAGCGCTATAAGCGAAGCTACTATACCTACGTCTGAAAAAAGTGAAGATACTATACCTCAAATTAGTGAAGCAGAACCTTTAGAAGTAGCCACCCAAGAAGAAAAGAAACCACACGGTAAAAGATATACTAGTAAAAGAGGCTTATTAAGTGGTAAATCTAAATATTTTAAAACAACTGGAATGCAAAATCAATTAAAATTTCATAGTAAAGAATCAAAGAAAAGAGCAGAAGAAATAGCTAATAGTTATAAACCTAAATTTGTTGTTAGGGGACGTATTCCAGCTATAGATTCTGATAAATATAATGAACGTAAAGCAAGAGAAGGTAATAATTATAAAGATATGGTTACGGAAATGCACGGGGAAGGATTATTCCACGACCAACACGTACCAGAGTTTCTACAAACTAGCCAAACACAACCAGACCCAACAATAGCTACGGGGACTACAGAAATTTCTGAATAATTTTGTGTAATATATAAAATATAATTTTGTGTAATATATATAAAATATAATTTTGTGTAATTTGTGTAAAAAAAAAATATTTTATATATTATATATAAAATGCCTAAACTTGCTAATCGTAATAACGCTATGCCAACAGTTCAACCACCAGCTCCTACAGAACCAGAAACACAAAAACCTAGTATTGCTGAATCTACAGCAGACGCTTTTGATAAAGAATCCAAACAAAAAATAACTGATTATGAAGAAGAAAATAATATAGATATGAGTATTTCAGAAATTCCACCAGCACAAACAGAACCTATAGATATTCCACAAAAACAGAAAAAACCTAAAAAACCTTGTTCGGATAAGTTAAAAGCTCACCTTGCACGTTGTAGGGAAAAATCTTTAGCCAAACGTAGAGCTAATAAAGCTCAACCAACCCAAGCAGTCCAAGCAGTTCAAGCAGTTCAACCAACCCAACCTATTAAAGAAAAACCAGCTGAATACAAAAATGTGAATCAAAGTCAAAGTATAGATTATGATAGAATTATTAATGGTGTAAGTCAATCATTATATTCACGATTCGGTTTAGACGAACCAGA
>Ga0209337_1003663_pt1 | contig 10801 bp, 11 predicted proteins | sample LinPmetageLP53_FD_184044 | JGI IMG/M metagenome (GOLD analysis project Ga0209337, IMG submission 184044) | Marine viral communities from the Pacific Ocean - LP-53 (SPAdes) (version 2) | ecosystem: Environmental > Aquatic > Marine > Oceanic | place: Pacific Ocean | collected 2010-02-08 | reverse complement strand
GTTTATACGAATCGCCAGATACCTATGATGCTTATGGGTATACACCAGAAGATCTTTCAGGGATGACTGAGGCTTTTTCTAATCCATTCATAGTACCAGAAGGCGGTTTTATAAATTATGATCCTCATAACCTTGAACCATTTGGTTTAGCACCATCAGATGATGAGTCAAGTATGTATCAATTACAATCTAAATTAGCCCAATATCCTGAAGATACAAGCATAGCAGAAGATATTAAAAATAGCGTATTTGAAACTCTTGGCGTAGGCAAAGAAACAGCCGCAGCCATTAGTGCGTTTGCAAAAGCGGCTAACAGAGGCGGCGGCAAAGAAAGACAGGCACAGGGTAGTGGCAGAGTAGGCCCCCAGCTTCCCTCGTCAGCCCGTGCGCCAACGTCACAAGCTGGCAGAACATCTAGGGCTGGACGAGCTACTAGCGGTGAACAAGCCGTTCAGAGAGCGATACAACAATCAGCGCGTGCAACGAGCGCAGCCAGAGCTATTGCTAATCAGATGGCTAGGGCTGGAACTGTTACCAGTACAAATGACTTAGCCGACATGATATCAGGCTCGACTAAACCTATGGGAACTAAACAGAAGCTTCCCGGTGGAAACTTACGGCAGCTAGCAATACCACGAACACAGATGGCATAGAGGAAATACAATGGCATTAAACCCCGATCCAGCATATAGAAACAAAGAAGTAGAAGAGCTAGACCGGCCTGATCCGGGCAGCATTGATGCTATTGACAGGTTCAATGCACCTCCTCCCGGCCACTCGCTAACCTCAGAACCTCAAAAGTGGGCTTGGGAAAAACCTGCAGAGTACTCTACTCCTGAAGAGGCTATGGAGTGGGTGGTTAGTCGTATTGAACAGCCGGAAGTAGAAGAAAACTTTCTGCGACTAATGCTTAGTGGTGTGCCTATCGAAGCTATGACTAATACAATTACCTTTACAGGTTTTACAGAGGGCTATTGGAGTCCTGACATGTCAGAGATAATGAAGATGCCCATTGCCATGCACTTCATGGGATTAGCCCTAGAGAATGGCATACCTGCAACTATCTTTAACAAAGACCCTGAACTTGCAAAAGAAGAGGGCAGGATACCTGAAGAGAAAGTTATGGCTATCATGGAAGAAAACAGGCCAGACATGTACAACAAAATTATGTATGCAACTGATCTTTTGTTAGATGAAGACGAAGAGATGCCTGAAGAGCAAGGCGCAGAAGCACCCCCTATGATTGAGGATGCTAGCTTTATGGAAATGGAAGAAGGGGAGATGGTCTAATGGTATCAAGTTTTATGTCCTTTGCAACAGGTGCGTTGCAAGCAGTTGATAAGAATATTGATAGGTATCGCGCAGAAGAAGCTGCAGAGGAAGAGCGTGCAGACGCCGCTGCACAGCGCATGAAGGAGCTTAAGTTTGATAGGGAGACTAAACTTGAGGTAGCAGGAGTAAATAAAGAAGCCGCTGTTGGGGCAGCAAATGCGCGTTACGCGGCGGCGCAAGCAGGCAAGGTTACTAAGATAGGTGGTTTTAGTTTTGATAAAATTACAGATACTAAAGACCGAGTAAACGCACATTTATCCTCTCTTGCATCTAATCCTGCAGAGGCTGCACGATTACTGAATAGTAATGATCCTGATGAATCACGGGCATTTAAAAGGCATTTGATGCGGCTGTACCAAGATGGTGTGACTGCATTTTCTAGATCAAAATTGCCGGGAGATACAACACTCCCACCTCGAATTTTATTCACAGGACATTTTAACAGTGTGCTTTCTGGTAAAGAGCTAGCTCCACTGAGAGGTTTTTTTCAATCTCTTCAAGATGGGAGCTTTGGAGAAGACGTTAACTATGCGTCAACTACTGGTGCAGTTAGAAAAGTAAATGGGAAGAGAACAGAGCTTACTGACAATAATGCTGTGGGCACAGCAATTAAAGCCGCTTCAAAAGCTCAGTTTAGTGGTATAGGAAAAACTCGGCCAAATCAAATTGCTTGGTTGTCCAACAATTTTGGTGGTGGCTACGACGATAGTAAAAAGAAATACCAAGGGACAAATAAGTTTTACAGTGCAGCGGATAGCGCGCTGGTAAAGATGGTAGGCATGAAACAAACTCCTTCTGCCCAGCTTACAGAACAGGCAACTGCTTTCTTATATAACCCTGAACATGGTTTTGTAGATCAAGAAGGGAATATAACCAACGATTTTATAAAGTTAATTGAAGTATATGGACTACAAGATGAGGAGATGTCTCCTGTAGGTCCGGGATCAATAAGAACAGAGCAATCAGTCTATAGACCCTATTCGTCTCTTTTAGAAAGCACTGCGGGTAAAAAGGCGGCTGAGATAGTCAATGGTAAAGTAGAAAATATTGGGTTAACTCAAAAGGCTTTGGTAAATGTTGAGAGCCTTTTAAAAGCTACAAATATAGCTGACACAGGCAGTACAACTACAAACAGGTTGTTGCAGTTAATAGAGGGTGTTCCTGCAGTTATTAATGACGCAATTACAATTATAGATGAAGCCATACTAAGTGGGGGTGGAGGCAGGTTAAAAGTCAGTGGTGTTAAATTCTTAGACGATGCTAAAAAAGAATATAACAGGGTTAAAAGCGGAACTAATGAAAGGGCAATTGCTGCTGCAAAAGTATCTATGCTAGAAACTGCTCTTGCATATCAGTTAACCTCTATTTTGCAAGGCGGCACTGGTGGACGAACTATATCAGACACAGACGTTAAAAAGACTCTGGATATGATGACAGGCACGTATTCTAGTAAAGAAATGAAAATGGCTAAACTGCAAGAAATTAAAAAGATGATCGTAGCTCATCAAAATGAAGCAAAGCTATATAATCTTCTTCAAAAACCCGGCGTTAACTCAGGTCTTTACTACACTGTTCTAAAAAGTTCTTCTCTAGTCAACAGCTATAACAAAGACAACTTTGATACAAAGATTAGAAAAGCTGCTGGAACTAGGCCGCCTAGCGAGGAGCTTGAAAAAAATGTTGGTTTAATAAAACCAACAGCTAAAATAGCAATACTTGCAAATACTATGAAAGCATTATCCGGCGGTAATTATTCGGGTGAGGATCGCACAATGGAATTGTTAAGAGATGACAGAATTTATAAAAGAAGAATGAAACCCATCACAATGCAAGAACCCGGATCAGATGAAAAAACAAACTATCTCATTCCATATGAAGGCCCAGTTCGTTGGCGTAATACCGTTGAAGGGCTGAGGAAACAAAACAAGAGTGAGAAGGAGATAGCAGGTAGATTAAGATCTTTAAAGAAAAGTTTACAAAACGACTATGGACATGGGATTAATCTTGAAACACAAGAGATATTTGAAATAGATTATTTACCAGATGGTTCTGTAAATATAAAGGGTAAAACTCTCGGTCCCGGTGCAGCTTTAAATACAGGCACAGGCGCAGCTAAACTATTTGGTAGGGGTTAATTAGCATGAGTGGGTTTGATTTTAGAGATTGGGAAGAGGAACAAGAGACTCAGGATGAAGCTGAAACACAAAATTTAGCTATCTCTAGAGAACAAATTGAATTATCTACTATAGACGAAGATCCAGTTGCTGTAGCTAATGTGGCTATGGCGTTACAGAAAGCAGGTGATGATTTCACTGGCGCAGCAAATCTCACACAAAGAGCCGAAGAGATCAAGCGAGCGCGGGATAGAGTTGGTGGAGAAGAGGTTCTGCAGTTTGGAAAGTCTGCTTTTGGCGTGGGTAAGTTTATTGTTGATAATATATTAGCTACAGCAAATACTGTTGGTTATGGGTTGGGCTTAGAAACAGCGCAGACAAGAGGTTTTGGTGAAGTAGAAAGAACTAAAACAAAAGATGGTGTTGCTTTTAGTAAAGATGACTCTCTTTTAATAGGTCAGCAAAAATTATTTGCAGAAAGAGACCGTTACTCACAATATTATGATAAGTTAAGAAAAGAAGAGGGACGCTCTAGTATTACTGCAGGTTTTCTTACTGCACAAAAAGTTTTTGAAGAAACGCCTGAATTACGAGATAAAGGTTCTTTTGTAAAAGAGGTGCTAGAACGCTTCAATGATAACAGGGCGCTTATTTCGTCAAAAGAAGCTGCCGCTGTTACCGCTTTAGACAGACCTGACGCTGGCCTTTTAGAAGACGTTGCAGCGTTAGCTCCTGAAGTAGTTGGCTTCACTGCGGCTAGTCTGAAATTTTTATTTAGAAATAGTAAAGACATAATTAAAAAGGCTGAAGATTTTTTAGATGGAGAGGGCGTTAAGATAGCAGACGCTAGTGAAGATCAAATTAGAAGGGCCGTTGAAAAAGTATCTGATCAAGAGAGATTTAGAGCGCAAAGTTTGTTTAGAATGGGTAATATGCGTAGACAAGCCTTCAGAGAAAGAGCGGCTACAGTTATTATGACTAAACGTGCCGGTGGTTTGAAAAGAATGCCAGCTCTATTTTTTCAAAACACTGTTAACATACAGAGAGCTAAGTCTAAATTAGCTAAAGCAAGAACTGCAGCAGATAAGAAGCTTATAGATGACGAGTTGGATGTTTTAAATAGTCTTCGCAGAAAGCGGCTAGACGAATTACCCAAGGGTGTAACAGACGTTGTAGGCACAGAGTTAGTCGCTGCAGCCGGGGGTCAAATAGCTGTAAATTATTTTGGTGAAGAGTACGGTTGGATAGGTGCTTTAGGAGGAGGTGTAACAGGGGGCCTCTCTATATCTGCAGTCTATAAGCTTGCTAGGGGTACATTTCAAGGGCTTGCTAACTTTACATTAGGCACTGCACAGTCTTTTAAATTGCTAAGTAATGAGCAGTTTGAAGAGTTTGTCACTAAAGGTATTTTACCAAAAGGCACAGACCTATCAAGAAATCAAGAAAAAGCGCTAAATTCTCTTGCAACATTTGTTCGTAGTTTACCACAGGATCAGAGACGCATAGCCTTTGGTCAGTTAAAGTTTTTCTCACAAATAAAAGACGATCTTATGCAATTTAAAGATGCTGACGGTAAAGCTTTAATTGATGAGGAGTTAATTGATACTACTGTTGGCAGTGCTATGGGTATCGTTCCGTTGATGATGATTAGGCAAGCTATTAGTGACAGAACCGTTGATGCGTCAAAGGGAGTTAAAGCCCTAGACGATGAGCTTAAACAAATTATTGAAAGTACTGGGCAAAGTCAGAAAGCTATTGAACAGTTTAGAAAATTGGTTGATCAGCTATCAGGCAGAGCAGATGATGTAGGATATCAGAACGAAAAGTTTACAGGGTTTGTAGATTCCATGCGTGATTTTGCACGTAAGGAAGGAGAGAGTATAAGTCAAGAAGTTGTTGAGCTAGAAGGTTTGGTTAAAAATGTTATGAATTTGGCTCAAAACCCTGCAGTATCTACTAATGCAGAAAACCTTGAAGGCATACAAGATCTTATTACTACTATGCTATCAAACAACTTGCTAGTAGCCTCAAGAGAAGGAGCAACCGCTGCTCAAAGACAGTTAACAGAACAAGCCATACCACAGCTTCAAAAATCTATTACAGAATCTTTTGAAGTAGCTGAAGACGTAACTGAAGATTTAGCTAGAAGAATTGAAGGGTTTGTAACAGACTATCTTGATCCTGAGAAGGGTTTTGCAGATGTAGCACAGGCTTCTAAAGATTTAGCTGTGCTTGCCGCTACGAAATTTAACACAAAAGTAGGAATAGGAAAGGGTCTTTTTGAAAAGTTAAGAGATATAGATGTTGAAATTGATGTCACTGATTATCTTCGTGCATTATTTAGAGAAGTAGGGGATGCAGGAGAGCCTATTATTGCTAGAACTAAAAAAGAAAAGGCTCTCCAAAAACTTTCTCGTAGGCGTATAGGAGATGCAGCTACTCTTGAAGCTTTTGCAGACGCATCAGCCAAAACAAATATAGAAGAAGTTCTTGAAACAAACAAAGACTTTGCAGATGAAATACGCACCGCTCTCAATGAAATGAGAGAAGAGGCGACTCCTGCTGTTGGAGATGGTTACAAACCTACATTTGAAGATGTAAAAAAAGTTATTGCTGCAGACGGTAAGGGAGAACCATCAGACTTTGAGGTGTTCCTTTCTCTATTAGATTATGGTGTAGAGGGTTTAGCCATATCAATGAAACCTATTGATATACAAAATGTATCGTCTGGTTTTTTAGAAGCTGCTGCAGCAAATGCAAAAAATAGAAAAATAGCTTCAAAGTACAGCAACTTAGCTTCAAAAATTATTGATCAAATAGATGATGGAGGTGAATATGGAGAGGCTAAACAAGCTATACTAGATGCTAAAAGTTATTGGAAAAATAATGTAATAGCTACAGGTTATGATGATGTATTTAATCCGCTAGGCCGGAATGTAGCAGAGAAGTCAAGCCTAGCTCCTAAAGATAATCTTGGTTTTGTCACAAATCCTGCCCGTTGGATAGATTTTGATAAGCTGATGGAAGGCGATGAAATTGACGGACAAGAGATGGTTGAACAGATTAAGAGAACTTTTGGAAACTATAACAGACGAACAGGCGAGTGGACAATACTTCCTGAGACACAAAGAAAAGTAACTATGCTGATGGATAGTCTTCTATCTAAGCATCTATCAGACATGAGTGTAGCAGATGAAGCTAGATACCTGCGAGGAGAAGTTCTAAAGGGTACAGTAAGAGACTTTCCTGAACGTAGGTTAGGAGCATTGAAAAAAGCTGAGAAAGCCGTTCAACCAAAGACATTAAGAAGTGCAGCACTTGAACAGCTTGAAAAAGAAGGTTTGCTTAACTTAGGACAAGTAGCTGAATATAACAGGCGAGTAGATGTATTTTATGGAAAAACAGAACTTTTACAGTCTGCAAAAACTAGAATAGATGGTGCAGTTCAAAATGCTGCTGCTACTGTGAGAGCGCAGATAAAACAACAAGAGAATGTTTTAAAGGAAATAAATAAATTTACTACGGAACAAGAGGGCGCTAAAACTGTTGTAGACTATGATAGTTTCTTTCAGTTCTTTGTTGAAAGCCCTATGTCTACACGCAGAATTAAAGATATTAAGGAGAAGCTCACACAAAAGGGTGCTGCCTATGCCGGTAAAGAAGCAGAGCTTGACTCTGTTATGTCTGATATCACTATGGAATCTATATCAAGAGGAACATATGGCACTTTTGTAGAAGGCACACAGGCTGGAACGGGAGGCTATAGCTTTGACTCATTTAAGTTATTTGAGGTTATGAATAGCCCCGACCAAGCTGATGCTCTAAGGTTACTGATACCGGATAAAGAAAAATTTGAAGGCATACAAAAGTTAAGTCAGTTATTAATGATACAGACTAGAGAGGCTGGCCTTGCTCTACAACAAGCAGGTGTAAATGTTAAAGTGCCTAGAGGGTTATCTGTAGAATCTTTACTTTCTCGCGTTTACAGTATTTCCCGTGGCGTAATTAGCCCTAAGTACGTTGCTACAGAGGTTGCTCTTCTTAACCTTAGAAAGGTGAAGGGACAGGCTTTCGTAGAACTTCTTAACGATCCAAAGATGGTGGATGAACTAATAGAGATATTAGAAACAGAAGGAGATGTAACACGCGAATTTAATACCAACGCATTTACAGTCATAATAAATTCACTTGCAAAATATGATATTCTTAAATCTGAAGACAGACGCGCAACACAAATGGAAGAACTAAGACAATTTAAAAGGAGTCAATAATGGAACTAATTATCACTATCGTAGTGCTAGCCCTTGCAGTGTTTGGAGGCTTCTCCATCCTTGCAGCTATCACGCCCAATGAAGCGGACAACAAAAAGGTGCAAGCTATCCTTACCGCTATCAATGTATTTGGTATGAATATTATCAAAGCTAAAAATAAGCTTGGTTAAACTATATATAAAAAAAGAACCAGTGATACTGCGTGTGTACTATTGGATGCCAGACTACAACAATATACTGCAGGAATTTATGTGGCAGTTACTCGACGTTGTACCTGAGTATCCAAGAGTACACCGCTTTCTTAACCACTGGCATAACAATATAGAAGCCGTTATAGAAACGGTGGAGGTATCACATGGCAAAACAGAAGAAGCTGCAGAAAGACAGCGAGTTCAACGATCTAGATTTAGATAACGATGGGATTGTGAGCGATAACGAATTAGCTGTAGTGGAAGCTCTGGAGAAAAAGGAGAAGATGGAAGCGCAGAAGAAGATGGCGTGGGTAGCTATGGTATCCATGCTGATATTCACTGCCCTTGTGTTTCTGCCTATATTTCCTGACACCCGGATTAAAGCACTTTCCGACCTGTTCGGGCTTTTCTACATTGGCATGGCCGGAGTAGTGGGTGCGTACATGGGCATGACTGCCTACATGAGTGCTAAGAAGTGATTAAGATATACATATTGGTAGTTGTGCTAGGATTAGTCGGCGGCGTATGCTACGGCGGGTACTATTACTATAAGGATACTCAGGAGAGAATACAGACTCTCACTGAGAACAATGCCAAGCTGGAGACTGCAAAGCAACTGCAGGACGATACGATCAATGCTATGATCGAAGACCGTGAGAAGTTTGAAGAGCTAAACAACGAACTTCAAAAGAAACTACAGGCGGCTAATAACTACAGGGACACATTAATTGGTAAGCTGCGTAAGCACAACCTATTAGTCCTTAGTCTGAAGAAACCAAAACTTGTAGAGAAGAAGATTAATAATGGAACGAAGAAACTCTTTGAGTCCTTTGAAGCTATTTCTGGTGCTATTGCTCCTCCCGCTAGTGGCGACGGGGTGCAGCAGCTTCCGAAAAGTTCTACCCCTTGAAATAAAAACAGTAGAGGTAGAGCGCAAGATTCCTACACAGACTAGACCTAAGAGTGTTAGTCTGAACGACATATATCTGTATGTGGTTACAGACAGGAACTTTGCTGATTTTAAGAAGAAGTTTGAAAAAGAAAACGGAGACTTGGTGTTCTATGCCATCAGCGTCAGGGACTACGAAACCCTAGCACTAAACATGGCAGAACTAAAAAGATACATTCAACAACAAAAAGAACTAATCATCTACTATGAGAAAGCAGTAAAGCCCAAGGATAAAGGGCCAACTAAAAAATAAAGCTTTTTAAATCTTCGTACTGTCTATTACTATAGTCTTGCAGGTATTCCACCAGCGAGACTATTTTTTTTGTGCTTTCAAACTCTGGGTTCCAAGAGTCAAAGGCAGCTTCTATATCTTCTGCAGCAGGAGGGCCTTCAAAGTCAATAGATACATTTCCATCCGGCGTTAAGGATACAGACATTTTATATAACAGGGCATCAGACTTGAGTGACATTGTGGAGAACCTTTAGCAATACTACTATTGATGTTATTAACATCGTTACTAATACTCTAGTGCCTTCGGAGTTTCTTATTGGAAGTGCTAGGTATGTGCATAGACCAAATAAAAATATCATAATGTTTATTAGGAAAGAGGTCATGCTAGAGAGCTTATAGGCAAGTTACAGCAATCTGCCCTGAAGATGAACCCATTATCCGGGTCATGCTCTCCCTTCTTGTGGTGGGTGGCTAAGTCATAGAAGCTAGCCTTGGGTATCCTTCCCAGATACCAACCAACTGTACAGTCATATTTTATTCTTACAAACGCATATTCGTCACACTCTTGCTTTGTATTAAACTTAGCTACAGAGCAGGAGTAGTAGGGTCTGGGGGGAGCGGATGTTCTCTTAGTCTTTACGTCTACTTTAGTTCCGTCATCAAGAACAACATCGTAATCAAAGGTGTTTGCAAGATCACCACCTAGAACGCTTACGACTATCATCTCCCCCAGATATCCAGACCTAGTGCCTCCGCCCCTCATAATAGAGTTGTTTAACTCACCCTGTATAACTGCCTTGCGTTCAGCTATGAGAAGCATCTCTGGGGTGATCTGGACTTCCTGTATCATTACTTGGCTGCAGGAAGAGGCTGTACTTCAACCTCCCTCTTCTCCTTCTCTTTCTTTACTTGAGTATTGTGTGACCTTAGAAAGTTAGACTCAAGCTGAATATCTTTGCTACCCCAGCTACCTAAACGTTCCGCTACAATAGCAGGTAGTAAACCTTCCATAGCACATGATCTAGCATCTTCCCATGTACCATGTGCGGCTACCTGCCCATTGCCAATGTTAAACGTGCCGTCAGAGTTATAGCCACAGTCTCTACTAGCAGTAGCTGCAGCGGCTGTTACCGTAAGTGCAGTAAGTCCAATAGCTCCAATTATAAGTTTCTTCATCTTAAACTCCTATGTCTACAACTTCACAGACTTCACCTGTGCAGCTAAGTTCTTGAGAACCCGTTGTGGTATCCTCTATTTCAATATCTCTAAGTCCCTCCCATTCTACCTTATCTGGCATGGAAGTCAATAGCTCTTCATACTCCTCTTTCGTGCATTCAGTGTAAGGTGCTTGCTGGTATGTGTGGTCAGAGTAGGGAAGGAATGAAACTCCAGACAGATGGTCAAAGTTCTCATATACCCATGTGCCTACCTCTAGCCACTCATGTTCTTTTACAGAGATTGTTATAGATGGTTTATGCTCACACCAATGCTCTGCGTATGTCTTCCATAGTTCTAGATGTTCTATGGCAGTTAAGCTCTCTCTAGTTAGCGCACCTGTAGGAGATTTAACAGGAAAAGAAAACACTGTCATATTATCTTCATTGCCTACTGCTGGCTCTGCAGGAATACCACACTGTATCATAAACTGTGTAAGTGGGTCTTTGTTATCACCGCGAACTGTGCGTACGTAATAAGCACTATGTCTAGGGTGA